>Ga0193716_1000122_pt1 | contig 44573 bp, 43 predicted proteins | sample U2c1metaG_FD_145901 | JGI IMG/M metagenome (GOLD analysis project Ga0193716, IMG submission 145901) | Soil microbial communities from a riparian zone of the East river system, Colorado, United States - U2c1 | ecosystem: Environmental > Terrestrial > Soil > Riparian zone | place: USA: East River...
GGTTAGAGTGTCCTGTAGTGCCTCCTGGATTGCCTTCATGCCTGGTTGCAACACGCGGAAGCGCTGGTCGTAGGACTGCTTCGCGTTCTGGCATACGAGATCGACGAGAGAGCGCTTTTCGCCGCGCTGGGGGGCGAGAATCTCGATACGCTTTCCGGTGCGTTCGGTAAGCATCTCCGCCAGTATGGCGCGGTCGGGAAACTCGACCGGTACGAGGATAGATCGCGGGATGTAGCTCTGGTCGAGATAGAGCTGCTTCAGGAGAGCGGAGAAGAACTCGGCCGGACTGAAGGCCGCTCCAAGCTCGGACACGGGGGAGTACTGGACTCTTGGGGCGCTCTCCTCTATCTCCGGTGCTGGTATCGCGGGATCGGGCTCCGTGCGGGGGAGCGATTCGGCCTCCTCGATTTCAGTCAATTCGTTGAGGGTCTCGGATAGAAATTCGGGTAGGTCCTCCCAGAAGAAGTCGCGGCGATCCACGATCTTGCCGCTGCGCATGTGGAAGAGATTCACGGCGAGCATCTCGTTCTCGTAGTGGTAGCCGAAGACGTCGGCGTCCTCGTTGTCCGTGGTTGCGATGCGCTGCTTGTCGAGCATCTGGTGGACGGTGACGACCTGGTCGCGCAGACGGGCGGCTAGCTCGAACTGTTCGGCTTCGGCTGCCTGCTCCATGCGTCTGGTCAGCGACTGCTCCAACTCGTTCGGCCTGCCTTCGAGAAATAGCTGGACGTCGCGGACGGTTTGTTTGTAGGCCTCCGGTGTTGTCAGGCCTTCGACGCAGGGTCCCAGGCAGCGCTTGATGTAGTACTGCAGGCAGGCTCGGGGATGGTATCGCGACAGGTCGACCTTGCAGCTGGGGATGAGGAAGCTGCGGTGGATCAGATCTACGAGACGGTAGGCCAGGTTACCGGGGAAGTAGGGGCCGAAGTAGGCACTGCCGTCCTTGCGGAGGCGGCGGGTGACGAAGACCTTCGGGTAGCGATCGTTCATGGTGAGCTTGATGTAGGGATAGGTCTTGTCGTCGCGCAGCAGGATGTTGAAGCGCGGCTTCTTCTGCTTGATGAGGTTGTTCTCGAGGGCGAGGGCTTCGTGCTCGTTGGCTACCGTGATGTATTCCACATCCACGGCCTCGCGCATGAGAGTGCCGGTCTTCGCGTTGGATTGCGAGACCTCCAGAAAATAGGACCGCACTCTTGCGCGGAGGTTCTTCGCCTTGCCGACGTAGATCACCTCGCCCTCGGCGTTCTTGTAGAGGTAACAACCGGGCTGGGTGGGGATGGTCCGAATTTTCTGGTGGAGATCCATGACGTAAATCAGCGTCTGCGTCTCAGTGTAGACGCCACCGAGGCTAAGCGATTGCATCGCAAGCAGTCTGAGTACATTTGACGCATCTCCGCATCAAAAGTTCCCGACTTGAGGGGTTGTGGTGCCGCGATCAAGGATGGCTTCTTCGTTGTATATGTATGAAAGTAAGAAGTTTATTTATCTATTTTATTTGGCATGGGAATTGCTGTTATCACAATGTTGAAGATTGTTAGAAACAGGAGATGACAACAATGAGCTCCAATATGCGATTCGATATTTGTACTGACGGCAAGATGAAGTCGGCCTGCCAGGCAGTTGCAGCAAGTGCCCTTGTTCTTGCCTTCACGGTCGGCTGCTCCAGCAAGAATTATGTCCGCTCGCAGACCGCTCCGATCATTCAACAGACAAACGAGCTGGACAGCAAGACCGCTGCCGATCACCGCAATATCAGGGATACGGACGAGCGTGCCCAGAAGGGAATTGCCGGAGCTCAGAGCGCTGCCGACACAGCCGACCAGCACGCGATGACAGCGGGGCAATCCGCCGATGCGGCTGGCCGTTCCGCGCAAGAGGCCTATAACCGGGTCGATAGCCTGACCGGGGTTGTCGCCAACCTGGATAACTACAAGCCCCTGGCGAATGTGAGTGTCACCTTCGCCTTCGACAAGGCGGTACTTACCGCTTCGGCGAAGAAACAACTCGACGATCTGGCGGCGAGCTTATCGACTGCGCGTGGTTACATCCTTGAATTGACAGGTGGAACCGACTCAGTCGGCGATGCCAACTACAACTACCAGCTCAGCCAGCGCCGCGCGGATGCAGTCGCGAATTATCTGGCATCGAAGCACAACATTCCGCCACATAAGTTTTATCTGGTTGGCATCGGCAAAGACCAGCAGGTTGCGAGCGATCGCACTGCTGAGGGGCGGGCTAAGAATCGTCGCGTCGATGTCAAGCTGATGACCAACATGAGCGATCAACCGACCACCTCGTCCGCTGCGCCACCGAGCGGACAGTAGCGTCCGACCTCTCAAAGAGATTGTCTAACCGAGCTTCCGCAACACAACCTGCATCACAAACCTTCCTAAAGCGACGCGTCCGATGCTACGGGCGCGTTGCTCTCCTCTTCTGGGCGGCGGGGTAGCATATGCAAGGCCCTGCCAGCCTATCCTCTGAATTAAGTCTTCAGTTTGCGATAGACGAATCCCAGCAACGCCGAAGTGATGATCACCATCGCGAGTTGATACCAGTAGAAGAAGGGAAAGCCCGCTAGTGTTGGGGTGTTACGGGCGTATAGCTGTGGGAAACAGAGCGCCAAGTAGGGCAGCGCCAGGAGCAGGGTCCATCTGCTTCTCTTTTGCTTTATTGGGTTGTTCATTTTGCCTTCGTAAGAGTCATCTCGAAATTTTTCGTCCAGATCTGGCCGCCATCGCGGGAGAACTCCCCGATCTCATGCCACTTGCCATCGCTGAAGTCGAGGGTAAAGCGAGTTTTGCCGTAGGGTGCATCGAAGCCCCATATCCACGAGTGATCGCTGACTGTGGGTGAAACGTCGAGCTGGTGGCCGGGCAGGAAGGGCTGGAAGCGGTACAGCTTCGTCTCCGGGATATAGGTGAAGACAGCGAAGGCGTTGTGAATGATGCGGGTCGGATTGCTCTTGTCGCGACCATCGCCGTCTATCGTGATGAGGGTTCCATCCAGCTTCTGCTGCACCATCTCGGTTTGATTGAACTCCGCCCGTTGGCCTGGCCCAAGCATCATCCATCCGCTGCCCGTCCAGGTGCCGAGCATGAAATCCAAGCGGCTGATCGCGGCGCGCTGTTCTGCAATCTGCGCGTCTGGCCCTGTCGCGGGGCGTTGCGTCGTCTGCTGGGCCGATGCCGCGAACGGGCCCGCTAAAATTGCAATAGTCAGAAACTTTCCGATCATTCGAGGCTCTCAGCGCATGATGCTATCACGGCAGGTGCCGGCGGACGTGGGTTCGGGTAAAGTGGAGGTATGGCGTCACAATCGAGCGAAGAGGCCGCCCACCATCTTCAGGAAGCTATTGCGATCATGGCCCGACTGCGAGGGCCCGATGGATGTCCATGGGATCGTGAACAGACCTTCGACAGCATCAAACGGTACACGCTGGAGGAGACCTATGAGGTCTTCGATGCGATTGAACGGCGCGCCTGGCCCGAGCTGAAGGACGAGCTGGGCGATTTGCTGCTGCAAGTGCTCTTCTATACACAGATGGCCTCTGAGGCCGGTTACTTTACCCTCTCCGATGTAGCCGCTAATCTGAACGCGAAGTTGATTCGACGCCATCCCCACATCTTTGCCGGGGTGGAGGCCACAGATTCTGATGCCGTCCTGCGTAACTGGGAGCAGATCAAGCGCGCGGAGAAGCAGGCCACTGCCGCTGCGCACGGTTCCATGCTCGATGACATTCCCCGCACTATGCCTGCGATGCTGGAGGCAGGGAAGCTTGGCTCGCGGGCGGCGAAGATCGGCTTCGACTGGCCGAATGTCGATGGGCTCTTCGACAAGTTGCAGGAGGAGATTGGGGAGCTCGAGGTTGAGCTGCGTCCTGCTGCTGAAGGCTCGAAGGCGGAGGAGGAGCTGGGGGATCTTCTCTTCACCGCTGTGAACCTTGCACGACATCTTAAAATCGATCCGGAGTCTGCCTTGCGTGGCGCCAACGCGAAGTTTCGCAGCCGCTTCAGCGCGATGGAGTCTGCGGCAGGCGGAACGGACGCCCTGGCGACTCGCACGCCGCTGGAACTGGAAGAATTATGGAGCAGCGCAAAGAAGGGTAAGAACGCGGCCAGCGGGCCAGTACAGTCATGAACGAACAATCACACGACAATATCCAGATTCGGCCTCTCACGACTCTCGACCAGTTTGAGCGATGCGTCGTTCTACAGCTCGAGGTATGGGGCTATAGCGACGGGGATCTCATTCCTCGGCGCGTTTTTCTCGTCGCGCAACGTATTGGGGGTCAGGTGCTCGGCGCCTTCGATGGGGACACTATTATCGGCTTCGCCATGGCCTTGCCCGGTTATCGCAATGGCCATGCGTATCTGCACTCGCACATGCTCGCCGTGCTGCCGGACTACCGGAATGCCGGCCTTGGCCGACGACTGAAGATGGCACAGCGCGACGATGCGCTCGCCCGCGGCTTCGACCTGATGGAGTGGACCTACGATCCCCTGGAGATAAAAAACGCCCATCTGAACATTGCACGCCTGGGCGCTATATCGCGGCGCTACTATCCCGATTTTTACGGTCCCTCCTCATCCCCATTGCAGGGCGGCCTTCCGACGGATAGGCTATACGCGGAGTGGTGGCTGAACTCCCCACGCGTAACCAGTCTTTTGCGCGGAGAGGCTCAGCCGATCGAAGTCGTCGAACGAGTTACTGTCCCGCACACCGTCTACCAATGGAAGCAGGACGCCCAGCAGCGAGAATTGGCGCGAGCGTTGCAAGCAAATAACCGAGAGGCACTGCAGGCAGCGTTCAGCCGAGGTCTTGCCGTTCTCGGCTACGAACGGGACTCCGATGGCAATGGTAGTTTTCTGCTTGGCCAGTGGAGTGAACCCAATCGATAATAGTGACAATGACGGAAGACCGACGGACGCAACTTCGAACACGGCTATATTCTGCGACTCAAGTAGATCTTGAAATACTGGAAAGACAGGACCCCGCACATGCTCAATATCGATGCCATCCACCTTCGCGAGATCAATATGCCGCTGGCTCACCCGTTCGAGACCAGCTTCGGGCTTACTACCGGTCGCCGTATCCTCCTGATCGAACTTGAAGCAGACGGCCTGACTGCCTGGGGCGAGTGCGTCGCGGGCGAACATCCCTACTTCAGCGACGAGATGATCGACACGGCATGGATCATCACAGAGACGGAGCTGGCACCGAGGCTGCTCGACGCCGACTTGCAGGGTGGCTCCAGCTGCCCGGATCTCTTCAGTCAGGTTCGTGGCCATCGCATGGCCAAGGCAGCGATGGAGAACGCCGTCTGGGATCTGGAGGCGCAGGTAGAACGGGTGTCCCTTGCCCAACTTCTTGGAGGTACGCGCAAGACCATCCCGTGCGGAGTCTCGATTGGGATTCAATCTTCGCCGGAACAGCTGATGGACAAGATTGCTACGGAGCTGGCCGCCGGTTATCAGCGCATCAAACTGAAGTGCAAGCCCGGCTGGGACAACCGCATCTTCGAGGCGGTGCGCTCCCGCTGGCCGGAGATCACCCTTAGCTGCGACGCGAACTCCGCCTACCGGATGAAGGACTTGGATCACATCGCCACCTGGGACGAGTTCAAGCTGCTCATGATCGAGCAGCCCCTGTGGTACGACGACTTCTACTTCCACTCGCTGCTGCAGAAGCGAGTGGAAACCGACATATGCCTCGATGAATCCATTCGCAACCGCCGCGATGCCCTGGCCGCCATCGGCATGCAATCCTGCCGCATCATCAACATCAAGGTGGGGCGTGTCGGCGGCTTCAGCGAGGCGATCGCTGTCCATAATGCCGCCGAAGAGCGCGGTATTCCAGTCTGGTGTGGTGGCATGTTGGAGACGGGCATAGGGCGCTCCCACAATATCGCGTTGTCGTCGCTGCCCAACTTCTCACTCCCCGGCGATGTCTCCGCCTCCAGCCGCTATTGGTCGCAGGACATCATCGAGCCTGAGGTTACTGTCAGCAATAAGGGTGAGATTGCTATTCCGACTGCGATCGGTCGCGGGTTCGAGGTGCGAAAGGATCGCATCGAGGCGCTGACTGTTCGCCGCCAGACGCTGCGCGCAAAGGCTCGTGTCACGGCCTAGCTAGCGCCCGGGCAGGGGAGTGTTCAGCAGGAGATGGATCGCATCCTGATAGCTCATCGGGCCTATCGTCTGGAAGTCCGATGTCTCAATATTGGCTTTTACGTTGAGCGTCTTCACCATCAGGGCGCGTATGGTCAGCTGTTCGGTGAAGCGCGTGAAAAGCCACCGCCCTCCCCCTGCGTGCGTCTGCTCGATCACGAGCTTGCCGCCAGGATAGATGTGCGCCAACATTCCCCAGCCGATGTTGATTCCGCGAAAGATACTTCCCTCCATGCGAACTACGTACCGGCTCTTTGCGTCGATCCATACTCTTCCTTGCAACCCTGTCAATGCTTCAGCAGTCGCTGTCGGAGGAGAAAACTTCGGATTTGGCTTGTAGTCGAGCACGATTTCGAGGGAGTTGGGATTTTTTCCTGTCTGGGGCTGTCCTGGAACGTAGGTGTAGAGCATCGCATCGGGCATCAGCTTGAGCAGGGAGTCTGCTATTTTTCGACCGGAGGCGTCATTCTTGACATGCTTGGCGTAAGTTGACGGGGAGGTCAGCATGTCGTTCAAGCGCTCCCGCTCCCCCATGTCCTCCTCCTCGGTCAGCGGCCTTCCATCTTTCAAGATCAGGCGAGCTACGCTTCCATCCTTGCTCTCGATGAGGTCGCGAACCCTGTCTCCTTTATCGTCGATCACATGCATGCGGTATCGGAGATACGACCCCGTATGATGAAGGGCCAGCAGCTCATTGGCGGAAGCATCCACGGCCCAGGAACGCGGATCCACAGACAGTGGAGATGCCGGGACTCCTTCTTTGATTACAGCCACGTTCTGTCCCATTGCGGAGCAGCCCGCTAAGGCGTGTAACACCACCAGGGAGCTCGCTGGGAGCCAGCGCCATCGGCTAAGAACTCCGGTGACTATTCCGCGAAGTAGCGCGCGTCTTAGTACGTGAACACTTTTCTTCGCTATTTCTATCGCCAAACCTTGCGCTCCTCGCTCATATCCACGCGTTCCGCTATCTTACTTAAGACGTTTGCACCTGTGACAACGTTTTTCCGGTTTGCCTCATGGCATTGGCTTGGGTATAGTTCGGGCAAGGCGCACTAAATGATTTGTGCTGCCAGGAGACCAGAAGCGCATGAAGCCAGCAGAGGGTTCCACCGTTATTGGCAAGTCAGTCACGATTCGGGGAGAACTCTCCGGTAAAGAAGATCTTTATATGGACTGCGACATCGAGGGGACAATTACGCTGCCGGAGAACCGGTTGACCATTGGCCCGAATGCGCGCATTCTCGCGGACATTCACGCTCGCGACATCACTGTCTTCGGGACGATCAACGGAAACGTTCATGCCGCTGGCCGCGTTGAGCTGCGGCAGTCAGCGGTGGTCAAAGGAGACATCTTCGCCGGCAGGCTCTCCATCGAGGAGAGCGCCACGATCAAGGGACGCGTGGAGCTCAAAACTACTGAGGCATTGCTAGGACAAGCTGCACCATCTGCTGTCGTGGAGGGCGTGCAAGACATGCTCGTCCTCGAGCCGAAGGCCTGAATAGGGAGGGAAGCGGACGTATGCGCAGCCTCTTTGGCAGCAGCGACAATAAGGGCAGTACACGCGGAGCCGATGCCAGCCGCATCCCTCGTCATTCGAGCGGATGGAAGGAGTTGCTCAAGCATCTGCGGAGTCAGGAGTCGCTGCGCGTCCTCGACATCGGTCCGACGTCCTCCACCAACATCAACTACATCACCAACCTCGGCCATAGCATCTATATGGCGAATCTGGTGGAAGAGGCGGCGAAGCCGGAGTGGCTTATCCCAGGGGAGGCCGGTGAGCCGGCGGGCTACGATGTGGAACGCTTCCTTGCTTCCAATCTTAATTTTTCTGGCCGCACCTTCGACGTTGTCATACTGTGGGATACAGCAGACTTTTTACCGGAGCCTCTACTCACACCTGTATTTTCCCGTATCCATCAGGTGATGGAGCCAGGCGGCCTTATGCTCGCCTTTTTTCATGCGACAACGAGTCCGGAGACTGTTTTCTGCCGCTACCATCTCACGGATACCGACGTAGTCGAGATGCAGAAGGCAGGGAACTACCCGCTGCTTCACATCTACAGCAATCGAAAGATTGAAAATATGTTAAGCGACTTCAATACCTATCGATTATTTCTCGCGAAGGATAACCTCCGGGAAGTCATCATCACTCGATAAATACTTTTGCCTAAGTAGTCTTAACCATGAGAAAGCGCAAGCACCGTGACTCAAATGCTTGCGCTTTCTCATGTTGGCGCGTTCGAAAAAAAATTAACCCTTTGCGTTCTGCTTCCTGCGGTCAGCCCACCGCTTTTTCATGGCGTCGGCGATGCGCTTGCGGCCCTCTGGGCTCAATTTGCGTTTGCGTGGTGCAGCAGTAGCAGCAGCGGTATTCTTGCTAGTAGCAGCAGCGGTATTCTTGCTGCCCTTAGGGCGACCAGGGCCTGTGCGCACGGTCGACTTCGCCGTACCCGATAGCAGCGCTCGTGCCTGCTGCAGCTTCAATATTTGTGCATCGATCTCTGCGATGATACGGCTAACTTCCACTTGTTACCTCCACTTGACATTTATAAATTCGGCCCAGCTGGTGTAGCTATAAGCTGTAGACCAAATTTATGAATGCCTCATAGTTACCATACAGAAGTACCTATCTACTGGCAATCAATAGTAAGTTGCTGGGCTATTACAAACGGTCAGAAGGGGATTTTGTTTTTTCATTATTTGCGTCTTTGCGTGGCCCCCGTATGGCATATCCCGGGCCCGCTTCGTCCAGCTCTTCAAAGCGCGAACTTCCCAGGCCACGGCGATTGTTGACATCTTCGATGCACTGCTGCAGTCCTTCCAGTGTCGCTTGCTTATCTCGAGAAAACTCAGCCGCCATACGGGTTAGTGCATAGGTGAGTATGTCGCTGTGATGCAGATCGTGCATCTCTGGCGCTCGTCGTAGATTCAACCAGAGGCGATGGACCAGCTGTACTTCATCCGGCTTAATCGTCGGCGCGTGAGGACCAATATGAAAACTCAACGCCTCGCCATCCGGCTTGATGACATAAAAAGTAAATTGTCGCTTGGGCTCGGGTAAGGCCTCCCAAGCCTGGCCCATGTGATAGGCCTGCTCTTCTGCTGTCAGCTTGCTCGATAAGCCGGATACGACGGCTGCCGCATCCAGCGAGTTAGCTGTCTGCACAAGCGCCGCGAATATATCGCCAGCTGGAACTACAAGCAGCGAGATATGCTTGCCAAAGCTCTCAGCGACCGACACCGCCTTGGTAAAGAGCATCTGTTCGTGTTCGCTGAATAACTGCTCCGAAGCATCGACATACTCCGGGCCGCCGGCGCCCATCATCCGCGCTGCGAGCACTACCAGATCCTGATCGTCAGTATTGGTATGAGTCAGGGCCCACTTGAGAGCGAATGGTGTGGCGGAGTCACGCATCGTCACCACTACCGCGCCAGGACGAATCTCCAATGTATCGCGCCCTACCTTGTCCTGGTGTTCCAGTTGGAAGTGTTCTCTCATCTGTCGCGTTGTGAGGTCGTGGCGCCGCTTATTATCCCGTTCGGAGAGAGAAAATATGACAAAAAATGTAGCCGCGAAGATAACTCCGCTTACGGTAGCTACCGATTTTGTCAAGAGATTCACGAGCGCGGTCGACAATAAAACCAGAAATACCGATATAAGTCCCAGCGGTATCTCTGTCTTGCCGATGCGAAGATTTAGCGGAACCTTAGACCCGCGTTCGCCGCGAAATTTCCAACGAAGAACAAGCATAGCCAGTGCATTGAAGGTGAAACTCCAGATCACACCGAAGGCGTAAGCCTCGCCGATGACCAGGACGTTGCCGTGGGTCAGCACAATTACGAGTAACTGCAGGCCGGCGACTAAGTTGATGATCCGATAGCTGGTACCGTACTTGCGCTGTGGTTTGCGGAACCAGTCGGCGAGCACGCCGTCCTCGGCGACGCGCATCAACACGCCTGTGGAGCCGACAATAGCCGTGTTGACGGCACCGCCCAGAATCAGGAACCCAACGACTACGACAAATCCCCGGAAGACAATCCGCAGTATCTCCGGGCCGACCATATTCATCGCCATGCCTGCGATCAGGTTGTCGCGATAGACATGCACGCGAACCGCATCCGGAATGATCATCACGGCAAGCAGAGAGCATAGGCCGGTAAAGAAGAAGCTGTAGACGGCGATGACGAGCGCAGCACGCTTGAGATTTTTCAGCTTGGGATGCTCAATCTCACGATTTACCTGCGCGAGCGACTCTTCGCCGCTCATCGCCAGCACAGAGTGGCCGAAGGCCATCAGCACGCCGAACAGACCGAGGGATGCGGCAAAGTTCGTGCCCTTCAGAAATCCCAGGGCATCCGGACTGAAGTGGAGATTCGACGGTATCGGCAGTGGAGGCAGCTGGGCTCCTCGATGGATGACCGTGAAGATGCCCCAGATAAGCAAAATGACCACCATAACGGTGGTGATCTTCATGATGTCCAGTGCTTTTTCGCTAGACTCCTCAATGCCCTTGGTGTTCTGCCACCAGAAGTAGATGGTGATGGCGATCGCGATGCCTGCCGAGGCGATGTCTGGCCGAAGGTGCGGTGTTATCGCCCAATGAAACTTAGCCGCGCAAAACATCGACAGATCATTCAACATGCCAACGATGTAGTGGCCGGCTGACACGCCGGATATCGGGCCCGTGAGCACGTAGTCGAACATCAGGGCGGAGACGCTCACCTTGGCAAACGTGCTGCCGAGTGCCTCCTTGACGATGCGGTAGACGCCGCCCCGGGTAAACATCGAGCAGCTCTCCACGTACACGGCGCGGACGGCGTAGGCGAACACAACTACACCCAGGATGAACCAGGGAGCAGCCTTGCCGACTGCCTCTTCCGCGAGGCCGCCTGCATAGAAGGCCGAAGATCCAAGATCGTTGAGAACGATGGCGGCCGCACGCCAGAAGGAGATAAAGGTAAGCATGACCGATGACGCCACAACAAGGCGTACACGGTTCGATTGCGGCAGAACGATAGTTTGTTTAGATGAAGCCATTATTGAGAGGACGCGCCATCTGGTGTCTGCGTCCTTACGAAACCACCGTCCGACATATAGAGTCTAGTTTTGAGCTTAGCCAGCGTCAATACGTCAATATGCCCTAAGTCAAAGATCCGGGGCATCTTCCTCTGTCGTTAATGCCTCTCGCAGATCACGGACTATGGTGAAGATCACAACCAGGACGGAGCCAACCATGCCCACGAAAAAAAGCGGGACGAGTACTTCGGAGAGCAGGTGAGCCAGCGTATCCATCTTGCACCTATTGTAGCTTTTGTAGCTTTGAAAAGCAGCAATGCTAGACTTCACCTGCGATGCGACTTATTCCCCTGCGGCTCTGGGCTCTCGCCGTACTCTCCGGCATCCTGCAGGTGCTGCCCTTTCCCATCGCGGGCCCGACACCGCTCTGGCGTACCGCCTTCTGCTGGGTGGCTCTTCTGCCTCTTCTGGCGGCGCTCCTTGGTAATAACAAGGCAGGAAATCCACTTACGCTTCGTCAGGGAGCGGCCGTTGGTTACTCCTGCGGTTTCGTCTGGTACCTGGGCAACTGTTACTGGATCTACCAAACGATGTACCTCTATGGAGGGCTGGAGAAGCCTGTCGCCGTGGGTATCCTCATCCTGTTCTGTCTCTACCTCGGCCTCTACCATGCTTTATTCGGTATGCTCCTCTCGGCATTTCGGATTCACTTCGGCCGTCAGAGGATGCTCCTGTTGACTCCCTTTGCCTGGGTCGCCGTGGAGCTAGCCCGCGCCCGTATTACCGGCCTCCCCTGGGATCTGCTTGGTATTGCCCAGGTCGATAACCCCCTGCTCACCCGGCTTGCTCCCATCGCCGGAGCCTATGGCCTTTCTTTTGTCATCGCTGCGGTCAACGCCTTTTGGCTCGTCCGGGTCCAGGTCAGAGAGCGCCGCTATATCCGTCCCGTGCTCACCGTTGCCGGTGTCGTCATCGTCGTCCTTTACGTCGCTACCCTGCGTCGAATCAAATATCCACTCGAAGGATCTCCTGCGGCCCATGCCACGTTAGTTCAGGAGAATCTGGAAGTAGGCGCCGCCAGTACTGGCCCCCAACCCAGCACTCAGCAACTCCTCGACTCCTTCTCGTACCTCAGTCGTTATCCGTCGAATCAATTTGTGCTGGGAATTCCCGAGCTTCCGGGTGCGCAGACCGTCTTTCTCATAAGGCAGCATCCTCCTGTAGAGGGGGCCGGCCCCCGGGCTCCTGTGCCCAGTTCCACCAACCTGATCGTCTGGCCTGAATCTCCGGCACCCTTCCAGGAGAACGATTCGCAGTTTCGTGCCGCGATGTCTACCTTGGCGCGCGAAGCCAACGCTCCCATCATCGCGGGGAACATCGGTATCGACCGCGTTGAGATCAATCCTCGCGGCTATAGCCTCTTCAACTCCGCTTCCTTTATCACTCCGCAGGGAGACTTCGCCGGACGTTATGACAAGATGCATCTCGTCCCCTTCGGCGAATATGTTCCTTTCAAACAGCTCTTCTTCTTTGCCAAGAGCCTGCTTAACGAGGTAGGCACCTTCGATCCGGGCCAACGCCGGACCGTCTTCACGACCGGGGGGCATAGCTACGGCACCTTCATCTGCTATGAATCCATCTTTGGCGATGAGGTGCGGCAGTTCGTCAAACAAGGCGCAGAGGTGCTGATCAACATCTCCAATGACGGATGGTACGGCGATACCAGCGCCCCCTGGCAGCACCTGAACATGGTTCGGATGCGCGCCATCGAAAATCACCGCTGGATCCTTCGCGCGACCAACACTGGAGTGACTGCCTCCATCAATCCCTATGGCCGGGTGATCGCTGCCGCGCCTCGCCATATCCGTACCAGCATCCGCGTCGGCTTCGCCTATGAACATGACCTTACCTTCTATGCCGCGCATGGCGATCTCTTCGCTTATGCCTGCGCTTTGATCACGGCGATCATGCTTGCGGTTAGCCTTCGCGGGAAATTGCCGTAAACTAAAGTTCTATGATCAGCGATCTCGAATACTCCTACTCCCCGGTCCGCGACAAAGTGCGCGATCTGCGGGAGTATCTTTGACTCGGCCCGCCTGCGCCGTGAACTAGCCACTATCGAAGGAAAAACCGCCGACCCAGCCATATGGGCCGATCCCGCCCGTTCGCAGCCGCTCATGCGCGAGCGCAAGCGCCTCGAAACACTTTTGGCCGACGACGCCGAACTTGCCCGCCGGTCGGATGACATCGAGGCATACTTCGAGCTCGCCAAAGAGGGCGAGGATACTGAGACCGATCTCGCCCGCGAGATTCCGTCACTCATCGACTTTGCCGACAAGCTCGAATCGAAGACGATGCTCTCGGGGGAGACCGATCCGCTTAACGCGATCGTCGTCGTCCACCCCGGCGCCGGTGGCACCGAGAGCCAGGATTGGGCCGAGATGCTGATGCGCATGTATATCCGCTGGGGCGAGCGCCAGAACTTCAAGGTCGAGATCAACGAAGTTCAGGATGGTGACGAGGCCGGCATCAAGTCCGCTACCTTCACTATCTCGGGCGACTTCGCCTTTGGGCTCCTCGGCGGCGAAACCGGGGTCCATCGCCTCGTCCGCATCTCGCCTTTCGACTCCGCCAAGCGCCGCCATACCAGTTTTGCCAGTGTCTTCGTCTCGCCCGAGATCGACGACACAATCGTCATCGACATCAAGCCCGAAGATCTTCGCATCGATACCTATCGGTCCGGAGGCAAGGGCGGACAGCACGTCAATACCACCGACTCCGCCGTTCGCATCACTCACCTGCCGACGGGTCTTGTGGCAGGGTGCCAGAACGAGCGCAGCCAGCACAAGAATAAAGAGAGGGCGATGAAGCTGCTCCGCTCTCGTCTCTACGAGTATGAGCTTGACAAGAAGAAGGCCATCAGCCGCAAGCTCGAAGACTCCAAGCTCGACATCAAGTTTGGCTCGCAGATTCGCAGCTACGTTCTGCAGCCCTACCGCATGGCCAAGGATCTGCGCACGCGCGTCGAAGTTGGCGATGTGGACAAGGTTCTCGATGGAGACCTTGAACCCTTCATTCGCGGCTATCTGAGGATGCGCCGCGAAGGCAACTTCCCGGCAGAGATTGCAGCGGACGACGACCTGTGACATTTACCATTCGGAGCCGGTGACACAAGTCACTGGCTCTAATGCCTTCTTCTGATTCCCAACCCTCCCATCTCGCATCCAACTTATAAGAAGAGAAGGGGGTTCATGAGCACATCCAAAGATCAGGTCAAGAATCAAGCCGGCGACCAGGTTGCAGCGCTACGCAAGCAACTCATCGAGCTGTTGCAAGGCGGTCAGGCCCACGTTACCTTCGACGATGCCGTCAAAGACTTTCCCGCAGCGCACCGCGGAACCGTGCCGCCAAATCTCCCCTACTCCGCCTGGCAGTTGCTGGAGCATCTCCGCATCACCCAACGCGACATCCTGAACTTTTCCGCTCCTCCCACAGGCGGCTACCATCCCATCCAATGGCCAGATGACTACTGGCCCAAGTCGGTCGAGCCCCCTTCAGCCCAGGCGTGGGACCAATCGATCGCAGCCATTCGCACCGATCTCAAACACTTCGAAGCCCTCATTCAGAAGCCGGATGCGGACCTCTTCAAGCCCTTCCGTTGGGGCGACGGCCAGAATCTTCTCCGCGAAGCCCTTCTCATTGCCGACCACACCGCCTATCATCTGGGCGAACTCATCGTCCTTCGTCGGCTACTCGGCGCATGGCACAAATAGCTCTCAACCCTGAAAGAGAAGAGATGAACGAACCCCAAACCATCCGCGAGATGCTGGGCAATCCCCCTACCCAGCCCCGCACCATCGCGGTCATCGGGCTCTCCGACAACCCCGGCAAGCCAAGCAACTATGTCCCCACCTATATGCAACAGCACGGCTACCGCATACTTCCAGTCAATCCTCTGGTGGAGAGTGTGCTTGGAGAAAAGTCCTACGCATCACTCGCCGATCTTCCCATCAAACCCGACATTGTCAACGTCTTCCGTCTGCCCAAGTTCATCCCTGCCATCGTCGACGAGATGCTTACTCTAGGTTTTAGGAACATCTGGGTCCAGCAGGGAATCATCAATATCGAGGCTGCCACTCGTGCCGAAGCCGGTGGAATCAAGGTTGTGATGGACCGTTGCATCATGATCGAACACCGGCACCTGACAATTGGATGACAAATGTTACTGGCCCAAGTCCTACAATTAAGATTCATGAACATTCGCCGCCAGATCTCCGAGCTCCTGCTCCTCGTTTGCGCCTTGGTATTTCAGACCTCCGCGAGGGCACAGATCGAGCCCGTCGGCGACGGCGGTCCCGGGCCGGTCAAAGCCCAGCACCTCACGGCGGAACTGGTTTCGTTAGCGCCTGCTATCGCTCCCGGCGGAACCCTCCAGGTCGGCCTTGTCCTTACTCTTGAAGAGCACTGGCACGTCTATTGGATCAACGCTGGCGACTCCGGCGAGCCGCCGAAGATTACCTGGACACTCCCCGCCGGCATCACCGCTGGCCCCATGCAGTTTCCCATCCCCACCCGCCTGCCCCTCGGGCCGTTGATGGACTTCGGCTATGAAGACTCCGTTGCCTTTCCTGTTCAGCTCACTGCCGCGAAGACCCTCAAGCCCGGCTCGATTCATGTCGATGCCAAGGTCAATTGGCTGGTCTGCCGTGAGGTCTGCATCCCCGGCAAAGCGCACCTCGGTCTCAACCTTACCGTTGCTCCCGGCGCAACTGCCCCGGCCCAACCCGTAGGTGCGTTGGGCGGGGCGCTCGGTCTCATCCCCAAGCCGCTGCCTCCGGAGATGAAGCTCACCGTTCTTGGCGGCAAGTCCGACTTCGTCTTTACGATTACCACCGGCAATCGCGAGTTGGATGTCGAGTTCTACCCCTTCGATCAGGAACAGATTGCAAATGCTGCCGAACAGGACGTCGAACCTTTGCCCGATGGCGCTCGTCTTCGCGTCAAACGCGCTCCTGAGCTCACGAAGCTTCCTGCCCAACTCCATGGAGTTATCCGGCTGAGTGAGACGCAGGCCTACGACGTTACTGCTCCTGTCACTCCTGGTGAAGTTGCCCCCGCGCCCGGTAGTGCGAAGAAACCAGGAGTCACCTCCGGTATTACGACGTTCACCGCTATCGGCCTCGCTTTTCTTGGCGGCATCATCCTCAACCTGATGCCCTGCGTCTTTCCTGTGCTCTTCCTCAAGGGGCTTGCCCTGGTGCAGTCCTCGGGTGAGGAGCGCAGCCGCCTGCGCAGTCATGGCCTCGTCTATACACTTGGCATCCTGGTGTCGTTCTGGATTATCGTCGCTGTACTCCTCGGGCTTCGCGCCGGCGGCAGCCAGGCTGGATGGGGTTTCCAGCTTCAATCGCCAACCTTCATCGCCGTTCTCGCCGCAGGACTCTTCTTCTTCGCCCTCTCGCTGGCAGGACAGTTCGACCTTGGCCTCTCGCTTACCAGCGTGGGTGGTGGGCTTGCGCGGAAGCAGGGATACACCGGTAGCTTCTTCACTGGAGTCCTCGCCACCGTCGTCGCCACACCATGCACCGCACCGCTTATGGGCGCGGCCATCGGCTTTGCGCTCGCCCAGCCTGCATGGACTACCTTCGCCGTCTTCACCGCGCTGGGCCTTGGCCTAGCGATACCTTATTTGTTGCTCAGCTTTCAGCCCGCCTGGACACGCATTCTTCCACGTCCCGGCGCATGGATGGAGATACTGAAGCAGCTCACTGCAATCCCTCTCTTCGGCACCGTCATCTGGCTGGCCTGGGTCTACGGCAGCCTCTACTCGTCGGGCTCTACCGGCTCCGGCAGTCAGGGTGTGGACCACCTCACCCATCTTCTCTGGTGCTTCCTTGCGCTCGCCCTCGCCGGATGGGTTCTTGGCAGATGGCCCGCCCGTTGGACCAGCGCGATCGCCGCTGTTCTCATCGCTGCCATTGGCCTCGCCATCCCGCTCTATCAGCCCAAGGACACCACCCTCAACTGGCAGCCCTATTCGCAGCAGGCGCTCGATCAGGCCCGCGCTGCCGGACATCCCGTCTTTATCGACTTCACTGCCGCCTGGTGCCTCAGTTGCCAGGTTAACGAGCGCGTCGTTCTCAAATCAGCCGAGGTGCAGCACCAGTTCAGCGCTAACAAGGTCACCCTGCTCAAGGCGGACTGGACCCAGTACGATCCCGAGATCACCAAACAGCTGGCCTCTCTAAACCGCAGCGGTGTCCCTACCTACGTCATCTATCCCGCCAGCCCGACTGCCTCCGCGGATGTCCTTCCCGAACTCCTGACAAAGGACATGGTCCTGACGGCTCTCAAAAAGGACACGGAACAATGACCACTGCAACGCTTTCAGACGAGCAAAAGATTCGCAACCTGATCGATGACTGGGCTACAGCCTCGCGGGAAGGCGATCTCGATACCGTGATGGACCTGATGACCGAGGACGTCATCTTCCTCACGCCCGGTAATCCACCCATGTACCGCAAAGACTTCGCTGCCGGATCTGCGGCCATGAAGGGCACCGTCCGCATCGAGGGCCGCTCCGACGTGCAGGAGATTACCGTCAACGGCGACATCGCGATCTGCTGGAACCGCCTCGAGGTCGACATTACACCTCTAGCCGGAGGAGTCACCAACAAACGCGCCGGCAATACCCTCACTGTCCTCCGTCGCGGTAACGACGGGCAATGGCGCATCTGGCGCGACGCCAACCTCCTCGGGCCACCGAAATAACGAGGCGTGCGGCGCCGTAACGTTGCGTGAGACGGCCTTCTAGTTGCAAAATATTCACAGCAACCGATGTGGAGGTGACTCTATGTCCCACCGCCGTCTTCTCTCCCTTGCCCTTGCGCTATCCACCTTTACCGCCCTCGCCATTTCCCCCGGTGCTCTTGCCCCCGACTTCAAAGGCACTGACTCCAAAGGCAACAGCCAAACCCTCTCTCAATATCGCGGTAAGTACGTGGTCCTGGAGTGGGCCAACAAGGGCTGCCCTTATGAGCAGAAGCACTATCTCAGCGGGAACATGTCGGCACTGCAGCGGGAGTGGACCGGCAAGGGCGTCGTCTGGCTCTCGATTATATCGTCGGCCCCTGGCGAGCAGGGCAACGTCACGCCCGCTGAGGAGAACGAGTACCTCAAGACCATGAAGGCCACTCCCACCGCGGCGATTCTCGATCCCACGGGTACCATTGGCCATCTCTACCAGGCCAAGACCACGCCGCACATCTTCGTTATCGACCCCAATGGCAAGCTCATCTATCAGGGTGCCATCGACGACAAGCCGACGACCGATCAGGCCGACATCAAGAGGGCGCATAACTATCTCAACGAAGCGCTTACGTCAGCGATGGCCGGTAAGCCTGTCCCTACCGCATCAACTCGTCCCTATGGCTGCTCTGTAAAATACGCCAACTGACAGCCGCTACTTTTTGAAGACTGTCTTCGCTACTCCCGCTTGGCGGCCTTGATGCGTGAAATCTCGTCCATCCGTTGCCCCAGTAGCTTCTCCCGCCCCTCGCCCGTAGGCCGGTAGTACCGTCGCCCAGCCAACGAGGGAGGCAGACACTCCATATCCGCAACGCGTCCCTCCACATCGTGTGCGTACTGGTAGTCCCTGCCGTAGTCCAGTTCCTTCATCAACTTCGTCGGGGCGTTCCGCAGATGCAGCGGTACAGGCTCTGCCGCTGTCGCCTCAATGTCCGCTCGGACTGCGTTATAGGCCGTGTAGACAGCATTCGATTTGGGAGCTAGTGCCAGGTAGACCACTGCCTGGGCCAGCGCCAACCCGCCCTCCGGTTGTCCCAGGAAGTGCATTGCTTCCTTGGCTGAGAGGCACAGATTCAGTGCCTCCGGAGCAGCCAGGCCGATATCCTCGACCGCCATCCGCACGATGCGTCGCGCGCAGTACATCGGGTCTTCGCCTGCCTCTAACATCCGCCCCAGCCAGTAGAGCGCGGCATCGGGGTCCGAGTTTCGCACGCTCTTGTGCAGCGCGGAGATGATGTCGTAGTGCTGCTCGCCCTTCTTGTCATACAGCAACACGCGTCGCTGCAGCGCCTCCGCTGCCAGCGCCTTCGTGATCACACGTTCGCCGCGTCCCCCTGCCCTTTGCGAGGCGGCCAGTTTTGCGGCTACCTCCAGGGCGTTCAAGGCGTTGCGCGCATCACCACTCGAGTACGAGGCAATCGTCGTTAGGGCATCTTCATCAGCGCTTACCCCGGAAGCCCCCAGTCCCCGCTCTGCATCTCCCAGCGCCCGCCGCAGGAGAGCGACAATCTGCTCCTCCGTCAGAGCCACCAGCGTATAGACCCTGCATCGCGACAGGAGCGCTGCAATGATCTCGAACGAAGGATTCTCCGTCGTGGCGCCGATCAGCCGGATCGTCCCCCGCTCGACGTAAGGCAGGAAGGCATCCTGCTGGGCCTTATTGAAGCGGTGAATCTCGTCCACGAACAGGATGGTGCGCGAACCGAATCCCGCTGCCTTCTCCGCCTCCACCATCACCTGCTTGATCTCTTTGATCCCCGAGAGCACAGCCGAAAACTCGATGAAGCTGGCCTGGGTCATACGGGCAATAATCTGCGCCAGCGTCGTCTTTCCCGTTCCCGGAGGCCCCCAAAAGATCATCGACGCGGCATCGTCGCTCTCAATCGCCACCCGCAGCGGCTTGCCTAACCCCAGCAGATGCTCCTGTCCGACGTACTCTTCCAGCGTCCGCGGCCGCATTCGCTCGGCCAGCGGAGCCTGCCGCGCATGTGCCGTTGCAGCCGCCATCGGACTGGCGTCGAACAGACTCATCGTGCTGCCTCGTTGCGTGTAACTGCAGCCCTCTGGCGCGAGGCCTCATACAGCAGCAACGATCCTGCTATGGCTGCATTCAAGCTCTCTACTGGACCGGGGCAGGGAATCGTCACGCGGGCGTCCGCCATATCCATCCACTCCGCGGCCAGTCCCGTTCCCTCATTTCCAATCATCAGCGCACATGCTCCGGCAAGCTCTACATCCTGCGTGGTCGTCGCTCCCGAACCAGCTGCCGCGAATAACTGCACCCCTCGCCACTTCAACCCCACAATCTCTTCCGCTGTCGCACCAACCACTGGCATCCGAAACACACTGCCCACGCTGGCTCTCAGCGCCTTCTGGTTCCAGGCACTCACCGTTCCCGGTGTGGTCAACACGCCCGTAGCGCCAAACGCCTCGGCCGATCGCACCAGCGTTCCCAGGTTTCCGGGATCCTGCAAGCCTGCAGCAATAAGAATCAACGGCGTTCCCCTCATCACGTCTTCCATGTGATGCACAGGAGGCACAATCAGAGCTGCCACGCCCTGTGGTGACTGTGTCTCAACCACGCTCCCAAACACATCGTCGGTCAGTCGCAGTACTTCAACCCCGTGCGGCACCATTCCCGGAATCTCCCGCCGCTCGCTGACGAAGACGGTCTTGAAGGCCATCCCGCTCAGCAGCGCCTCTTCCAGCAGATGGTCGCCTTCGATCGCCACCAGCCCACCGCTCAGCCGCGCATGGCCCTGAAACGCCGCCCGCAGCTGCTTCACCCGCGCATTTGCCCTGCTCGAAACCACCATCTCGGAAAAAGCCATCTTCGCAAATCTTACGCCTAACTCTCGAGCTCTTATTTGGGAGTCCGGTGTGGCGGAGGCTGAGCTGATCCTATCCTCTCGCCAATACCAAGAAAACGTCAGAAAGGCTAAACCCATCACGAGAAGGGTAGCTGATGCTCCTGGCGTGCTCGATCCGTGCTTCGTATCCCTTTCGACGACCGCGTGCCAGGTAGTCCGGCCGTTGAGCATGCGAGGGAGCTCCTGACTACTTAACGCATTAACGCATTTCTTCGTTCGAGTTCAGATTTCATCGCCGTGAGATTGGATTTTTTCGACTATGGGACATCCTACGCAGGCTGTAGGAGCTAATCGCAGGAAAGGTTCGGTACTATCGCTGATCTTCGATCCTCTGTCCTTGCAGTCGCCAGTATGCTATCGTCCGAGATTGCGGCCATACTCCGCATACCACGGCCCCCCGGCGGCCGAAAGACCCGGCACAGGAGCCCGATTTTGACGGCTGAAACGCTTCGAATTCATCCCGACGACCCTGAACCAGAGCTGGTCGCCCAGGTTGTCGCCAGCCTGCACGGCGGCCACGTCGTCGCCCTGCCCACAGACACCTTCTACGGCCTGGCGGTTGACCCCGTCAACCTCCGCGCCGTCGATCGGATCTACGAGCTCAAGTCTCGTGCGCGCCACAAACCACTCTCGCTGCTGATTGCCGAGGTTGCCCAAGCCTATGAGCTCGCCCGCCAGCTCGACTCAGCCTTCGACCGCCTCGCCGAGAAGTTCTGGCCCGGTCCTCTGACCATCATCGTCAAGGCCGGCTCGAAGTTACCCCTGCGAGTTACCGCCAACACCGGCAACGTGGCTCTTCGCGTCCCAGAGGCCGCTATCCCGCGCGCCGTCGTCGCCAAGCTCGGTCTTCCCATCACCGCGACCTCTGCGAATCTGTCCGGCTTTCCAGAGTGCACCTACGCCAACGGGGTCCGCGACCAGCTCGGCAACAAGATCCCTCTCATCGTCGATGGTGGCCCCACCGCCCGCTCCACCGCCACTACCATCGTCGACCTCTCCGGCGGTGGCAGCTCCTGGATGATCCTCCGCGAAGGCGCCATTCCTACCCACGAGATTGCCCTCACCCTCCAGCGCTAGCCCTCTCCGCACCCTGATGCCGTAAACTCATCTCTTGTTCCCCATTCTCTGATTTCGATTCCAATTCCGATGACCGCATCTGCCTCCAACCAGCGCCGCAAAAGCCAATCCTTTGCGGGCAGTACGCTCCGCTGGTTTCTTGCGCTCTTCCTGCTCGTTACCCTCGGCTGGTTTACCTATGTCTACAAGCAGATCGATGAGGTAGCCAATCAGGACGAGGCCCAACGCGCCGATGCCATCGCCGTCTTCGGAGCAGCGGAATACTCTGGACGCCCCTCTCCCGTTCTCCACCTCCGCCTCGACCACGCCGTCGACCTCTATCGCAAGCAGATCGCGCCCCTCGTCATCACTCTCGGCGGCGGCAGCGACAAGGACTCGGGCAATACCGAGGGCGCGGTAGGCCGCGACTACCTCCTGGCGAATGGAATTCCGTTTGGCAACATCATTGCCGAGACCCGCTCCATCGATACCGAGCAGCAGGTCCACCGCCTGGCCGCCATTGCCCGCGAAAACAACCTCCACCATATCGTCGTCGTCTCCGACGCCACCCACCTCTTCCGCATCCGCGAACTCTGCAAAGATGCCGGCCTCGACGTTTATACCTCGCCCCGCGCTACTATCGGTCACATCAGCAACTACGACCTGACCATGCGCTACTTTCACGAGATTCTCAGCTACACCTCTCTCCGCCTCGGCCTCAACATCAGCTGGCTGCATCGCTGGCTCGAAGGCAAGGAGGACCTGGATTTCTAGCTGTTACAGTGATCTATCAGTTCACTGCAGTCATCAAGCCAAGGGAGACTCCCGCCGCAAACAAGGTCGATGCAAAATTAACCAGATCGTTCCCCAACCAACCCTTCCGCTCCACCGTAGCTCCCAGCAAGCTGTCGAAGAAGAGTCCCGCCACACCGCCGGCAAGCGCAACTGCGGCATCCTTCGGCGTTAGCCGCAGAGCCCACTGCCCCGCAAGGACCACCACTGACCCAGCAACAACTCCCGCCGCCGTTCCCAGCAGACTTACGGCCCCATCCACGCCTGCGTCCACTCGCCGCATCGTCGTCAGAATCACTGGCCGTCCACCGAAGGCCTGCCCTATCTCCGACGAGACCGTATCTGCTGTTGCCTCTGCAAGCGCTGCCAGGGCCACCGTCCCGATCAGAGCCAGTGGTGCGTCATAACTATGAATTGAACTACGCATACACCAAAGCAAAGCTGCCGCCCCAGCCCAGGACGAAGCCAACCCCGCCACGCCAAGGTTAGCAATCACCTGAGCGGCGCTTCGCCCCCTTCGTCCCTCTGCCAGCCCCGCCGTCAGCTTGCGCTGCTTTCCCGCGCGCGTTGCAGCGAACGTGAGAACAAACAGCAACCCCAGCGGAGTCAAGCCGCTTCGCAGGAAGCTTTGGGTGAAAGTCCCGGTCCAGAAGGTCAATAGGAGACAGATCATCCCACCGCAAGCCGCGCCTGCCGGAGTTGCAGCCCGCAGGCTAAACACAACCCCAACAAACATGAGGCTAATCCCCAAGACTCCGAACACGAAGGCAGGGAACCGCGCCACTATTGGCCATGCGAAGGCAGCGGTATGGAGGCTCAACCCAACCAGCAAAGCTCCAACTACCCAAACCAGCGTCCGCGACTGCAACCGGTCCCGTCTCTCAGAGATGGCTTTTCTCCGAGCGGCGCTCCCTATTTCCTCATTCATCCTGCAACCTCCTTTCGCTTGGTGATTTACAATCAAACCTTGAGCATAGTCAACACCAGTACCAACGCGGGAGCAGTTTTGCATTTAGCAAAAATCGAAACAGAAGAAAATATCCAGACGCGGTCAAACCGCCGTCCCTTGCGGTCTGTGGCTCAGTCCATTCGGTCCGCATCCAAGTTCGCTCTGGCCGCTGCAGCGTTGGGCTCCGTCATCGGCTGCGGCAACACCTACCGCCCCGTGGTCAGCGCTATCAATCCCGTCGGGCCTCCAGGACAGCCGGCGAAGTATGCCATTGCCGTCTCCAGCCCCAGCCCTACGAGTCCCGGTCTCGTTACCATCGTCGACTTCTCCGGAGATACGGTCCTGATCACCGCCAACCTTGGCATAGCTCCCTACTACCTCGCCCTTGACAGCGCTGGTGCCAATGGGTTCACGCTCAACAGCGACGGTACGGTTAACAGCTTCCCGATCGTCGTCACGCCTCCCAACGCGCTTCAGACCCAGAATGTCCTTCAGACCACCTTGCTGTCCGACAACTGTCCTGCGACAGGATCATCCTGCCTCCCATACCTTCCCAACAGCATTCTTCCGCTAAGCACCACTACGTACATCTCCCAGCCTGGCCGTAGCTCCATTGCCGTGCTTCAGGGTTCACCCGCTGCTCTCTCGCAGGAGCTTCAGATTACGACTGGATATACCCCTGTGTATATCGCCGGCATTAACAACGGGCCTCGCGCCTACGCCATCAGCCAGAATAACGGCGGCGGTAATGGCCAGGTTGCCGCGATTGAGACCGCCAGCAACACCATCGTTCCCTCCAGCACCATTGGCGTCGGTAAGGCACCAATCTATGGAGTCATGACTGCCGATGGCAAGCGCGCCTTCATTATGAACCAAGGCGATGGCACGGTCAGCGTTATCAACGCCCAGACGAACCAGCTCGATATCGCTCCCGCAGGCAGCACCAACCCGATCCCCGTTGGCACCCAGCCCCTCTGGGCAGACTTCGCGCCTACGCTCAATGAAATGGTGGTGGCCAATGCGGGCGACGGCACCGGTGCCGGCTCCGTCAGTATCATCAACATTCCGCTCTGCAACGCGGCCACGCTTCCCACAAATCCCGGCTGCGACCCTACCAATCCCGTTGATGCCGTCGGCTTTGGTCAGGTTCTCGCCAATGTTCCCGTCGGCGTCAACCCCCGCATGGTCGCCGTCCTGCAGGATGGCACCCGTGCTTACACGGTCAATCAGGGTAATCCTGCGCTCCCATGTGCTGCGCCTACCCCCGCGCAGCCCCTTGGCAACTGCAGTGTCTCGGTCGTCAACCTCACCACCAATACGGTTACTGCTACCATTCCAATCTCAGGTGGCCATCCCAACTTTATCGCCGTCACCTCCGGCACTCCAACCGGCAAGGTCTATGTCACCTCTCCGGAGTCGAACAACATGACTGTCATTCGGACCGACACCGACAGCGTCGAGACCACAATCCCCCTTCAAGGCAACGGTGTTATGGTTCGCGTCACTGCACCGTAGTTAACTCAGACTAACTTAGGCCAGCAACACAAAGAGCCATCCTCACCGGGATGGCTCTTCTGCCTTTCCTCGTCTTTTATTCTCTGGATCAGCTTCCAGCCATGATGATCGGCAGCGTCGGCGTCTGGGATCCGCCCTCGTCCTCTACCGTTACGCCGAAGGCCTTCGCCTCAATCCTCCTCGGCAGGGGAGGCAGGATCACGCTTGCGTTTCCGCGATCGTCAGGGTGGAAGGTGCCGGCCGGAATCGGGTTGCGCCCATCCGCTGGTATCAACCATAGCTCATAGACCTTGTTCGGTTGCAACGGCTCCATATTGCTGGCAAGGAAGATTAGCGTCCCCTTCTCTGGAACATACGTTGCGCGTCCCTGCGGAATCGGAGGCGTCGGAGTTGTCGGAGCTTTTGTCAGCATCACATGCTTTGCCGTGCGATCGGTCAGCGCATCCATCACCTGCTGCGCGGAGGCCACGTCCGCAGTCAGCAGGTCCATCTGGCCTGCCTGCCTCACTAGAGTGCTGCGCATGACTTCGCGTTCGCGGTACAGGTTTCCTGCTGCCACTGTCAGCCCCGCCGCCACCGCCCAGCCGGCCCATGGGAAGATCCTGCTCCCGAAGCTTTGCTTCGGTTCATCTTGGACCGTACTGCTACCGCCCAATCCTGTTTTATATCCCGATCCTGCCTCCGGGGTAGAGGCACGTTCGATCGGTACCTCCTTCTTCTCGCGGGCTACCTGTTTCATCAAGCGTTCTCGCGCCTGCGCCGACGGCGGGTGTATATCAACCGTATGGGCATACACCGCCAGCTCGCCCTGCACCTCCGCCAGCAGCTGCCGACACTCCGCGCAATGCTCCACATGCGATGTAACGGTTGCAGATTCGTCCGTGGACAACAGCTGCATGGCAAACAGCGCCAGATCTTCCTGTTCGATGTGTCTGGTCGCGCTCATGCCTGGAAGGCCTTTCTCAGCGTCGTCAGCGCGCTGCGTATCCTCGTCTTCACCGTTCCCAAGGGATCGCCTGTCATCTCCGCGATCTCCGAGTGCGTCAATCCATCAAAGAAAGCCATCTCCAGCGTCTTGCGCTGCTCTATCGGCAACTTGTAGATTACGCTTCGTGCCTTCTCCATCATGTTGTTCCGCTCTGCCTCATTGGCAAGGTTATAGGGCAAGGCCAGGACCATTTCATCTACCTGCTCCATCGGCTTCTTCCGCCGCAGCGCATCGATCGATCGGTTCCGCGACACCACCGCCAGCCAGCCGCCGAGGCTACCCCGTGTCGCGATAAAGCCGTCAGGGCTGCGCCATATCTGCATAAAGACTTCCTGGAGAACATCCTCCGCCGATGCCGGATCCCGCAATACTCGCAACGCTACGGAATACACCAATGCCGAGTAGCGGTCGAACAGCGATGCCATCGCCTGTTCATTCCCCCTCTTCACCAACGCCAGCAGAGCTGCATCATCCTGCGAGGATTGTGGTGGAGCATTTGCGAGTCCCATCTCTCTATACATAAACGCACCCAGCCCAATAGCAGATTGCCGAACGTCAGAGTATTTGCGTTCGGTCAGGCAACGTTGCGTGCCGACCTAACGTCGCCCTTGCAACTCTAACCGAATCTCCTCAATTCCGTCATCGATTCCGCCGCCTTCCAACATGTAACCTAAAAGAACACTGAAGGAACGGATGCAACTCCTGAACCCGCATAGCGTCTCACCAAGCCGATGAAGATTCGCCTCGACAAGCTTCTCGTGGACCAGGGCCACGCCGCCTCGCGCGAGCGTGCCCAGGCTCTCATCCTCGCTGGCCGCGTACTCGTCGACGAGCAGCGCATTGACAAGCCCGGAACCCCTATCTCCGAAGAGGCCGTCATTCGCCTCCTTGGGTCTGATCTCAAATATGTGAGCCGCGGCGGCCTCAAACTTGAGCGAGCCCTTGCTTACTGGTCCATCGACCTCACTGCTCTCGCCTGCGTCGACATAGGAGCTTCTACTGGGGGCTTCACCGACTGCATGCTCCAGAGCGGAGCCGCCACCGTTCTCGCCGTCGATACCGGCTACGGCCAGATCGCCCAGAGGCTCCGCGACGACCCTCGCGTCACCCTGCGCGAGCGCACCAACGCACGCCTCCTCGCGACAGGCGAACTTCTCACGCCCGGCAAGCTTACCCCAGTCTTCCTCGCAATGGATGTCTCCTTCATCTCCGCCACCCTGGTCCTCCCAGCGGTACTGAACGCTCTCTCCACAGCGGAGCAGTCCTGGGAGGGCTCCGCCGTCATCCTCGTCAAACCCCAGTTCGAAGCCGGCCGTGGCAACGTCGGCAAAGGCGGTATCGTCCGCGATCCCGAAGCCCGCAAACAAGCGATTCAGCGAGTCCACGATTGCGTCGTCAAACAGCACGGCGCCGGTATCGAAGTCATCGACTCCCCCATCCGGGGTATGGAAGGGAACCATGAATACCTTCTACATGCTCGCTTTTCAAATCACTAATTCCTGTCTTTCAAGCTCTGCGCTCTAAGCGCCACGTGCTGCCGTTACACTAGAGATCAATGCTCCAAGCTGCCATCATCTCCAAGCCCCAGAAGCCGGAACTCGCCGGTATCCTGCGCGACCTCGTCGCGTGGCTCGAAGCCCACAACTACGGCTATCTGCTCGACCCCGACAGCGCTGCTTACATCGATGCTCCCAATCCTATCGAACGGGCTGATCTTCCAAAGCATAAGCCGAATCTGGTCATCGTTCTCGGTGGTGACGGAACCTTGCTAGCTGCGGCCCGTGCCTTCGCTCATACGCCCACACCTATTCTCGGCGTCAATCTTGGCTCTCTCGGCTTCCTTACAGAGATTCCCCTTAGCGATCTCTACAGCACACTCCAGGCGTGGTGCGACAACTGCGCCGACATAGAGCTTCGTATCATGATGCACACTGAGCTGCGTCGCGACGGCAGGCTGCTTCATGAGTGGGACGCGCTCAACGATATTGTTGTGGCTAAAGGGGCTATCGCTCGCATGGCCGATTTTACGGTTGAGATCGATCAGCAGTTTGTCGCTACTATGCGCGCGGATGGCATTATTATCGCAACTCCCACTGGGTCTACAGCTTACAACCTCGCTGCTGACGGGCCCATTGTCATGCCTAGCGTGAATGCGCTTGTGGTGACGCCTATTTGTCCGCATTTGTTGACGATTCGGCCTATTGTGGTTCCTGGAGATTCGACGATCAGCATTCATGTTGAAGGAGTTCCGAGTCAGACTTACCTGACTGTGGATGGGCAGGTTTCGGTGGAACTCCTGCTGAACGATACAGTTAGCTGCTGTCGGTCGGAGTACAGCGTGCGGCTGCTGCGGCCCCGGCCAAATGGGCTGTTCAATGTTCTCCGGTCCAAACTTAAGTGGGGGGAACGGTAGTTTTTTGCGGATTTTTTGGTTGTGGTTAAGAGTGCTTTTTACTGGGGTTTTTGACGGAATTGGTGTCTGTTGTGGTGCTTTTGTGGTCAGGTTGTGGTGTAGTGTGTGGCAGATGCGGGCACCGGATGGACGTTGCGCGCGTTGAAAAACATGCCACTATTTTCAACTTTATTTTCAGGCGGATTTTTTAGGGAATTTGGGAGTTGGTCTCTAGGACAAAGAAACAAGCAAAGGCACTCGGGTCGCTGCGCTCCCCTCGTCAATACGGGGGTTCTTCGCTTCGCTCAGAATGACGAAGATTCTCGAATGGCGAAGATTGTTGAATGACGGCGGTTTCTGTGGGGTGGGTCTAGCGGCGCAGCGTGACCATGGAGCCGCCGACGGGGTGGCAGAAGACCTTTCCATGGCTGAGGGCGATCTTCCTCTGGGCCAGAGCCGCCATCTCGGGGTCGTGCGTCACCATCACGATGGTGTGACCGTGGCTATGCAGGTCCTGCAGGAGTTCGGCGACGATCTTCTGGTTGGCCGCGTCGAGGTTGCCGGTGGGTTCGTCGGCGAGGAGGATGGGTGGGTTGTTGATGAGAGCGCGGGCGATGCAGACGCGCTGCTGCTCTCCGCCTGAGAGCTCGCTGGGCAGATGTTCGGCGCGTTTGCCGAGACCAACTCGTTCCAGCGACGCCCTGGCCTCGGCCTCGTCGGTCATGGAGTGGAAGTACTGCGCCAGCATCACGTTCTCAAGCGCCGAGAGGTAGGGGATCAGGTGAAACTGCTGGAAGATGAAGCCGATCTTGTCTGCCCGGAAGCGGTCCAGCTCGGTAGCGGTCATGGTCGCCACATCCACATTGTCGATCTTTAACTCACCGGAGGTCGGGTGATCGAGACAGCCGATTAGGTTGACCAGAGTGCTTTTGCCGGAGCCGGAGGGGCCTGTGATTGCGACCCATTCGCCCGCGACGATCGTGAACGCCGCATGGTCGAGCGCGCGGACGACGCCGCCGTGCCCGACGTACTCGCGGGTGACGCCGTTCAGCGAGATGACGGCACAGTCAGGGCGGGTTTCAAGATCGACGGGGTTATTCATTGCGAACTCTCTCATCTTATTGCTTACTCACCCTTCAACAAAGCCGCGGGCTGCAATCCGCGCAGCACACGCACCGGAAACAACGACGCCATGGCGGCGATCAATACATTCAATAGCAATACCAGTGGCAACACCTGCAGCCGGGGCAGGGAGGCCGTATGGAAGTTCACCTGACTAATTGCCCAGGCTGCCGCCGATCCAATCACAAATCCTACGACGACCCCGGCCAACGCCAGCACAAGGGCCTCCAGCAGGAACATTCCCATCAACTGTACCTGTGTTCCGCCGAGGGCCTTCATTAGCGCGAAGTCGCGTCGCCGCTCCAATACACTCGCGGAGAGGGTGGCCAGAACGCTCACCGCTACTGTAAGGGCAATCAGCAGCACGGACCCGTACATCAGCGCATGGGTACGGTCCACGATCCTCGACTCGCCCTCAACCAGCTGTCGCACCGGTTCTATCTGCATCCCGGGAAGCTCCTGCCGTAGATGCGTTATCGCGGCATCAACCTTCGCAGCGCCTCCTGGCACCTGCACTTCGATGACACTCGGATGTGCGCCGGTCCAGGCAGTGAACGCCGCTATCGGCAGATAGATGCGGCTGTCCTCGTCGCCGCCGGTCCTTAGACGTCCCACACCGTGCAGCGTCAGAGAGTGCCCCGCGAAGTTCAACGTCACGGCGTGCTCGTCCGCGATAAAGTTGGCGGCTCTCTGGCCAAGCAGCGCTGCATTTGCGTCTGTCGCTGGTGGCCATGCATCAACCTGCCACCACGAGTTCAGCCGCTTGACCGCGTCGAAGTTCGTCCCCGTCACAACCACGGGCGTTCCACGATCGGTCGTAGCTACGGCATATCCAAACTCTGCCGCCAGAGCATCCGCACCTGCCGCCTGCTGCACCTTCGCCAGCGCATCCGCGGGGAGTGCCGGACTGCTGTTCGATCCAAGGGCAGTCGAAGGCGGAGCCGTCACCACTACATTCGCACCGAAGCTTCTGAACTCCTTGTGCAGCTTTGCATCGAGGTCCGCGTACAGCGTCAGGAGCGCCGTTGCCACACCCGCCGAAACCGTCATGGCGACAAGTGCCGAGATGCTTCGCGCCCTGCGGTGGACCAGCGATCTGCGCAACATACGTGCGAAGCTCAGATGATTCTTCACGCGTCCGCCCGCAGGATCGCCGAGGGATCCATCTTCAAGGCCGCCCGAATCGAAGGCGTGCTCCCGGCTATCGCAACCACCAGCGCCAGCGCGACGACTACAGGAAACAGCACGGGAATCAGCACGGTATTCATCGCGACCGCACCATCACCGGCAAAGATTCTGGCTCCCAGCCATGCTGCCAGCCCTGACCCGATCAGATATCCGAGGCCACCCGCAAAGACCGCCAGCAGCCCCGTCTCCGCGTAGAAGAGCATCGCGATGGAACCCTTGCTCGCCCCCAGAGAACGCATCAAGCCAATCTCTCCGCGACGCTCCAGTACTGCCGTCGCCATCGCAGCGCTCACGGCAAAGCCAGCCGCCAGCAACGCCGCTGCGCTTACGAGCCACATCAGGCCGCTGATGCGCGCCAGCACATTGCCCTCACTCTGTTCCACGCGGCGAACCTGCTCGGCCTGCGCTCCGGGAATCGCCTCGCGAATCTGGTAGGCAATCGAGTTCGCATAGGGCCTGCAGTACCAGATCTCTCGCTGCTTGGGGGGAAGGGAGTCGGGGTCTTTGCGGGCGAAGGCATCTTCGGGCTTTGTCTGTGCGCTCACCTCAACCCGTCGGACGGCATCTGGCAATCCAGCCAGAGTCTGAGCGGCGTTCAGCGGCAGCAGGATCTGGCCATCGGTGTTATCTCCGGTCGAGACGATGCCAGTTACATGCAGGGCAAAGCCTCTTGGAGCAGCCGAGGAGGATGCCGAAGGGAGAGCCGTATTGATCGTGTCGCCAATCTTCAGCCCCAGACGTGCCGCAAGCGTGCTTCCAACGACTGCCTCTGCTGCGGTCGCGGTCGCCGCGCTCTCCTGCGGCCATGCTCCACGCAGCTTCCACCACGGATGCATCGCCACAGCTCCCGTTTGCAGCGTACTGGCGTCCTTCGTCAATGCATGATCGAACCAGAGCCCTGTTGCCGCAGCGTCCACAACCGTGCCCGTGGTGGTGGCTCCGAGCACCCTCATCGGCAGCTCGGGTGAAACTCCCGTAATGTTGTTCGCCCAGAAGATTCCACTGAGCTTTGGCAGGTCACTCTCTTTTATGTAAGCCCCACCTGTGGCTGGCTTCACATCGACCCCACCCACCTTCACATCCAGCAGGTCGGCCGACGGGTAGACCACGATGTTGGCTCCATAGACAGCAAGTTCCTTGTGGATACGATCTCCGATGGTCGTTGCCAGGGCGAGCATCGCCGTTACTGCGGTCGTGCCCAGCAGGATCGCCAGCCCCGCCAGCGTCTTGCGCCGGCGCTGTCGCCTGAAGCTCTCCATCAAGAGACGAAAGAACATCAGCGGCCCTCCATCGGCTTGGGAGTGAAGGGGAATAAAGACGGTTCGCGCATTCGCGCGAAGGCCCACCTTAGCGGCGATGAAGCCGTCGCGAAGATGGGGCACCCGGGTTTGTGGGAGGTGTAAGGCATCGTTATCTTTCGAAGACGGCAGCCAACGTCTTCAAATCTGCCGCCTGAATCACGACCTCGCCGCCGCCGACGGTGGATTTGAGCGGGATAGGATTGCATCCGCCCTCCTGCCCCATGGAGGCGGCGTTCAGCGGGGAGGCGCACATCTTGCACGTAATCCCCTGGCTGCCGATGAAGAAGCCAACCGGCCCGCAGATGCGGCAGGCGTCGCCAACCGAGACGATATTTCCATTCGGCTTCTTGAAGAGCAGAAACCGTACCTCGACGCTGCCGCCCTTGCCGTCCTCTACATGTACGCCGTAGCGATGCAGCTTGTCGTCGTTTACGTCAGTGGTTGGCACCGTCACCTGGCTGCCCACCAGCGTCACAGGAGCCGTCGGGCTAAGGGCAGTCGAACTCTTCGCATAGATGAACTCGGCAGTTGAGAGGAAGATGAAGAGGAAGCTCGTACCGACGACGGCTGTCATCCACATCTTCTCGCGTCTTTGGCTCCACTCCGCGCGCCGCTTGTCCGCTGCAGTCGAGTTCGCCGCAAGAGCTACAGGAGTGCGCCGCTTGTACTCCATCAGCATCATCAGCCCGGCAAGCGCGAGCATCGTCACAAAGAAGAAGAGGTCGTTGCGCACAATCGGCCCGATCAGCCGCATCTCCGTTGTGCTCGAAGGCAGAACGCCGTTTTCGCTCAGCTCATGCAATCCGCTGACCAGAAGCTGGAAGGCGACGAAGTAAAGGATCACCGTGGTGACGCGGAAGAATCGCTGCAGGTTGATCTTGACGCTGCCGCGAATAAACAACACTCCGAAGACGACCGAGATGGCTACGCCAAGAAGCGTTCCCGTGAAGCTCAATAGTTCGGTGGAGTTCAGGGTTACGGCGGAGAGGATCAACACCGTCTCGACGCCCTCGCGCAGCACCAGAAGGAAGACGAAAAAGAACAGGCCAATCTGCGAGACGCCGTCAGCCCCGCCGGTGTACTGGGCGACCTTCGACTCGATCGAACCCTTCATGGTCCGCGCGGTTTTGTGCATGAACCAGATCATGCTGATGACGAAGGCCGCGGCCGCCAGCATCACCCAACCTTCAAAGACGTCCGGATTGAACTGTAGGTGGGCCAGCACCATCGCTATCCCCACGCTAGCCACAAGAGCCGCACCCAGGGCCCAGAATGCCGTCCGCTTGAGCTCCGCCCGGCCAATCTTGGTGAGATAGGCGAATACAATTCCCACAATCAGCGCCGCTTCCACACCCTCGCGGAGCGTGATGATAAATGCCTGCAACATAAGGTAGTTCTCTTCCCTGAAGGCCTGCCCGAAGCTGATGGACACAACCCTCGAACTGTCTACGCGGACGGAATTGGTCCGTGTTCCATCTCCTAGTCTATTGCGGACTAAATTGGTCGTCAATCATATCGGGGACTTATTAGGTCGCTGATTGCAATGTTTTCTGAATTCTTACTCCATTCACAAAACTCGACTCATCGGTGCGCCATTCTTATGTTCATGCGCGCAATCGGAATACTGTCCCGCTCGATCTGTCTTTTTCTGCTCCTGTTTGTGGTCGCAACCGCTGCGAGCCACGCCCAGACAATGACTCCCGCAGCCCAGCCGCCGGCCACGATCCTCATTATCCGTCACGCGGAAAAGCTGACAGACGGCCAGTTGGACCTCTCCCCCACAGGCTTCAAGAGAGCCGGGCTGCTGCCGAATCTCTTTGTCCCGACGGGCGTACGGCCGGATCTTCCCACGCCCCAGGTGATCTTCGCGACTCATCAGAGCAAGCACTCCAACCGCCCGGTCGAGACCATTACACCGCTGGCGGCGGCGCTCCACCTGCCCATCGACAGCACGATTGTGAACGAGGACTATGCCACGTTGGCCGCAATGCTGTTGAGCGGGAGGTATGCCGGCAAGGTGGTGCTAGTCTCCTGGCACCATGGGACACTGCCGCAGCTTGTCACCGCGCTGGGAGCTCAGCCGCCCAATGCGATCTGGTCCGATAGCCAGTTCGACCGGGTCTGGCGCATCGACTACAAAGAGGGCAAAGCTGTGGTCAAGGATCTGCCGCAGCACTTGCTACCGGGTGACTCCAATTAGAGGCGGCTTTCGACCGGGGACCTGCCCAAGGTCGTAACTGTACCTCTTATGGAACTGATGACTACGCCAAATCCAGGGAGATGAAGACTGGTGCGTTGGTCAGGCAGGGAACTGGACATCGTCGAAAACATGACGAGACCGAATGTATGTTACGAATCCAATCTTTTCAGCAAGTAGATGTCCATTATCCAACCGTTTCGTTTCCTCGCTTCGTCCCGGGTCAACTCGATGGTCTCAGCGAGGTCACGAAGTTTTCCCGATAACAGGATCTCCTTTTCGGTCCCCACGTATGCGCCCCAGTAAATTTTGACGTCCTGGTCCGCTAAATCCCTGAAGGAGTTGTTACCGTCCAGCATAACGACGACATTGTCCATATCGCCCGGAAAACCACTGGTGGCTAGTTGGCGACCGGTTGTAATACACACCGATTCCCCAATACCGTTCAAGACAATCTTGTGACGTGCGGCCAAAGCCTGGACACTCGTAATCCCAGGAACCACTTCGTATTCAAAGATAACTTTATTTCGCTCGACAACTTGTTCGATAACTCGCAGGGTGCTGTCGTAGAGAGATGGATCTCCCCACACCAGAACAGCACCGCAGTCTTCCTCTCCCAACTCCCACTCGATCAACTCTTCGTAGATAAGAACCCTTTGCTGATGCCATGCCTGGACACGTGCCGTGTAGGATGCTATCGACGGATCACGCTCCGGATCATCAACTTCTACGACTCTGTACGACTTCTGATCGATGTAACGTTCACAGATTTCTTTTCGTAGACGCACAAGATCGGTTTTGGCGTCACCCTTGTTCATGAAGAAAAATACATCGACCGCATTCATCGCTCTGATTGCCTGCACCGTGACCTGCTCTGGGTCGCCCGCGCCAATGCCAATAATGTAAAGCTTTCTCATCCTTGAGATCTCTCCAGTTGCTTTTCGCGTGAGTACAGTTCCTAGTATTCGCTCGGGCGAATGTTCAAAAACAATTGCTTGATGCCCGATTGAGCTCTCAGGTGTGCCTGAAGCCTGCTAAATAAGACGGTCAAGCTGCGCGATAACATCTTCCGCTGTTTCAAGGGGGTTGACAGTATGTTTGAAAGGCCGGCTGATCATGACCACCGGAAGATTAAGAAAACGGGCGGCTTCAATCTTGGTGTATGTTGCCGATCCTCCACTATTTTTCGAAACCACGTAGTCGATGGAATGATCACGCAGCAACTGTAATTCGTCCCTAAGCTCAAAGGGGCCACGCTGCAAGAGAACTCTGTGATGAGGCGGAAGGCGTTCCGTTGGTTCTTCAATGGCCCGAATCAAAAACCATGCATCGTTACACTCAGAAAATGAGCCTAGTTCCTGGCGGCCGATGGAAAGAAAGACGCGACCCATCTTCGCATCTAAGAATTTAGCTGCACTCTCAAAATTAGCGACCTCGTGCCATTGATCGCCGTCGACCTTTTTCCATGGTGGACGAACTAGAGCGATAAGCGGTAATCCCGTGCGGCTGCAGGCGACTTCAGCGTTCTGGCTAATCCTCGTGGCGAAGGGATGAGTCGCGTCGATGACTACTTTGATCTTCTCCTTCAAAAGATACGACGCAAGTGCATCGCGGCCGCCGAAACCCCCGACTCTAACCAGTCCTTTGGGAAGTTTAGGCTCGCTGACCCGGCCAGCGAGGGACGATATCACAGTCAGGTCTACTCTCTCTGATAAACGCGCAGCAAGCTGAGTCCCTTCTCCGGTACCACCGAGTATCAATACGCGGGGTCGAGTGGGTTGCGTCTCATCATAAAGTTGCTCCCCACCCGCTAACGTCGTGTCACATAGCTTCTGCATTCTGCTTTTCCTCGTTAAAAAAGGAAGCTAAGCGGTCTGGGAGTGAGCCATCTACCGCTATGCTTTTGTTTCAGTCTCCCGATCTCTGGACACCGAATAAAGATAGCTTTCACCGAACGCGGGTTGAGCAAGAGATCTTCCAACTAAGATCAGGGCGTTACGATCTATGCCTGATGCAGCGACGATCTCATTAATCGTAGACAATGTTCCTCGCAGGATAGCCTGGTCTGGCCAACTGGCTCGAAAGACGACAATCACCGGACAGTCCACTCCATACAAAGGCAACAATTGTGATGTCACCATATCGAGATTCATGATGGACAGATGAATTGCCATCGTCGCACCGGACTGGCCTAGTGTTGTGAGGTCTTCTCCAATCGGCATCGGTGTCGATCTGGTGGAAGTTCGTGTCAGGATCAGGGTTTGCGCTATCTCGGGAAGTGTCAACTCCTGACTCAGAGCGGCAGCGGCGGCGGCAAATGCAGGGACCCCCGGAGTCACATCGTATGGAATTCCGAGCAGGGCGAGGCGGCGAATCTGCTCCGCCATAGTGCTCCATATCGAGAGATCCCCCGAATGAATGCGAGCGACATCAAGTCCCTTTTCGTGAGCCGAAGCGATCTCCGAAATGATCTCGTCGAGATTCATCTCGGCAGAGTCAATGATACGAGCGCCCGGCGGTGCATGGGCAATCACTTCCTTCGGCACCAGGGAACCCGCATAGAGACATACCTGGGAGCTCTGGATTAAATCCCGTCCTCGGAGTGTGAGAAGATCGGCAGCACCCGGGCCAGCGCCAATGAAATGAACGGTCATCGGAGCACCGCCACCGCACATGTACAGAAACGTCCTGTCTGGCGCGGCAGAGTGAGTTGCGCCGTCGGACCCAGTGAGGCTAATGCTGAGGCCTCTGCGACGCTGGAGGTGCCAACCTTTGCGGCAGCCAGCAAAGAATGACTCTTTACGCCGGCAACCTGGGCGAGAATGTTTGCAGGAAACAGCATCAATCGTAGTCCTAAACTTGTTGCTACAGCTTCTCCAACGCTCGAACAGCGGTCCAGTGTGGCGAGAATCGAGTCAGGCACAATTTCAAACGCACAACTCTCGATGAGACCGACGACATCCTCGACGGTCGCGCGGGAAGAGCAGCCAATACCTATCGAAACAGACTGACTCATGGTTTCACAACCGTCCACTGAGTAATGGGCATCAGGTGTCGCCAGCCGAGCACGCCGCCGATTGGTTCAGCACGAGCGATGAGAATTCGCACCAGCTCACCGCCATACAGCTTATGCCAGGCTGCAAGACTTGCTTCACTTTCGACTGTAACTGCGTTTGCGACCAGTCGGCCGCCGCTCACGAGTCTATCCCAGCATTCTTCAAACATGTGTTCGGTGATAAGACCTCCTCCGATAAAGATTGCATCCGGAGTCTCCAACCCCTTAAAGGTGGCGGGCGCCGTTCCGGTTACAACCTTCAAAGCGGGCACACCCAGACGCTTAGCATTCGCCAGGATTCTGATCACTCTGTCTTCTCGCTTCTCAAACGCGATGCAGGAGCAGGAGGGATGTGCCCGCATCCATTCGATACCAATCGTCCCCGAGCCTGCACCCACATCCCACAGCCGTTGTCCAGGCAAAGGGGCGAGCCGAGCGAGCGTGGCGGCCCGAACCTCACGCTTTGTCAGTTGACCATCTGTCTCAAAAGCCTCTTCAGGTAACCCCGGCACAAGAGACAAAGGCTTAATGCCGGCATCCGCAACGCAAGCAAGCGCAATGAGGTTCAGGTCGCCGCACCGTTCTGTCGACCATGACCTTGCCACCCCGTCTCGACGCCTCTCCGAGGAGCCACCCAGATTGTCAAAAACGCTCAGACGGCTCGAACCATAGCCGTGATCCGCTAACATTCGAGCAACGTTTTCCGGTGTAGCACCATCTTCGGAATAGATCACAACTCGCTGCTCTGGATAAAGATACCGTTGCAACTGCTCCATTGGGCGGTTTACCAGCGAGACGAGGGTCGTCGCTGCAGCCGCCCAACCCATTCGCGCGCAAGCGAGCGAGAACGCAGAGACCTGCGGGATCACGCGAAATTCCGTCGGACTCAACTCGCGAGTCAGGGTCACCCCGACTCCATAAAGCATGGGATCACCGCTGGCGAGAACTGAAACTCTTCTCTGGCCTCTATGCGTTGTTAGAATCTCCCGCACAGTGGAGGCCATGGGAGATTGCCAGGCAACTCTCGTAGCATCCCCCATAGGCACATGTGCCAGATGACGAGCTCCACCGAAGATTAAGTCCGCAGACTCTACAGCTCGTCTCGCCTCCGTGCTGAGCCCCTCCCAGCCATCTTCGCCAATGCCAACGATCGTCAACCAAGGCTGCTCGCCATCCGTCACTGCAACTTCAGGCTGGGTGTTTTGCATAGAATTAAACCCCATAACTCCGCGGGGTATAGATCAGTTTCCGACCATTCGATAGCGACAGTTCGCGAGTTGTCGAAGACCCGACCAGAACCAGCGTTTGCATGTCGACCTGGGAAGCATCGAGTCTTCCGAGATCGGTGAATACGATTTTTTCCCCGGATCTGCCAACACTGCGCGCAAGCACAACAGGGGTCTCAGGGGCCCTGTGTTGCGCGAGAATGGCCTGCGCCTCGGTTAACTGCCATCTGCGCTCAGACGAAACAGGGTTGTAGATTGCAAGCGCAAAATCTGCGGAGGCGGCCGCGTGCAACCGCTTTGCAATAATCTCCCATGGCTTCAACCGGTCGGAGAGCGAAAGCACGCAAAAGTCATGTCCTAAAGGAGCGCCCACTCTTGAAGCCGCTGCTTGCATCGCAGATAAACCCGGGACTACATGAATGTCGAGCGCGCGCCATGCAGCTGGTCCATGTTCGACCGACTCCAACACGGCTGCTGCCATGGCAAAGATGCCCGGATCCCCGGACGAAACTACGCAGACCCGGCGCCCCAACTCGGCCAGTGAGAGGGCATGACGCGCACGTTCTGCTTCGACCTTATTATCCGAGCCATAGCGACACTGGCCCGGTCTTACTGGAACACGGTCGAGATATCTCTGATATCCAACCAGATCCGTCGCATCCGATAATGCCTGTTGAGCTTCCGGAGTGATCCAGTCGGAAGAACCTGGACCCAGGCCGACAACTGTTATTCGGCCTGAACCGTTTGCAACGCGATCCTTCTGGCTCGTGCGTGAATCAGGAACCAGAATGAGCGAGAAGTAAGCAACATTCAACGGGTCAACCTCACTCAACTTAACAATTCGTTCCGAGGCCATCGTTGCTCGCTCGATAAAAAGCGCCTTGTCAACCACACCAGCCCTGGATAGCGCGCTCTTCACTTTTGCGAAGTTGCGACCCAGCTTGATGATTGCGAACGCGCTCGATGAATTCAGCCGCGCCGTCAGCTCATCTTCGGAGAGAGTAGCCGGTATCACGACCAATTCGGAGTCTCTCCTCACGAGCGGAGTTCCAAGCCTCGCAGCTGCGGCCATGATCGAAGGAACCCCGGGAATGACCTCTGTCGAAAAGCGGTGAGCGAGCCTGTCGTGAAGGTACATGTAGGACCCATAGAAGAAGGGGTCACCCTCGCAAAGGATCGCAACATCCCGGCCGCTGTCAAGATGGACGGCAATCTGTTTCGCCATGTCGTCGTAAAAATCCGATATCGCGCCTTCGTAACCTCCGGGATGATCAGTCAACTCCGTTGTGAGCGGATAGATCATTGGCAGCTCAATCTGTTCACTCACTAGTTCGGAACTAACGATGGAACGGGCGTTGCTTTGACCGTGCTTGGCGGTTGGATATGCAATCACATGCACCTGTCTGACTACCCGAAGAGCTTTGAGCGTCACAAGCTCCGGATCGCCAGGACCCAGCCCCACGCCGAATAATCGTCCTGCTGTCTGGGCTTCGATCATTCCTCCTCACTAGCAAGTGCATTGACAGCGGCGGCGGCGATGGCACTACCACCACGACGGCCCTGAATTGTGAGGTAAGGAAGATTTAGCCGGTTGGCCATGAGGGCCGCCTTTGATTCCGCCGCACCCACAAAACCTACAGGGACTCCAATAATGAGCGCTGGATGCGGGATGCCCACCTCAAGCATTTCAAGCAGGCGGAACAACGCGGTCGGCGCGTTCCCGATCACTACCACTGAGCCTTCTAGTTTGTCACGCCAGAGCTCCAGAGCAGCAGCACTGCGCGTGGTTTCAAGTTTCTTCGCTAACTCCGCAGTTCTCGGATCGCCCAGTGTACAGAGGACCTCGTTGTTGCTTGGCAGCCTCGATCGAGTAACCCCGTTTGCCACCATGTTTGCGTCGCAAAGTATAGTTGCGCCGGCACGAATTGCTCTAACGCCGATCTCTGTAGCGCCAGGAGACGCCGCAACGTATTGTGGGAGATCAGTCATGCCACATGCGTGAATCATACGGACGACGACACGGGCAAGATCTTGTGGAAAGGCAGACAGGTCCGCTTCTGCTCTGATAATGGAGAAAGACTCACGATAGATAGCATCGGCGTCTTTTGTATAGATCATCTTCATGAAATAAGCCTCAGCGGCAAAACCGCAACTATCGCTTCGATTGCAGAAGCAGGAGAGCAGAGGGAAGCAACAGAGATTCCGTGGAGTTTCATGCTGTAACCTGACTCGTTTGCCACCAGCTCAGCCGTTGCGCCGTTTCGCATCGCGCACTGCTTCTCGCATCCGGAGATGTTTACCGTCCATCCGGGTTTTGTGTCATGACCTGCGAGTTGGCGAGCCAGAGACATTGCATCAGCTCGAACATCTGCCAATGAAGCTTCACAGCCCCTACTTCCGGCACAAGCGGAGAGACCCCGATATCCGTCTTTTCCGTAAAGGGAGAGGCCCCCATCATAAAGCTGCGCAAGGACGCGGCTTAGAGCCCTTTTCGGTACTGTACCCAAGACGATGCCGCGCCAAGGGGCGAGTCTCAGACTGGTATTACAGTCCTTTGCTATCGAGGCGATCAACTGTGCCTGCTTTGCCTGCAATCGGCCAAGGGGAACCGAGGGAACGACGCTGACAAACCCAGCTTGCCTCGTGTGAACCACGCCGACCGGCACCTCGATTTCGGCTCCGAAATCATTCGGAGGCGGACAGGGTGCCAAAAATTCTGAGAGGCATTCCATCATGCGAGAGATAGCGCCGGGCACAGCTGTGATTCTTCTCCCTCGAACAGGTATGTCGAGTTGCTTCGCAATGCGCAGACAGATCCTTGTCGTCTCAAGCATACAGTCAACCGCTTGATCTGTTGTCACACCCAAACCCGAAGGCATGCCGCCAATTGCAAGATGGAAATATAGCCTTCCCTCTCCTTTGACCGCGCGCAGTGAAAGATCATCGACCTCGCGGCTGAACCATCTCCCGCCTCCGTCCAGCGCCAGACTGAACTTGGGATGTAACTCCACAAATGCCGAATCCGCTGAGAGACGATCATCTAACTCACGAACTAGCGGCAGTGTGTTCAGTAGTTCTTCGCTGTCCAGACCGGCAAAGGGGCTGGCAATGATATTGCGGACTCGGTCATGCTCGCGCGAGGGCAGGAGCCCGGCCGATGTGAGACCTTCAACAACCTGCGCGAGATTCTGAGGCCTGATCGCTCGGAGTTGAATGTTGGCCCGAGATGTTATCTCTATTTGTCCGTCAGACAGCGTGGCGGACAGTTCGGCGATTGCGCTCAGCTGGCTTGAACGAATCAGCCCACCGGGCAGTCTAATCCGAAGCAGCAAACCGTCTTTCGCAGGAACTGCATGAAGAATTCCTGGGCAAAAAATGTCGCCAACTCTCATCTTGCTCTTTCCGAATCCATAATTAGCTGGGGTGAATACAACTGACTGCTCTTCTATGACATCGACCTGTCACTGCCTGAACCGTGCCAGAGTTCAGTCTGTCTCGATATTCTTTGCTTGTATCTCTGACGAGTCATGATGCTTCTCCTCGTTCATTAAAGACATCAGATCCTTGCGACAGGATGTAAGGATCTCGATAGTCTGAGCGGACCAGCTTTCTGTCTCGAAAGATTAGATCGGAGAGGGCAGCGCTGATAGAAAAGCTGCAATCACTCGACCTTCCCCTCGGAGGCGTGCGTAAGTTATGCCCGTTATGGACATGGCTCACGGCAGGTCTTCGGACTTGCAGGCTCCCTACTTGCCCCAGCTTTCCAGTCCACGGTTGAACCAGTGCTTTGTTGGAGCTTTCGTTCCTGCTCACCGCTGCGGGGCAGTTCCGGATTTTACCGGATTCCCTTTTCAGTCTGTTCGCGAGAAGCAGACACCGGAAGCAGCTTCAGTATAGGTCAGATAAATGTTGATATCAACGAGGTGGATCTGAAAGCCACCACCTCCTGACCAGCACGTGGTCGCGACCACTTTAAAATCCTGGTGCCGCCTGAGTCGGTCCCGCTCCCCCCGCTCCGGTACTGCTTCTGATCGGCTAGGCAATTTAAATCTCCTAAACGTCGATGTTTTGCAGGGTATTACTCAAAGTGTCAGCGACCGACTCCGATGCCGTGATAATGATTTGGCCATCGCTTCTACAAATTTGCCGTTTTGCTCCTTCGTGCGTACAGCCACGCGGAGATGTCCGGCAGGTAGTGCTTCATAGTTCGCGCAGGCGCGCAGGACGATTTGGTGTTCGATGATCATTTGCTGCCAGAAGGCGGTCGGATCGACCTCAGAGGGCAATTGAAAGAGAATAAAGTTGGCGGCCGAGGCGTATGGTTTGAGTCCTAGCATCTCGAGTTCGCGCTGCAGAGCGGTTCTACGTTCGATGTTCGTTGTCCTCGAACGAGCCGCATAGGGTTGATCGTCGAGCGCAGCGCTCACAGCGCGAGAGGCGAGCGTAGTGATGGGCCATGGTGAGAGATTTTCTTCAAGCGCTAACGAAAACGCGGGATTGCTGACCACATAGGCTACCCGCAAGCCAGGTATGCCGTGGAACTTCGTGACGGAGCGAAAGACGACCAGGTTAGGAAAGTGATCGGTGACTGTCGTAAGAGAGTGCTCAGGAACATAGTCGATGAAAGCTTCATCGAGTAACACGTAGATGTTCTTTTCTGCAGCTCTGGCGATGAGATCGCGGATGACCTTGCAGTCGTGACAGACTCCCGAGGGATTTTGAGGGTTCGCAAGGAGGATGGCGTCGTGCTGTCCGACAACCATTGCTGCGGGGTCATAGTTGAAGCCGGATTCGGCACTCAGTGTGTAGGGAGATATTTCGACCTTTGCGCGTGTAAGCGCCTTGCGGTATTCGATGAATGCCGGGACTGGAAGCAGGCAGCGACGAATCGGCAGTGTGCGCAGGGTCGCTTCGAGGAGAGGGACAAAGCCGTTTGCGATGGCGATGTTTTGCGTACTGACACCTGCATAGCGGGAGATTGATTGTTTGAGTTCTATCTGCTGCAGATCGGGATAATCTGTCAGTGTTGAGAGGTCATCCAGACTCGCACGTAACGTGGACAGCACCGCGGGAGGCGGACCGTCCGGGTTGATGTTGGCACTGAAGTCGAGAAGATCGGAAACAGGAATGCCGAAGCCTTCGGCGATCTGCCGAAGTTGACCACCATGCACTGGGTACGACTCGATCTGTCGCATACTAGCGGCGCGTCCTGGGCGGAGCGAGGACTGTGAGCAGAACACCCAAGCTCAAGCCGAGCAGTGACGCTACGGACACGAGACGAATGGCTTGAATTGCCTTGGCAGGTTCAGCAGGAGGAAACTCCTGACCCATGCATTGTGATGGGATGAGCTCTCCCGCGTACGTGTTGTCACCACCGAGCGCAACATGCAGTGCACCAGCCATCGCACTTTCCGGTTGGCCCGCGTTTGGACTTTTGTGTTTCGTGCCATCACGTCGCCAGGTCTGCCATGCGGCTTGTGGATCGGAATGGATGACGAGTTGCGATGCCGCGACGATGGAAAGAGCAGTGAGGCGCGCTGGCAGGTAGTTGGCCACATCATCAAGCCGCGCGGCGGCTTTGCCGAAGTGGAAGTATTTCGTATCGGCATGGCCGATCATGGAGTCGAGAGTGTTGACTGCTTTGTAGGCCATCGCGAGGGGGACACCACCGAGTGCCATATAAAAGAGTGGCGATAGGATGCCGTCGGATGCGCTCTCGGCGACGGTCTCGATGACAGCGCGGCTGATCTCCTGGGCATCTAGTTGAGCAGTATCGCGGCCAACGATTCGTGCGAGTCGTTTACGTGCGAGGACAATATCCCCGCACTCCAGCGCGTCCGTGACGGCAGTGGCTTCTGCCTCAAGATTACGAGCAGCGAGACAGGTCCAGCCGAGAAGCAGTTCTGTGGCGTCTCCGAGAGAGCAGGAGTA
>Ga0193716_1000123_pt1 | contig 44192 bp, 40 predicted proteins | sample U2c1metaG_FD_145901 | JGI IMG/M metagenome (GOLD analysis project Ga0193716, IMG submission 145901) | Soil microbial communities from a riparian zone of the East river system, Colorado, United States - U2c1 | ecosystem: Environmental > Terrestrial > Soil > Riparian zone | place: USA: East River...
ACGGGCGTGCAGCAAGAGGTTGAACTGTCGCTCGAAACGTATCGCGCTGCGGAGGAAGCCAGAATGACGTTCCCGCAGTACGTCAATGCGCATTTCCAAACTGAAGCCACGCAGTTCGGCTCGACGTTTGCGCAAATGCTCGCATCGTCCGGCATTTTCATGTCGAACAACAACGACTACGGGATTCGTCCCCCGACCGTCGCAGAGCTGATGACCGGCAAAGCGCACGAAACGGCGATCAATCTCGGTATCGTGTCTCGCCCCAGCGGCGCGGCGAGCGACACTCCTTCGGGGCGTTTGCTGTTCCCGGCGGTGTTGCTGGAAATGGTCGAAAATCAGCTGCGTCCGACGATCGAAACGTATATCGGCGCATTCAACTCGATGATTGGGCAAACGGTCAACGTCACGTCGCCGAAGTACGCGCAGCCGATCGTCAACTACGATGCGGCGCGTAACTCGCGCAGCATGCCGATCGGCCAGCTGGCCCGTCCGGCGCAAATGCTGACCTTCACGCTGTCGGACATCGCGCGCACGATTCCCACGTATTCGATTGGTATCGAAATCTCCGATCAAGCGGCGAGCGCAATGACGATTGACTTCGTTGCCAAGGCCATCGCGGAACACACCGTTTTCGAGCGCGCATCGCGTATGACCGACGATCTGGTCGGTATCGTGACGGGCGACGTCGATTCGACACAAACCGCGCTGAGTTCGGTTACGGCGACTTCGTTCGATCCCACCATCGCGAACGCGGCCGGCGTGCTTTCTCAGTCGGCATGGGTACAGTTCCTTCGCAACAACTTCATGCGGCGTTCGATCACCGACGTGGTTTGCGACGTGAAGACGTATCTGTCGATCGAAAACCGTACGGGCCGTGTAACGGCCATGAACGCGTCGGCAACTGACGAACGGCTGAATTCGGTCCCGAAGGTCACGTTGCCGGGTATCAACCCCGGTGTCAACGTGTTCCTCACGGACGGTTCGCCGCTCGGCGCGAACACGTTGCTGGGTCTGGATCGCTCGAAGGCGATGCGTCGCGTCGTGTACGTCGGCGCGCAGTACAGCGCGATCGAAGAGTTCGTCATGCTGCGGTCCAAGCAAATGCGCATGGACTGGGCGGAGCGGATCGAATCGATGGGCTTCCCGGAAGCCTTCCAGCTGATGACGCTGACGTAATACGCCGTAAATCGGCAAAGTACGGATAGGGCGCAATGCTGCGCCCTGTCTTTCAGGAGTACAGGACAATGGGCAAAAAGACACTCGATCCGGAAACCCTAGGAGGTACCGTGAAAACCAACGATCCCAGCGGCGATGGCGCTGCGGCTGTAGCTGCGGCTGGTGGCAACGATCCGAATGCCGATCCGTCAGTCGATATGGCGGCGCTCGAAGCGCAGAAGAAAGAATCGGATGACAAGGTTGCAGCGGCGAAGGAGGCCAAAGCCCTGAAAGTTGGGCAGAAGGCTTTCATCTACAACCCGCAGGAACGTACGCTCCGCGACCCGTATACCGGCGACAAGTTCCCGTTCGGCACGACCGTCAAGGTCAAGGAACTCGGTCAATGGACGATCGTACAGGTTTCGGAAGGAATTCTGCGCGAAGGCAAGGAAGACGACGTGGGCGTGGAAACCGAAGACAATTCGGATTTCAAGTCTGATGAAGCCAAGGCTGCGAAGGCCGGCGGCAAGAAGTAAACCAGCACTAGGAACCTCCAATGGCATCCGCCGTATTGTACACAACCCGCAATGCGATCCGTGGTGCCATTGGCGTTTCTGAGATCGAACTTCTGGATGCGAACATCGACGATCTAAACGTCGAAGACGAATTGTTCATTTATTTTGCGAAAAACGTGCCTACTCACGCGGCCATATTCGCCGCCGGAAGTGCGGTCGGGGCGACTGACGAAGAAAAGCTGGCTTTTCGCAAGCTAAAGAAGGTCTGCCAGTATGCAGCCGCGTGCATCGTATTACAGACGAATCAGTACCGTTTCGAGCAGAGCACGACATCCGGCGGCGTGACCAAGGCCAGATTCGGAAAAGATGATCTCGAAACGATTATCGGCAGATTATCAGGTATACGGGACGAATTCCTCGACGACTTGAACGGCGTCGATCCTCTGGACGGTTCCGGCCAAGTATCTCCGCTGGTTACTGCGTCTCCCGCGTATGATCCGGTCGCGGGTCCGTAATGTGGATATCAGACAGGCCGCAGCGTACTTCAACGATACGCGGTTTGACGTATACGATTTCGATACGCTGAACTGGGGCAGTGAAAATTTCAGGGGAAACCTGAAATACGCCATCGAATCGTTCTCTATCAACAACCTCTCGGCACGTAAGCGCATGCTGTTCGTGGAGCCTGACGCGGAAGTCTCTCCTGTTTTCCGGATTAGCGATAACGGCGCGGTCTTCATGCTCGAAGGCCCGCAACCGGATTACATCGCGAACACGCAATATCAAAAGGTCTACAACGTACATGAAGCGCTCGGCGTCGCAACAATCAACCGCCGCGCTCCTGCTGGCTTGTTCAGTGATCCGGGCTGGGCGGTTGACAGCATGGTCGAATCGACGTTTGGAGATTACACCTTCCAGCGCGTTACTACGGATCAGGACGATCAAGTCAACCAATATGGCCTGTATACCGTATTTCTGCCGTCGAACTCTGGCGCTATAGACCATGACAGCGTAACGGTAGGCGGCAAGACGTTTTTCCTTCTAGAAGTCTATACCGATCAAGGTCTGATTTGCGGTCGCACTACAGGACGCCCGGATGCGCGAGTCGATCTCGTGTATCACTCTATGGGTGCGGCCGTATACGATCCCAACACGTTAACTACGGTCCGCAGCGACACGCCGTTTAATGTGACGGCGCAGATCGACCCTGTGAAGCTGGATGAAATAACCGGCGGTACCGTAGTTCACGACGCGATCAAGGTTTTGATCGATAAGACGTGGATTGGCGTGATGCCGAAGTTGAACGACGAAATTGTATGGTCTGGCAAGAGGTATCGCGTGACTGGCATCACGTCTAACTCTTTGCAGGATCAATGGGAGCTGATGGCAAGTGTCTGACAATATGTCCTACCTGAAAGATATAGTTGCGCAGCTGGCACGCCAGCCGCGCGACTTTGCTTTGGCTGTGGCGGCGGAAGTGTTCCAACAGTGCGTAGAGGCTACACAGGTGGATTCAGGGCAGGCAGCAGCCAATTGGCGCTATGTCCCGTATCAAGGTGAGCCGGCGATGGAATCGCAAACTATGATGTGGGGGTACGGAACCACGGAACCTGTGGCGCCGGCAGGGTATAAATGGTCATCGCTGGACAATGGAGAAGCAGCCTTCCGGTTCCAGTTCGAGCAGTTGATCGACGTAATGGCCTCGGCTCCGCAGCATATTGACGGCGTGCTGGTGTATAACCCCATTACAGTGGGGTTTGCTGGGTTTCAACCCGGTGACGACGCATTTTACCCTGAGAATGCGTTTCGTAGTCTAGACATGCCTGCGATAATCAATACGGTTATGGACCGGTTCTATAGCGAATATAATGGGTCCAACGGATAATGTACACGGAAGAGCAAATCCATATTTCAATCGATCAGCACACAGCAGCGCAATTTCCTGCGATGCCGATAGTGTTTGACAATCAGGACGACACAGCTGCGTCGCAGGGCGCGGTGCCTTGGCTGAAGCAGAAAGTTGTGTTTAAAACTGCTAATCAGATTATTCTTGGAAATACCACGCCTTTCCGGGGAACCGGAGCGGTAGTTTTTATTATCTATGTTCGTAAGGGTACCGGCACGTCGGATCGAGACAAGCTTCACCAGAGGGTGATAGACTCTTTCCGCAGCCAACAGATCGGCGGGGCTACCTTTCTTAACGCGCAATTGCTGAATCGTGGCGAAAGTGAGAATTGGCAGCTAATCGGCCTACAAATCCCATTCTTCTTTAATTCCCTGTAGTGGAGGATTTATGAGCTTTGCAACTTCCAATCGCACCGATCTGAAGCGCATCAAGGAAGTGACGTGGGGTACAACTCCCGCATCGCCTGCGCTGATTCCGATCCGTTATACCGGCGAATCGCTGGATGACGCGATCTCCACCGAAAAGTCCAAGGAAATTCGCTCGGACCGCATGGTGTCGGATTTGGCGCTTACCGACGCGCAAGTGTCGGGAGACATCAATATCGAGCTTTCTTATGGCTCGTTCGACGACTTCTTTGAAGCGGCGTTTATGTCCACATGGGACACGCCGGTTGCGATCACCGCGATTGCTGGTGATATGTCGTCTACGGCGTCAGGCTTCTCGTCCACGCTGGCAACGAAGTTCAACAGCATCGATGTCGGCCAGTACGTGCGGGTCGCAGGAATGACGACTCCGGCGAACAACCAGCTTTATCTGGTTACGGCGCGTACCGGCACGACTCTGACGACGACTCCGATTCCGGGTACCATCGAAACGCCGCCCGGCGTAACGATGACTGTTTCGAGCGCTGGCTATCTGCGTAACGGCGTGCTCGAACAGTCGTTCACGATCACCGAGATATTCAACGACGCGACCGTGGCAACACGGCGTAACTTCGTCGGCATGCGCGTTAAGGGCTGGTCGCTCGACATGAAGACCGCATCGCTCCTGACCGGCAAGTTCAGCTTCATCGGTAAAACTTGCGATTACACCGATGTCGCGTTCGGCGGCGAAACGACGGCGGCAGCGTCCACGACCGATATCATGAACTGTGTGACCAACGTCGTGTCTGTGACGGCAAACAACACCGTTTACGGGTCAGTCGGCGCGGTCATGTCTCTGTCGGTTGACTTTGACAACCAGCATCGCGGGCAGAAAGGTATCGGCTTCCTCGGTAACGTCGGCGTGGTCGCGTCGCAGCTGTCGGCGAAAGGCACGATCAACCTGTACTACGAGAGCAAGGCGCAAGCGCTGCTTTTCAAGGCGGCAACCGCGTTTTCGGTCGCTTTCACGCTTCGTGACAACTCCGGCAATCAGTACGTTTTCTCGTTCCCGAAGTGCAAGTACGATTCGTTCAAGGTGAACTCGTCGGCGCTGGATTCGGACGTGCAGGCGCAGGCTTCGTTCCAAGCCCTGCGTGGCGGCGTCGATCCGACCTCGCCGTGTATGGTTCAGCTCGACCGGTTCGTCGGCCCGTAATGCAGCAACACTGACATATGACGGCGCGCAGCGATGCGCGCCGTTTGTCGTCTGGCTCCAGCTAAGTCGGCGCGAGTGCAGTCCACATTCGCCCCGGCGTATGCCGTACTCCGGGCTGGCTGGAGCCTTATATTTCGGAGTTATCGTGTTGGACAGGAGTATTACAATGGATGATACAAAGCAAGTTGTAGCGCCGGAATTCGATATTTCGGATTTTCTGACCGATACGAAGCTGGAAGCCGAAGGCGTCTGGCGCAGTCTCGGAAAGGACGCGAAGGGGCATGTGCGCAGCGTGAAGCTGGCGCGCATCAATAACGACGACTATCAGTCGTTGATGCGCAAGAAACAGCGTGCGAACTCGGCGTTGCTGGAGCAGAACGACGACGAGTCAGCCAAGCTGATGGAAACGATCAACAAGGAATTGTTGGCGTTTACTGTTATCAAGGGGCTGAAGGTGGACGGCGTGGAAGTCCCCTACACCTCGGTGCTCGGCATGAAGATGCTCGACGCGAGCCGTGATCTGCATATCAAGATTCGTCTTCTCGCGGATCAGGCCGACGCGTACCGCATTCAGAACGAGGACTCGGCTGTAAAAGAGTAAGGGCCGCTGTCCGTTGGCATCTGGAGATGCCGAAGGACAAGATCGAACAGCTGCAAGCGTGGGAAAAGGCGAATAACAGGAGATCGCCTAAACTCGCGAGTAGACCGCGTTTACCGCCGTATCTGACCATGTACGTGAACGCGTTCTTTGATTTAAGCAACCGGCGGCAGTTCTCAATGGCGGAACTGCCGCTGACTGTTGGAGCGATAATCAAGTACGGAAAGCTGTTCGGTTACAGAAGTGAGCTTCGTTTCTTCTTCAAGATGATGGCCGGCATGGATAACGAATTCCTGTTATTCCATGGCGAACGTCGGAAAGCAGAGACACCGAGCAAGCAGAAGGATAGCGCGCCCAGATCGGACGGCCTTTAATTTCAATAGCCCTAGCCTGTCGGCTAGGGCTTTTCTCCCACAGGTACGCTACACTCATCCTCGCCGCTCTAATAGGGTCCGTGCAATGGCCGTTGTCGTCCAATTTGACGTAACCAAAGCGCAAGCGGATGTAGACCGCCTAGGCGTTAGTATTCTAGGTTTGGGTACAAAGGCAGCGGAAGCGTCGGCATCCGTTAAGTCTAATTTAGATTTTTCAAGCGGGATCGCGGCCGAGTTCGCGGCGATCAAGAAAGAAATGGATTCCCTGCGCCAGACGGCGAAGGGGCTGAACGACGAAATGGGCCTGACCGCTGCCGGCTTGAAGGCATTCGCGGATAAAGGCACAGCAGTCGTCACAGCGATGCAGGCTTCGTCTAAGGCTGTCGTCGCCAACGTTCAATCGCTACAGCAGAACAACGCTGCTATATCTACGGCGATCAAGAACGAAGAGCTGCTTAGCGCAGCCAAGGCCAAATCGAATATACAGTGGGTCACGCAAGAAAAGGTGATCCGCTCGACTATTACTGCGCAAGAGCTGCAACGCGCGGTAACTTCTCAGCTCAACGATCTGGAAGAGAAAGGCGCGATCACGACGCAGATGAATATGCGTTATCGCGAGCAGATGCGGCAAACCTACTTGAACACCGGCACGGCAGCTGAAAAGCTGTTGCAGACGTTAAAGCAGGAAGCCGATCTATTCCAGCGGTCGAACGAATACGTGGTTCGAGCTACAGCCGGATACAAGCTGTTGACTTATCAGCAGCAGCAGTCCGTGCAGCTGTTCTCGAATATCGGCGTAGCCATGAAGAACACGAACGATCTGTTCGTGAAGGCCGAAACTGCAAATGAGCAATACAACCGTCGTCTGAAGGATTTGAATCTTCTTCTGGACAACGGCGTTATCACGCGGGCCAAGTACAATACAGCGGTAGAAAACTCGAATCGTATACTCAACGATTCGATAGCGCAGCAGGCCAAAGCTGCGGAAGCGATGCGCCTTAAGGCGTATCAAGATTCTGAGGCGGCCAAGCAGGAGAAGGCTGTATCCGACGCCATTCGGAACACGACTGGCGTTGTGCAGCGTGGACTTGACCCTCTTGCGCAGTATACCGCTCGGCTCCGCGATCTCAACACGGCTCGCGCAGGCGCAACAGACTTTTCTGGTAATCGTGTAGGACTCTCGCAACAACAGTATATCACCGGGCTCGCTGGCGCACGCGCAGAACTAGAACGAAACATCGCGTCATCAGCTAGAGCAGCAGTCGGACTCAGCGGCCTCACTCGCGAATTTAGCGTCGGCACTCAGGCGGCAGCGGGATTCCGCGCCGGATTGCAGGGAGCCGGCCTCGGCTTTGGCATCTTCACCGGATCGACGATCGCCGTCGCGACGGGCGTCTATGCGCTGTCGAAGGCTATGCGCGAGTCGTTGGGCGCTGGCGCCGAGTTTCAGGAGCGCTTCGCTCGCGCTGGCGCGATGCTCGCCGGCTTTCGAGATGCGCTAGGAACTGTATCGCCGCAAGCGCGGCTGCTTAATGTGGAAATTCTCGGCTTAGCCGAGACAACGCGGTTCTCGGCAAGCGAGATCGCGGATGCAGTGAAAGCGCTGGGCCAAGCCGGCTACGATACCGCGCAGGCAATGCGAGCGCTCCCGACTGTCCTGAATTTGGCGACAGTTGGCGAGATTAGCACGACCGAAGCGTCTGAACGGCTTGTCAACATTCTTGCGGCATTTGGGCTGCAAGCGGAGAACGCAGCGGAAGTTGCGGACAAGCTAGGCAAAGCGTCTCTTGTCTCTACTGTCACGATATCCCAGCTTGGTACAGCGTTGGGGTACGTCGGGCAATCTGCGCATTCGGCCGGCATAAGCCTAGAAACAACGCTAGGTGGTATTGCGTTCCTGCGCCAGATTGGTATCCAAGCGTCAAAGACCGGTACCGATCTGCGGAATATCATTCAAGACCTTGCGGCGCCGACGAAGAGAGCTGCGCAGGCATTGCACGAAGTCGGGCTGGAAAGTTCGCAGTTCTTTAGCGGACCGGGCGGTGCGCTCGATCTGGTACAGACGTTTGAGAAGTTGCGCGATAAGCTGAAAGATTTCAGTTTGCAGGCGAAAGAAGCGTTTGCGGTCAAGATATTTGATAGCCGTACGGCAGGCGCGTTTTTGGCGTTCATTGACCCTGAGAAGCTTGAGATATTTAAGAACTATATAGCGCAAATTGAGAAAGCCCAAGGCGAAATGCAGAGCCTTGTGGACATTATCAATGACAATGCAGTTACGGCGTTCGCTCAGTTTAAGAACACGCTACAGAATGTTGCTATTAACGCATTCACCGATTATTCCGGCAAGCTTACGGGCGACCTGAAAGAGCTGACACAATTCATTCAAGACAACGGACCGAAGATTTCGGAGATCATTTCGTCTGTTGCCTCTAAGATTGTCGATGTAACGGAAGTTATTGTTCGCAACTTCGGACTGATAACTTCTGGTCTCGCTGCGTTTACTGGCTTGAAGATCGTTGAAGCTATCGGTTCGTCGCTGGCGGCGCGGATCACAACGTTCATGGGCGCGTATCAGGCTGCGGCAACTCGCGCGGCTGCGGCCCAAGTAGAGCTGAATCTTACGCAGAATGCCGGTACCGTCGCAGGCATGCGGTATACGGCGGAAATGGAAGCGGAAATACTTGCCATGAATGGCGTCACCGCCGCTGCTGGACGTGCCGCAGCCGCTACCGGCGCGCTCGGTGTAGCGACCGGGGGCGCGGCAACGGCTGGCGTCTTGTCGTTGTCTGGCGTGATGCGTGGCGGATTAGCGCTGATTGGCGGATGGCCGACGCTTATTGCGGCAGCAGTGATTGGCGTCGGGTATTTTGCATATAAGACGCACGAGGCGAGCAAATCCATTGAAGTCGATCTGAACAAGATCAACATGGATTTCTATCAGTTGCAGGAGGCAATGAAGGCAACGGACACGCTAGATTTCGCCGGTCTTCGCAGCTTCGGCCAGCAGGTTCAAGGAGAGATAGCAACGCTGGAAGACGCTAATAAAGCGCTTCAGCACAACATCGATCTGATTCAGGCGAAAGGCCGCGTATCGCAGGCCACCTACGCTAAGACCGGCTCTACTACGCCGCTGTCCGATGCCGATATTGCTGCGATAGCAACGGCGCGCGCGCAGATGGAGGGGGTGAATAAGCAGATAGATTTACTGCGCGAACAAGGTGTCAAGCTGAAGACGGAGGAATGGTTTAAGAACGCGGGGACGCAGAAAGCTATCGAAGGTCTGCAAACTCTGACTACGGAAGCTCAGCAAACTATCTTGACGCTGAGCCCTGTCATGCAGAGTTTCGCGAACGACATCGGAGGTATGTTCCTTCGTGTTGGTTCCGTTATTACAGGCATGTTCAATACCGCAGGATTCCAAGCTACCAGCTTCTTTAAGCTGATGCAGCCGTTCTTTGAAGATCGGACAGGGCTCGGCGTAAACCCGACGCCTGCGAAGCCAACTGAAGTTCCGGGCGGCGGTAGCGACGCAGCAGCGGCGCAAGCGGCGCGGATGAAAGAGCTGGCGAACGAGATCAAAGGCGTTGTTACGGAGTACGAGAAGGCAACTTCGTCCACGTACGAATTCGATCACGCGTTCAAGAACGTTACGGATTCCATCGACAACCTCAAGAACAAGCACGTCGCTGACGAGCTTGCGAAGATCGGCGTGTCCGCAGAGGAAGCGAAGACCGCGCTGGTGTGGAAGGGTGCGGATGTCGTTTTCAAGGATTTGAAGGCGCGCCTCGTCGAAATCAATCCAGAGTTCTCAAAGCTGAAGACGGTGCAGGCGGACGGCGCGCAACAGTCTAGCAAAGCGGCGGACGCGTATTCGATCCTCGCAGATGAAATGACGCGCATCGGCGATGTTTCTCCGGAAGTCGCCGCCGCGCTGAAAGTGATGTTCGATTCTGTGCGCGATCAGGTGCCGGACGTTCTTAACGGGGTTGCGGACCTACAGGATCGTCTCAACGAAATCAGTACCGGATCGAGCGCGAAACTCGACGCGGTGTTCCGTGTCGATTCCATGCCGTCGTTCCTTGCGCAGCTGGATAAGGCAAACATTTCCATCAGCGAGTGGGATAAAGGCGCCATCGCCATCGACGCTGCGAACAAATTGCTTGGCGGCTCCACAAAGTCCGTTGCGAACGCGCTGGCGGAAGTGTCCGACAACCAAGCGGAAGCGAACGCAATGCTGGCGATCAACAACGCCTTGCATGATGCGCCGCAACTTCGCGATGCGACGGGCCGTCTGAATGCGTACGGTCTGGCGCTGCAAAACGTGTACAACCAGACGACGCAAGGCGCACTGGAATTGCAGAATAAGAACCTGCAAAACCAGATCGACCTAATCAAGTCTGGCGTCAATGATCTGACGCTGTATAACGAGCTGTGGAAGGCATCCAAGGGCGGCGTGATCGAACTTACGGATGCGCAAGTCGGGCTCATCAAAACGCAGGAACAGCTGAGCGTGCAGCTCGCGAACCTGCAAGCGCAGCAAGCCGCGTGGAAGCAGCTTGGCGAGGGTATGGCCGACGTGTTCGCAAAGGCCGCGACCGGCGCGTATTCCAGCTTTAAAGATGCGTTCGCTGATATCAAGAAGTCGTTCAAGCAACTGCTGTACGATCTGATTAAGCAAGCAGCAATGCAGCAGATCATGATTTACATGGGCTTCCAGCAAGGCGGCGGAGGCGGAGGCGGTGGCGGTAGTTGGATGAGCATGCTTGGTAGCTTGTTCGGAAGTTCTACCAGCGGTGGCAGCTCGGGCGCGAACAGTGGATGGACGCTGACTGATCTGGCGGGCATGGCTGCGAGCAACAACACGGGGTATAACGGAGGCGGGGCCGCAGGCGGCGGCACAGGCGGCGGCTGGTTCGGAACTGCGTCAAACGTCTATAGCGCCGGACGTATGGGTTACAACGCCTATACTGGCGGCATAGGCAACATGACCAGCGGTATCGGGTCAATGTGGAGCGGAAGCGGGCAAACCATGCCCGGTGCCGGATACTTCGGCTCATCCGTGTACGGCCCCGGAATGGCGACGAGCTACGCGCCTACGGCGCTTGGCTACGGTACTGCGGTCGGAGCGGGCCTGTACATGGGCTACAACCGCTACCAGCAGGGCGGAGCGATGGGCGGCATGGCGGGCGGCGCGACCTACGCAGTGGGCGGCACAGCCCTTGCGCTGGGCGCCGGCTCGATGATGGCCGGTAGCGGCTTCGCGGCCGGCGTCGGCTCCATGGCGACGGGTGCGACGGCCATGGGCGCGTCCGCAGGCGTTGCGGCAGCGATCCCGATCATCGGGTGGATCGCGCTCGCGATGATGCTGGTTGACATGATGAGCGGCGGAAAGCTGTTTGGCACGGACGCCGTTCCTAAAGGCTTTGGTACGACGATAGGCGTTCAACAGAGCGGCGCCGTAGTTACCAACGAATTACACTCTAAAGGCCAGCATGCGCTATTTGGCGGATCGTACTGGGAAAACAGCCCGCTAGACACGACGCCCGAACAACAGGCGATGGCCGATAAAATCCAGAACAGCATCGAAGCTTCTGGAAAGAAGGCCGCATCCGCGCTTGGCGTCACGATGGCAGAAATGGTATCCGGCGCGTTCACGACCGAGTTCGACACGAAAGGTAACGTAGAGAGCGAAGTTTCTACCGTCCTCGGTAAAGTCTATACCGAGTCGATGGAAGACTTTATCAAGCGTATGCAGGCTGAACAGGTTGTCGCGCAGATTGGCGTAAGTATCGCGGCAATGGGCGGCAACGCCGACGAAGCCTCGAAGATCGCCGAACAGTTCCGCTCCGACGCAACGACATTCGCTGACGCGGCAGCATTCATGCTAAACGCGCAGATCGACATCAAAAACGGTGTTGGTCTTCTTCGTGAAGTTGGTCCCGGCGTGCTGTCGAAGACCGTAGATATCGTTGTCGAACTGCAACAGCAGAACGAAACGCTTGTTGACACGTACGCCCGTCTGATCGGCGAAGTCAACTTGGTTCAATCGATCATGGATTCGCTCGGCGACGGTTTCAACAAGACCGGCGTCGAATTGGTGCAATTCTCCGACGACGTGGTGCAAGCGCTGGGTGGCCTAGACCAAGCGAAGGTAGCTTGGGATTTCTTCACTTTTGGCATTATGCAAGGTGTGGACAAGGTTTCTCAGGCTACCAGCAGCGGAGCACTGACTTCGCAGCTGGTGTCGCTCGGACTGGATGCGAACACTTCTGCGGAAGAATTCGCTAAAGCGTTCAAAACCTTCTCTTCGTCGTTGTCTGCGGAAGAGCTGGCGAAGTGGATTCAAGCCGGCGCGGCGATGGGCGCAATCAGCCAGAGCATGCTGATCCTGCAAGGCTACGCGGATGGCGTCGATCTGACCGGAGTGTTCAGCGCGCAGGCGCAGATGATCCAGCAAGTGAACGCGCAGATCGATGCGGCGGCGCGGCTGGGTGCGAGCGAAGAAGAGCTGGCGAAGATGCGCGACTACGGTCGTCAGGCCATAGCCAAGCAGCTTGACGACTTCATGGGCAACATCGAATCTCAAATCGGTAAGTTTGAGGGCGGAGACTGGACGTACCAGTTAAAGCAGATCAACACCCAAATGCGCGCTAACATCGACACGGCGCGTGCAATGGGTGCCAGCCAGCAACAGCTGGCTGAGATTCAAAAACTGGCTGCGTATCAGACTGCGCAAGTTATAGCGCAGCTGCAAGCTGCGCTTATTTCAGGCATTAAGCAGCTGCACGGCGTAACAGACGACCAGCAGAATAGTGGCGGCGGAAACAGCTTCGATCAGGTTGCAGCAGACGGGCGCAACGCGCTCCTAGATGCGCAGCGCGAGCTGTACGATGCGGCACAGACCGCAATCAAGAACATCAAGGAATTTCTTGATAGCTTGGATGTTGGCGCGCTATCGCCGGATGGCTGGGATGTACAGCTGGGTTCGGCCGGATCGCAATTCGATCAAATGCTAGCTGCGGCGCAGGGCGGCGATGTTGATGCGATCCAGAACATTACGAACTATGCGCAAGAGTATTTGCAGCATGCGCAGGACGCATACGGCAATAGCGTTCAATATCAGGCGATCTTCGATTACGTTACGCAAGCGCTGCAAAGCCTGTCTACTGATCTCGGCACGATCACAGAGCCGCCGGACTCGAGCACGGGCGGTGGTGGTGGCGGTGGCGGTGGCGCGACTCGCGATATTCTGTCCACAGAGGATCGCTTCCAGTTAGCGTTCCAGATCGCTAATCAGATAGGCGCGTTGAGTCTTGCGACGGAAGTCAGCATTTACGATTTGATGGATAAATTCGGCACCAGTTTGGGTGAACTCGCCACCAGCATGGGTATCAACCTTAATCATCTGGACGAGGATACGATCAGCAGCATAACGATGCTGGCGGCAGCACTGAATCTTTCGGCGGTCGATCTGTTGACGGCGTTAGGCGCTCAACCGGCGGCGATTGGCGCATTCTTTGAAGTCACGGCACAACAGCTTAACGAGGGTAATCTAGCCGGGCTGCAAACTATGGCGGAAGCGCTGGGTATTAGCGTATTTGACGCAATGACGTTCCTTGGGGCGTCGCTACCGGAAGCGATCAAAGCGAACGGCATTGATATTACAAGCCTCGACGCGGTGACCATGCTGAAGCTGGGAGACATCTCGAACATCCTAGGCGTGAGCATCGTTGAGCTGTTGACGGAACTCGGCGTTGATATCGGTAAATTCGCACAGCCGTTGGCGGATACGATCCGCGACGACCTGTCTAAGATTCCCAACTTATCCGCAGAAACGATCGCGGGGCTAGACCCGCTGCTAGTTGCACTAGGAACGGCGATCACACAGGGCGACCTGACAACGGCGCTGGATTCGATTAACACGTTTATTTCGACGCTTCCCGCAGATCAAGCACTGGCGCTAACGCAGCTGTTTGGTGCGTTGGGCATCAGCCTTACGGGCGTAGGCACTTCGGTAGATGCGCAGACCGTCGTTCAAAACAACATTGCGCTGAATACGGGCAGTACCGCGTCAAACATCAGCACGCTGAACGATAACGTGATGACTTATATCAAGGTGCCGCTGGACGAAATTGCGCGTAACACGCGCGCTAGGCCGACTTCACCGACACCGGGCGAATCTGACAGCACTGCGTTCGGTTTCGGCACCGACGACATGGGGGCATCGCGCGGCAGTTACGAAGTGCCGATCCCGCCGCCGGAAGATATCAACGCGCGTTCGTCAGAAGGTACAAGCGAAGCCAAGGATCATGCAATAACGGCGACAGAAGAGATGCATGTGACACTCCGCGAGGTTAAAGAAGAACTGCGCGTTACTCGCGAGATTGTAGGCGCTAAGTTGGATCGCGGTAATGAAACGCAAGTTGAGACGCGCGACAAGGTACATAAGCTGAACAAGACAACACAGCGTCAAACCATTTCCAAGTCGTTTAAACGCAAATGATAGAGATCGCCCAAATAGAATATATGGACCCGTCAACGCACAACATTGGAATGTTGCGCGTCTGTTCGTCACCTGACTTTTTCTCTGGCAACGAGCCGTACCAGCCGATCATCCTTGAAAAGCTGGATTTTGAAGGAACCTTGTTCTCGAAAGGAACGACTCAGGGTGACGCTGAAATCAGCGTTGGCACCTTTGTTCTGACCAACATCGACGGAGCGCTGGACTACCTGCGCACTTACGGTTTTGATGGCCGGGCTATTAGAATCTACCGTCCCAAAGATAAAGACGATACGGTCCTCAATGCCGCTAATCTGTATTTCACAGGAACAATCAAGTTCCCTGTGTTCTCATGGGATAAAGTGACATTCAACATTTCTAACAGAATGGAGATTGTCAACGTACCTATGCAGCCCATTGGGTTTTTAGGTACAAACATAGGAACTGGCGGCTTAGGCGGGCTTGACGGGTCTTCCGGGCTGGCAGGAACTACGAAGCCGCAAGTGTGGGGCAGGGTGTGCTGCGCTGAAGGCGCGCTCATCAATGAGTTTTTCCTGCTGTACGGGTTCAACTTCGATCATGCTGGGCTGCATAAGCCTGTGTTTAATTTTTATAACGTTTGGGTAAAAGGTATACGCTACTTGCGAGATGCGGATTACCACGATACAACCGCATTGGCGAACGCGACCATACTTCCCGGCTTTTTCGGCACATGTCTAGCCATGGGCGTACTGCGTTTAGGTAGCACGCCGGCATCGAACGGGCGCGTAGTCGCAGACGTGGCCGACATGGACGAGCCGTTCAATACTGCGGGGCAGGTGATAGAACGTATTCTAAAGGCCAATGCTAGCTTTGTTGAAGGCGTCGATTACAATTCCAGCGGCCTGCAAACCATGGACGATTTCAATCAATGCCCTGTCGGTTACTACGTTACGGATAACGTAGTTATAGGCGAGGTAGTGAACATGCTTGCGGATTCTATCGGCGGATGGTTTCTTCCGGACGCGGCAGGCGTTTTTCAGTTCGGCATCGTTGATCTGCCGACGCAGCTTATGCAGGGCGGCAACGTACCAGTCATGACTTTGACTCGCCGCAACTGGCTAGACTCTATCGAGCGCGTTCCGGTTAATGACCAGAATGAGAACATTCCGGCGTTTTCAGTGGAGTTGCAGCATACGCGCAACTGGACTCCGCAAGATAGCGGAAGTCTCGCGGATGCTGTAGGTATCACGGATCGCCTGTTTTTCACTAATCAATATCGTTCCTCGCGAAAGACGAATGACAGCATAAAGGAGCTGCATCCGCTCGCTCCTAGCCTGAAGTATACGACACTGCTTAACCGTCAATTGTATTACGCGCTGGTAAACGGGGATTTCTCTATTCCTGTTGCTACAGCCGGTAACGGCTGGACGGCAACAGGATTGGGGCTGTCTACCACGCAAGGCGCTGGATTTATCGAGGTTACGCCTAGCGGCGTGGTAGCAAGGATCGAGCAGTATTTTGGGTACAACAGCGACGTGTTCCCCGGCACGATAGAGATAGGCTTTAGCGTAGCGGCCACGTATACTGTGCTCATGGAAGTTCGACGAGGACTTGGCGGCGGAACCCTGATTTATAGCGAAACTATCTCAACTTCCTCTGTCGATCGGGACTACATTCGATCATTCGTTTTACCGTACGGGCTTGGTAGCGTCACCGGTCAGCTGACAATTCGCTTTAGCTCGGTCAACACGTCTACGCCGTTCAAAATAGGAACGATCTTTCTTCGCACGGTACAGCAAGGCAAACCGCCGGATGAAGAAGCGCAGCGTCGTCTTACGAAAGAGTCAGCATTCACCGAACGTTTCACGCTCACTGTCGCAAACCAGTTTGTTACCGATTTCGGGTTACAAGTCGGTAAAATTGTAATTCTTCAAGACGATAAACGTTTTGACCTGTTAGTGGGTCGTCCGTACCTTATCATTGGAACGCAGCTGGACGACGACAATTACGTTACTGAGCTGGACGTATGGGGGCTAGGTACAAATGTCACTAACAGCTAATATCCTGCTTGGGTACAACGATTACGTACACAACGGGTCTATACACGATACATCGTGTCCGTTCGCTGCGGGCGCGCCTGCTGTTAATATGCTGACGGAAGACTTAGATAAGCCGGTTATCTTCGCGCCGACTGCTGCTGAGCCTACGATGTCTTTCGTTATCGATCTCGGTGCAGCGAAGCCGACTGACTTAATCGCGCTTATCAAGCACAATATCAACTACACCGGCAAGTGGCGCGTGCAGCTGAATTTCGATATCGCCGATCCTGTCGGTCAAGAGTACGATAGCGGCTGGCTTACAGTGATACCGCCGCAGCCGGGTTTTGGCGTCCTTACTTGGGGCCAGTTCCTTTGGGGCGGGGCTATCCCTGAATACAACCTCGGCAAGTACAACCGGCATGCGTACCTGCCGCTTCCGAATACGGTCGTTATCCGGTACATCACCGTAACTATCGACGCTCCGTCAAATACTGCGCCGGTCAAGTTCTATAGGCTTTGGGCCAGCATCGGCTATCAGCCGTCCGTTAACGTCCAATACGGCGCGGAGATCGTGCCGATCGACGAAACCAAAGTGCAGAAGATGTCAGCAGGAAACCGCATATACGGCGATGCTGTGCAGCGGCGTCAGGTTAACGCCGGCTTCGATATGCTGCCACGTACGGAAATGCTGTACAACATCGTCGGTGCCTTGTACCTCGCGTCTGGCGTTAAATCTCCTGTTATTTGCATGTTGGAGCCTGCGGACCCGGCTAACTACTATGTCGAAGCTGTATACGGAAATCTTACGCAGATCGACAAAGCCGTGTATAGCTCGTGGCTGATGTTCAGTACAACTTTCGCTGTTGAGGAACAACCGTAATGTCAACTCTGCCTCTGACACTGGCTGACCAGCTAGTAACTATTAACCAGCTTGCTGGTAGCAATTACGTTCCCGGCTATCCGGAGCTTTTGAATCTTCTGGGGCAGCATCCGCGCAAACTGCTGGTCGGAGCTACTGTTATTGCATCGAACGCATATATCTATCCGATACCGGGCAAACAGCGGGTTTGGGCGGTTAAGGGAAAAGGCTGGACTTCAGGCATGCGCCTGCGGGCGTACAAGGCAGGCAATCTTACACATTACTGCACGATTCTTGTTAACGACTACAGCGCAGCCACGGGCCAAATGATCTTTGAAGTTTTGGCAGCTTCGTACTTTGATCTTGCGCAGCCGTCAGCTTACTTCTTTACTCCGTTCTTTCCGGAGTCAGCAGCTAGCGCTGTCTTGTCCACAGCATCCGGCGGAACCGCTGGCAACGATATCGAATCGGCGCGGGTAGGTTTGAAGCTTCCATGCAATTCCAAGTTCACAGAGTTGTTCGCTGATTTTGTCGTGCCTCTGAACATTTGCCGGCGTATTGTCAGACGCCCGACTCTTTTCGACAATGGTGCGGCAGTAGCGCTTCCGCTCGCCACAAACCCGTATGACTACCAAAATCATCCGGGCGTTGCGCGTGTCGGTACAGGCACACCTACTGGCCCTATCTCTGCGGTGGGGGACTATGACGGCGTTGTACTAGGACGACCCAGCGGACACGACTGGGCGGACTGGGGCGCTGACGGCACTGTGTTTGAAGCACAGATCAATCTTCCTGCGCTTATAACGGACAGCAAGTCGCAAGTCGAAGTCGGACTAGTAGGCACAAATGCTAAGCTTCTCGTCTGTTACACGAACGGAGTTAATACTGGCCGTTTCACGTTCCAGACAGGAGTTAGCGGGTCATACACGACACAGAACACGGTGCTTACCGTTGCAGCGGCGACATGGTATAAGATTCGTTTGGAGACTGTAGGCGCGAATATCCAAGTGCAGATCAACGGGGCGAATACGCTTACGGTTGCAAAAGCTGGGTTCCAAGGGCTTTCCGGAAACAACCGCATGTCTCCGTTAACGCGCATGATTGCTATCGTATCCAGCCCTGCGCAGGTTGCAATTGACATCGATTACCTGTATTTCCTCAGAGAATTCCCAACGGCACGCTAATGGCCCTTTATCCTGTAGTTGTCAACGGTGTTTCTTACACGCTTGCGCAGTTCGATTTGCTGGCGTATGCGACTGGCGTACCGAACTCGGCGTCCGACGCCGTGCGAGAAGCTCTGCTTCTGCATTACGGTACATCGTCGTCCAGCGTCACTATCGGCACAGGATCGAAAGTTTTCACGACACAAGCCGGTTTAGGCTTCCGCGTCGGAGATCGAGTCTTTGTCGGGTCTAACGCCGCTCCGCAGACAAACCGTATGTGGGGCACGGTGACTGCGTATAACTTCGCGACAGGCTCTATCACTGTTAACGTGCTGGCCGTGTACGGCTCTGGCACGCTGTCTTCGTGGGTTATCGGCATCGGTGGTGCAGATGCTGCGTGGTTGTCGGATAGCGTGCATGCGCTGGACAATGGCGGTACAGGCTACGGCCGCGCGACGTTTACGCTTCCTGCCAACTTTATCGGCATGGGCGATCCTTGCACTAATATGCAAGAAATCATAGAAGAGTTTGCCGGAACGCAGGGCTCAAACGTTAATAACAATGCCAACATCATTGAACCGCCTTGGTACGTATCACCAAGCAATCCGACCACGGACGCGTGGAACGATCCTGATACGGACGTTGCAGATATTTTGGGGCATTTCACTCTGTATTCGGCGGATGACTCTCAGATTTCTTCTCTGCTCAGCTACAACAATACAGGCTTTCTGCACCTTGGACGCGGGGCGCTGACGTACGAAACTTCTGTTTTCAAGGTACGTGACGCGTCGCTGGCCGGAACGGTATACGCATACCAGATGGGTCTTTGTGCCAAACTCGCGACACTGCACACGGTTAGCCAAAGTATATTCACCGTCGCTGGCGTAGGCTTTGAAGCCTATAGCGATGTGAACTCTGGACGTTGGACTTGTATCTGCAATTCTGGCGGCGTGTCTCGGCGGCTCAACACAAACGCACTTCCCGGCGTTGGTACCGATACGCTTCGTTTCGAGGTAGACCACGACGGCAACACCGTTTACTTCTTTATCAACGATATTTACGTAGGATCAATCGGAGGTAATCTCCCCAAGTACGGTGCGCAAAACCTGCTTTATCCAATTTATTCCGCACGCGCGCAGATTGACTCCAATGTTATAGTGCGGACGCATCTTTATATCGATTCCCTATATACCCGCAAATTCCTAATGAGATAACCCATGTCCGTTATCGGCACCATAAATAGCCGCGTCTACGATACCGTTGATTTCAACGCTGTTGACTATGCGAACCGTATTCAACAGCTGATCGGCGACATCTACGTTCATTTCTTGCCACGCCGCGCTCTCACTTCTGCCACGTCACTGGCCGTCGCGACTGGCTCCAAAGCCTTCACGATCAACAACAACCTTTCGTCGTCGAATCCTGACTACGCTGTGGGAGAGTGCGTTTACGCGCGACCGATGATCGGCATGAATGGTGTCGATCGGCGCTATCGCGATACGTGGATGTCCGGCGTTATCTCAGCCATCTCTGGCACCGTTATCACCGTGAACGTACTGGCAGCGAGGGGGAGCGGAACTTACGCGAGCTGGATGATTGCGCCAATCGGCGACAATATACAGACTTTGGCGAACCCGCTCGCAGTTACCAACGGTGGCCTAGGCTCTGCGACGTTGGCTACTGGAAAGGCGAATATCGGGGTGGGCGCACCTACTGCGCAGATCAAGCCAATTTTTGAGGACTTCCTTGGAACAGTCGTTTTACCGAGCGTGTCATCCGGTCATGGCTATTCCGAAAGTTTCGACATCTACGATCACAACAAAGACAGCGTGGACTTCGTTGGAAATTTCTCCCCGCACGGCTTGCTTACGGGCGACACGGAACAGTTTAACGTAGACCCAAACGTAACGCAACCAGTGACCGCGAGCGATTGGGCCTCTCATCCGGGTATTATCATGCTTGCCGGCGGAGGACCTGGCACGACGGGCGGAGCGATGATTTGCACGAAGAATGCCGGGAGCGGAGGAATTATCCAGTTTCCGTACTCTGGCGATCTCTTCGAGGTAATGTTCCGAGTTCCGGACGGATACACAACCCCCATCTGTTCTTTCGGGTTTACGGCAGCAAGCAGCGGCGGTGACGAAAGCGCTGTCGTGATGAACATCGGCGTCGATACCTTGCCGTATATCAAGACGTGCATGGCAGCGCCGGACATGTCCGCTATGTCCGGTCTTCCGGGCGGTTTCTCCGTTGTTACCGGAAATACCGGCGGCTCCCCCACGTCCGTGTGTTTCCCCAGCACTTACCGTATATTGTCGGGAATATGGTACCGTGCGCGGTTTACGTCAACCAGCTGCACTCTGTACATAGGAACGACGCAGGTTGCGCAAATCACCAGCTTGACATTCCCGACATTGGTTCTGGATCACGCGATGGAATTCACGCTCGCAGCAGCATCGTCGGACCCTAATACATATTCCGGCGTGCTGCTGGACTACTACTATTACCGACATAACACTACGCGCTAGTTTGTCAGCATAGCTACGTCTATCGTGGTATCCGCCGCGTATTCCTCGCCTTCACGGTGAGTGACCAGCACGATCTGCCGGTCGGTGCCACGAAGCGCCCCAGCGAGCGCTGCGGCCATGTCGTCCCGCAGCTCGCTCGACGGCTCGTCCAAGACCGCGAACGAAACCCCGGCCGGCAGGAGCGATGCTAGGGCTATGCGGAGCCCGACGCCGGCAATCGCCTTGAGCCCGCCAGAGAGCGTCACCACGGCGCGCCGGTTGCCGTCCTCGATGTAGTAGAACTCGCCGCCCGGATCACGCTCCAACGATTCGATGCGCCCTTCCGTCACGCCGGAGACGAACTCGCTGGTAATCGCCATGATCTGCGACCAGAGGTCGTCCATGAAGATCGCGCGGTTATCGCGCAGATACTTCGTTAGCCCATTGAAACGGTGAACATCCTTCTCATACTCGTCTTTCTTCTCCGCCAGTTCGGTCGCAACTTTAAACTCTTTGCGCAGCTGCGCTATTTCCCTGTCCAATATCTCGGAAGCTGACGCGCCTTTACGGTACTTTTCCTGCGCTACTTCCGAAGCTTCCTTTTGACTCTTGGCTACGATCTGCAACATACCGAGATCGACGGCAGGCGTCGCTTTAAGCTTGTCCAAGAATTCATTACACGCTTCGGCCGCTTTCGTTACTAACGCTGCGGTGGCGTCACGATCCTTCTTTGTACGCAGAATGTATTCGTTGTTCCGTTCGATGACCTCGAACCGGTCCGACAGCTGCCCTTTCTTAGAATGCAGCGCATTGACATCTTCGCGCGTAAACTTGCCGTTTATGCTTTTCAGGGCTACAGCTACCGCTGACTGGCGCTCCGCCACTTCGTTGATAATGGAATCAGAGGGGCATTCTTTCTTCAGTTTCTTGACGGCCGTCTCTGCGGCGCTCAACACGCCTTCCAATTCGCTTAGTCCTATTTCCGACGCATCAACCTCAATCTTTAGCTTATCGTAGCGCGTCTTCGCCTTAGCGAGTTCCGCTTCATCATACGGCCGCGCGCACTCGCTGCACACAGACGCATCCAGCGCTTTCTTCGCCTTCTTCAGATCGTCCTTGTAGTTCTCGTACGTGGTGCGCGCAGCAATGGTCGCGTCCGAATGCTTCTTGCATAGCTTCAACGCCTTTTCGAGTTCAGGTGAGAGTTTCTCGAACAATGCCAGCTGCGGCTTACCCGTGTCTTCCAGCCAACGATTTACGCTTTCAACTATATTTTTATTGTACTCGTCAACTTTAACGCTAATTTCCGCAGCATCCGCCTGTTTCGTGAGAACGGCGAATTCCGCTTCCAGATCGCCCGGCTCCACGTATTCGCCCAGCGTTTCCAGCTGCTTGTTCAAGAGCGCAACCGTATTGCTGTGCCGCTCGAACATGCTCTTATGCGCGTCCAAGGCTACCTTGAAATCGCTGGCCTTCTGGTGCGCTTCGCGCCCGTTTTCCAGCGCTTTTTCCGCTTCCTCGGCGGCCAAGCGTGCAACGGCGCTGTCTTCTTTCAGCGCCGGCAAACCGAGGTTGAGCTGTGATAGCTGCTTGTCGTCGATCTCTTTCTGTACCTCCGGAGGATCGCGGAACACAGGGATGTACTGCAACGCTACTTTTGCGCACGCAGCGAAGTTATTCGATACTTCCTGAACCTGATCGATGTAATCCGCCTGCGCGATCTTCTCGATCATCTGGTTCAACTTCGACGCTCCCAGCGTTAGGAGCGCGGCCGTCTCGGTCTGTTGCGAATATGTCAGCTCGATAAACTGTTTGGCGCTGACGCCCAGTTTATCCACGATCCACGCATTGACCGACGTATGCCCGGTAGCTATCAGCGGCGGTTCGCTGAAGATCGATTCAAACTGCACGATCTCTGCGGTCTTCAGCGTGCGCGTGATCTGATACTTCTCGGCGCCGATATCCATTATCAGCGTGACTTTGCAGTCCTTCTCGCCGGTCATCACGATATCGTCGGATGAGTCGTCCAGCGCGCTAATCCCGAACAGCGCGAAATAGATGCCTTTGAGGATCGTTGTCTTCCCGAACCCGTTTGGCCCCTTGAAAACGGTCAACGTAGGGGCGAACTCGACGGTCAAATCCCGCCAGCGGCCGAACCGGGCGAGGACAAGGGTTTTCAAGTAGGCGTTATTGCTCATAAAAACTCCGTGGTAAAAGGGAAGAAAAGCCTGTCTTTATTCCTTCGCCGCGAGCGCTGTAACTGCCTCATCGTACGCCGGCTTGTGCGGCGTGTTCGCGATCGAATCGCCGATAACTTCCGGCAGCGTGCGAGGAATGAACTCTACCTCTTCTACCTTGGCTGCGCCGGCTTTGATGACTTCGACGCTGTTCTTGATAAAGAACGTCAAATTCTCGTCAACTTGTTTCCACAGGTTCGCGATGGCTTTCGCCAGCTCGGCGTGTCGTTTTGCTTCCAGCCGGCCTTTGATCTCGATGAAGGGCGCACCTTGCATTGGTGCCAAACCGTCCAGTACGTCTTCGACGCGCAGCTCTTGATACATGTCCGCGACTTGAAGCGTTTCGATCGTCTGTAGCGTGTCCGTTGCCGTATCCAGCACGTAGACGAAACGATCCGACAATTCGCCGAACGTGACCGGGAAGACATTCCCCATCACGATAAGGCGATCGTTATGCAGCATGCGCGGCGGATGCTCATGGCCGACGAAGATGCGCGTGTACACGCTGAGTGCGCGTTCCTGCATCGCTTCCGTGAAATACAGCGACGTGCCGTTCGGATCGACGACGTTGTACGCTTCGCCCGGCACGCCGACGTTGCAATGCAGGACGAGGTATATGTTCCGCGCGCCTTTGCCTTTCTCGGCAAACTCGCACGCCATTTCGACGCTTTGCTCGAAGATGCTTTGCGTCAGGCAATGCGGAGCGAAAACGAGTTCTGACGAACTGTCCGGAGATGCGACCCTGTAATCCGGCTTGGAAGGGTCCGGGCTGACAACGACCGGCAAATCCTCTTCGTCAAACAAATGGTGCGAGAACTTGTTCAACAGCTGCAAGCTGCCGATCTTGTCGGTACGATTCACTACATCGTGGTTGCCGGCCAACGCCTTCCAGCAATGCATCAATACGGTCCAGCCCTGCGCGATCACAGCTTCGTCGTTCGTGTACGTGTCGAACAGATCGCCGCCGCATATGATCTTTTTCGCGCCGTTGTGTTTTAGCGCTTCTATCACTTCCAACGTGCGCTTGAACACGAACTGCCGGAACGCCATCGATGACCGCACTGTCGCATGCGACAGGCGCGAGATACCCAGATGCGGATCGCTAAAGAATCCCAGTTTCATTCGACTTCTCCCGATGGTAGGTGTTCGCCACTTTTCTGTATGCCCATCGCCATCAGATGAGGCGATATGACCCAGCTTTCCGCGAATCCGCTTAGATTACGCAGGTTAGTATGGTATGCAGGACTGCCATTAAGCGCTACACGTTTCACCGGATAGCAGACGTTAATGATCTTGCCGGACCAAATCTGTATTTCACCGGTCAGTACGTCTTTATATGCTACAACAGCGATCGCTCCGCAACGCGCTGCCATTTGGAGCGAAGAGTTCTGGCTGGACTTCACCAGCGATCGGTAATAGTTCGCAAACGGTTTGCCCGCGTTTGACGCTTTGCATTCGACGTAGAACGAATACGGCCTACCATACAGGCCGGACTCTACTTGCAGCTTGAAGTCGCTGTCCGCTTTTCGCACCAGATTACCGGCGGACGCCGAGTCTAGTACGCGCTCGAAGCGACAGCGATAGGACTTGTAGAGAGGGGCGAATGCCTCCGCCCACTCTCTTTCAAACTCCTTGCCGTGTTGGATGTCAGGCTTCATCGTCCTTCTCGGCCTTCCTTCTTTCGATAATGCTCATCGCATCCTGTGCAACGCGAACCGCTGCGTAAAGCTTATCGTCCTTGATATCCAGAGTATCAGGCAGAACGCGCAAAAGATTTTCCAACGCCGTCACGCATGGGTTTTCCAGCTCGTCCACTTCCAGCTCGATCGGGACCAGCTTATACCTCTGCATGATGATCTGGATCATGTCGTCCTTCAGACCCAGATCATACTTGACGGTAACGCTCGGCCACTCCTGTGGCGAGACCCTGATGGTCAGCGAGACAGGGCGCTTCTTATCGTCGTTCACGCTGATCCCCAGCGCGTTCAACAACGCCAACTGATACTCGCTGATCTTCATTTCGCGCACAGACATCACAATCTCCCTGTCGAACCGAAGCCTTTCTCGCCGCGATCGGAAATAACCGAGAACTCCTGAACGGTGCGGAATTCCGGACGCAGGATGCTGACGAAGACCATCTGCGCGATCCGCTCGCCCGGCTGGATATTGATGCTTCCATCCGAATTGCGGTTCCACAGGTTCACCATGATCTCGCCCTGATAATCCGCATCGATCACGCCGATCGTATTGCCGATAATCAGACCCTTGTTGCCAAGGCTCGACCGGGGAACGATCAACCCAACAAGGCCGATACCCAGTTCGTTGGCTTCTTCGGCCGTCTCGGCGAAATCCGAACCTTCGCCGAAGACGCTACCGATATGCATGTGTATGCCGGTATGCACCATGTGCGACGTGCCGGCCGGGATCAGCGCGCCGTCGATCGCTTTCAGGTCAATGGCCGCCGCACCCTTGGACATGTACTTCGGAAGGTGCGTGTCTTCCAGATCATACATATCCGGATCGTGGTACTTGATTTCGATAAGCAACATGATTTTCTCCTAGAAGCACAGGTTTTGGACAAATTGGATTTTTCGTCTGCCTAGTTCGATTTCTTTTGCTTTCTTGTTCCACGCGTCTTCATTCACGATATACGGGATGATCTCATCGCGCAGTTCGTTCTGGAGCTGGATCGGATCGACTGCATCCAATTCCCACGATTCTGGTCCATACTTGTTGATGTAGTCACCGACACGGCTGTCCGTCATTTTTGCCGGATTCGGCGGCGGCTTCAGAATTTCGATCTGATCCATGTTCAGCGCGACGCGCTTGAAAATGATCTCTGCGCCCAGCTCTTCCGAAAACAGGGCGATGCGCTCCTGTAGATCGCGAGACATGTCTATACCGCTGGGATCGTGATCTCCGAAGTGCAGGATCACGGGCGTCTGCCGATACGCTTCGCAGTACCCCATGATGTGCTTACGCGCGAAATCACGTAGTACCGTACTCGACGGGTAGCCGCGCGCCGCCAGCAATGGAACATCGTATTCTCGACAGACCGGGTTCAGCACGCCGAACAGCGCATCCTTCTCGACGATGACGAACACGCGCGAAGGCTGATCCGTCCAACGATCCTTGTAATACGAGTTTGCTGCTGCTTGCATACAGTCACGCGCATCTGAGTAATGACGATTCGTACGAAATGCGCGCACGCGATCCTCGATCGCATCCCAGTCCATCAGCCCGGCAAGACGTGCCTTGTTTGCCACGTTTTTCACGTTGGCGTACGCCTTATCATCGTTCTGAATGACGCCGCGCGCAACGAGCTGATAATACAGCTGGCGCACAGTGAGTACCAAGTTGGCAGCTTGATACTCTTCGATGATCGTATTCATCACGTTGATGAAGGCGATCGTGCGCGGCTTTAACCGCACTGTTTCGTAACGCTGTCTCATGAATACCCCGAATTAGTAGCGCGGCCCGTACATCTTGATACCGTACGCAGAACGTAACGTATACTCGAAATCCCCGCCGTACTCAAACGTCTTCGCGATCCACCACGCGTATTGCACAGGCACGTAATCGTTCTGATTCTCGCCGTCTTTCGGCTTACCGAACAGTTTACCCTTGTGCATGCCAATAGGGCAATACTTCATCACGCGCGGTTCCATGCACCACGTCGCCAATTGCATCGGCGTCATTTCCAACACCTTGCAGAAGTGATCGACAAGGTTGAACACCATCATGGCGTCGCCTGCGGCGCTGTGCGCTCCTTCGACAGCCATCCCCAGCCATTCCGTGATCCCGGTCTTACCCGGCTCAGCCTTCGGCGTAGTCAGCTTGTGCGTCGGAGCCATCCAATAAAGCCGGCGTGCGGCGACCAGCGTGTCGATGATCGGTAGGCCCACCAGCGGGGATTCGCCCGTGATCTTCCACATGATCTCCAGATCGAACGTGCGCACGTTGTGCCCGGCTACGATGACCTTCGGCGTGCCGTCGATCATGTAGTTCGCTTCGAGCCATTGGTACAGCTCGCGCAGCACGATCGCGTCGTCGCGGCAACCGTCGATCATTTCCTGACTGATCCCGTGAATCGCAAATGCCTTGTCCGACACTTCCAAACCGGGATCGCAAATCTCATCGACGATCTTCTCATACCGATAACCGTCGCTATCGCCGGGCGAACGCAGGATGCCTGCTACCTGCACGACTCGGCAGGTAGCAGGCTTCTCCGACGTGGTTTCTGTATCGTACGCCAGAATACGATCCGTCATGCGCTGTGATCTCCTTTAAAGTCGGTAGGCAATGGTTCGTTGAAGAAAAGCCACTTGATCGTGTTCTGTACACCTTCTTCGTAAGTAAGCGTCTCGAACTGCAATGAGTGATGGGAGATATGCTCGCGTAATTCCCTGCACATTTCCTCTATCTCTTCGGGCGTGCGTTTGAGTCGCGAAAACGCATCTATCATTTGAACACCCCTAGGCCGCTAGTTTCTCCGTGGTATTGAAAATTTCGGCTAGAGCGGCTTCGACCTTTTCCTTGGACGGACGACGCTTCAGCTCGATCTGATCCCCCCAGTTCTTACCGATTGACACCGACGTTTCCAGACTGATATTCAGTCCCGGCAATTCCATTTCCATAATGTCCGCAAGTTCCGTAATCAGCGAGTACACCTGACTTACCGGACAACTACAGACCTTCTCGTCATAAATAGGTGCGATCAACGTCGCACGATGGCGCTCCATCACCTTGTTCACTGCGATCTTACGGAGCGCGACCTTCAGTACGGACGCGGCGCCGCCTTGAATCTTGAAGTTACCCGCTTGCCGTTCGGCACTCTTTGCTATGCCCTTGTTCGTATCCATGATTTTGTACAGGTGCCGGCGATTGCCGAAGCAATCCGCCACAAAGCCGAATGTCTTGGCTTCGCGTGTCGCTTGCTCTTGGAACTCCAATACCTTGGGATACGCGCTAAAGAACGCGTCGATGAACGATTCCGCCATCTGCTTGGGAACGATCAGCTTGCGCGCCAGACCGCCCGGACCGCCGCCGTACGTCACAAGGAAGTTGGTGCGCTTGGCGTAGACTTTACGCACCACGTTACCTCGGCGCGTGATATCCGGTTCGTCGCTATCCGACTCGTCTTCTACGATCTGTTCAAACTCTGCGTATTCGACCGGCTTGCGGTCCTTGTTGCGCACGTTGTAGATCATCACGCCGGTTGTCGTGTGAACGTCGCGGCGCTGGTCGCCCTGATAGCAGGCGCGCAGATTCGGGTCGTTACTCTCGCCCGCGAGGATAACCAGCTCTTCCTGATTCCAGTCGATCGAAACGATCACTTCCGGCTCGATGTCTGTCTGATCCGCCGACTGTGGGAGATACGTGGATCGTATGTGTCCTTCGTCCTTCGTCTTCGATACCTGCAAGATGTTGGGACAGGTGCCAGACGGCCGGCGCGTGATAGTTCCGCAGTTACGAATCTGCGGGTGCATGCGGCCATCGCTGGGCGACTTCCACAGCGGATACGGGCGGTAGTACAGCTGCCGACGCGTACGCACCCCGCGCATCGTCAGCACAGCGTCCAGCACTTTGTACTGCCATGTGGACTTATCCAGCTCAGACATCCACGTACGCACCGCGTTCTCGTTCGTCGTCGGCGCCCCTTCCATTTCAAACAGTGACCGCTGATCCTTGCCGTCCTTGGATATGTTGCGCAGCTGAATCGGCAGACCCATCTTGCCGTAGAACAGCCGCGCCATCTGATCCGGCGAACCTTCGTTCAACTCGTCACCGCTCCATAGCGACTTGTCGTGGCCTATGAACGCGCGCACCCAGCTTTCCAAAGAATCCACGTCATCTTGCGTACCGACACGGACCGCGAGATTCAGCAGATTCAGGAATTCCAGCTGTTCGGGACTCGCGCTCGCCCCCGACTTGGGATCGGCCAACTGCGCTTGAATACCATCGTAATACGTAGCGATCCATTCTTCTTTCAGCGAACGGATCGACGGCAGGTTCAACTGACGCGCGATGTTGGCAATGGTTTTCTTTTCGAGATCGACCGGCGGCGGCGTCAGCGCGTTGTACTTGCAATCGATTAGCAGTTTAGCCTTCTTACCGGCTAGAATCGATTCAATCTCGTCTTCCGATTTTTCTTTCTCTTGCAGTTTCCGCTTCTCGAACTCGCTGATCTCGGCCCACAGCGTAGTGAACCCATCCATGTTGATATCGCTGCAATGCTCGCTTAGGAGCGTGCGCAGTTCGGATTCCGACTTGTCGTACAGCGCATCGTCGTCTTCCTTCAACTGCGTCAGACGATCCCAGTCCATCGGAACGCCGCGCAAGAAGCCGTCCAGCATCGCGCGCGTGAAATACGTCTCGTTGTCGTAGTAGAACTGCCATGTCCCTTCGCATTCCATCTGCACGATATACAGGATCGCCAGATGCGCCGCACAGATTGAGTCGTCGCAACCGTAATCCAACACTTCGTCGCCGGACACGTCGCGCATGTCTTTGCCGGATTCAACGATGTCTTCGTATTTGAGCTGGCTGTAATTCAGATCAGCCTTGCTCGACAGTTTCAGCGCGTGTCGTTTGTTCTCATCGACGTAGTGACCCATGATCGATGAATCTAGCATGTGATCGAAACGTTTGTCGAAATTCGTAGCCGATACGGTTTGCTCGAAACTGTCGTTGTGTGCCAGCAATTCCGTACCGTCCATGGCGTCCAGTATTTCCTTCAAATCTTCCTTCTTACAGTTATGCGTGTCGCGATGCTTGATCGGCATGTAGAACGCGTACTGGAAGTTGGCGCCGAAACAGAACGACGCGCCGGTCACGATCTGATGCAACGTGTCGATATAGCCGCCGGACTTCTTCGCGCGCTGATACGGCTCGTGCTTGACGGAATCGTAGGATTCATAGTCGAACGCGGTGAACCAAGAGTTACGCATCGCTGCGTACAGCGGGTCCATCTTCGTCTTCGCCAGCTGCTTACCGTCCAACAGCCAGCGCTTCACGCAATGCTTGCGGAACCCTTCAAGGAACTCCGTCAGCCCGTACGGCTCCAACACGTCGCGTAGGCGCTCGATCGTGGGGATGCGCTTTTCCCACTTCGGCCGGACCACCTTCGATCCGTAAGTAGATTCGCACCATTCCGGGTGTAGCTTCGCCAGCTTGTAGCAGAGAGACATTTCGCTGCGTTGCATGTACAGCTTGTTGAGTATCTTGCAATCGGCGGCCGACTCTTCCAGCTCCGCATAGTTGTCATGCTTCACGCATTCTTCGATCTGCGCGATACCTTCCATGCCGTACTTCTCGACCAGCTGCTTCCATGTCTTCTCGCCGAAGCCGGCGACGCCGGGAATCTTGTCGGACGGATCGCCGACGACGGCTTTGTACATGACGACAGGATTGTACGGCTTGAGCGCCATTCCCTTGAACGTCGTCTTGAACGCCTTGTCGATGATGAAACCGACTTCGTTCTTGCCGTCCACGAGTTGCAGCAAATCGTTATCGACGGTGTAGACCATCTTCGATCCGCGCATACGCTGCACCAGATACGCGATAGTGTCATCAGCTTCCGCGTACTGCGTCTTGACGACCATGCAGCCTAGGCCAAACAACAGCTTGCGAACGGCCTCGAACAGCTCATCCTTCTGAGCCTGCACGATCTCATCGTCTTCGTCCTGAGACTTGCCGGCCTTGTATTTCTCCAAGTATGCGCGGCGACGCGAGTTACCGCTACCGCCTTCGAGAACCGCTATCACGTCGATTGGAGCTGTGTTTTCCAAGATCGGCGCGAGATAGTAATTGATGAAGTTGTTCAGGCCATGCACGGCCTTCGGTTTCTTCTTTCCGTCAGCGCCCATCACAAAGTCAACTGGCTCGCCGCTGTAGTACGAATGCAGCATCAGCCCGCGTAGATCAAGGATGACGCGATGTCGTGGGGCCATCATTTGAATTTGTCTCCAATGCGGAATAGATCGGCTACGTCGCGTAGCGCCTCTTGATCGGCTTCATAGCGCATTTCGACGATCGTGCTGACGAAGATGAGAAAGTCTTCAGGTGACAGGTTATACGCGTAGTACACAGCGTTACCGAAATCTCTGTCCGTCTTGACGCGCTCGCGCAACGATTGGCGCGTGCGGATCGGCTCCAAAATGTGAATGACCTTGCGCGGCAGCATAAGCGGCCGGAACGACAGATACAGCGGGAACAACAGAAAGAACGCAATGGTACACATTACGTAGCCGGCCTCGTAGCCGCCTAGGCCACACAGGACGCCGCAGGCAAGCAGAAAAAGTAGCTGGTTTCTCAGCCGTTGCTTATCGAACATTGAAATCCCCCAAATAGCCGGTCCGCGCTGTGCGGACCGGCAAACCACTTGGCGCTGCGTGAGAGGATCGAACTCTCTTTATCAGGTTGAAAACCTGATGTCCTAACCGGTAGACGAACGCAGCTTAACGATGTTACGCCTTCTCGGCCGGCTTCTTGCTGTCCCACTGATCGACCATACAGAAATAGCGGAACGCCCACGGATGGTACGTCTTCTTCGCAGCCGTTGTGATCTTCGCCCCGGCCTTGATAAGCAGTAACACCATGTCCAGCTCGACCGGCGGATTCATCATGCCCAGTTCCGCTTGCACGCCCGACAGCCGTCCGACTGAAGTCGGAGGAACCGACAGGATAACCATGCGACCATCGAATTCGCCGCCGTAGACACGCCCGGCGACTTCCTGATACTCGCGGACTTCCTTCAGCACGTCGCCATCGGCTTTCCAGTTGGCGATCTTCTGATCGACGGCGATGCCATCCGTCGCGACCTTCTGGTCGTACGAGAAGAAAATCTCTTCCTTGTTCTTCGACTTGTAAATCCAGCGTTTCCGCGCTTGAAGCGGGTTGAAGTAGAACTCTTCGAGAGTTCCTTCTTCCGCGACTTCAAACTTGTCTTTGTCCAGCTTGACTTGCGGGAACGAGCCGAACTTCAGTTCGCCGTGCAGAGACGCGAATCGCGCGCTTGTCGGCCCGGTACCCGGCGCGGCCACGGCTGTGCCGGGGCTGGTCGCGGGCATCGAGCGAGGGTCGGATTCGGTATCGGCAGCGCCTTCAGTGAAGGGCTGCGAAGCGGGGGTGGGGTCGTCAGCTTCGACGGTGGAACTTGCGGATGCAGCGGTTGTTTCGTCTTTGATGGTGCCGGGGGCCGGCGGGTCCATCGGCGGTACTTTCGGCTTGATAGCCATATTGTGTGTCCTCTCAGATCGTTTCGGTTTGGGTTATGCCCTGCGTCAGCGGCTTGCGAACGGTACCATAGTTAACCGGGTCCGTCCATCCGGCTTTAAGCGGCTTTCGCCGCTTGTTCGTCTCGATCCTTGCCCAGCATTTCGGCGATCAGATCATCGCGCGATACCACGGAATTATTGATGTCACGCTTCTTACGCATGTTGTTCGTTGCCTTGACCCATGCGGTGCCTTTCACGACGATCATGTAAAAGAACGTGGAATATTTCTGGCCCTTGCGAGACAGGCGTTTCCACCACTGATCGAAGTCGCCGGGAACAGTCGTCGGCTCCGCAGAAATGCCGTGATGGCATACGCCTTGCAAATTCAGGCCGACGCCGCCGGATTCGTAGTTCGCTACCAGAATGCGGCACTTGGGATCGTCCAGAAATATCTGCTTATTCTTCTCGTTCCTGCTACCGCTGTTGCCGCCGTAGATCGTAACTGTATTGTGCTGCTTGAACCGTTCGGCGATCATCTCGACCGTCTTGCGGTAATAACAGCCGATGAATACCTTATGCTTGTCCACGTCGATCTGCTTCAACAGCTCTTCGATCGCGACCATTACCTGCGATTCTTCATTAAGATGCAGAATGCTTGGCTGCATCACCGACTGCATACAAATCTGCCGGAGCGTCGCTGTCTGCTCGCCTGAGATAGACGTGCCGTCCTTGAACTCCATCACCTTGGCGGTGACGAAATGCTCGTAACGCTTCGCATGCTTCGGCGACAGAGTGATCGGGAAATCAGGGAACAATACGGGCGGAAGCTTCTCCGGCATATCTTTCTCTTCGATACGCCGCGCCTGCAAGTACAGGTTCTTTCTCAGCAGTTCTAGGTTCTTGAAGCTGTCTATAACTTGAATGTCGCGCTCGACGATACTACCGCCCTTGTTGAAGCGAACCGGTATTTTCTTGTAGTTGATGTGTTGATTCGCAAACGACGTGTGCGACTTGTAAACCCACGGCGTAACCATTCGGATGTACCCGTACAGGCTATCCAGATTATTCTTTGCCGGCGTGCCGTGCATGCCGCACAGCGTCGCGTCATCGTTGCGCGTCAAATAGCTTTCAATCGCGGCGTACGTCTTCGTATCCGGATTAGAAAAGTAATCACATTCATCGCATGTAAGCGACTTGAACCCTAGCTGCTCGAACAGCATGAATTCTTTCAGGAACAGCGCTGGCGTGGTCAGCACGATATGCGGCGGAGGCGGACCGCTCCCATCCGTCTTGTTTCCGGTCAGCCAGCGCGTCGCTTGCGCGTTCCGCTCGGTCGGTGATCCGTGGTAAATCTCGATCGACAGGCGATCCTCAACCCCCTCGAACGTATCGATCAAGGACTGACGGAACTGTTCCAACAGGATAGGCGGCATCAGCGCTACAGCGCGGTTGCCCACGGCGGCGTGCCAGATCATCGCCGCTTGGCCCGGCAGCGTCTTACCCGTGCCTTGCACGTCATACAGCGCCGCACGCTGATAGCAGAACAACAGGTTCAGTCCTGTGACCTGCGTGAACATCGGTGAAATATGCCCAAAATCAGGATGCATGATGCGCATGCCAGCAAACCACGCTGGAATCTGCGATGCATCCATTTTCGCTTCGAGAAAGTATTGGCGAAGGTCGTGACCCATTAGTTCACCTTTTTCGGATTGAACTTTACCTTGCCCTCAGTATAGTCCAAAACCTGAGATTCGCAAATAGCTGCCAGCGTATCCGGAGTCATCGTGCCGTACGTGTCAAACTGGGTTGGCTTACTTTCAAACCGGATAAACAGCTGTAACTCGCATCTTTGAAACTGGTCCGATATTTCTGAAACGAGTTCCACCAGCCGCTTTTTAATGAGGCTTTCCAGCTTCTTGTCGTCCATCAGTTTTCCTCGAAGCAAGATACCTCTATCCCTTTCTCCGCCAGCTTGGCGATATTGAACTTCATGACCGCGCGGTTACGCGCAAAGCCGTCGCGCACCGCAGCTACCGACTCACAGTACGGAGCGAACTTAATCAGCTCTTTGAACTGCGTGTGCGTCTGGATGACCGGGCGTTCGTGGAAACCCATCTTGTACCGGCAATACTGCGAATGCGCGCTTATGCTGTCCAGATACAGTGCATTACCTTCGCGGAAGTAATACTGATTTTTCGGTAGCCACGGGTAGCCGTCCTGTTTGGATGAGATTTCCGACATGACTGCCATGTCCTGCATAACGCGATCCGCTTCGGATTGTGTCTTACGCGTAGCGATCTCGTCTGCCCTCATCGTTGTCGATTCAAGGAACGTCGCTTCCAGCTCGGCCAGCTCTTCGCCGATCCCCAGCGCGTACTTGACGTTCAAATGTTCGGCGAACTTGATCCCAGCGAGCACGACACAAAACCCATAGTGCGTGCGGTCTCCTACCTTCGTCGGAATCTTATCGTACCCATACTGCACCCATTCCCTGACTTGATCGACGTTAATGTGTATCACTTCCATGTACGCCGTCTTCGCGAAACGATTGAAATAGGTGTAGTCGCGCTTCACTTCCATGAAAGCATCTTCCATCCCCGGCCCCTTGCGATCCTGCTGGTTCATCTGCACTTGAACGCAGCGATGCACCAGCGCCGGGGCCATGATGGACTGCTCGGAACACAGCACGGTCGGTCCGGTCAGCACCACGTCGGTTGTATACGCGCCTAGCTGGCCGTCGCCGTGTATCTTCGAGTTCTTGATCGTTCCGCGCTTGATCGAATGCTGATTGAACACCTTCTTGAAGTGCTCGACAAACTGGTCATACAGCTTGCCCAGCGGGCCGGCGTTGAATTCCTCGACCAGACGCGGGACCGTCATGGTTTCCGCGACAAACGCGCTCGCTGCGAAAGGTGTCGATCCGCCGCCGCCCAACGACAACGGCATCGCATTTTCCGATCCGCTGCCGCCAAGGTAGTGGATACCGTGGAGCGCTGCGAACAGCCCGCTTGTCTGCGTCTTGCCGGCTTCCGCGTTACCCCACAGAGACAACAGCGGAAACTCATTTGTATACGCGAATATGTGCTGCTTGAGGAAACACGCCATATTCCAGCCCATCATCTGCGCGATGATGGGTTTCTGATTTATCTTGAAAAGCTTGCGGAACATCTCGGACGTGCGGGCATCGCCCTCGCCCTCTGTGATCGCCTTCACGACGCTCAGGCGCGGCGCTCCCATGATCCGACCGGACAGGCTGTACAAATTCTCGCCGCCGTACTGATCCACGCTGTACCCCGGCTCGACGTAAGTAAACACGTCCTGTCCGCCCACCTTCGCATGGTGGATACCGTGGCTGTAGACGCGCCGGATGTTTATGGTCGTCTTCTCGATGCCGCTGAGTAGTGCGCTTTTCATACGCTGTATGTCTTCGTCTTTGCCGATGAAGGCGAGGTTTTTGAGTCCGCCAAATGCGCCGATGTATGCGGCCTTAGATGACCATGCTTGTTCGTCGATGATTACCTTGCCGACGCGCTTATTCTGACAGTATACGATTGCTTCTACTGCTACGCGCCGATCTTCGTCTAAATTAGACACTCGCTCTATGAAGACTTTCGTGAAGCGCAAAACGTAGTTTGTAACTCGGCGCGGTCCTGCTTGCGATAGGAAGTGATATTCGCAACTGGATATGATTAGCCCTTCGGCCGTGTCATCAACCGCGTCCGGCGCTCGATCTCGGCTATGTGTGGGAACTTCGCGTGGAACGCTGCCATTATCGCCGCCCCCTCCCACCCCAGTCGGACCGCTTGGCGGTTCTCCTTCTCCCCCGCCTTCATTTCCGGCAGCATTTGCATTGTCTGGGCTGCGGATTGTGATTTGAGAATCATCATCGTTGCGATCCTCTCTCGATTGGTTTTTCGCTTGGATGGCTTCTTCGGTGTCGTCTTCCTGCTGATACCGAATAAAGCAAATTGGACACCGCTCGCACGGCGGCTTCGCAAGAATCGAAAGTATCGATCGACAGCTCCAAGAATAATCGGTGCCGCCGGCAACAGTACCGAAACTGCGCCGTACATGGTCAAGACGACTTTCGATATTGTCATGCGATTCTCCCGAAGAATTTCGCGCAAACACTTCCAGCGTTTCTTTCTGATCGGTCGGCGGTACGAACGCACGGACCGACTTCATCATCTGCACGGACTTCTTGTTGAATCCTATGTCCGACCGGATATTCTCATCCGACATTAAGTCCTGCGCGCACGGCGGCAGCTGTTCATCGCCCAGCGCGTTACGCATGTTGTCATCGATCAACGTCGCGATCAGAGGTTTCACGTCCTCTGCCCGGCGCTTCGAGAACTTGAACAACGTTTCCAGCATCGGCGTCCGATGCCCGTTCACCTTCGGAACCGGGATATCTCGCGGCTCCGACACCATCTTGTGATATTCCTTGACGTTTAGCTTATCGAGTTCTTGCGCGGTCACCAGCACCTTGTAGGTACCTGTATCCTCGCGTTTGCGGTTAGGGAGCCGCCACATGCGGCCTTTGCCTCGCGTGTAGACTTCCCAGTCTACATCGCCGACGTGCATGGACTTCGCTAGTTCCCGGTAAATCAGAGGCAGATCGACCATCTCCACGGCATCCGTGAAAATGTGCATCGGCAGCGTAATATGCAGCCCCTTCTTCCCCGACAACCAAACAGTGCAATGCGCCGGATTAACGCCGGAATCGCCCATTTTGTCTATGGCTTTCTTAGCGGTCTTGATGCTCTTGGAAAGGTCCGGACTATCGATATCCAGATAGAACGGCCCGGTGTAGTGAAGCTCGCCAGTCAGGGTTTGTTGGAACCCCGCTGCCTGATTAACAGCGAGGACCGTACAAAACCCGTATTTCTCATCAACTAGCGCAGCCTCTTCTTCCGGAGTACCTACCTTGATCGCATCCCAAACGCCCTTTTTTTCATGGCCTTTGAAATAACGGAAAAAATCCATTGGGCTGGCTCAGTCTTCGATCGATATGGAAACGCTTGCAGGGACGAGGAAAATCATGTTCGGCACGACGAGCGATCCGCCGTTGCGAACATCCATTCTTATGGGGATAACGGGCTTGACCCAGTAACCGGGTCCAAGCAGAGGATTCTGCACTTCGCGCATAGCGTTGCCTTCGACGATAAATCCGTTTTCTGTCCACATATACCACGACAGACGGCCATCATCTACTTTGAACGACACGAGCTGAAGATGGCCTAGGCACTCTTGGCTGCCAGCTCGGGTGAACACCGCCTTAGCGCCGACTGCCATCGGCATCGCTAGCTTGCGCTTCATGAAGGAATCCCGCGAATGCCGGGCGGTGCGCCCGGTGAACAGTAGCTTACCGGAATGTGACGAAGCCCGCCAGACTTGCGCCGGGCGGGCTTCGTGCGTGACGCTACAGCCGCTGTATTACTTGCCCTTGCCCTTGCCCTTGGCGTTGGCGCTGGGGGCACTTTCGGTACCCGAACCGTCGCCGGCAGCCTTGGCGGCGCGCGGAGTGCGCACGATCGCCGTGGGCGCCTTGTCCGACTCGCGGCGCAGGAACACCAGCTGGTTTTCGGCGTCGTCCTTCTTGTCCGCCGTACGCAGCGTGAAGTCGATACCGTTCTGGAGACCGCGCTTTTCGAGGTTGTTCTTGACGGCGCTGGACTTGCCGGCGCGGAACTCGAAAGTCACCAGCTCCCCGCTTTCGAGAGCGTTGAACTCGCGGGCCAGACCATCCCAATCGAAGCGGTCACCGCCGAGTGTCTCGAACGTCTTCGCAACGGCCTCGAAATTGGCGCTTTCCTTCGTGATCTTGTTGAACATGACGTGGTTTCCTCTTGGTTGTGGAAGTGCTTGCGTTTGCAGCGTCCATACAATAACACCGAGTTATACGTGTGTCAACGGTGTTAGTGCGTGGAAACGATGAAGCGGTACGATCTCCCTTTACCGCCTCTCTTCAGCCGGATACGCGGCCAGAGTGGGCGCGGCTCCAACATTCTGCGGATCGCCGTGTCTATGACGGCTTGATCCAATAAGACGGCGCACTTTACTTCAACCAACTCCATCCGCTCGATCGACAGGATACGACTGGCTTGGTTGATAGTCAGAATTGCGCCGCCTACGGTCAGGTACGGCTCGAAGGGGTATCCGAGTTCCGGGTCCGGCCGGGAACGTAGATAGAAATTGTCTGGCCCCCATGGAAGAGCCGCAAGTTTTTTGTGGAGCCACCTTGGCGCTGACTCTGCGCCGAATCCGTCAACGTCTTCAAGGAAGCGCTGGTACCCACGTTCGATTGCAGTTTGGTCTGATCCATGGCTTTGCCCTCCCCAGTCGGGAGACGTGTCGAATGACGCGTAGTTTATACACTTGCAGAACTGAATGGTCAACAACTGCTTTCGCGGCAGATTCGCGATCGGATCGTGAAGTACGTCTTGTTCCAACAGCTGTACTTCCTGCGGAGAAGGTCGGCGGAACACGCTCATCCCAGATCGCCTCCTTTGATAGCGTCCGTGAAGCGCGTCTCCATATCCGTGATGACCTCAGCGTACGGGATCATCGAGATAACCTCCCACGTCCCCTGTGAGACGGCCACCATCAACGGCAGCGTCCGCGCGGCGCTCTCTATCAGGCGCCCAGTCATGCGTGCGATCCATGCGTCATTGACGACACAGCTCAGCTCGGCACGGGCAGCAGGAGCGCGATCCGTTGCGTCCAGATATGTTAGCCACATGAAGGCGTGGAACAGCGGGATCACGACCTGATCCGACTCATGGCCCGGTTCGCTCAGTCTTTGCCGGATTGACGCGTGCGCGTCGCGCATGGGCGATGACAGATTCTTCAATGCTCGCGCCTGCCGCATGTCGGCAAATGACACCACTGTATCGTTCTTGGGCGAGTCGTTCATTGCTATCCTCCGAATTGTGAATGTACTTGTTTGCTTCGGTAACGCGCATTCCGTTGAAGTTACAGAATACTTCGTACTCATCCGTCGCTAAGACTTCTTTAGCGCGTTTGATGATCTCTCGCACGAAGCGCTGACGGTTACGCGTCGATTCCTGATACTTGGGGTTACACCCTTGCAACGGCAGAGGTATCAGCGGGCCGCCTGCGTACGGCAAAATATCACCGTACAGTATGCGCGCGATCGAACTCTCGCTTACCTTGTATTCCTCTGCTAGCAGCTCGATGCTGCCATTGTCAGCGAATGACTCACGTATAGCAACAACGTCGCTGATGTTCAAGTTTTCGCGATCTCCATCGCCCCAACTGCGATCGATCATACAGGTTCCTTTGCGATCACGAACACGACTCGCTTCTGACCGAGTTCCGGGCGTACGTTTTCTAGATCGTCAATCGCCTCGATCTTGAATAGACGGTTGAAATACGGGTGATAGACGTACATGTCTTCTCCGACACGTTCGTCGGGAAGTTCGTCAAGCAGCCGCTTGATCTCGTGAACGCGCATCATCCTCTCTCGATATAGCTCGGCTCTTTGTTGAGCGATTCCCACATGACCGGGCACTTGATCGCCAGCTGTGTATTGATCTGACTGCCAAGCTGTTGCGCTTCCTTCTGCGCGTGGCCGTCCATACGCAGGTTGCAGACCCGCTTCCATGCGTCGATGGTGCCGGTCCAAATCCAGTTTGTGATAGCCGACTGCGGCAGCACCATGCGTGCCAGCTCCGGCGCGCAGCCTTGCTCGATCATCACATTGTACAGCGCTGCCGGCTTGATGTAGTGGTTATTCGCGGCTTCCAGTATATCCGCAGTCAGCTCGGCCGGGGAATCTTTACTGCCCTGCTTGATCGATTTATCCGGGCGAGCACGCCACACGATCGGCACGAAAAACTGCGGCGGATCGTCGATGTAGCGTCTACTCTCTTCGTTCCAGCACAGATGAATCTGATGCTTCACCATCTGTCGCGCCATGAAAATCGATGCGCTGACGCGGAACGATGCGGACGCCAACTTCTCCATGCCGCGCGCGTCGTGTGCTGCTACCGACCGCAAACTTTTCTTAAGGTCAACCTCGCGTATGCCGAATGAAACCGGCTTGCGGAAAAGAAGCGGCGCGGACATGCGATACCGTTCGTTCTTGTGATACCAGTCGCGGATGTCTTCGGCGACGTGTACCGGTAACGCCCACAGGTTTTCGTAGAACGCCCACATGGAACCGGATACGAAAACGCCGGACGTGCTGCGTTCCCACGTAAAGCCGGCGAGATTCGCGCGGTCAAAGAAAGCCAGCCAACACAGCGGCGTCATGTAACCGTTGCTGAGGTAGAAGATATCTCGCGCATGCCCGTACGGACTCCAATGCCCGTGAGTCATCAGATGTTTCAGCAGCTTCCCGTTTTCCCCGTCGTTATACTGCGCCGCCATCTTCGCGAGAGACACGCGCGCAGCGTCGCAGATACCATAATCAGAATTCAGCGGGCGGATCATTTCCGCCTTGAAACAATCTACCACCACGTTATTTCTCACGGCGTTCCCTCTTCATTTTACGGCGCGCTATCCGCACCGTCACTCTGTATACGAAAGCAAGGAGTATAAAGAAGAATCCTTGCCGCCAAATGAAATCGCCGGCCATCGGAGCGACGCTAGATTCGACCGCTCCGACGTAGAAACATGCTGCCGCCAGAAACAGCAGCAAGGCTATGGTTCGTGCGTGCGTACGATTCATCCTTTGCTATCGTCGCGAACCAGCTTGCCGTCGATAAAACAGCGGTCGTCCATGTCCGGACGCGTGTGCCGCAGCTCGGCTAGGAAGATCGCGTTGCACAGCAGATAATCCAGATGATGCTCGCCGGTCTTAAGATCGCGGTCTTCTCCGGAAAGCCATGCGGTAATATGCCGCAGCGCTGAATCCGCGACTTCGGTCATCAACAGACCCTTGCGCCAGTTACCGCGTCCGTACTCTGTCAGTCCACCACAGAGGATAAGCGCGGCGCTTTCCATGGCATGCCGCGCTTCCATGACCAGTGACAGTCTAGGCTTGCCGGCGTTGTGACGTGTGCCGGTCTTCCTCGCCATCAACTCGTCCAATGCGCGCGAGTTAGCAACGCCGATCTCGTGCAGCCCATTGTCACGCGCGCGCTGTTGCCCAGTAACAAGAACGGTTTTCACGTTCTTACCTAAGCGTTTCTTTGTTGCACGTCGTAGCGCCATCACTTCACCCCTATGCGGTTGCTTCCGATTTCAACGATGACTCCGCCCGTATCCGGATCGACATAGACGTAGCCGGCTTCGACGTTTTTCTCGATCACGTTGCGCAGCCGCGTGTAGCCGGTGTTGCTGCGCGGTACGAAGTAGACGGTCTTTCCGTCGCTGCCGCTGGCAGCGTCGGCGACCGACGCAGACTTCATGTCCGGCGAGAAATATTCCGGACCTTTGCGCACCGTCTCGGCGTAGCGCTCTGCCGCTGCCGGCGTGACTGCGGACTGCGCTTTCAGCGTGCGCAATTCTTCGCGCACGATGTTGTAATCGTACGCCATAGCAACGAACGCTATCGTCAGCACAGCATACCCGACTATGAAGCGAATCCACTGCGAGCTGATCCAGTACCTCTTTTTCGGAGAGAACGGCGGCGGCATCTTTGAAACCGGAGGAAGCATTCCAGACTCAGGTTTGCGCATAAAATACCAAGCCTCCGATTTTTTGTATAAGAGTGTGTCGCGACTGCCAATCCGTTTTCAGCGACGTAGAATGAAAAAAGATCATCCGACGATAATCATCTGACAGCGTGCCGTAGTAGCTGGTCGCAACGTGTGCCGCTTCCAGCGCATCGTCCCATGCTTCCACGTCAGCTGAGTTGTACAGCGTAATCACGGTTCGATAGCCGACGAACTGTTTTGGCTGCTTGACTACGCCGCACAGATCGGTCGGCCATTTGCCGGACAGAGATCGGTTAACGACGGTCGCTGCGACGGCAAGCTGCACCTGATAGCTTTCGCCGCGCGCTTCGCCGTATACGACGCGGCGCACGCATTCGACTTCATCCTCCGTAAACACCGGCATTATTTCAGCCGGAGGAATAGAGAGCGAGATCGGCGCAGCACTGACCGTCTTCTGATCCACTCTCTGCACTACCGCCATCCCGAACATGATGGATAACAGAAACAGCAGCCCGAATAGATCGGTCTTGTTCATGCCGGCTGGCCGGCTTTACTCTTGCGGTCCAGCGCTTTATGTTTGCGCCGTTCTTGCCGGTTCATCCCGCAATTGTCGAACGTTTGACGTACCAGTTCGGTTCCTTCCTCTGTCATCTTGACCGACAGCTGACCCGATACTTTGCCGCCCAGACCTTTCACGCTGCCTCGCGCCGCCTTCTCGGCTTCCTCGATGAATTGCAGCTGGCCGGCAGTAATAGCTTCGCTAATCATTTGCATGACGTTCTCCTTTAGAGATCGATCTTGTCGCGGAACCCCAGCCCCTTCGGATGGCGCGGTTTATCCTTCGCGCCTATGGGGAAGTGGCTGTACTTGAAAATCTTCCCCATGATCTTGTCGCGGTTATCCCAGAGTTGCTTCTTATAGTTTGCGCTGAACCCCTTGAACATCCCGCAGCGGAATTCCACTTGCGTATACAGGTCGCGCAAATGCAGCGCTCCTAACGTGTCGCCGGGAACTAAACCATCCTGCGCTTTGGAGCGGGCCGTACGGCCCAGTTCGTTAGTGAACGCCTCGTTCTCGTTCACCATCAATTCTTCAACGCCGATGATCTCCGCTTCGCTATCGTGAAAGCGCTTGAGTTTCATCATGCCTTGTTCTTTGCGCGTCGATCGGCCCTGCTTGTACAAGCCACGGAAGCTGCGCGCGATCACGCCTTCATAGCCGTCCAGCAGCAGTTGTGTTTCGTACGCTTCCAGCTCGTCCCACGCGCGAATGAACCTGTACGGGTGCAGGATCGGCATTATCGCAGGCACGTCCGATACCCGCATTTTGTTGAGTTCTTCGAGCAACAACTTCATACGCTCGTGATAGCCGAAACCGCTCATTTCTATGTGATCGAACACATAGTAAGAAAATTCCGGCTCGCCCTTCTTCGACATCACGGCGCTGTTCGTGCGCAAATAGCAATCCTCTGCGCACGGATCGCCCATGATGAGTTCACCATCCAGACCGTTGAACAGCTCGCGGCCCAGCTCGCTCTGGATATATGCGTTCGGGATCGGCTTCAGCGACCGCGACGTAGCTACGCCGTTGACGATCGTGCATCGTATGCCGTCCAGTTTGGCCGACGCATACAACGGGAACAGCACTTGATCCTTGAACTCGTGCATGCTGCGGCGTTCCGCCAGCATCGGCGATCTGAACTCGTGAATCATTTGGAATCCTCGTGGTTTAAAAGCCCCGGCCGAAACCGGGGCTCTGTTCCTGCGAAGCGACTTACTTGCTATGGTTCGCCGTCAGGTCGAACTGCCCGCCATCGGGAAATTCCTGACGCAGCTTGCCCTTGCCGGAAAACTTGAACGATTCGCCGAGATTGAGCAGCTTACCCTTGCTGTTGAACGTGATGTTGAATCGCGCATCCTTCGTACCGATCGGTAC
>Ga0193716_1000124_pt1 | contig 44187 bp, 47 predicted proteins | sample U2c1metaG_FD_145901 | JGI IMG/M metagenome (GOLD analysis project Ga0193716, IMG submission 145901) | Soil microbial communities from a riparian zone of the East river system, Colorado, United States - U2c1 | ecosystem: Environmental > Terrestrial > Soil > Riparian zone | place: USA: East River...
CGCCGCAAGGATCAAGCCTGCCATTATTGCTATCATCCTTGCGGCGGCCTTACCGCTTGCCCGAAGAGCCCTGAAAACGGCTGAGCTGGCGGTGATCGGCTTGTTGTCTTTGGCCGCAGCACTGGCGGGGATCAACGAGATCTATGTGATGTTCGGAGCAGGCCTGGTTGTCCTGGTCTTGTATATCATCCGCAAGCAGGGACCGGCCGGGGACCTGAAAACTTTCTCCCCTTTTTTATTGTTCAACAATTCTTTCTTCTCCGTCCCTAATCTGAAGCTGTTCCTGATCTTCCTGAAGATCGGAGCCATTCTCTATGGCAGCGGCTATGTACTGTTTGCATTCCTGGACAGGGAGTTGGTGGCAAAGGGATTACTGACCCGGTCACAGCTGGTGGATGCCATCGCGGTGGGGCAGTTCACCCCGGGACCGGTATTCTCTTCCGTCACTTTCATCGGCTGGCAGATGAATGGATGGCAGGGGGCCGTCCTGGCAACGATTGCGATCTTCCTGCCATCATTTCTATTGGTAGCCCTGCTAAATCCGCTGGTGCCGCGGATGCGGAGATCGGCCCTGTTTGGTGCTTTCCTGGATGGGGTCAACGTCGCATCGGTAGCTATCATCGCAACAGTATGTGTCAGCTTTGGCAGGGAAAGTCTTACCGGATGGAGAACCATTCTTATTGCTTTGCTGAGCGGGATAGTGAGCTTGGCCTTGCCAAAAGTGAATACGGTATGGGTGGTGGTCGGCAGCGGGCTATTAGGCTATGTCCTGCTGTTATTGTAGAAGGTCTGTGGGCGCCGGTTCCAGCAGCAGTTGGGTCATAGGCGACTTGCCGATATGATAGGTTGCCGGGTCACCGGGCAGCTTTTTTAATGCAATAAATGTAAATCATGTAACATTTCACCGGAATTGTGTAAGACCCGGGAGTGAGATTTTTTTTACCTTCCTCAAAGAGTTTTTTGTAAGTACTGTTCAGAGAATGATTGTTTTGGTTTTTTCAGAGATTATGGAACACTCCTTTGATCTATGTCCTGTGGGCGATCGGTGCAGATCGCCCAATTTTTTTATTTCAGCGGGGATGTCCAAATAAGCTTAAAGTTTTATTCAATGAAAACAGTAATAACAGGCACAGGGAGCTTTATCCCTGCAAACATAAAAACCAACCGGGATTTCACCATACAGGATTTTTATGATGAGGGCCGCAAGCGGATACCCTATGCTTCGCAGGACATTATTCGCAATTTTGAACTGATCACAGGCATTCGTGAGCGGAGGTATGCCAGCCCCGACATGAATGCATCGGACATGGCCGTCGAAGCGGCCCGTATTGCGATAGCCGATGCCGGTGTCGACCCGGAGCTGATCGACCAGGTTATCGTTGCGCATAACTTCGGCGACATTGTTGCAAGAACTGTTCAATCCCATGCCGTCCCGTCGATTGCATCCCGTGTCAAACAGCGTCTTGGCATCAGCAATCCAAACTGCATACCCTATGACGTCTTATTCGGCTGTCCGGGTTGGATCCAGGGGCTAATTCAAGCCGATGCATATTTCAAAGCAGGGCTGGCAAAAAAATGCCTGGTGATAGGCACCGAAACATTAAGCCGGGTAATCGATCGTTTTGATCGTGACAGTATGTTATTCAGCGATGGCGCCGGTGCTGTGGTTCTCGAAGTTTTGCCAAATCCGGCCGATGGAGCAGGCATTTTGGGCACCGCTATGCAATCGTATACTCTCCGGCAGGCAGATTTTATTTATATGGGCAAGTCAAATTATCCGGAGTCAGACCCTTGTATCCGATACCTGAAGATGCAGGGCCGGAAGGTATATGAGTTTGCATTGAAGGCCGTTCCGGAGGCAATAAAAGCCTGTTTGGATGCCAGTAAAGTGGGCATCCGCGAGGTAAAAAAGATCTTTATCCATCAGGCCAATGAAAAAATGGATACAGCAATCATTAAGGCGTTGTATTCGGACTTCAATATTGGGGAGCCGCCCGAGACCATCATGCCTATGAATATCCGGGAACTGGGTAACAGTTCGGTGGCTACGGTGCCCACTTTATTTGATATGGTACGAAAGGGATGTATACCGGGTCATGCGCTGAAGCGCGGCGATATCATCGTCATGGCATCCGTAGGCGCCGGCATGAACATTAATTCCATCTGTTACCGGTATTAAAGCTATGTCTTCACAAGCTAAGCCACAATACCAGCTGAATAACCTGTTCGATCTTGCTATATCTGCCGGCATGAGGAATGATCGCAGCCTTTGAGCCTTCATGCAGGTTCGCATTCTCAAGGAGGGCGGCCCTGACAAGATCCGGTGAAACGGTATTAATGCGAACACCCCTTGCCCGATAGATCAGGTCATGTCTTTTGGACGTCGCCAGGGCAAATTTTGCAGATATTTCGGGACTCCAGACGGACAGACCGGCAACACCCGGAAGACAGGACATGTTTACGATCACACCGCCGCCTTTTTTGTGCATGGCTGCTGCTTCAAACTTCATACAGTAAAAAAGACCTTCCAGTTTGCTGTCCAGCCCGCTGGCCAGTCCCTCGATGCTGCGGTATACCGGAGGCTGGCTTTCTGCGGACAATGCAGAGTTATTACAGGCAATATCGATACTTCCGTAAATGGAGATTGTTCTTTCTACCAATTTTTCACATGCCCAGGGATCACTTAGATCCGCCTCGATAAAAGTAGCGATGCCGTTATTTCCTTTTATCCCGGCAACAATAGTGGATACAAACTCACCATTGGTATCCGATACCACCACTCTTGCGCCATGAGCCGCATAAAACAAGGCACAGGCGGTGCCGATACCCCATCCCGCGCCAGTCACTAATGCTGTTCTGCCGGTAAGATACTGTTCCATATCACTCTAATCGTTTTTAATAGAAAAGGCCCATCCACCCAGGGCCTTTTCTAGTACTAGGATCAATCGGCTATACATAGGAATGACAAATGTCTACATTGAAGGAATGAGCAAAGGTGGGAACTATTAATAAAACAATCGTTACGTGATTAAATATAAATATTCTATAATTTACATATTCAATCAACGAACCGTATTTTTCCTATAAAAATGGAGGGCTTTTACTCTTGGCGGGTAATGGTTACCGGAGTACTTTTGATGTATCCAATTCCAATGAAATAACGTCAATATCCAGAAAAACCGGCGTTTCACATTTCGACCCGCTGAAAGCCTTAAATTCAATTCTTTGAGAAACCTCTTGCTAACCCGGGAGGTTTTCTTCATTTATATCAGCTTATCCGGCGTGATCGGCAGCTCCCTCACTCTCTTCCCCGTTGCATTATAGATCGCATTAGCTACCGCCGCCGCAACCCCGATCAAGGAGATCTCCCCGATGCCCTTTGTCCCCACCGGGTTTATTATTGGATCAGGCTTATCGATAAAAATGGCCTCGATGTCCGGAATGTCCGCATTCACCGGCACATGATAATCCGCAAGATTGCCATTCACATACCGGCCATAGCGGTCGTCCATCAGCGCCTCTTCCGTCAGCACCATTCCGATCCCCCCTACCGCGCCGCCGATCATCTGGCTGCTGGCCGTCTTACGACTGACGATCTTCCCGGCATCCACCACCGCCACCAGTTTTTTTACCCTGACCTGACCCGTTAGCGGATGTACATGCACCTGCGCGAAATGCGCAGAGAAAGAGTACATAGAGTATTTCTTTGCTTCTTCGCCGCCTTGTGACTCCTGCGTCAGCTCCAGCGAAGGCAGGTTCAGTTTTTTCAGGATGTTCGCATAGTCGATCGGCTCGGTACTGTCCGCCGGCAGACCCGCGAGCGTATTCAGCTTTTGCTTAAGGGCCACACAGGCATCGTGTACCGCGGAGCCTACGGATGACACCGTTTGCGAGCCCCCCTGCGTAGGGGCGACCGGGAAGGAAGAATTGCCCAGCTCAAAGGTTATTTTGTCCGCCGGCATACCCAGCGTATCCGCCGCGATCAGGGTCATCGAGGTCCCCGTACCCGGCCCGATATCACTCGTTGCGCTTTGAATATTTACTGTCCCGTCGGGAAGCAGCCGGATCTTCGCCTGGGACTTATTTCGATACGCCCCAAACGCCCCACAGCCAATCCCATAGCCAACCAGCCATTCCCCGTCCCGCTGTGTACCCGGCTGAGCCGCCCTTTTGTCCCAGCCGATCCTTTCGGCTCCCTGCTGATAACATTCCTTCAGGTATTTGCTCGACCAGGGCAGGTTTCGTTCAGGGTCCATATAGGTATAGTTCCTGAGCCGCAATTCTATGGGGTCTATATTCAGCTTATAAGACAGTTCATCCAGAGCCGATTCCAACGCAAATGAGCCGGTTGCTTCACCCGGTCCTCTCATGGGCGCCGGCACCCCGACATTCAAAGGCACTACCTTATACCGCGTATTCGCATTGGGGCTGGCATAGAGGAAACGGGATACGTTGACGGCGTTCTCGGTAAACTCTTCGTACACCGCCGTCTGGGAATGCGATTCATGCGTAATGCCAACCAGCTTCCCGTCATGGCTTGCGCCTATCCCTATCTTTTGGATCGTCAGCGGCCGGTAGCCGACCAGCGTAAACATCTGCTCCCTTGTCAGAGTCAGCTTTACCGGGCGTCCGACCAGCTTTGCCGCCTGCACCGCCGCCACCTCGTGCGGCCAGGTACGAAGCGATGAGCCAAAAGCCCCGCCGACAAAACGGGAGTTGATCTGCACATTCGCGGGGTCCAGTCCAAAGGCATTGGAGATCGCCCTTTGAGACCCAATCACTCCCTGGGACTTCGTGTACAGCGTCAACTCCCTCTCTCCCTCCCAAAAAGCCGTCGTCACATGCAGTTCCATCGGGTTGTGCATCTCCGAAGGCAGGAAATAATCCTGCTCGACGATGACCGGCGCATTTTTGTAGGCATCGGCCTCTCCTCTTACATAGTCCTTGTACTTGCCTTCATTGGGCACCACACCTTTGTCGAAGTTCTTATGAAAATCCGTTTCGAAGGGCTGTGACTGGTAGCTCGTCTTTATCAACGTGGCGGCATAGGTAGCCCGTTCGAAAGTCTCGGCCACCACCAGCGCGATAGGCTGGCCGTTGAAATGGACCTGGTTGTCGTTGAAAAGTTTCAATCCCCTGACCGGCTTTGACGCGCCCGGCTGATAGCCCGGGACCTTCGGCGCATTGAACGGCGTGATCACCGCCAGCACCCCCGGAGCGCGCTCCGCGGCCTTTGTATCCATCGCAGTGACCGTACCATTTGTTATGGTCGCCGACACCAGCACTCCATAGGTCAGACCCGGCACCTTGTATTCCCCCGAGTACTTCGCCCCACCGGTGACTTTCAGCCGGCCGTCTACCCTGTTGAGCGGAGCACCGATACTATCTTTCTTCATGAGAATTGTGTATTTGATGCCGTCTTTAATCCCTGGAGGATCACATTCGGCGCGAGTTTTAATTTAAACTTATTGTAGGCATATGCTTTAGCCCCCTGCATCGCAATTTGCGCCGCCTGTTTGAAGTTGTCTTCACCGGCCGTCTTCCCTTTCAGGAAAGCTTCCGACGCATGGAGACGCCATGGCTTATGCGCAACTCCGCCCATGGCCAGCCGGGCATCCTTTATTGTATCCCCATCCATGTCCAGGGCTACGGCCACCGACACCAGCGCAAAAGCATAAGATGTCCTGTCCCGCACCTTCAGATAATCTACGTGCTTGTTGAAGGAAGGAGCTGGCAGATCGACCCCCATGATCAACTCTCCCCTTTCCAGGGTATTATCCTTTTCCGGATGATCTCCCGGCAGACGGTGGAAATCCGCAAACTTTATCGTCCTCTCTCCCTTTGGACCTTTTACATGCACCACAGCGTCCAGCGCGACCAGCGCCACATTCATATCACTCGGGTTTACAGCAATACATTGATCGCTCGCCCCGAACAGGGCATGCATCCGGTTATTCCCTTCGAGTGCTGCACAGCCGCTTCCGGGAGAGCGTTTGTTACAGGGCATCGCAGTATCAAAGAAATACCCGCATCGCGTGCGCTGCATCATATTGCCGCCTACCGTCGCCATGTTACGCAGCTGCGGAGAGGCACCGGCATTTATCGCCAGGGACAACAAAGGATAGCCCTTCAAAACCAAGGGATGGTCCGCCACCTCGCTGTTGGTAGCCAGGGCGCCGATGTGCAGCCCGGTCGCCGTCTTTTCGATCCCCTTCAGCGGCAGGGCATTGATGTCCACCAGCCGCTCCGGAACCACCACGCCCATCTTTATCAGATCGATCAGGTTCGTCCCTCCGGCAAGAAGATACGCCCGCGGATCTTTTACCAGGGACTGGATCGCCCCTGCCGGTGCGGAAGACCGGGTATATTGAAATGGGTTCATGCCTGATTATTTTTTACTTCCTCGATCGCTTTTACAATGTTCGAATAGGCCCCGCAGCGGCAGATATTCCCGCTCATGAATTCGCTGATCTGCTCGCGGGTCTGCGTACGTCCTTCCTTCACCAGCGCCACCGCCGACATGATCTGTCCCGAAGTACAGTACCCGCACTGGAAGCCGTCATGTTTTATGAAGGCCTCCTGCATCGGATGCAGCTGCTCTCCTTTCGCCAGTCCTTCGATCGTCGTGATCTTCTTGCCTTCATTGGTCACCGCCAGGCTGAGACAGGAATTTATCCGGACGCCGTTGACATGCACCGTACAGGCTCCGCACTGTCCGCGGTCGCAACCCTTCTTGGTGCCCGTCAGATCCAGCTGCTCGCGGAGGAGGTCCAGCAATGTCGTCCGGGGTTCTACCTTTACACTATATTTTGTACCGTTGACTTCTAAGTTTAACGGGATCTTTTCAAAGACATCGGCCACCTTCTCGTCCCATTTTTCTTCCGCCGCCCTGACAACTGTGCCGGGAGTAAGCGCAATAGCCGACAAAAATGAAGACTGCTTCAGGAAATCACGGCGCGATCCGCTGAAGACCTCATCGCCGCCGGTTCCTTTGTTTGATTTTTTTGGCATATCCAAATTTACCAAGGAAAGCGTTGTATCATTATCTACATAACGAATTTTAATTCCACCGCAACACCGCCCGCATTTCACTATGAAAAAAATGAGTAAGCCGGGGACGAGAGAGGGCTCTAAGCCTTTTCCCTCATCGGTGACGAAAGGTAGAGATGCCAGAGCAGCATCGTCGCAACGGTCCGGTAAGGCTGCCAGGAGGCGGCCACTTCGAGAAGTATCTCTTTTGATGTATCTTTTGGCAATCGCTTCACCCGCCGAAGCGCATTTATCGCAGCAAGATCCCCGCCCGGGAAAATATCGGACCGCTGAAGCACAAACATCAGGTAGACATCAATCGTCCAGTTGCCAATCCCCTTCAGGGTGATCAGCCTTGCCCGGACCTCGTCGTCGGTCAGGGCTTCCAATGAGCCCAGGTCGAGCCGCCCTTCCGATAGCTCTCCAGCTAAAATTCTTGTATAGATCGTCTTTTGCCGGCTGAAATAGCAGGCTTTTAACTCTTCGTCTGTCAATGCCAGGAAGGCTTTGGGAGTGACCTCCTTCAGACGCTGTTTCAGCTTGTTCAACGCCGCCAGCGCCGAGGCCAGCGAGACCTGCTGTTCGAGGATGATATGGACCAGGGTCTCAAAAGTATTTGGCCTTGTCCACATCGGGGGGTAACGGTGTGTGCCGATGATCACCGCCAGATCATCATCCATCGATGCCAGCTTATCGCAGATCGTGTGAAAATTCTTCTTACTGAATTGCCGGATCGGACCAGGAGAGGTCGATTTGTGTTTTGCCATTGTCTAAGCAAAAGTGGCTAATTTTCCATAAAATTCCAGCTATGGCCAAGGCAAAAATAAAAAAGACCGAGCCAAAAGGTGCAATCCCCAAAATACGCCTCAACGCGGTAAAGCCATCCGGTAAAAAAGAAGGGTCCCTGGTCGGCCTTATTTATGACGTTGTTCGTCAGATCCCAAAGGGGCGGGTTACGTCTTATGGGGCCATCTCCACCGTCCTCAGCCTCCCCAACCCCAGGATGGTCGGCAGAGCTATGGGCCTCATGGACGAGACTGGCAAGCCAGTGCCTGCTCAACGTGTCGTCAACAGTACAGGGCATGTGACCGGAGACCACAAGGATCATCGAAAGAAATTATTGGAAAAAGAAGGCGTAAAACTAAAAGGCGATAAGATCATCGACTTCAAGACCCTGTTCTGGGATCCGGCAAAAGAGTTGTGAGGGCGACTCTGGCTTGCCCCACATTCCCGGGCTGGATGATCATCAGCTTCTGCTCCAACATACAGCGATAGGACTCCCCTATGGGAAGCTGGTGACAGGGGAGCGAGGCCATCCGATGGTCGAAGGATTGCAGATATCGCCATCCGATCATATAGGACCGGTGGATCCGGACAAACTCGTTTGCCGGCAGCGCCGCTTCGAAGTTGCCGATCTGTCCCATCACCACCCAAAGCTTCTCCCGGGTTCTGATCCGGCAATAGGACTTCTGCGCCTCGATATAAAGCACCTCCGCATTTTCGATCCTCCAGAACCGTCCGCGATCACGGACATAAAAACACGAAGGAACCGGCAAAGGCGCTGTTGCGGGCGCCTGAAAACCAACGGACATCGGTGCAGCCGTAAACCGGGTAAATTCAGCCTCCTTAACCATAAAGAAACATTATTAGGCCAAATATCAATATCTTGCAATTCTGTTACAACGATCAGGCATAATTCCGTAATTTTTCTTGCCATTGCACCTTTTTTCTTCACTTTTTACGGATTGAGCCTCTATCCTGCCCCTGGAACTGTATTTTTGGATAGCCCAATTCAATATTTTGACCATGAACCATTTGGATGAAACAGACTTTCAGATCTTAGCCCTCCTTCAAAAAGACGCCTCCATGACGAACAAGGAAATCTCCTTCCAGCTTCACAAATCCGTGGCGGCTGTTCATGAAAGAACAAGACGACTGAAACAGCAGGGGGTTATCAAACGCGTGGTTGCGATTTTAGACCGGAAGAAGATCAATAGAAGTCTCATAGCCTTTAGCCATGTCCTGCTAAATGACCATACGGCAAATACTCTGAACCAGTTCGAGGAGCAGGTAGCAAAATTTCCTGAGGTGATGGAGTGCTTCCAGATGACCGGTACTTTTGACTTTATACTTCGGATCGCAACAAGCGACATGGATTCGTATCATAATTTTTACCGCAACAAGCTGGCTACCCTTCCGAACATCAGTACGGTGCAAAGTTTCTTTGTCCTGTCGGAGACCAAGAGCGACACGGCCTATCCCTTATAGAGAGCTTTCAATCCCATTTCTCTCCCAGCACAAAAGAGAGCATATAGTATACGTCGTCCGGGTGGACCGGCTTGCTCATAAAATGAGCAGCGCCCAATCTTTTTAATTCAATAGAATCATTTACCTCCCGCGATGTCGTGTAGACGATGACCGGCACATGGGCCAGACGGGGATCTTTTTTTATTTCCTCCAGGCAGGCCCGACCACTCAGACCCGGCATACGAAGATCGAGGAAGATATAATCGGGGGTGGTGTTGCCCCGGTCACCCAGGTATAGCAGCGCCTCGTCGCCATTCGGGGCAGCCACACAGATGATGGTCTTATCTATTTCCGCAGCTGCTTCAAAGAACAGTTTCCGGTCATCCTCGTCATCATCTACCAGTAAAATAGTCATACAGTATTATTAATTTGAAGGACCTATTGCTCCGTGGGCAGAATGATGCGAAACTGCGTTCCGATGTTCTTCTCCGAATTCGCTGAGATCTCCCCTTTGTGATTGAGCACAATCTTTTGGCAAAGGGCCAGGCCGATGCCCGTACCTTCGAAATGCTCGTGGGCGTTCAATCGCTGGAAGATCTTAAAGATCTGCTTTGCGTATTTCGTGTCAAAGCCGATGCCATTGTCTTTCCAAATCATCTCGATATATTTCCTGTCCTTGCTTAAAGCCGCAGTCAATTCCTCCGGTTTCATCAGCCTGCAGCTTATTTCAATGACCGGGGCCACTCCAGCTTTTGAGAATTTCAGGGCATTGCCCAACAGGTTATAAAAAAGCTGGTTCATCTGCAGGGGCACCGCTTTGATGACCGGCAGCGGGTCATGATGGATCACCGCCTCCTTTTGGGAGATCAGCAGATCGAAATCCTCCATCACCCTTTTCATGACCAGCCCCAGGTCCGTATCTTCAAAAACACTTGCATCCAGGACTCTCGAAAAGTTCAGCACCGCCTCGATCAGCGAAGACATTCGCTCCGCCGAATGGCTGATCTTGCCCAGCAGTTCCCTGGATTCGCCATCGAGGTCTTCGCTGTGGCGTTGGTTCAGGATGGACGAGAAAGTCCTTATCTTCCGCAAGGGCTCCTGCAGATCATGAGAGGCGATGGTCGCAAACTGTTCGAGGTTGCTATTGGATATTTGCAGGGAACTGTTGGCTTCCTGCAGGGATGCCGTCCGCTCGTCCACCTTTTTTTCCAACTTGCGGGAAAAAAGGAGCATGTCTTCCTCCCGTTTCTTCATATCGGTAACATCTTCAAGAGCTATCAGGATCATCAGCTCCGCGTTGTCAGTTCGGAAGATCCGGCAGGCGTTCAGCACCAGGGCCCTTTCTCCCGCATCATCAAAATTGTACGACATCGGGAAATCCGTTACCCGCAGGTTCTTTAGCCGGATCTCATCCAGCATGACATGGAGATCAGGGGTATCCCATTGTCCGTTGCCCAGAGTAAAAAGCAGCTTCCCTTCCGTCGTCTCTTCCGTGGCATTGAACTTCTGGTAGTAGGCCCTGTTCGCTGTCCTTACTTTATAATCCTTGTCCATGACGATCAGGGGCTCCCGGATGGTCGACACGATCGACTCCGCATACAGGCGGGAGATATTCAGCTGTTCGTTGCGGTCAAAGAGTTCCTGGTTCAGGGTCATCAGCTCTTCATTGGTGCTTTGGATCTCTTCTTTGGACGTCTCCAGCTCTTCGTTGAGGCTTTGCAGCTCTTCACTGCCGGAAAGCAGCTCCTCATTGGTGCTTTGCAGCTCCTCGTTCACCGCCTCCTGGTCCTCCGTTATACTCCGCATATCTTCACGCAACAAGGCCAGTTCCTTCTCCAGTTGTTGGATATACAGGCCGTCGGCCGTATTGCCGGTAGATGCAGCCAACTCCGGTGCCTGCGCCGATGGCCCGGCTGTATGGCCCGACAGCGCCAGCACTTCCCTGAAGAGGATCAGGTAATAGGGCTCGACGGTATTGGGTAATGGAATGACCTCTACCGTGACCCACTGAGGTCTGTTCAGCATCTTGAAAGGGATGTGCTCCTTCACCTCCGCCCTGTTGTTTGTCTTGGCCTTGTGTAAGGCATTCCTCAGCTCGAAGCCCAGTCCTTCCCTTGCCATCCGCAGGACATTCAGACTTGGCTTACCCGGCGACGCCTCCAGCCAGGTGCCTGTAGACCCGCGAAACTGGACGATATCCATCTGCTCATTCACCACCACACCCGGAGGGGTATAAGCGGTAAGCAGCACATCATCCGCGGACCGCTGAAAATCATCCCTTCCCGGCTCTTTGCGAATGGCAAACACGTTATTCTTTGACGAACGTTCGTTGCGCCCGGAGGAGACATACAAATATTTTCCCTGAACGTGCTTGCGCAGATAAATTTTGAACTTATTGTCGACAAAGGCCGTGAACAGCTCTGCAACCGGGGCAACGGTCTCCGAGTTCCCCAGCAGGAGATATCCGTTCTCATTCAGCGCATAGTGAAAGGTCGTAAGTGCCCTTTTTTGCAAAAATGGCTCCATATAGATCAGTACATTCCTGCAGCTGACAAAATCCATCTTTGCAAATGGCGGGTCTTTGAGGAAATTATGAACGGCAAACACGCACATATCCCGGATGGTCTTGGCGATCTGAAAATTGCCGTTGCTCTTTACAAAATATTTTTCCAGGCGGGACTCATCCAGGCCGGTGATATCCCTTTTGGAATAGATGCCCGCTCGTGCCCTGGCGATGGAAATTTCAGAAACATCCGTAGCAAAGATCTGGATCCTGCATTCCGGGGCCTTGCTCTCCAGGTATTCATGCAGACAGATCGCCATGGAATAAGGTTCTTCCCCTGTGGAACATCCTGCAATCCAGATCCGCAAAGGATTCATCTGGTCCTTATCTTTAAAAAGTTTCGGGAAAAGCGACTCGCACAATGCAACATAAACGGCCGGGTCCCGGAAAAAGCCGGACACCGGGATCAGCAGGTCCTGGTATAAGAGGTCCTGCTCAGCGACATTCTCCCTGAAATAGGCCAGGTAATCCACAATATTTTCTTTCCTGTTCAGGCCCATTCTACGGAGGATGCGCCGGCCGACGGTAGTTTGCTTATAATATGTAAAATCGGTTCCTTTCCGAAATAGCAGGACCTGCAGCACCTCCCTGAAAGCTTCATCTTTTGACGCGAGTTGATCCTGGCTATCCGACTTCAGGCCGTTAAGGAAGGTACCTGTCAGCTTGGACAAGCGGAGGGCTATGTCCTCAGGCGACAGAATAAAGTCAACCACCTCCGCATCAATAGCGCTTCGGGGCATGCCGTCGAAAGAAGCCGAGCCGGGTTCCTGTGCGAAAGTAAAACCTCCATGTTCCTTGATCTCCTTTAACCCCAATGTTCCGTCGGTCGCCGTTCCCGACAGGACAACCCCGATGGCATGATTTTGGTAAACCTCTGCTAATGAGGTAAAGAACAGATCGATCGGCATATTCTTCTGATTCCTGGGAGGCCGGGCAGTCAGCTGTAGCCGCCCCTCGTGTGCCGTCAGGATACTGTTGGAAGGAATAACATAGATGTTGTTGGCTTCGATCAGGACATTGTTTGAGACCTCCTGTACGGGTATTGGAGTAGACTTTTGCAGCAGATCCGTCAATATGCTCTCGTGGGTAGGCTCCAGGTGTTGAACCAGGACGATTGCCATCCCTGAATTCGCAGGAATCTCCCTTATCAGCCGTTTAAATGCTTCCAGGCCCCCCGCGGAAGCGCCAACCCCTACTACGGGGAAGAGACCGAAAGTATACCCTTCTTCGTTATTTTCCTGCTGTAGATCAGACATGATGACTATTCCGGATCAGCCGGAAGGCGTTTTCAAAATTATATTCAATTTGAAGGTACGTCTATAACAATTATTGAAATAATTTTATTATATTACCGTAGAGCGGCGGGGATGAACTATCCCCGGATCCATGCTCACAGTGTTCATTAAAATGAAATAGTTTGAAACTGTATATAAAGAATATGGTCTGTTTCCGCTGCCAGAAGATTGTCACGGACGAACTGACAAAAATGGGCCTTCACCCCCTAACCGTGAAATTGGGTGAGGCGGAGATCGAGGAAGACATTTCAGGGATCCAGCATCAGCAGATCCGTGCGGCCCTCTTACAAGCGCATCTTGAGCTGATAGAGGACAAAAAAAATATTCTTGTCCAGAAGATAAAAGATATCATTATCCAGCAGGTCCATTATACCGAAGAGCCGCTGGTCATCAATCTTTCTTTCTATATAAGCCAGCAGCTCGGCTATGACTACACCTATCTTTCCAATCTCTTCTCCGAAAGATCGGGTCTCACCATCGAAAAATTCTATATCTGTCATAAGATCGAACGGGTGAAAGAGCTTCTTGTTTATGATGAGCTAACGCTCACTGAGATCGCCTTCCGGCTCCATTACAGCAGTGTGGCCCATCTCTCCAATCAATTCAAGAAGGTCACCGGCCTCACTCCTACCCGGTTCAAAGCACAGGAAAATAAGACGCGTCTGCTGCTGGAAAATATCTGACCGCATAGTTCTCCATCCAATACTGTAAATAATGTAAGCTTTCCTGTTAATCATGTAATGGCCGGATATTGCCATCCTGTTAACTTCGTGATTAAATTAGGTTTGTTTTTAGAAGATTTCTGTTAAGGCTCTGATCCGGTGGCCTGGTTTCCAATCCACAGCCCGCGATACTCTTCTTTCCATGCGTGTTTCCAACGCTTGTGGCTCCACAGATATAGCTCGGGATATTCGCGAATGACCTCTTCCAGCGCGGTGACATATTTTCGGGTCAGCTCTCCTTCTTTTGAAGAGCGGGGGTCATTGTCCAGGAGGACCCCTTTTATTTTATAATAGCCCCTGCGAACTTTGATGACAGGCAGGAATACAACGGGCACGTTGCCCATCCGTGCTCCCTTCTCGGGTCCTTTCAAAAAAGAGGTTGGCACGCCCATAAAGTTGAGCCAATAACTTTTTTCAGGAAAGGGAGGATTCTGATCCGCCACCAGGGCCAGCAGATACTGGCTGTGGCGGTGGGGCATCATCGATCTGCGCATGTCATTGTGCGGCATAAGGATGCAGCCAAAACGCTGGCGGATATACAGGAAAAGCCGGTCCAGGATCTTACTGCTGATCGGCGAATAGGCAACGAGGGTCTTAAAGTCGACCCCAGTCGGGACGCCGGCATTACACCATTCCCAGTTGAACAGGTGCCCCATCAGCATCTGGCAGCTGCGGTCCTGTTTGTAAATGGCGTCAAAGGCCGCAAAGTCTGTGGAAATGCGTTTCAAAATGGCCTTCTCTGAAATACTGATCATCTTGATGACCTCGATCCAGTTGTCGGTAAAATTTCGATAGAACTTTTTGGCGATGCTCTTCCTTTCGGCGGCCGTCTTTTCAGGAAAGGCCAGGGCCAGATTGCTGAAGACCACTTTCTTCCGGTATCCGATAACATGATAAAGCAGGCCATATATAAGATCTGATATAATATATAAAACCCTCAAAGGCAGCAAGCTGACAAGATAAAGCAGTACAAATGCTATATAATACATTAGATAATAGCAGTTTAATTTTATCAAAACTTCTACTAAACCAACAATTATATATTCGTCTTGTTGCGATGTGAAAAAATATTGGTCCTATTGACCCACCAGGCGATAGTCCTCCGTTACCATATAATGCTTCAGGGTGGTGATCTTTAGCTCCTGTCCTTTGTCCGTCACATAGACCTTTTTCAGCTCGCGGAAGTTCTTGTCATTATCCAGGAAACCGACAATGCAGGAATATTTTTCAGGTCCTTTTTGCAGGACTGGATGTGGTAGACTCCCCACATCGGGGATTTTGATGGTGTCCTCGCCCGTTAGTCCTTCGAAATCCACCTTCGCAAGATACTTCATCGTCTCCGATGTCTCGTAGAGACTGACGGTGAAATACAATTCATTGAGGGTGTTGGCGGTCCTGACCTTGTATTCAGCCACTGCTTCCTTTTTTGCGTGGGCGCGATGTTCGGGATTGCGCCGGAACATCGGCAGTGCCGGATGATGCGCTGCCGGGCTGTCTGTGGTGCTATTGGCCTCGCCAGAACGGGAATGACAGGCGGAAAGGGTGACGACCGCCGAAAGGGCGACAGTCACTACGGATATCGATCTAAACATAATAACTACAAAACGGATCTAAGAATAAAATATTATTTTTTCAGCAGTTTCAGAATTGTCTCCTGGTTTTTAACGATGGTTTCCAGCGCCTTTTGATTCTTCAGAATAACGCCCTGGTTCTTTAGCAAGGCCTTTTGGTTGGTGAGGATCATTTTCTGATTTGACTTTATCACATCCTGGTTCTTCTTGATCGTTACCTGGTTATTCAGAACCTGCTGATCTTTTTGCGTAGTTGCCATTTTTGTTTGATTTAGATATAATGAATGATTTCCTATTTAGTTTTTGGGGACGGTATCTTTGCCGCATCGATGGGGGCTGGTGTTATCTCCTTCGGCACGAACTCCCGATCGATGAGTTCGGACATCGGGACCCGCTTCGTGAGCAGCTTCATCTGCAAGCCCATGTCCTGGATCTCCTGGAGGTCCTCGTCTGTAGGCGTCAGCTGCAGGTAGCTCACCCGGTGCGGATCGGCTGTCAGAACATAGTTGAGCACTTTTTCATCCTGGCGATAGTAGGGCGATACCAGTTTTGCCGCCTCCGCGCGGTGCGTTTCCGCCCATTTACCCGACTGTGCGATACCTCGGACCAGATCGGTGACGACGTCCGGATTCTCCCTTATAAGGTCTTCATGCACCACCAGCGCACAGGAGATAAAGTTGGGCCATATATCCCTGGCATAGTAAAGAACACGTCCGTAACCATCCAGCTCCGCCTTTGCGCAAAAGGGTTCGCCGACAAAATAGCCATCGATCGCGCCCGCAGCCAGCGAGGTCGGCATATCAGGGGGCGGTAAGACGACGAAACTGATATCCGCCTGTTTCATGCCATAATCGGCCATCAGCTTATGGATAACAAAGTTCTGGTTGCTATATGGGCTTGGGATGGCCACCTTCTTTCCTTTCAGGTCGCCGAGGCTTCGGACCGAACCATTCTTCGCGACGACGATCTCCGAGCCATCCCGATGGCCGAGATAACAGATCTTCACCGGCACTCCCTGTTCACGAAGTTTCATAGCCAGCGGGACGATCATGAACGCAGCCTGGATCTGTTTGGCTTCCAGCGCGCTGACCACCGTCGGAAAATCCGAGAACAAACGGGAATTGAAATTAGTGTTGGAGGCTGTCGTCTTTGAAGCATAATCGGTAACAGGGCAGGTAAGATGACAGGTCACCGGCAGGAAGCCAACCGTAAGCTCGCGCTCCGCCAGGGCATTGGATCCTACGTGTATCACATCCCGCACGGTCGCGGCGCCGTTTTGATCCCATGGACGATAACGAAGCAGTCCCAGCCCGGTAAGGACGAGCAGGACCCAAATGATCAGCCGGCCAATGGATAATTTCTTCATCGATTTATCCTTAAATATAGTTTATTTCTATCTATCTGCCTTACCCGGCCCCTGCAACCCCAGCTCGCTCAGGATCTCTTTCATGGCTTCGATGACGGCGTTGTCGGTAAGGTCCCTTGGACGGGGCTCATCTATAAACAATTCGCGGCAGATAGTCGCGGGCCGGTCGGATAATACCAGCACGCGGTCGGCCAGTTGTGCAGCCTCTTCTATATCATGCGTGACAAAGATGACGGTCTTTGGCCGCAGCTCGAGCAGACGAACCAATTCCCTTCTCATCCGGAGCCTTGTCTGGTAATCGAGCGCGGAGAAAGGCTCATCCATCAAAAGGATGTCGGAGTCACCCGCAAGCACCCGCGCCAGCTCGACCCGCTGACGCATTCCTCCCGACAGTTGGTGCGGATAATGGTTTTCGAAACCTTCCAGGTGGATCAGCCGGATCAGATCGGGCAATTCCTGCGCGCGACGGGCGGCATTCTGCACCGAACGCAAGCCCATGCTAATATTCTCTGAAACGGTGAGCCAGGGGAAGAGGCCATCCTGCTGATAAACCGTCCGGATGATCCCATTCCTGCTGACCGTCCCTTCTACCGGTGAGATATAGCCGGATAAGAGATTGAGGATCGTCGTTTTACCACAACCGGAAGGCCCCACCAGGACCACTACTTCCCCGGGATTGACGACGAGGTTCAGCTTATCCAGCACGGGTACCACTCCATAGCTGTGCGAGACGTTCTCCAGTACAAGCCGGCTGGTGGATAGTCGATCGCTGGCCGAAGATTTATCGTTCATAGCCCCAGCGTACATTTGGTAGTTTGGTAAATTCTGCCAGGAGACGATCGATGCCCATGCCCAGCAGTCCTATTATGATCATATAACAAACGGCGGAGTCCAGCCGCAGTCCGTTGCGCGCCTCCCAGATGCCATAACCCAGTCCGTCCTGGCAGCCCACCATTTCTGCAGCCACAATGACGACCCAGGCAATGCCGTAGCTGACCCGGAGGGCCGTTATGACCTGGGGTAGTACGGCCGGAAAGATCACCTTGCTCAGCAAAGCGATGCCTTTATAATTATAGTCCTGCGCTACCCGGAAATAGATTTTTGGTATCGTAGCGACGGCCGCCATTGTCGCCAGGACCAGCGGAAAAAAGGTAGCCATAAAGATCAGGAAGAAGGCGGGCTTGTCGCCGATGTGAAACCAAAGTATGGCAAAGGGGATCCAGGCCAGCGGTGAAAGAAACCGGAAGAAATTGAACAAGGGTACAAAGGCCTGTCTTGCATGGATATACTGTCCGAGCCAGAGACCGGCAGGTATGCCCAGGGCGGCAGAGATCACAAAGCCCACCGCAACCCGCCATAAAGAGGCGATGATATCGTTCAGAAGGCGGCCCGCCAGTATTTCTTCCTTAAAGCTCTTTACAACGGCTACCGGAGAAGGCAGCGCATACCCAGGGAACAGGTTCAGATAAGAGACCAGCCACCACAGGAAAAGAAAACCAATCAGCACGATGACCGGCAACAGATAGCGGAGCTTTTGCATAATTTTGGTATGACGAATAAACCTTTGATACCAAATATATTAATTTCCCCGCAAAACCCATTGTGGCGGCCGGGTTTTCCAGGGGCGCCTTAGATAAAAACTAAAAGATTACTTTTGATCAACTCTATAAAACAATGAAAGGATTTAAGACGATTATTTTTCTGCTCATCTCCAACAGCTTTATGACCTTCGCCTGGTATGGCCATTTAAAATTCAAAGATTATTCCTGGGGAAAGAACCTGGGGCTTTTTGCCATCATACTGATCAGCTGGGGCATGGCTTTTTTTGAATATCTTTTTCAGGTCCCGGCTAATGAAGGAGGCTTTAAGGACAATGGCGGCCCTTTTACACTCGTCCAGCTGAAGACCATCCAGGAAGCCATCACACTCACCGTCTTCATGGCCTTTACGCTGATCTTCTTTAAAGACGAAAAGCTCGCCTGGAATCACCTCGCAGGTTTTGCGCTGATTGTACTGGCTGTGTTTGTCATATTCAAGAAGTGGTAATGGACTTTTCAACACACTAAATTTGAACTTTTCAACACAATCGCATAATTCCATTCCGTCGAACTTTGCATCCATAATTTTAAAAAAGGTTTTATGGAAAAATGTGTTTTAATAACCGGGGCATCTTCGGGCATCGGCAGGGAAGCCGCAAAAGTTTTTGCAGCAAAAGGCTGGAAGGTCATCGCCAGCATGCGCAGCCCGGAAAAGGAAGAAGAACTGACAAAAACGGATAATATTCTGGTGCAAAAACTGGATGTAGAAGATCCTGTCTCTATCGAAAAGACCATACAGAACGGCATCGCGCAGTTCGGACATATCGATGTGCTGATCAACAATGCAGGTTATGGACAGATGGGCATCTTTGAAGCCATGACGCCCCGGCAGATAGCCCGGCAATTTGATGTCAACGTTTTCGGGGTAATGAATACCATCCGGGCCATCTTGCCACATTTCAGGAAAAGAAAGGACGGTCTCATCCTGAACATCAGCTCAGGCGCCGGTAAATTCACCTTACCCACCCTCTCAATGTATGCCGCTTCCAAGTTTGCGCTGGAAGGTTTTAGCGAAGCCCTGTTCTTTGAATTGTCGACCCTGAATATAAGGGTTAAGATCGTCGAGCCGGGTGGTACCGAAACCAATTTTAGTAAGGTCGGAAGCGAAGAGTTCGCCGTCGATCCGGCGCAGACGGAATACAAACCCTTCCTGGATGCAGCCGGTAAAATGTTCCAGGACCTCAGGGATGCCAGGCTCGTCAGCGCCGCAGACGTAGCCGCCGTCATTTTCAACGCAGCTACCGATGGCACGGATACCCTGAGATATGTAATAGGCAACGATGACTTTATGAGACGCATCAATGCCCGCCAGCAGATGACCGACCAGGACTATGTCAACTCCATCAGCCAGGGATTTACCCGATATTTGCCGGCGTGATACACACTAATTAAAATCAATGAAGATCAAAATAATTATTACAGGAGCAACGGGTATGGTCGGAGAAGGGGTATTGCTGGAATGCCTGGCTCACCCGGATGTAGAGCAGGTGCTTATGGTAAACCGCAGACCCTACCCTGCGCAACACCCTAAACTAAAAGAATGTATCGTGCCTGACTTCTTTAGCCTCGACACAGTGGCCGATCAGCTTACAGGTTATGACGGCTGCCTGTATTGTGCAGGGATAAGCTCAAGCGGAATGAAGGAGGCGGAGTATAGCCGTATCACCTATGACACGCCTTTATATTTTGCTCAAAGACTCGCCGCTCTTAACCCCGGAATGATCTTTAGCCACGTATCGGGCAGCCATACGGACAGCTCGGAAAAAGGAAAGATAATGTGGGCCCGGGTAAAGGGAAGGGCGGAGAACGCCCTGCTGAAACTGCCTTTCAAAAAAGTATATAATTTCCGGCCGGGTCTTATGAAGCCGACACCGGGTCAACAAAACATAAAGTCGTTGTACAAAGTTATCAGCAGCTTGTATCCTTTGCTGCGTCTTTTGTTTCCGGGCCAGACAAGCACCATGCGGGAGGTCGGACTGGCCATGATCAACAGCGTGCTGGTTGGCTATCCCAAACAGATCCTGGAGATAACCGATATAAAGATATTGGCAAAAGCCTAAAACCGCGCCGGCGCCGCTATCGCCTCAAAGCGGGCGCTCCTGTTTTGTAACGCCGGAGTCAATGCGAAAAGCCCGGGATGGAATAAGGCGGCTAGTAGCTCGATGCCATCTACGAGCGTGGAGGGTGAAGGCTGTGTAAAAAGATCGAAGTCGCAGACAAAGACCTGCCTGGTCCTGACGGCGGCAATAGCTGACCAGCCTTCGTTGCGGCTGAGCAAATGAAGCTCTTCCTGTCCGCGGGCGATGTGAAAGCCGCAGGGAGCGATAATGATTATTTCGGGATCGTATTTCCGGATCTTGTCCCAGCCAAGAGAGACGCTGTCACCACCGGGATTACTCAGCATGTCGATGCCGCCTGCCTGTGCGATCTGGAAGGGGATCCAGTGACCACAATTGTACATCGGTTCTATCCATTCGAGGAGCAGGACACGCTTCATGGGCATATTGTGCTGCCGGAGCGTATCAAGTATACGGCTGGTCCTTTTTTGGAGGCCGGCCAGATAGGTATAGGCGACCTCTTCCTGTCCCAGAGCCTTTGCAATGGTGACGGCGGTGGAATAAACGTCCTCCAGGTTATTCGGCGTGAGCGGAATGATCTGCGGACGCTGCGGGAGTTTTGCGACAGCCGCCGCGGTGCATTTGGTATCTATCTGGCAGACCTCGCAGGTATCCTGGGTGAAGATGATGTCGGGAGCTATTTCCTGCAGAAGTTGTTCTTCTACATAGTAAAGACTTTTCCCCTGTGCCTTGGCTGTACGGAAGACATTGTCTATCTCCACGCTGCTGTAAGATTTACCTTCCATGATACAGCGTACCAGCTTTGGCTTCTCTGCAAGAGCCTGAGGATGGCATTCAAAGGTGACTCCATACAGGAAATGCTGGAGCCCCATGTCATAGATCATTTGGGTGGCGGCCGGTAGGAAGGAACAGACTTTCATGGAACAAAGATAGGTAGGCGGCCGATAAATAAAAGTTATTTTCAATTGTCGTATTTTAGTGGACCATGGAAGCAAGACTATTTAACACCCTGGTTCAGATCAGGCGGCAGCTGCATCAAAATCCGGAGCTTGGTTTTACGGAATTCGCAACGGCCGCTCTTGTAGAAGCCACCCTGCGGGAACTGCGGATCCCTACTGAGTCCGTTGCAAAAACCGGTTTGATCGGCACCATAAAAAAGGGAGATGGGCCGATGGTGGTGCTGCGTGCCGACATGGATGCGCTGCCGGTATTGGAAGATCCGAACATGCCCTTTGCCTCAAAGAATGAAGGAATGATGCATGCCTGCGGTCATGACCTGCATATGACCATGTTGCTGGGAGCTGCTTATCTTTTAAAAGATGCTGAATTTGAGGGAACGGTCAAATTTGTGTTTCAACCTTCGGAGGAAAGCAACCTGCGGAGCCCGGAAAAGGGCAAGTCGGGCGGCCAGCTGATCATGGAAAGCGGCAAGCTAAAAGGTGCCGATGCCATCCTTGGTCTGCATGTAAATCCCTTATTACCGACGGGGCAGCTGGAATACAGGAACGGGGAAGCCCTGGCCAATGTGGGTAATTTTTCCATCCGCATCAACGGGAAGGGCGGCCACCCCGGAGCGATGAAACACGTTGTCGATCCGGTTGCTGTTGCCGGCAAGCTCATTCCCGCAGCCCACGCGCTGGTCGGGCCTCAGCCAGACCCACCCATAGCGGTGCTGGCCATCACCCATGTAGAGACCCTTGCAAAGCCAAGCTTCAACGTCATCCCTTCCGGCTTGCTGCTGCAGGGATCCCTGAGAGCCGTACGGATCAACGATTACAATGATATAGTGAACAGGCTTGGGATCCTGCTGAAACAGCTGGAAACAGAATTCAAATGCCAGATCGAGCTTGACTTCAGCGCCTATTATCCCAGCCTGCTGAATGATCCGGATCTGCATGAAACGCTTTCCCCGGTGCAGGAAAAGATCTTTGGTCTGTCCAATGTAATAGAAGGACAGGCCTACCTTGTTGGGGAAGACTTTTCCTTTTATTCAAGGGTCATGCCTGCCCAGTTCTATTTCCTGGGCGCAAAGACAGAAGAGAATAATACCTTTTGGCTGCACCATCCCCAGGTGACCTTCAATGAGGATTGTATCAAATATGGCGCTCCTTTGCTTGCCGAAGGGGCCTTGCGGCTGCTGCTGACACTGAGAGCCGGGCAAAGGGCCCGGCGCGGCCTGGCTTCGGAAAGTTCTTAATTTGCCCGCTGCGACTGTTCATACGCGTCGATAGCCTGACCTATCGCAGTGCTGAGGTCGGATACTTTTCCGCTGTCGGTGTGAACCCAAAGGCCGTTGATCCTTCTCAGCCTTACTTCAGGGAGACCTGATGAGACCTCACGGCCGATCGTTCTAAAATTTCGGACTACATAATATGGCTGGGAGTGATGCAGTTCGACGTCTGCCAGGAGATGTACTTTTAGCCGGCCATCATCCGACAGAAAATCAAAAGCTATGTTATACGAAGCGACCTGCATATCTGATAGCTTTATCAGGAACAGAATTGGTTAGTTAGTTTCAGCATTTGACTAATATCAATTGGCTTTTTCAGCCATGCATTTGCTCCTGCATTCCTGGCAAGCATCTCGAGATCGTCCTCTGCAGAAAAATAAATAATGGGAATAGCAGACGATGACGGATTGGACCGGAGCATTTGAATGGCTTCCGGGCCGCAGATGCCGGGCATGTTGTGATCCATAAAGATGAGATCCGGTCCGAAGACCTCTACCGCCTCAATCAATTCTTCACAGCCCAAAAGAACAAGGACCTCATATCCGTTCCTTTCGAAGATAAGTTTGCAGACGAGCAAATGGTCGGCATTGTCATCGATCAGCAGTATTTTCTTTTGGGTCATAAACGGAGCTTATACATGAACATAAACGAATCGGATGCCAATCTTTTAGAGCAATGGCATTGGTAGAATGTGGAAATTCTACCACAAATTGATACATTTTTACTCCTTTTTCCGGCACACTGTAATATTTTGACCGGCGAGTCTACAAATGGGATAAACAACTGCCTATGCTGTTCCGGTCACTGGTCGGTCCTTTTTATAAAGAGAATATCAGCCTGCTTTTCTTCCTGTTTATCGTTATGATCGGGGTCGTTGGCGAAGACAATGGGGCGGAGATCTGGCAATATCATTATTCCCTGGCGTTGGCGATGTTACAGAATGCCGGTTACCTGCTCTTTGTGTTTGTTGCCTGGTTATTATATACCAGGAAATGCGTTCTATTTGTCGCCGGTCTATTAAAACAACCGGATTATTCTTTTATCGCCGTGTGCAATGGTTTCAACAAGGCACGACGGTTTCTGGAATTTTTGTGGGTGGCCATTTGGCTGCTGCTGCCGTTGGTCCTGTATGGCGTTTTTGTTGTTGTATACGGATGGATCCATCATTTCTATCTTCCGATAATAGCGGTGGCGGTCTTTCTATTGTCGCTTTGTTTATGTTCGGCTTTGTGGTTTGTCTATACAATGGATACCCTGTATAAAGAAAAGGCAGCTATACATCTCCGGTTGCCGCTGCCATCGTCCCATGCGATGATCCTGCTGCGGCAGGTGGCGCAGAAACAAAAGATCATGTGGCTGGCTTTTAAGCTCTTTACGTGCGGAGTACTCTATGGGATCGCGCTGAACAATACAACCCCGAATGACTACGAGACCGTTTCTCTCTTTTTGTTCTTCAATTTTGGCGTTCTTGCCAATGGAGTGATCGTATTTGGCCTTCGCGAATTCGAAGAGACCCATTTGTTCTTCTACCGGGCGGTGCCGGTCCCCTTATTCCGGCGGCTGGCTGGATATGCCCTGGCTTATTTTGTCCTGCTGATCCCCGAATTCATCACCACGGCGCTGCTTGTTCCAGTACACCTGCATTATGGCGATGCCCTTCTATTTTCGGTATGTGCATATGGTTTGGTTCTTTTGATGAACAGTATCACTTTCCTTGGCAATTTCAGCCGGAAGGAATATTTCTTCCTTTTGCTGATGGTCTTTTGTGTCGAATACATCTTTTTAGGCGGGATCGGGCTTCCGATGTTATGCGGGCTGTTGTTAGCGGCTGCTATTATCGCTTTTTTGGCGGGGTATTACCGGTTTGAGCGTGCCATTGTATAGCTGCGGGTCCTTTTATCCCGACTAAAGGCCGTACTTTTGCGGCATGTTACTAGATTCCGGCACTATCAGCAAAATGCTGACTCCACTAAAGATCGATGAATTGAACGAACTGCAGCTGGCGGCCCTAAAGGCCGGACAGGAGGACAAAGACCTGGTTTTGTTATCCGATACAGGCTCGGGAAAGACTTTGGGATATTTGCTGCCGATCCTGGCATTGATGGACGAGAAAGCAACAGGCACGCAGGCCCTGGTGATCGTCCCATCCCGGGAACTGGCCATTCAGATAGAGCAGGTTTTTAAGCTAATGGGGACCGGGCTAAAAGTTACCTGCTGTTATGGCGGGCATCTGCGGGAGACGGAAGAGAACAACCTGGTCGAAGCGCCGGCCCTTATTATCGGCACGCCCGGGCGTCTTGCTGATCATCTTCGACGGGGCAATATTCATCCGGAGACCATCCGAACCCTTGTGCTGGATGAATTTGACAAATCCCTTGAATTAGGTTTCCAGGAGGAAATGGAGGCTATTATCGCCTCCCTTCGGTCTTTGACAAAAAGGATCCTTACTTCAGCGACTGCGGCCGTGGAGGTCCCCGCTTTTGTAGGGCTGAGGACAGAACAAACGCTGGATTTCCTTTCCGGTGAAAAACCCGAAAGGCTTGCCCTCCAGCTGGTGAAGAGTCCGGACGCGGACAAGCTGGAAACCTTGTTCCGCCTTATTTGCCGCATCGGCGACCGCAGCGCCGTCGTGTTCTGCAATCACCGGGAATCGGTGGAAAGGGTCAGCGCCTTTTTAAAGGAAAAAAGCATCGTGAATGTGTTCTACCATGGTGCGTTGGAGCAGCCCGAACGGGACAGCGCCCTCGCCAAGTTCAGGAATGGAAGCTCGGATGTGCTGGTCACGACCGATCTGGCTTCCCGTGGACTTGATGTTCCGAATATCCGTTATATCATACACTATCATTTACCGGCTACGGAAGATGTCTTTATCCATCGTAACGGCCGGACGGCCCGGATGGATGCCAGCGGCACCGCCATTCTCTTATTGAGCCCGGAAGAGAGGCTGCCATCGTTTATAACCGAGACCCCTACCCTTGTCGAGCTGCCGGAAAAGGCGGTCCTACCGGCAAAGCCCAAGTGGACCACCTTATTTATCTCTCTTGGGAAAAAGGACAAGGTCAACAAGGTCGATATCGTGGGACTTTTTAGCCATAAGGGGATGTTGAAAAAAGACGATATCGGGCTTATCGAAGTAAAGGATTTCTTCTCTTTTGCAGGCATTCGCAAGTCGACGGTACAGCAGGTGCTGGAACTGATTAAGAATGAGAAGTTGAAGAATAAGAAAGTGAAGATCGACGTGGCGAAGTGAGAGACGCCGTTTTATGAAAGATTCTTCAACTTATCCGGGTCCAGTACAAAATTGATCTGCAATATCTTGTCATTCAGTGGCGATATGTCAAAGATCTCGCAGGAGACCAGCTTGTCCTCATTGTAGTAAAGGAAGGCCGGCTGGTGATTGATCTCGGTGACCCTGATAGTCGAGCTTGCCTGATAGGTATGATAGGCAACGGTCCGCACATTGGCGACCTCGATGTGACCCATGCAGATCTTGCGAACGACATTCAGCTTATCGCCGCCATCTGCATAGTAGGCGATGTCGGCTGCCAGAAGGCCTTCCAGCCTTTCCAGGTTGCGGCCACGTATCGCATCTATATAGTTTTGCAGCAGGGCATTGGTGCGCTGGTCGCGGATGCTGACCGCGGGCGAACCGCCGGGTTTGAAGAGTTTTGTTTTTGCCCGGCTTAGTAGCTTGCGGGAAAGTTCTTCGGTTATGGATAGGAAACCAGCTATTTCATCGTGCGCATAGTCAAAACTCTCTTTTAGGATAAAGACTGCCCTCTCTCTGGCGTTGAGCTTTTCCAACAAGACCAATAAGGAATAAGAAAGGATGTCTTTCAGGTGGACATTGGCGTCTGCCGATTCGGTCGCCACAGGTTCCGGCAGCCAGACTTCCGGCTGCACGGTTCGCCTGCGACGGGTTTTTGTATTGATCGCATGATTGATCACGCTCTTTATAAGATATGCCCTTTCATTGTCTATTCCATCCCGGGACTCTGCATAGTATTTGGTGAGTACGTCCTGTACAACGTCCCTTGCGTCCTCGGCGGAGCCAAGGATATTGTAGGCATATGGGAAGAGTGTCTGTGAGTAATCCTGCATGCTGTTGCGTTTATGCTGCTGTTGTTGAGTTTATGCAGCTGCTCTTGAGTTTATGCCGGTTCAGGGCCTCATAAGTGGCATCATCCGTTTCACAATGCGTGGTCAGGGCTTCTGCAAATTGCAGGGCGGCTTTTTCTTTCTCAGAGTACCAGGGAGTTTCGCGCCAGGCGGGCAGGCCATGAAGATGCTGATGGAGATTCTTTGTTTCATTTTATTTGTTTTTAAAGATTTCCCAAACAAGACACAACCCCGGGAAAAAACGTGACAGGGTAAAGGAAAATTTTTCTCAGTTTTTCATATCGATCGTATAGGCGTCGGACTGTGTGATCCCGCCACCTACTGCTGCACGTTTGTAATAGAGATGCCTGATCCAGCCAGTGTACCGGATAACCCGGTATTCGCTGTAGTCGCTGAGCTCCAGCGAGGTAAGCTGCTCTTTTTTTATCTGCCTCTCCCGGACATCCGTTATTTTTTTCAGGCGTGCTCCCATCGTGCTGCTTAACTTGGCCGTGTCGATGTTCTGTTCGATGACCAGCGTAAACAGCAGGGGGTCATACGCAGTGACCTGGTAACTTTGTATGGCCGGCAGCGGACTTCCGCCAAAAGGATTGGATAGTTGTGTTGGGGAGCTGACCTTTGTGGTTGTGAACTTATACCCAAAGGGAAGATGATAGAGCTGAACCTCCCTGATCAGTGCTGACTCGACCTTTTCCCTGGTGTCAAAATTCTCTTTGGGAAATTTCATGATCTCCGAATAGTGGTCTCTTACCTCTTCCCAGTTGAGCAGCCCGAGAAAGGCGCCTTCATTGGAGATCCGGTAGATGATCTGCATCCCTTCGAAAAAAGGGAGGGTATCAAGTGGTCCCGCATTGCTGCCCGGGGGGATATGAAAGATCCATTTTACCGTATAGTCGCTGTCCGAAGCATCCAGCACAGAGACAGTGGCCTCGTAGCTAAAATGAAAAACGGTGTCGGGCATGTTGGGCTGCGGGTTGCGTTTTTCATGAAGAATGGTATAGATATGGGTCTGGCCTTGTTTCCAATACGTGATGCAGGCGGCTGAAGAGTCGCCCGAAGAAGGCTCCTGCGACCAGGCGGAAAAAGCCAGGACGAGCGGGATGAAGATCAGCAGAACTTTCATAGACGCAAGATAGTATTTTATGCAGCAAAGCGAGTCGGAGGCGGCGCAGGTTATGTGATGCCCGTTATCCGGCAGCGCGGGTCCTCAGACCAGGTCGAGGGCTATGATCTCGTGATCGCTGATCTCCGCAATATCGAGTGTGATAATTCCGGCTTCGCGCCGGACCGCCGGGGTCATATTGCTCATGAGCAAGTGGACCGCAGTGACCCTTTTATCTTTTGGAACACTTATACTAACGCTGGCCCTGACGGGGATTATGTCGCGGAAAGGTCCTTTCATCATCATGGGGTTGGTGAGGTTTACCAGGTGAACCGTCATCGAGCTCTTTTGAGCCCAGACAGCCACGTCGATGACCCCTTGCGTTTGAACTTTTACAATTGGCTCTTCGCCCAGCGCCCAGCGAATCGTATTTCGCAGGAGCAGGGAATGGTCGACGCTCAGCATCTGCCAGAAAGAGCGGTCCAGGTCACCGGGGAAATACGCCACGCGGCCTGCACCGCTACCCCGCACCTCGCGGAGATAAAGCTCCCGGGTCGTCGTCTCCTCTTCACGCGGATACACATCCTCCATCGGCAGATCGGGATAGGTCGGGATCAGGGTCACCGGGCTGGGGAAGTTCAAACCCGTATCCGGTTTTACGTTGACCCTATAGACGGAGTTGACGATCTTATACGCGTCTTCGAGGCCCGCCAGGACCGGGTGGAACCCGGGGGCGCCAGAGTGGAGGCGCAGATAACTATTACGCATAGGGCCTTCAACACTCCCTGCGAAATTCACTCCAAACAGATCCGACAACCCGAAGTCCGCACGGGCTTTCCCCTCCTCATCATATAGCGAAGTCTCAAAAGTAGCAAGGATACTGCCGCCGCCATCGACAAATTCTTTGATTTGCTGACATTGTGTTGCCGAAAGGGCCGCGATATTGGGCAGAATGAGCAGCTTAAACGCCTGCAGGTGCTCGCCGTCCAGCCGCTTGTCATTGACCATTTCAAACGCCTGACGATCTTCCACCAGCGCATGATACATCCCCAACGCATGTTCGTTGCTTTTATCCTGCCAGGCCTTGCCGCCGTATTTCTGATTGGTCTGTTCCGAATAGACCATTCCTATCCTCGCCATGGGTGCAGTGTTTTTAAGATAGGTCTCATGGCGGTGATAGGACTGATATAGTTTCGCAACGGCTTCCATCCAGCGGCGGTCATAGATATAGGCGCCGAACTTTACAAAACAGGGGCGCATGCCATTTGCAACTCCTTCGGCTACCCAGATGCGGATCTCGGCGTCGCTCTGTACTGAATCCTTCCAGCGATATTCTTCTTCGATGCCAACGCTGAAGATGTTGACGATGGGTTTCATGCCCAGCCCGGCGCGAAGCTCTTTGGCGCCCATGGCATTGGACCAGGGCGGAATAACGCCTCTGCGTGCCTGCTGATCGGCGAAAAAGAAGTCGGCATATTTGCCGGTCTCGAGCTTGTCAGGAAATCCATTGGGGATAAAACGCGCCTCAGCCCGATGTTTCCTTATCCCCGCATCCCAAAGGAACCACAGCTCTCTAAGACGGGCCGTGCGCCAGTCCTCCCATTTATGATAAACCGGGTCGAGACGTTCCGCACTGCGGGGAAGTTCCAGGCCGGTAGCCTGCTTAAAATTGGCGATGCAGTGCTGGCAGTAACAGATGCCATGTCCCGCCCAGCGATTGGAAAAGATGCCGTCCGGGCTATAGCGCTCCATGATCTCGCCGTGTACCTGGCTCATGAAGTCAAAATTATATGGGCCATAGGCGCACGTCACCCAGAGATCGGGGTTCGCCCAATGACGGCGCGGTTTACCGTCTGCCGTCACGGAGATATAATCCGGGTGTGCGCCATACATATCCTGGCGGGTGGCATGGGGATCTGTTCGAAGCACGACGGACATGTTCATTTTGCGGCAGCCTTTTACCATATAGTCCAGCGGGTCGGAATTGCCCAGCCAGTCGCTGCGATGATGGAACGGAACATTGGTGGGATAAAAGGCGACTACACCACCTGCGCTGAGCAGGGCGCCATCTGCGTGGATGCGTCGGAAATAAGCCAGCCAGAAGTCCGGGTCGAAGCGTTTGGGGTCGTTCTCGACAAAGGCCAGCTGCGCCCAGCGCATGCGGTTGAACCACGGTGTGGCGGGGTCCAAAGGCTGCGCCAATGAGGCGGTGTCGTGCACAGAAAGGGCGGCAGGGTCCAACCAGTCGGGATGCCCTGAAGTGGCGTCGGGATCAGATACGGCGAGAGCTGCTGGTCCGGAAATAGTAACGGCGCCTCCGATAAGAGAAGTATGGCGGATAAAATGTCTTCTGTTCATGTTGCAGGCAATGAGAACAAAAGATACAAAAAAAGAAGGAGGGGTGATTATTTGTCGTCTTCTCCCAACTCTTTGTTCAGTGTATCCAGCTGCCGGCTATAGAATTCCAGTTGTTTTTTGATTCCGCCGTCAGGACCAGGGGCATCACCATCGAGCGACTTAACCTGCAGTTGATGATAGGTGATCTGAGACATGCAATATTTTATCATTTTCCTGTTCCTTTCCTGGAGGACAGGCGGGAGTCTGAGATTGGCAGCATCCGAAAGCAACGCCATATTCTGCTGGAAGTATTGAATGCCTTTTGCTTCCAGGTCATCCCTTTCTTTTCCTTTCGGAAGATCTGCAAGCTGGTTAAAGGTCGCTATCGCCAGCGAGTCGCGGGAAGCAAAGATCTTCATCTTCTGGTCATACCGGACTATATCATCAGGAACTTTATGATAGATAAAAAAGGAAAGACCAATAGCGGCGATGATAGCCACAACTATAGTAAGATACCGCAAACTGCTATTCCAGGGTTTTCTCAGCGAGGGATAATATGTATATCCCATCAAAAGGCCGCTGACAAGCCCGCCGGCATGACCCGCAGCATCGACGATCCCTGTCACGCCTATCCCAAGATTCAGCACGACAAACCAGCCCATGCTTTTTAATAGCGGTTTTCGGATCTGCGGATGGATCAGATGCGGCATAGTCAGCAGCGCCAGGAACACGCCATATACCCCGAAAATAGCGCCGGATGCACCGGCACTGACCGTATAGGCATTCCAGGCCAGACTGGCAACGCTGGATAAAAGACCCGTAAGAAGATAGGCTACGAGGTATCTTGTCCGGCCCAGCAAGGGCTCAAGCATGATGCCGATATAAAGCAGAGCATACATGTTGATCAGGAGATGAAAGATGCCGATATGAAGAAAACAGCAGGTCAATAGGCGCCACCATTCCCCTTGCAGAGTAAAAGGCCGGAAGTTGGCTCCCCATTTTAAAAGGTTCTCTGAGGTCGGCTCCATCAGGTTAACGCCCGAGATGGCCATGGCGATAAAAACAAGGACGTTAAGGCCTATGATGATCGCGGTGATAAGATGTTTGCCTTTCGGGTCGAAGACAGAAAAAATGGTGTCTCTTTTTCGCGGAGGCGCAGGTGGTGCGGAAGGCGCGGGAGGCACAGGTGGTACAACGGATTGATCGGTTTCAGCTATTGTCATGAATTGGGAAGATAAAATTGAAGTTACGTTAAACGCGGATATAGATCCGGCGGCGATCGAGCGCATAACCGATGGCCCAGTAGAACAGCACCAGTATCAGCGCGTATAAAAGTGATGCGTTCTTCAGATTGCCAGCCGTCAGAGGCTGGCAGACCATTTTGTAGAACCAGCTTAGCGGAGAGAGCCAGGTCGGTTTCCCGCCAGCAGGATTGGGGATGCGGATCAGACCCAGCAGCCGGGGAAAGGCCCCGCTCAGCACAAAGATAAACAAGGGATTCTTTCCAAAGACATCAAAGAACTTAGTCCCCCACCCTGTCCAATGCCGGAATTCAATGATAAAGATCAGCACCAGCAACATCAGGATGGCATAACCAGTGGAGACCAGGACAAAGCTGCTGGTCCAGATCTTTTTATTTAATGGGAAGACCGTGCTCCAGGCATATCCGACTGCCAGCAAGGCAAGAGCAGCAAAAAATAAATTGCGAATCATCCCGGCATTCTTGCCCTTCAGCTGAATATACCAGCCAACATAATATCCGAATACCACCTGAGTTATCGCCGCCGTTGTGCTGGGGATGCCCTCGGGATCGAAGGCCACCCCTTCTCCATGATAAAGATGTTCCGCACCGAAAAGGGCTTTGTCGATGGCAGTACCAAAGTAACCGGCGAGACTATAGTCGCCAAACCGGTAGCACAGGAACCACCAGGCCAGCAGTAAGAAAATACTGATGATAAAAGAGCCCCGGAGTCCGAAGAAATAAACAAGCAGGGAGCCGAACAGGTAACAGAGGGCGATGCGGCCGAGGACGCTCATGACCCGGATGCCGGCCAGAACACCCTGGTCATTGGTCCAGGTCCACGACCTAAAGACCAGTGAATCGTGGTCCCAGCGCAAAAATGGGAACCAGTTCAATAAAAAGCCGATCAGGAAGATAAGGGCCGATCGTTTGACGATCTTTTGCAGAACAGCCGGTCTTTCCATCTGCCGAAAACGGGGCATGACAAAGGAAAGCGCATTGCCTACCGCAAACAGGAAAAAAGGAAAGACCAGGTCGGTTGGCGTAAGGCCGTGCCAGGGAGCATGATCAAGGGGGGCATAGGAAGGCCCCGCCTGGTTATTCACAAGGATCATAAAAGCGACGGTAGCCCCCCGGAATACATCTAAGGAATAATATCTTTCCTTCATGGGTAACTGGTTAACTTAAAGGAGGGATGAAAATAAGATTATTATTTGCAGTTACACAGAAATTGAAAGTTCTTTCGGAAAATATTATTGCGCTGCGACATATTCGCTGAGGTGTTCGAAAGAAAAACGTCCATCCTCCTTTGCCAGCCGGATAAACTCTTCCAGCTCATTTTTGAAGGTTTCATTTTTTAGTTCGGGATCGTGCAGGAGAATGATGATCCTGCCGGGAAGGAATGTTCTTTGTTTTTCCAACATAACGCCGACAAGATCCATCATCTCTTTTCCGGTATGTGTCCGTATGCCGTTGCCGGCATGGTTTCGCCATTCCAGGTCCCAGCCAAAAACAGCATACCCCCGGGAAGCCAGGGTGTCGGCGGCTTCTTTGCCGTTAGATGATTCGTTGCGGGAGAGAGTATCCAGCCGGAAAAAGTTGCGACCCGGCAGACGCGTAAGCCCGTTGGTCTGCCCAAGACTGTCACGGCTCCTGTCGAAGTCGGCCAACACTTGCAGAGGCTGCTTAAACCAGCTTTTGTAATGTCTTTCCGCGTGGGTATAACTGTGGTTGCCGATCTCCACCAGCGGGTTGACCTGGTATTCCTGGAAAAGCAAGCGGTTTTTATGGGTAGCGCAGACATTCCGACCGATGAGAAAGACATTGATCGGCAGATCGCCTTTTTGTGAGAGATCATTGACGAGCTGACTGCCGGAAGAAGGGCCGTCATCGAAGGTGAGATAGATGCGAAAGGGCTGAGTGGCGTGGCGGCCATGACTGGTTGCATGACCATTGGCCCGGCTGACATTGGCGCCGCTTACAGGCATCGATGAGGCGGCCCATTTTTCGGTCGCGGCAACGGAAGGCCCTTCGGTCTGCCTGCCTATATCTGACGAAAGAAGAACCATTGCGCCCGTCCAGGCCACGATCATTTTATGATGACTCCAGTGCATACACGACAATTGAAATTAATAATCGTCAGCGGCTGAATTCACGCGTGCGGAATATGCGGGGACGGGAGTTTTTAAAAGAATACGAGTTATAGCGGGAGAGTAATTTACGAAATATTCCCCAATCCCCGCTGCGTCCGAACAAAATAGTTGATTTTGTCAACCATTATTTTTACATTTGCTTATGCAACAAGCAACAATCACCGAGATCCGCGCTTTCAACCGGTATTACACCGGCATTCTTGGGCTGTTGGATCGCCATATTCTGAACAGTGAATACGGTCTGCCGGAAGCGCGGATCCTGTATGAGCTAGGTCAGCGGGAAGGGGTGCAGGCATCGGGTATCATCGAAAGCCTGGGCATCGACAAGGGGTATCTGAGCCGGATCCTGGATCAGTTCGCCACAAAAAAGCTGATTGTACGGAAGCGGTCGGAAGCCGATGGCAGGCTGATGCATATCTATCTTACCGAAAAAGGGCGGGCGGCGGCGGACAAGCTGAACGAGGCTTCCGACGAGCAGCTGAAGAGCCTTTTGAGCGACCTGTCAGCAGCTGATGGAGAAGAGCTGAGTCGCCATATGACCGCCATCACCAATATTTTATTGAAGGCACAAGCCGCAAAAGAGAAATAAGATGAAGACACCTGTTGAGCTGGATGCTATAACTATCCGAACCGATCTGCGCCCCGGGGACATCGGATACGTCGTTTACCTGCATGGCCGTTTATACAAAGAAGAATGCGACTATGGCGTCGCCTTCGAAGCCTATGTCGCGCAGGGGCTGGCGGAGTTCTATAAACAGTTGGATCCCGAAAAGGACAGGGTGTGGATCTGTGAGCTGGCGGGAAAGATAGTCGGATTCCTCGCGCTGATGCATAGAGGACAGGACACGGCGCAGCTACGATACTTCCTGCTGCTGCCGGAACACCGGGGCATCGGTCTCGGCAAAAAGCTGATGGGTCTTTATATGACGCATCTGAAGCAGGTGGGCTATCGAAGCACGTATCTGTGGACGACCCGTGAACAGGAGACCGCCATCGCTTTGTACAGGCGCTATGGCTTTGAGCTTACCGAAGAGGTCGCTTCGGATACCTTTGGAAAGGCATTGTATGAGCAGAAATATGAGCTAAGGCTTGCGCCCGGAAGTAGCCAGCAGGATCACACCCCCTAAAACCAGGAACCCACCGGCATAGGGCGGCCAGTTCACGGTCTTATGTTTGTCCGCCGAGACCTGGAGAGGGCCCGCGTCTATGACCTTTTCTCTTTTTGTATAGGAAAAACCTGTCCAGATCAACATGATGATCCCGACCACCAGAAGAATCAGACCGAGTGTTTTTTGCATGGTTAGTTGTTTTTGGGGGTATGTCTTTTTACCAGACCCGGAATGCGAAAAGCTGTGACGACAAGTAATTTCATCATTCTCCAGGTCAGCTTTGCCGTGCCTTTTAAAAGCCGGTTGGCGGGAGGAATGAGATGATCATACTGATGGGGTTTGATCAACGGCGGCACGCGCCGATCTTCGGAAGGAGTCATGGGCTTTTTTGGAGTCATGGGCTTATTTTACGATAGTGGTAGTAAAACAGTGCCAGTTCCGGAATGGTGAGTTACGCAGACAATTTAAGGTGAATTGGGGAATATTGGTCCAAACTTTCCCCAGAAAGATAAATGTTAAGGCCGTTTAACGCTGGCAGACATTTTGTCATTTCATATACTATAAAACATTCATTATGGGAAATCTCCTCTACCTAATCGCAGTCATCCTCGTCATCGCCTGGGCAATTGGCTATTTTGGTTATGGCGCTGGCGGGATCATTCACACTTTGCTGGTCATCGCCATCATTGTCGTTTTATTGAAGTTTATTCGCCGCGAGGCTTGATAATCAAACGCTAAGGCTCCGATAAAAATGAGGCCGCCTCCATTGAGACGGCCTCTTACTATGTCAGATCATGCTGATCGGATCATCATGCGATCAGACCCTGATCAGATCAGCCTTTCACGCACTTGCCGTTGGAGCAGCACTCTGCGCATTTCGCGCCTGTGCAGTTTTGCTTTGTGCAATGCGTACAATCAGCTTGTTTGCTGGCTTTTTTGCTGCCGCCGGTAAATGCGAAAGTGCCGGTCAATAAAGTGGCTGTTACAGCCAATAAGAATATTCTTTTCATATCAGATGAATTAAAATTTTGAATAAATAAAAGTGAAAGAGGATGGATCAAGCCCCGTTGGGATTGATGATCAGGCCCTGTTTGGCGGCTTCCAGGCGGAGGAATAATAGAGATAAGAATAGGTCGCGGTAAAAATGGAGAAACTGCGTTTTGTGATGGGTAAAGGATGGCTGAGACGGCCGGGGCTGACTATCACCGTGGAATAACAAAACGGACAATTAGCACAGCAGTCGGGGTTAGTAGCACGGCCCTTTGCCGGTTTGGGGCAATGATCATGTGTTTTGCCGGTCTGCTTGCAGCAGGCCATATCCATTCCGTCCTGTTTTGCACATATGGATGACTGCGCAGCCGGTGTATTTGCTGTCGGCATCGGTACGGCACCTATTTCCATACTGATCGGCATAGCCACCAGCTCCGACAGATAGACCAGTACACAAAGGGATAATATGAAGGCTTTGTACTTGATAAAAACGAAATTACGAAATATTAGTCTACTAGTTTTGCACGACCTCATTTTTTAACAACCAGACTTTAAATACTCCTGCAAAACGATGGCATGATTATACTCCCCGCTTTTCGCAGCGTATAAAAGCGTGATCGTCTTTTTGCCGGCATGTGCATTTACAAACGCCTTTACGGCCTCATTGGCCTTTAGCTCCTCCTTATATCGTTTTTGAAATTCCGGCCAGTGTTTCGGGTCGTGGTCAAACCATTTTCGCAGATCGGGCGATGGAGCCAGGTCCTTTGCCCATTCGTCAAAGGCCCCGGCTTCTTTCTTTATCCCCCGCGGCCAGAGTCGGTCAACCAATACACGGTAACCGTCCTCTTTGGTAGACAGATCATAGATGCGTTTAATCCTGATCGTGGTGGCCATATTGGTATAACATTATCTATTTGGAAGGGTACCAGTTACGAAGACGGACTTCAATGTTTTTGTTGCCGGCTTCGACCAATTTCCTGAACCCCTCTACATCACTGAGACCGCCTGTGCCGCGATAGTGATAAGGGTAAACGATCTTTGGCTTGAAGGCGAGAACGGCATCCGCCGCTTCATTGATATCCATGGTATAGGGCAGGTTCATACAAACGAAGGCAATGTCGATGTCTTTCAGGCTGCGCATTTCGGGAATGCCCTGGGTGTCCCCGGAGAGATAGAGATTTTTACCGCCGATGCCGAGGACATACCCATTGCCCCTACCCTTCGTGTGCATGGCTTTTGGATTTTCAGGGAGGTTATACATGGGCAGAGCGGTAATCGAAATACCCGACAGCGTGGTCTTGTCACCGTTGTTGAGGACGACGACCTTCCCTTTGAGAGAATCCGGTAAAAGGTCGGCTACCGCTTTTGGCACAACCAGCGTGGTGCTGGCCGTACGAACAGCGGAGATCGTCTTTACATCAAAATGATCTCCATGTATATCGGTAATAAGGATAAGGTCGGGTGATTTTATCCCAGCATAGTTAGCGGCGCCACCGGTAGGATCGGCATAAATGGTCAGGCCCGAAGTGGAAAGGACCAGGCTGGCATGCACGAGAGGTTGAATGGTAAGAGGGCCTGTGCCGGTGGATATGATATCGGCTGTGGCGCGGTTGGGAGTTTGTGCTTTAAGGGAGAATAAGAAGGCAAAAGATAAAAAAGAAAGGAAAAACTGCTTCATGTGTTTACTATTTGGAAATGAAATTAGTGAAGTTCTGCGATATACGGGGCAACTCCTGGTTCTAAAACGGCGTTTGTACTATTGCTAACTTATCTCCTGCTAAAAGCTCGTTATGCCGGATACGGCATCTTATTTCCTCATGCAAAAAAATTAACGAGTATGAAACCGAGCACCGCCAACTTTATCTATGAACCACGAGGTTCCATCCGACCATTAAAAAGACATTTTCTCCGGATAAAATTCCTCACTGTACCATTCTTCCTTTGCTTTTTGATTCTCACCGGCTGTAAAAAAGACCATAACAATCCTCCCGGAAGTAATACGCCCGATCTGCAGCTGGTCACCGACGGACTGGTCTCACCAGTTGCCCTTGTCGAGCCGCCGGACGGCAGCAAACGCCTGTTTATCGTCGACCAGGTGGGAAAGATCTGGCTTATCCAGGCAGACGGTACGAAGACCCCCACTCCATTTATGGACTTATCCGGTAAGATGGTCTCCCTGAATCCGGGTTATGACGAACGGGGTCTGTTGGGACTTGCCTTTCACCCTGACTTTAAAACCAATGGAAAGTTCTATGTCTTTTATTCCGCCCCACCCCATGCCGGCGGTCCGCAGCCAGGCTCTTCCTGGAATAATATAACAAGGGTCTCGCAGTTCACTGTCAGCGCGGGCGCGAACACAGCCGACTTGAGTACCGAAAAAGTGATCCTTGAAGGCGATCATCCCCAGTCCAATCACAATGGAGGTACGATCGAATTTGGCCCGGATGGCTTCCTCTATATCTCCATTGGTGACGGCGGAAATGCAGATGACATCGGCCCGGGGCATGTCACGGATTGGTACGCCGTCAATGCCGGGGGCAACGGACAGGACATCTATGCCAACCTCTTGGGCAATATCCTGCGGATCGATGTCAATAGCGGCAGCCCTTATGGTATTCCAGGTGATAATCCATTTGTCGGCACCAATGCAAAGCAGGAAATTTATGCCTATGGCTTTAGAAATCCTTATCGCTTCTCCTTTGATATGGGAGGCAACCATTCGCTGTTTGTGGGCGATGCGGGCCAGTCCCTATACGAAGAGATCGACCTTGTGACAAAAGGAGGTAATTATGGCTGGAACGTAAAAGAGGGCGCTCATTGTTTCAATACTGACAATGATACCGTATTAAGGGCAAGCTGTCCTTCAATGGATTCAGCAGGCAAACCATTGACCGACCCCATTATCGAGCTCGTAAACGCAGCCAACCCAAAAGGCGGCGGTCAGGCGATAGCGATAGTGGGCGGGAATGTCTATCGGGGAAGTCTTTTACCTTCTTACCAGGGACGGTATATATTTAGCATCTTCTCACAGGACGGAAAGCCCAACGCTAAATTATTTGTGGCGGATGGATCAGCATCCGGTACCTGGACAAACAACGATCTAAAGCTGAAGAGTTTTCCAACAGACCTTGGCCAGTTTGTAAAAAGTATCGGCCAGGACCAAAGCGGGGAAATTTATGTGATGACAACGGGACAGCAAGGACCGTCGGGTACAAGCGGGAAGGTGTATAAGCTGATCGCAGCCAAATAGTTGGAAACTTGCACTCTCCGTCTGTCAGCGCGCGACGGTAGCCCATTTGCGGGCAATGTTAATCGCCGTTTCGAGCATATAGGGTTCCCAGTTCTCGATCTGCCAGGCAGAATGAGCAAGAGTCGATTGGTCGAGCCGTTGTTTGGCTTCGCCATAGGAGCCGGCCGTTTCAAGAATGGCAGATAACTCGAGTTGCTGCTGATAGAGGGTTTCATCCTCAATAGGGAGATGGGTCATGCCCGACAGTGGTGGCAAAAAAGACATGTCAACAGGATCGGAAAAACGGCCGGTATTGCTTTCGTTCACTATCGCTTCCAGCCGCAGGAAATCGCGATAGAAGGAAGTCCGGCTGTCTTCCGTTGCCAATCCGTTGCCTAACTGTTCCATTACTACATATTTCAGGTTTGGGCAGCGGCCGATAACGATCTCCAGTAGACGAAAGACTTCCGGCGGCACGGAATCATCGTGCGTATCCCGCCTCACTTTCCGCCCCGGTATAATATACGAATCTTCCCAGCTGCCGCCGGAGATATGGATCTCTCTCACCTTATCGAGGGGATAAAGAGCGATCAATTCGTCAAAGGCAATGTCGAAATTATTTAGCTGGCAGTAAAGATTGTGCAGATCAAGAATGATAAAACCGTTTACTGGTTCGAGGAGGGCATCCAGGAATTCACCGTGTTGTTTGACCTCGTCGAGGCAGTAGGAAAAAGCCAGGTTTTCCAGTCCTACAGGGCAACAGCACGCGGTCTGTATGCGCAGGAGCCTATCCTGTCCAATGGCTAGAGTGGATTGTGTATACGGAATATTCAGCGGCGCGCCATGATGAAAGTCCCTGCCTGTCATGAAACCAAAATGCTCGGTAACATGGTCGAAACGGAAAGCGGCCGTTGTTTGCTGCAATTGTTGCAACCAGGTTTCCTGCTTCGGCAGCCATTTGCCGGAGAAAAGGGAAAAAAAGACGCCGTGGCCGATCAGGCGCCCTTCTTTGCTAAAAGCAGTCAATAATTCCAAAAACCAGTCGGGAACTTGTTTGACCTTGAACAGTGCATCGAAAGACCATTCAATGGCTTCCACGCGCGACTCTTCCAGCAAGGGGAGGCAGGCTGTGAGGATGTTGGTGTCCAGGTTGCAGGCAACGGCAGGTAGAATGCGCGGCACGATAAAAGAATTTTACAGACTAACTAACCCATTCCACAGGCGGGGCATCCGTCTTTCAGCCAGTCAGGAATAGGAGCAGGTTGATTTGGGCCTCCGGCGTTGGGGCCTTTTTGCTGTTCCGCCTGTTGGTTCGGTCCACCGGGTTTCACAGACGTTTTTGTGCAGGAGACGGCAGATTGTACGGCAATGCCGACGACAATCGCGCTAAGCAGTGATTTGGAGAGTTTCATGTCAGTTTTTTTTAAGGAGTTATATGCCTGACAAATGAACAGATAGAAACGTGGCATCGACCGGACAGAATTGCTCCAAAAAAGCCTCTATTTTATTGCGGTCAACTTAGCGGGTGGCGGCGGACAATCAATAGTGGACTCAAAAGACAATTTTTTCAGCGGCAGTACCTGAACCTGCCCCTCTCCTTCTTTTATCCGGATAAACCGCCGGGGGACGACATTGGCGAAATATTGAACGATACCGGACGTAGGCCAGCGAACTTCAAGCGTGTCGATCCGGGTGGCCCGGCCGATGCCGATCTCCTGCCGCAGCGGCGAAGCGCCGAAACTTCCGCCCGGTGTTATGTCCCGATAGATAGTCCGGCGAAAACCGTTGTCGGTGACGTGAAGGATCAGGTGGGCGCCAAGGGCGGAGCGGCAGGAGTGGCGCACTTCCGTGCCGTCCGCAGAACGGAAGGCTCCGGAGACGTTGGAGGAACAGCTTCCTTCAAGCGTTATGCCGATCCAACTGTTGTCATTCTGACCGGGGTTGATATAACAGGAATTGTAATACGCATCCCCTTTGTAAGCGCCGCCTGTCTCGACAAAGATATCCTGGTCCCCATCGTTGTCAAGGTCGGCAATGGCAACGCCATGGCCTTTCTGAAGATTGCCAACGCGTGCGCTGCGGGTGACGTCGACAAAACTATGGCCATCAACATTCTTAAACAGATGATTGGGCGAAAGCGATCGCAGATCGGGATTGCCCGTGCCCAGATAGATGTCCAGCCAGCCATCGTTGTCGATGTCGCCAAAATTGGACCCCATGGCAAAGACCGCTTTGTCCAGTCCAACCGCTGCTGAAGCATTGGTGAAGGTGCCATCGTGGTTGTTGTGATAAAGGTACATGCTGCTGGAGGAAGGCTGTGGCAAATGCAGGGCTGACGCGGCTTCCGAATTTGCCAGCGACCCGCTGAACTTGTATCCGCAGGTAAAGATGTCGGGCCAGCCGTCATTGTCATAATCCCAGAACCAGGCGGGAAAGGTATAAGTGATCTCTTTGTCAAGCCCTGCCTCGTGTGTGACATTTTCGAACGTGGGTATGCGGGTATTCAGCCCTTTATTCCTTAGCAGCACTTTTTTGCCGTCGCGCTGGGACAGATAAATGTCGGGCCAGCCGTCCCTATTGTAATCGGCCGAAGTCACGCCTTTTACAAAACCTGCGAGACCACAGCCGGCGGCCTGCGCGACTTCGGAGAAGGTTCCGTCCCGGTTATTGATCCATAATTCACAGGGATAGCTGTCATATAGAGATGTGCTCTCATGTCCGATGAAGACATCGGGCCAGCCGTCATTGTTGAAGTCGGCCCAAACCGCCGTCTGTGTTGGATGCAGGGAGAGTATCCCGCTTTCGACCGTGACGTCGGTGAAAGTGCCGTCGCCATTGTTTTTCAAAAGCGTTTTTGGCTGTTTGCCATATTCGCCTCGCCAGCCGCCGCGAAGCATGAAGATGTCGGTAAGGCCGTCATTGTTGTAATCGACCTGCATGATGTTGAGACTACCTTTGATACCGGCGATGCCGGCAGCCTTTGCAATATCGCTGAAGGTGCCGTTGCCATTGTTCCGGAAATAGTGCATGCCGTCTTCCGGTCCCCAGCCCCATGAAGAAAGGATGATATCGAGATAACCGTCGTTGTTGAAGTCGTCGATGATGGTGCCGCCGGCCATGCTACGCTGATCGGCCAGGTGAAGGCGCATGGCCATGTCCTCAAAGGCCGATAGTTTTATGGAAGAGCTATCCTTGTCAAGACCGGGGATAAGAAGATTGCCTGGTACTCCTGCCGGGTATTGTCCCAGCGTCATATAGGCGAGGTTGAGCAGCCAGCGTGATTCGAGGTCCGAAGGGTCGGCGCGCAGGATAGACTGATAAAGCTGTATGCTTTTTTGTGTAAGATAGGGGTCGGTATAGATACCGGCGCCCTGTATCGGAAAGATACAGGAAGAGTGGTTGTGGTGGGCAAGGCAGTTGTTGCGCTCGCCAAGCCGCAGGTAGGCCAGGGCAAGCAGATTGCGGAAGTCGGGGTCGGTTGCGGCGGCATTGGACGCCGGTTGCGCGCCGAGGAGCAGCGTTATCGCTTTCTGTTCTTCCCCCAGTTTCATAAGCGCGTCTACCTTATTCCCGATGATGGCAAGGCTATCCTGCCCTCCCGGCACCTTGCCCGTTTGCAAAAGCGAGTCGCAATATGCGAGCTCTGCTTCGGGGCAAAAGATATCAAAGCGACTGGGACTCGGATGAAGACCGGCTTCATATATGGTACGGAGTTGGGCCAGACGGGAATGTTTATGCCAATAGCCGAGCCCGAAGGCGGTGAATAAACCGCCCATCAGGAGTACAAAAATGGAAAGCAGTATTATTTTCTTTTGGGTCATGTACTGCTCATTTAAATTTTAGCACCCGGAGCGAATCGTTGTTAGCGGCAGCCAACAGCAATGACCCGCCTTTGGCCGCCGGCAGCAGGGCCATGCTTTTTATATCACCCTGCAAAATAAGGCCGTTGACTGAGCCGGTGCTGTAGCTAAAACCACCGCGGCCATCCCCTTTTAAAAAACAACCATAAGAGGCATCATAGCGGCCACGCATGACCTCGGCCTGGTATTCGTTGCCCGCCAGCAGAAGATCTACGTTTCCATCCAGATCAAAGTCATGACAAATGATGGCGTTGACCGGGGCGAACTGAGCCTCGGCAGGCAGGGGATGGAAAACGAACTGCCCTTTGCCTTTGTTTTCCAGCCAGCCGCTGCGTGTTTCGGTACAGTATAGACGCAGCAGGCTGTCGCCGGGCCGTTTCGTATATATGTCGGAGAAACGGGCATGCGTATAATCCTGCGTATAAAGGAATTTCTTTTTGACAAAGGGGACCTGCTCGGCCAGCTTCTTACGGCTGACTGCGGGATAAGACGACCGGCTGCCGTCTTCGTTTTTGATATAATAACAAAAGATAGGGTCGATACTGCCATTGCCGTCGAGGTCGGTCGCGAAAAGCTCCATCGGGGTCGAAGGGGAAGCAGCATATTCGCAGTTGAGACCAAGGTTGCCGGCTATGAGATCAAGGTCGCCGTCACCATCAACATCAGCCAATGCCAGCGCGCGCCACTGACCATGCATGTCGCCAAGGCCGGTGGAGGCCGTGACCTCGGTTAGCCGGACCGCCGCGCCGGAGAGGTTGCCGGGAGAAGAGCCGGCGTTCCGGAAAAACCGGATGGGCATCCATTCCCCGGCCAAAACAAGATCTATTCTACCATCTTTGTCAAAGTCCACCCATTGGGCGGCTGTGACCATCCCCGCCCGGCTTATCGCAGGGCAGACAGCAGCGGTGACGTCGGTGAAATGGCCGTGGTCGTTCTGCAACAAAAAACTTCGGGGTGACAGCGGGAATTGTTTAGCGACGCGGCCACCAAGAAAAATATCCGGCTGCCCGTCTCCGTTGAAATCGCCGATGCTTATGCAGCCGGCGCTGGTTTTTACCGTAGCGGGAATGGCGCTGCGATCCAGCGTAAAATTGCCTTTCCCGTCGTTGACATAAAGGCGGGGGATATATTCTTCGGCGTCTTCGGTAAAGATACGGTCGCCGCCGCTGACCAGCAGGTCAGGGTCCCCATCTCCGTCAGCATCGAAGAAGACACAATCCATGTCCTCCTGTTGTCCCGTATTGCCCGGCAGATCCTGTTGTTTGAAAGAGCCATCAGGCTGTTGGATAAAAAGATGACCCGGGTAATTAAAGGCCCCGCCGATATAGAAGTCGCTTAGCCCGTCCTTG
>Ga0193716_1000125_pt1 | contig 44113 bp, 47 predicted proteins | sample U2c1metaG_FD_145901 | JGI IMG/M metagenome (GOLD analysis project Ga0193716, IMG submission 145901) | Soil microbial communities from a riparian zone of the East river system, Colorado, United States - U2c1 | ecosystem: Environmental > Terrestrial > Soil > Riparian zone | place: USA: East River...
GATGCGGCTTGGATAGGTCGCACCGCCGGTGATGATCAAAGTCGGCTTATGCTCGCGCGCCATCGCTTCGACCGCATCATAGTCGATCAGGTGCGTGTCGCGGGTCACGCCGTACTGGACCGCGTTGAACCACTTGCCCGACATCGCCGCACGGGCACCGTGGGTGAGGTGGCCGCCGGCGTCGAGGCTGAGGCCCATGATCGTGTCGCCGGGCTTGGTCAGCGCCAGCATCACCGCACCGTTGGCCTGCGCGCCCGAATGCGGCTGGACGTTGGCGAAACCGCAATTGAAGAGCTGCTTGGCGCGATCGATCGCGAGCTGTTCGACCGTGTCGGACGGCGCGCAGCCCTGATAATAACGCTTGCCGGGATAACCCTCGGCATATTTGTTGGTGAAGACGCTGCCCTGCGCTTCGAGTACCGCCTTGGAGACGATATTCTCGGACGCGATCAGCTCGATCTGGTCCTTCTCGCGCGCGACCTCGCGCTCCACGCCGGCGAACACGGCGGGATCGGTTTCGGCCAGGCCGCGCGAGAAAAAGCCACCACCGGTCACGTTTTCGTGACCGGCCCGTGTCGGCGTCTGGACGTCGTTGGCGGGCTTGCTGCTCATGCGGGCTCCTTGGCGAATTGGGAGAGTTTGGCAACGCGCGCCTGATGGCGGCCGCCTTCGAAACGGGCTTCGAGGAAAGCGTGGACGCAGCTCTTGGCCATGTCCTCGCCGATCAGGCGCGCGCCCATTGCGATGACGTTGGCGTCATTATGGTGGCGGGCGAGCTTGGCGGAGAAGGGCTCGGATACGAGCGCGCAACGCGCGGCCGGGTTGCGGTTGACCGCGATCGAGATGCCGATGCCCGAACCACAGAGCGCAATACCGAAATCGGCTTCGCCCCGTTCGATCGCATGGCCGAGCGCGTAGCCGTAATCGGGATAGTCGACCGATTCATGGCTGTGCGGACCGAGGTCGGTCACATGGTGGCCATGCTCGCGCAACCAGACGGCCAGAGTCGCCTTGAGGGCGATGGCTGCGTGATCGGAAGCGATGGCGATGCGCTCGGCCAACGGAGACTCCAGCGATTCGGGGCGGCACAAGCTGTAGTGTCCGCGCGCCAAACAGGCCAGTACTGGTTGCGAGCCAGACCAGAAGCATTTGCATCCACCATTATGCAATTCCTATGCGGCGGGTGCGGCGCCCCTCTCGCTAAAGAATGCGCCTCCCCCCTAATTGGACGGCGGTGACGCAAGGTTGCGCCGATCCGCGCGCCGGACGCTTTCTTCCGGCTCGAGCATTTCGATGTTCAACACGTCAATGGATGGGGGGCCTGGGCCGCTCACGACCTTGCTGGTCGGCCCCGATGATCATGGTCACTGGTTAGTACAGGAACAAGACGGCGCGCTCGAGGGCAGCTTCGTCTCACAGGCGGCCGCGCTGCAATTCGCCCGCTGGGAACGCCACGCTTATCCGCATGCCCGCGTCGAGCTGAGCGCGACACCGCTCGTCCCGCGCCTCGCGCCCTGATCCTCATGGCGCCGGAAGGCTTCGATGTTGATGCTGATCCTGCTGGGCTTCGCCAGCGCGACCCTCATGCTGCTGTGCCGTGTCTGGCGCGACGACTGTCGCCGCCGGAAGGCGCTGCGCGATCAGCTCGACACACTGTCCTCTTGCGGCCGTGGTCGGCCTCGACGCCGCCACGGCTGAAGATCGTGGAGAATGACATGGTTGCCGATTTTTCCCCAGACCCGGACCCAGACGGATCGCCGTCATGGTCCGCTTATCCCCCGGCCGCGATCTGCCAGGCCTGGTCCCGCGATCCGGACGTGCTGCCCGGGCGCTTCGGCGACCGGCATATCTCGCGGCAGATCGACGATATGCTGATCGGCCTGCGCAAGGCCGGGCGGCGTGCGATCCGTATCCTGGATGTCGGCTGCGGCGATGGGGCCTGGCTGGTCGCGACCGTATTGCGCGCGCCGATGCTGGGCTTCGTTGCGATCGAGGCGCGGGGTTTCGATGTCGCACCCGCTTTGATTGACCGCGCACGATCGATCGTGGCCGGTATTGCCGACCCCCGGATCGGTATTTCGTTCGAGGTCGCCGATGTCGGGGAGGCGTTGGCGCAGGAAGACGATCATGGCGCCGACATTGTGCTTTGCCACTACGGCGCGATCGATCGGCTGCCGGCTGCGGCGCACGAAAGAGTCGGGGCTGAACTGTCGCGCGTCACCGCCGGCGCGCTGATTTGCCTGGGAGGGACGCAATGACGCGGCGTGATCTGGCGATGCGGCTTGCGGGCGTCGCAACGATCGGCGCGGCCTGGGGTGCCTGTTTGTGGTTGCGTGGGTCGATGCTCGGCCCGCCGCACGATCCGACCATGCTGGAGTTCCTACTCGTGCTGGCGAGCTTCGTGCTGACCTTGGTCGGCGGCCTGCTGATCCTGAACGGCGAAAAGCTGATCGGCCCGCGCCCGCCCAGGGATGTCACGCCGTTCCCGGAACGGACGAACCATTGGGATCGTCAGTCGGCGGGTCCGTTGGCGGACGATCGGGCGATGCTGGCGGACATCCTGGCGCGGCGCGCGACCCGGCCCAAGACGCGGCGCTAGAGCGATTTCTAACCGGGTGGAATCACCCGGTGACTCGGAAATCGTGGCAAATCAAAAATCTGGAGCGATCGATCGGATGCAAATCAGATCGATCGCGCTCTAGAGGCTTCAGGCGGCCAGCCGCATCTCCATCCGGCTCCAGATCTCGACGAGCGCGCCGACCAGTTCGCGCATCATCGCCTCGTCATGGCTGGGGCCGGGGGTGAAGCGCAGTCGCTCGGTGCCGCGCGGCACGGTGGGATAATTGATCGGCTGCACGTAGACGCCATATTCGGCGAGCAGGATATCACTCGCGCGCTTGGCTTTGACCGGGTCACCCACCATCAGCGGCACGATGTGTGTGGTGGTCGCCATCACCGGCAGGCCGGCTTCCTCCATCATCGACTTGAGCTTGGCGGCGGCGGCCTGCTGGCCGTCGCGCTCGATGCTCGACGCCTTGAGATGGCGCACGCTGGCGAGCGCGCCCGCGACCAGCACCGGCGACAGGCTGGTGGTGAAGATGAAGCCCGGCGCGTAGCTGCGGACGACGTCGATCACCATCTTGTCGGCGGCGATATAGCCGCCCATCACGCCGAACGCCTTGCCGAGCGTACCTTCGATGATCGTGATCCGGCCCGCCGCATCCTCGCGATCGGAAATGCCGCCGCCGCGCGGGCCGTACATGCCGACGGCATGGACCTCGTCGAGATAGGTCAGCGCTTCATATTTGTCGGCGAGGTCGCAGATGGCATGGATCGGTGAGATATCGCCGTCCATCGAATAGACGCTCTCGAATGCGATCAGCTTGGGCAGTTCGGGGTCGTCGGCGGCGAGCAATTCCTCGAGATGCTCGAGATCGTTGTGCCGGAAGACGCGCTTCTCGCAGCCCGAATTGCGGATGCCCGCGATCATCGACGCGTGGTTCAATTCGTCCGAATAGATGATGCAGCCCGGCAGGACCTTGGCCAGCGTCGACAGCGTCGCCTCATTCGAAACATAGCCCGACGTGAAGAGGAGCGCGCCCTCCTTGCCGTGCAGATCGGCCAGCTCGCCTTCCAGATCGACATGATAATGCGTGTTGCCGCCGATATTGCGCGTCCCGCCCGATCCCGCGCCGACATCGTGCAGCGCTTCTTCCATCGCCGCGATCACCTTGGGGTGCTGGCCCATCGACAGATAATCGTTGGAGCACCACACCGTGATCGGCTTCGGCCCGTTATGCCCGGCGAAGCAGCGCGCATTGGGGAACGTGCCCTTGTTGCGCAAAATATCGATGAACACCCGATACCGTCCTTCGGCGTGCAGCCGATCGATGGCTTGGGTAAAAACGCGATTATAGTCCAAGAGGAGCGTCCCCGGGGTGTCGAAGGCGCGCCTCTAGCGCCGAAAGGCCGAGGTTTCCAGCACGGCCGGCGCATTTTTGATCAAAGCCGCTCAATTTTCGTCAATCCCATGCCAGCCAGCGCGTTTCGCAGGCCTTCCGATAGGTCGATCGTCGCGGTGAAGACGGCGATGCCGGGGGCGGGCGTGTCCGGCCATTGCTGATCGCGCGTGAGGGTGGCGGTGCGGCGCGCAATCCCCTTGGCGCCGTCGACAAACGTAAGCGGGCGTGGCGCGACCGCCGCAAGGCGATCGGCGACGAGCGGGAAATGGGTGCAGGCGAGCACGACGATATCCATCCGGTCGCCGCCCGTCTGATCGAGCAGCCCTGCCAGCGCGTCCGCATAAGCGCTGTCCGGCGTGGGTTCGCCGCGCAAACTGGCCTCGGCAAGCTCGACCAGAGCCGCCGAGCCGTGGCGCAGGACGAGGCAGTCGCTGGCGAACTGCGCCGACAGATCGTCGACATAAGGCTGGCGCACGGTGGCATTGGTGCCGAGCACGCCGATAACGCGCGTTTCGGATTGCTCGGCCGCCGGCTTGATCGCGGGCACCGTACCGACGATCGGCAGATCGAGCGCTGCACGCACCCCCGCCAGCGCGATCGTCGAGGCGGTGTTGCAGGCGATGATGATCAGGCGCGGGCGATAGCGTTCCGCCAGCCGCCCCAGCAAAGCCGGCACGCGCGCCGAAATCTCTGCCTCGGTCTTGGTGCCGTAGGGAAAGCCCCCATTGTCGGCGACATAGACGATGGGCGCGTTGGGCAGCCCCTGCCGCACCTCGGCGAGAACGGAGAGGCCGCCGACGCCCGAATCGAACAGCAATATCGGCCGCGCGTCGCTCACTTGGCCGCGCGCAGGCCCGAGACGGTGAGCGTCGGGCTGATCCGCTCGATATCGGTCTTGAGGTGGAGCAGGGCCACGCCCGGCTGATCGAGCGCGCGGGTCAGCGCGGGCGCGAATTGCTCGGTCGTCTCGACCGTCTCGGCCCATCCGCCATAAGCCCGCGCCAGCGCGGCGAAGTCGGGATTGACGAGGTCGGTCGCCGACACGCGCGCCGGATAGCGCCGTTCCTGATGCATCCGGATCGTGCCGTAGCTGCCATTGTCGATCAGCAGCACCAGCAGGCGTGCGTTTTGGCGAACCGCGGTAGCGAGCTCCTGCCCGTTCATCATGAAGTCGCCATCGCCCGCCACCGCCACCGCGCGGCGTTCGGGGAAACGGATCGCCGCCGCGATTGCCGCGGGCGTGCCATAGCCCATCGCGCCGGCGGTCGGGGCGAGCTGCGACGGTTGCGCGGCATAGCGCCAGAAACGATGTGCCCACGCCGAGAAATTGCCCGCGCCGTTGCAGATGATGCTGTCGGCCGGCAATTGCTCACGCAATGTGCCCCAGCACAGGCCGAGATCGAGCTTCATGCCGTTGGCGAAAGGCGTGTTCCATTCCTCCCACTCGGCATGCGCCGCGGGGCCGTCCGCCTCCGCCGTCGAGGTTTCGTCCATCAATTGGCTGATCGTCCGGGCGAAGCTGCGCGTGTCGGCGCAGACCGCGAGGTCGGCGCGATAGACGCGATCGAGCTCTTCGGGATCGGGATGGACGTGGATCAGGATCTGGCCGGGATGATCGGGCGTGATCAATTCATAGCCGTCGGTGGTCGCCTCGCCCAACCGCGCGCCGACCACCAGCACCAGGTCGGCCCGCTTGATCCGCGCCACCAATTTGGGATTGGGGCCGTAGCCGAGATTGCCGGCATAGAGCGGGAAATCGTTGGGCATGGCGTCCTGGCGCCGGAACGCAGTGGCGACCGGCAGCCCGGTCCGCATCGCGAACAAGGCGAAGTCGCGCGCGGTGTCCGCGTCCCAGTCGGCACCGCCGACGATTGCTATAGGGGCGCTGGCGCCGCGAAACTTGTCGTACAACGCATTCATCGTCTCCGGATCGCAACCCTGCACCGGGCGCTCGACCCGCGGGCGGTCGACGGCTTCGGCCATGTCCTCCAGCATGTCCTCGGGCAGCGCCAGCACGACCGGACCCGGCCGGCCGTTCATCGCGGTCGCATAAGCACGGGCGATATATTCGGGGATACGCGCTGCTTCCTCGATCCGCGCCGCCCATTTGCACAACGGCGCGAAGAAAGCGGGGAAGTCGATTTCCTGGAATCCTTCGCGGTCGCGCGCATCGCGAGCGACGTCGCCGACGAACAGGATCATCGGCGTCGAATCCTGCATCGCGACATGCACGCCGATCGAGGCGTTGGTCGCGCCCGGCCCGCGCGTCACGAAGCAGACGCCCGGCCGGTGCGTCATCTTGCCGTCGGCCTCGGCCATGAACGCGGCGCCGCCTTCGGCCCGCGTCACGACCACGTCGATCTCGGGCGAATCGACCAAAGCGTCGAGCACGGGCAGAAAGCTCTCGCCCGGTACGGTGAAGATACGGTCGCAGCCTTGCGCGACCAGGGCGTCGACCAGGATGCGGCCACCGGTTCTCAGCTTCGTCATGACGGCGCTATAGCGAGGCGATAAGGCTGCGCAAACGCACCGAACTTGAATCCATATTCAGGTTTGATCCGGCGGCGCAACATCGGCATAGGCAGGCGCCTGGAGGGTTCATGGCCAACAAGATCTATCCCGACGCGACCGCCGCTCTGGCTGGCCTGCTCAAGGACAATATGACGATCTGCGCAGGCGGGTTCGGCCTGTGCGGCATCCCCGAACGGCTGATCGACGCGATCGAGGCGTCGGGCGTGAAGGGCCTGACCGTCGTTTCCAACAATGCCGGCATCGACGGCGTGGGCTTGGGCAAGCTTCTGCGCAGCCGCCAGATCGCCAAGATGATCTCCTCCTATGTCGGCGAGAATAAGGAATTCGAACGCCAATATCTCAGCGGCGAGCTTGAGGTCGAATTCTGCCCCCAGGGCACGCTGGCGGAACGCTGCCGCGCGGGCGGGGCGGGCATTCCCGGTTTCTACACCAGGACCGGCGTCGGCACCGTCGTCGCCGACGGCAAGGAGACCAAGGAGTTCGACGGCGAAACCTATGTGCTCGAACGCGGCATCGTCGCCGATCTGTCGATCATCAAGGGCTGGAAGGCGGATGAGGCCGGCAACCTGATTTTCCGCAAGACCGCACGCAACTTCAACCAGCCGATGGCGACCGCGAGCAAGGCCACCGTGGCCGAGGTCGAGGAAATCGTGCCCATCGGCAGCCTCGATCCCGACTGCATCCATGTGCCGGGCATCTATGTGAAACGACTGATTTCCGGCGCGCCCTACGACAAGATGATCGAGTTCCGGACCGTGCGCACGCGGGAGCCGGCATGAAAAGTCCGCCAGAGCATTTTCCAGTCCGGTGGAATCACCGGACGACTCGGAGAATGCGGCAGAGCAATGGTTTAGAGCGGCGATCCCCTGCAACCGGATCGAGAACCGCGCTAACGGCGCTGGTCCTCGCGCTGGCGCTAGCCGCGCCCGCCACGGCGCTGACCAAGAAGGCGCCGTCGGCCAAAGCGAAACCCGCCGCCACGGCGCCCAAGACCTATTTCCCGCCCGAACCGCCGGCGGCCCCGCCCCAGCTGCACGGCATCCAATATCTCTACGGCTCGGCCGAGGCCGCCGCGCTCACCCGCCAGACGTGGCGGATGCTCGCCGATTTCGTTGACGAACAGGTCGCGGGCGGCACGCACAAGGGCGTCGTGCTCACCCCGGATTCGACGCTCACCAATCCGCATTTCCTGCCCTGCGGCGACAAGCCGCCCGCGATCGTGCTCGACGTCGATGAAACCTCGATCCTCAATCTCGGCGCCGAATATGATGACCTCGTTGCCAACCGGAAAGTGTTCGACGACGACGCCTGGGACCGGTGGGAGAAGGGTGGCGCGGCTTTTGTCGCGCCCACGCCCGGCGCCAAGGAAGCGCTCGACCGGCTGCGCGATCATGGCGTGACCGTGATTTTCAACTCCAACCGCGCCGTCGTGAACGCGGCCGGTGCCGAAGCCGCGCTCAATGCGGCGGGACTGGGTCCGGCCAAGCATGGCGAAACCCTGTTCCTCAGCGGCGACGATGCCAATGGCTCGTTCAAGGATGGCCGCCGCCAGGTCATTGCCGCCAAATATTGCGTGCTGGCGATGGCGGGCGATCAACTCGTCGATTTCTCCGACCTGTTCACGACCGAGCCCAATGGCGTCGCCGCGCGCCGCGCCACCGTCGCTTATTCGGGCATCGCCGATCTGTGGGGCAATGGCTGGTTCGTAATGCCCAACCCGGTTTATGGCAGCGCGCTGCAGGGCGGCCCCGACGATATCTTCCCCAAGGACAAGCAATGGCGCGATCCCGGTCCGCCCAAGCCGCCCGCGCCTGCCGTTGAAGCCGTGCCCGAACCCACTCCGAAGAAAGCGAAATAATGGCCTGGACCCGTGACGAGATGGCGGCGCGCGCCGCGAGGGAGCTGAAGGACGGCTTCTACGTCAATCTGGGCATCGGCATCCCGACGCTCGTGGCCAATCACGTGCCAGCGGGTGTCGAGGTCACGCTCCAGTCGGAAAACGGCATGCTCGGTATCGGGCCGTTCCCCTATGACGACGAGGTCGATCCCGATCTGATCAATGCCGGCAAGCAGACGATCAGCGAATTGCCGTCCTCGTCCTATTTCTCCTCGTCGGACAGCTTCGCGATGATCCGCGGAGGGCATATCGACCTGACCGTGCTCGGCGCGATGGAAGTGAGCGAGCAGGGCGACATCGCCAACTGGATGATTCCCGGCAAGATGGTGAAGGGCATGGGCGGCGCGATGGATCTCGTCGCCGGCGTCAAGAAGATCATCGTCGTGATGGAGCACACCTCCAAGGACGGCAGCCCCAAATTCATCCCCGCCTGCACTTTGCCGCTGACCGGCAAGAATGTGGTCGACATGATCGTGACCGATCTGTGCGTGTTCCAGCGACCCGATCATCTTTCGCCGTTCAAGCTGGTCGAGCTCGCACCCGGCGTCACTGCGGACGAGGTCAAGGCCAAGACCAGCGCCACCTACGCGCGCTGATTTCGGCCCTAACGGTTCGTCGCACGACGAGCCGAGCAGCCTGCGCGTTGACCGCTTGGGCGGCGCGCCCCAAGACTGTCGGCAGTGAAGCCGCCCCGCCGATCCCGATCGTCCCGTTCGACCCGTCCGCTCTGGCGCGATCCGCTGGTCGTGCGGAGCGCGCAACTGCTGCTGGCGATCGCCTTGTTCATCGAAATCCTGGTGATCGCCAAGCATTTCATGGCGACGCGGCCGGTTCGCCAGGGCATCAGCACCGCCGCCAACGCCGAGCGCGCGCTGGGCGCGGGCCCGCTCAATCCGCGCATCTATCGTGTCGATTATGGCCGGCTCGACGAACGCGCGCGCAGCATCGTCGATCGTAAGGATATGGCGGGCCTCGCCATCGCGGTGATCGAGGACGGGCAATTGTCCTTCATCAAGGCCTATGGTGTGGTCGATGCCTCCACCGGCGAGAAAGCGACGCCGCAGACGGTATGGCGCTGGGCCTCGGTCTCGAAGGGCGTGGCGGCGACGCTCGAGGCCCTGCTCGCGCGCCAGGGCAAGCTCCGCCTCGACGATCCCATCTCGAAATGGTCGTCGACGCTCAAGCTGCCGCATGACAATCAGAATGTCGCCACCTTGGCGGATGCGCTGTCGCACCGTCTCGGCATCGTCAAGAATGCCTATGACGACCGGCTGGAGGATAATGTCGATCCGGCCTTGATCCGCGGCGACTATGGGCCGCTCTTCCCGATGTGCCCGCCCGGCACCTGCTGGGCCTATCAGAATGTCGCGTTCGACGTGGCGCACGAGGCGGTCGAGAAGGCGACCGGCCTGACCTATGACGAAGCCGCGCGCCGCTATATTTTCGCCCCGCTCGGCATGACCAGCGCCAGCACCACCAAGGAAGGGCTGGTCGGTTCGGCCAGTTGGGCGCGCCCGCACAATGCGCGACGGCCGATCCCGGTGCAGGATGCCTATTACCGCATTCCGGCCGCGGGCGGGGTCAACAGCTCGATCGTCGATCTCGGCATCTGGATGCGCGCGCAGATGGGCGGGGCGCCCGGCGTGCTGCCGCCGGATATATTGTTCGAACTGCACGTGCCGCGCGTCTTCACGCCGCATCGTGGGCTCGCGCCGTACGATCTGGCGCTCAAGAACAGCGCTTACGGCCTGGCCTTCCGCGAGTCCGATTATGAAGGCCATCACCTGATCTGGCATCGCGGCGCGGTGCGCGGCTCGCGCTCGGAGATCATCTTCGATCCGGTCGAGCGGTTCGGCGTGGCGATGCTGTGGAATTCGACCTCGGTGAAGCCGACCGGCCTGCCGCTCGAAATCTTCGACCAATATTACCGCCTGCCGTTCCATGATTGGGTACAGGTCGGCAAGCCGTGAACGTGCTTCTTACCGGATCGAGCGGCTGGCTCGGCCGGCATCTGGCGCCCTTGCTGGAAAGCGACGGCCATCGCGTCGTCGGACTCGACGTTGCGCCTGGGCCGCACACCATGCTGCTCGGCTCGGTCGACGACCGCGATCTGATCGCCCGCGCGTTTCGCGATCATGCGATCGACGCGGTGATCCACGGCGTCGCGCTGCATCAGCCCGATATCGCGCGCTATCCGAAGCAGCGTTTCGTCGACGTCAATGTCAGCGCCACGCTCGGGCTGCTTGAGGAAGCGGTCGCGGCGAAGGTCGACCGGTTCGTGTTCACCTCGAGCACCTCGCTCATGATCTCGGCCGCGATCCGCGAAGGGCGGGGCGAAGCGGCCGCGTGGATCGACGAGACACTGGCGCCGCTGGCGCCGCGCAACATCTATGGCGCGACCAAGCTCGCGGCCGAACGGCTATGCCGCCTGATCCACGACGAACATGGGCTATCCGTCGTCATCTTGCGCACCAGCCGCTTCTTCCCCGAGGAGGACGATCAGGCGCATGTCATCGGCCTGTCCGGCCCGAACACCAAGGCGAACGAGCTGCTCCACCGGCGGCTGACCGCGCAGGACGCGGCCGAAGCCCATCGGGTCGCACTGGCGCGCGCGCCAGATATCGGTTTCGGCTTGTTCGTCATTTCCGCGCCGACGCCGTTCGCGCGCGCCGATGCGGCGGCGCTCAAGCAGGATGCCGCGCGCGTGATCGCCGGCTATTTCCCCGATGCGCCCGAACTCTATGCGCGGCGTGGCTGGACTTTGCCTCGGTCGATCGACCGCGTCTACGATGCGGGCCTCGCCGAACGGGTCCTCGGCTTCCGCTGCCGAACCGATTTCTCAGGCTTGCTTGATGTCTTGCGGCGGGACGATCCGCTGCCCTTCTCGCATGATCCCGGCTACGTTTCGCCTCAGGCGGCTTCCCGCATGAACGGCTGATACAGGATCACCCGGTTGCGACCCTGTTCCTTGGCGGCATAGAGCGCCGCGTCGGCATAGGAAACGAGCTGCTCCAGCGCCGCCATCTGCCCGCTCGCGCAATAGACGCCAAGGCTGGCGGTGACGTGGCCGACCACCGGGAAATCGTGCGCCTCGATGCTGGCGCGCAATTTGCCCGCGATGCTCATCGCCGCATCCAGGTCGGAGATGCTGCAGATCAGCAGGAATTCCTCGCCGCCCCACCGTCCGACGATATCGCCGGTCCGCGTATTCTCGGTCAGGATCTGCGCGATCGTGGTGAGCACCTGATCGCCCGCGCTATGCCCGAAGCGGTCGTTGACCGCTTTGAAATGATCGACGTCGAGCAGGATCACGGCAGATGTGCCCTCGCGGCGGTTCATCGCGATCGGATGATAGAGATCGATCACGCCCGAGCGGTTGAGCAATCTGGTGAGATAATCGCGCCGCGCCGATTCCTCGGCATATTGGGCGATGCGCAATGCTGCCGCCTGGCTCTTCCGACGCTGTTCCAGATCCTCGCGCAGCTTGAGGATACGATAGAGCAGGTAGAAGCCGATCAGCACGACCCATGCCGCCAGGATCGCGCCGTACCACGTTGCCTGCGCGATCACGCGGCTGCGCAGCGCGATGCTGTCGACCTTGAACAGATAGGTGCCCGCGGGCGCGTTGGTACCGGTCTGGAACTGGATTTCTGTCACGTCGTCGAGCTGGACGTGCCGCAAGGCCGTCGTGATCTTGTTCTGCGTCAGCCACCATTCGGCGACCGCGAAGTCCGACGTCTGGAGCTCGATGACGTTGCGCCCCTGCTGGGCCGTCACCTCCACATTGTTGAACTTCAGCGTGTCGGGAATTCCGGGCGTGCTGTAGCGCCGGTCGTAATTCTTGAGATAGACGCGGAACGTGTTGCCTGGGCCCCGGTAATCGAGATTGATCGTCAGCGATTCCAGCCGGCTGAGGTCGAGTCCCCGGTCGGGCGTCCGGGCATCGAGCAGCAACTCGTAGCCGCAATAGGGATAGGCGTAGACGGGACGGATATGGCAGCGCCAGTTCAGCGCGCGATAGGGATTGACGTGGATCGTCGATTTTCCGCCATGCGGCGCGTCGCCGTAATAACGCGGCGTGTAGAGCGTCGAGCCCGGAATGATCGTGATCGTCCGGGTCAGGATGCTATCCTGGAATCGCACCGCCGCGAATGTCGCCAGCAGCAGCAGGAAAAGCACGATCTCGAACTGGAATTCGGCGGCGGCCCGCCACCCGCGCTTCGCCGGGCTCTTGAAGGAGACCGGGTCGGCGGGATCATACTCTACAACTTCACTCATCAGGCTCCGCCCCGAGGTGCAGCCGGTTCAACCGACTCATCCTCTTTGAATCCGGTGCGTTTAACGCGCAGAGATTAACATATTTTGAGTTGGGCATACAGAAGCAGGGCTCGTCTGGCCTTGCGCGCCAACCGCTCTTATGTGCGCACCATCATGTCCGCACCCCGCACCCTCTACGAAAAGATCTGGGACGCGCACGTCGTGGCACGCCGCGACGACGGAACCTGCCTGATCTACATCGATCGCCACCTCGTCCACGAAGTGACCAGCCCGCAGGCCTTCGAGGGACTTCGCGTGGCGGGACGCAATGTACGCCGGCCCGATCTCACGCTCGCGGTGCCGGATCATAACCTGCCGACCACGGCGCGCGTCGATGCGCTGGGCCACCGCCTGCCGATCGCGGATCTGGAAAGCGCCAACCAGCTCGCCGCGCTCAGCCGCAACGCGCCCGAATTCGGCATAAAATTGTTCGACGAGGTCTCGCCCGAACAGGGCATCGTCCATGTCGTGGGACCGGAGCAGGGCTTCACTCTGCCCGGCACGACCCTCGTCTGCGGCGACAGCCATACCGCCGCGCATGGCGCGTTGGGCGCGCTCGCCTTCGGCATCGGTACGAGCGAGGTTGAGCATGTGCTGGCGACGCAGACCCTTTTGCTCGCGCCGTCCAAGACGATGGAGATCCGCGTCGACGGCACGCTCGGCTTCGGTGTCTCGCCCAAGGACGTGATTCTCGCGATCGTCGGCAAGGTCGGCGCCGCCGGCGGCACCGGTTATGTCGTCGAATATACCGGCTCGGTGATCCGCGACATGTCGATCGAAGGGCGGCTGACCGTCTCCAACATGGCGATCGAGCATGGCGCGCGCTCCGGCCTGATCGCGCCCGACGACAAGACCTATGCCTATCTGAAAGGCCGCCCGATGGCGCCGCAGGGCGAGGCGTGGGAACGCGCCGTCGAATATTGGCGCTCGCTCCCGACCGATGCCGGCGCACGCTACGACAAGGTCGTCACGCTCGACGCCGCCGATATCGCGCCGAGCCTGACCTGGGGCACCAGCCCCGAGGATGTCGTCGCGATCACCGGCCGCGTACCCGATCCGATGAGCTTCGCCGATCCCTCCAAGCAGGAGGCCGCGCGCAAATCGCTCGATTATATGGGCCTGACCCCGGGCACGCGCATGCAGGATGTCGGCGTCGAGCATATCTTCATCGGCAGCTGCACCAACAGTCGGATCGAGGATCTGCGCGCCGCCGCCGCGGTCGCCAAGGGCCGTCATGTCGCGGACACCATCCGCCAGGCGCTGGTTGTCCCCGGCTCGGGCCTGGTCAAGCGCCAGGCCGAGGCCGAGGGGCTGGACCGCATCTTTATCGAGGCAGGCTTCGAATGGCGCGAGCCGGGCTGCTCGATGTGCCTCGCGATGAACCCCGACAAGGTCCCGCCGGGCGAACGCTGCGCGTCGACCTCGAACCGTAATTTCGTCGGCCGCCAGGGCCCTGGCGCGCGCACCCACCTGGTGTCGCCGGCCATGGCCGCGGCGGCGGCGGTGACGGGCCGGTTGACCGACGTACGCGAGCTGATCGCGGACCCCAAAACGGCATAATTTACACTTCCGCTCGATCCCGCATCCGCGGATATTGCGCGGCAGTAACGAGTCGCTGCTGTGCGTTCCGTTCGATTGGTTGGGGGGTTTCATGAAACGTTCGGTATTCGCGGCCGTTGCCGCGTTGGGGCTTGCCGTGTCGCCGGCCGGCGCGCAGCTCGTGCTCGATCAGCAGCAGACCGACTACAACATCGCCATTCCGTTCGGTTTCGTTAACGACGGCGACAATCTGCCGGTCGGCCAGTCCTTCACCGCCGGCCTGTCCGGCACCTTCGCCGGCTTCCAGCTCGTCTCCAATTACGGCGGGGAGAACAGCTCGGATGTGACCTTCGAAATCCGGCAGGGGTCCGGTCTCGCCGGCACCGTGCTCGGCACCGCCAGCCAGAGCGTTACCTGCCAGGAGAATGGCGACGGCTTTTGCATCTTCACCTTCGACACGTCGGGCCTCGGCATCACGCTCGCGGCGGGCCAGCAATATACGTTCGACTTCACCGCCAGCACGGGCATCCTCGGCACCTATGGCGTGCTCGGCACCGGCTATGACAGCTATGCCGGCGGCAAGGCCTTCCCGGGCCCCGGCTATGGCGACGCGCCGTTCAACTGGGATATGGAGTTCAAGACCTACGTAGACGTCGGCGGCTCCGAGCCCGGCGTGCCCGAGCCTGCGAGCTGGGCGATGATGCTCACCGGCTTCGGTCTCACCGGCGCGGCGATGCGGCGCCGCAAGATTTTCCTCACCGCCTGATCGTTCAGGCGCGCTTGCCTCCGGTGCCGCGGCAGTGGCAAAGGCCGCATCGCCGCAGCACCGGAGATGCCAGAATGAACATGTCGATCGCCTTTTTCGCTGGCTTGCTGATGGCCGGCGCAGCCCACGCCGCCGCGCCCGCGCCCGTTTCCCTCACCCGCCTCGATTGCGGCAAGATCGTCGCCTTCGATCTCGATCTCTTTTCCGACACGCGCGCCTATGTCGGCCAGCACCGCGATCTCGCCGCGAGCTGCTACCTGATCCGCCACGGCGACACCTACATGCTGTGGGACACGGGCATTCCGAAGGCGATGCTCAACCACGTTCCCGATCCGAAGCAGGGCCTGGATGCCGTGCTGACCGTCACGATCGTCGATCAGCTCGCGAAGCTCGGCCTGAAGCCCGATCAGATCGGCATCGTCGGCATCAGCCACGAACATTTCGACCATACCGGCCAGGCGTCCGATTTCCCGGGCGCGAAATTGCTGATTGGGAAGGGCGACGTCGACGATATGCGTGGCCCCAATAAGGATGAAGGCAAGGCGCTCGCGCACTGGCTGAACGATGGCGGCGCGCTGGAGCCGGTCGTCGGCGACAAGGATGTGTTCGGCGACGGCAGCGTCGTCATGCTCGATCTGCCCGGCCACACCCCCGGCCACCATGGCCTGCTCGTGAAATTGCAGCACAAGGGCTATGTCCTGCTCTCGGGCGACGTGTCGCACTTCACCGCCAATTACGACACGAACGGCGTGCCGTCGTTCAACAGCAACCGTGCCGACACGCTCGCATCGCTCGATCGCTTCAAGAAGCTGGCCGCGAACCTGCACGCGACCGTGATCATCCAGCACGAGCCCGCCGATATCGCCAAGCTGCCCGCTTTCCCCAAGGCGGCCGACTGATGGAGCCGGTCACCGTCGTGCAGGGCAAGGCCTATCCGTTCGGCCGCAAGAATGTGGACACGGATGTCATCATCCCCGCCCACTGGCTGAAGACGATCACGCGCTCCGGCCTCGGCCGCGGCGCGTTCGAGGTGGTGCGCGCCGAGCCCGGCAACGTCTTCGACGACCCGGCGTGGCAGGGCGCGCCGATCCTGATCGCGGGCGACAATTTCGGCTGCGGCTCCAGCCGCGAACATGCCGCCTGGGCGCTCGGCGACATGGGCGTGCAGGCGGTGCTCGCGCCCAGCTTCTCGGATATCTTCTCGGGCAACGCGTTCAAGAACGGCATCGCCACCGTGATCCTTCCGCAGGACGCGATCGACCGCCTGATGCAGGTCGCGCAGACCGACGAGATCACCGTCGATCTCGAAACCCAGACTGTGACCACGCCCTTCCAGGATCGCTTCACATTCCAGATGGACCCCTTCCGCCGCGATTGCCTGATGAAGGGCCAGGACGAGATCGGCCTCACACTGGCGATGGCGGGGGATATCGGGCGCTACGAAACGCGGCAGGCGGCGAACCAGCCCTGGCTCTGACAAGCTCGGTCACGCACGTCCCAAATTTTGGGGCCGCGGTGCGGGTAGTGCCGGGTCGCAGCGTCTCCACCGGTGGAGAGTATACAATCCGGATCGATCGGCGGCGCGTCGGGCCGCAAACCGCGCATCGGCTTCCTGTTCCTGGGCGGCGAACATCAGGTTCTGCACATGGCGCCGGTGGCGGCTGAACTGGATGCCGGCGGTCGCGCCCGCGTCGTCATCTTCGCGCTTCCGGGCGAGCGCGCACGCGTTGCCGGTGCGCTCGATCGTTTCGGAATGCACGCACCGGTGAGGTCGCTCGAAGCGCACTGGCTGTTGCTGGGGATGGATCGGGTTTTCGCCGGCCTGTCCGACTTCAAGGTGCCGGGGCTCCTCGCCAACCGCAGGCTCTTTGCCGGGCTTGACGCGCTGGTCGTCGCCGAACGCACCTCGACCCTGCTCAAGCGGCTCCCGGGGCCCAAGCCCTATCTGATCCACATCCCCCACGGCGCCGGCGATCGCGCCAAGGGCTTCGAAAAGCGCATCCGCCTGTTCGACCATGTGATCGTGGCCGGCCCGAAGGATCGCGATCGCATGATCGCGGAAGGCCTGGTCGATCCCGAACATTGCCAGGTCTCCGGCTATATCAAGCGGGCGGCGGTGCGATCTCTCCTGCCACAGGAAGGCCCCGAGCGTCTGTTCGCCAACGATCGCCCCGTGATCCTCTACAACCCGCATTTCGACCGCAAACTGTCATCCTGGGACAAGTTCGCCGACGCCCTGATCTCCGCCATCGAGCAACAGGATCATTTCAATCTGGTCGTCGCGCCGCATGTGCGCCTGCGCGGGCGCCTTTCCGCCGCCGAACGCCGGCGCTTCGAAGCGCGCGCAATGCCCGATCGGATCATCGTCGATTTCGGCTCGAGCCGCTCGTGCGACATGACCTACACGCTCGGCGCCGACCTCTATGTCGGCGACGTCAGCAGCCAGGTGTACGAATGCCTCGACCGGCCGAAACCGTGCTTCTTCCTCAATCCGGGCGTGAAGGACTGGCTGGCGGATCCCAGCTTCGCCCATTGGCAATTGGGCGAAGTCATCGACGATCCGGACGAGATTCTGGAGGCGCTGGATCATGCGATCGAATGCCATCCCTTGTTCGCGCCGCTGCAGCAAAGCGCCGTATCGCGCGCGACCGGGCCGGAGGGGCAGGATGCGGTCCGCACCGCGGCCCGGATGATCGGGGATCTTGCCGAAGCCAATCGATAAGGGCGCGCGCCCGGATGAAGGGTCAGGACGAGATCGGCCTCACGCTGGCGATGGATATCGGGCGCTACGAAACCCGCCAGGCGGCCGACCAGCCCTGGCTCTAAGGCCGCTATCCCCTCAGAATTTACGCCCGTGCGCCTGGACTGGCTGGATCGATGGTGCGACCGGCATCGGCTTGCGCTCGGCCGGGGCCGCCTGCGCCGTCCCGCCGGACGCGCCGACCGCCACCCCCGAAATATAGGTATCCATGGGTGCGATCGCGGCGCCGGCATAGGGGTCCGGATTGTGGACCGCGATCTGGAACGTGTAGCCCGCTTCCTTGGCGCCCGGGCCGAAGAAGCCGCCGGCGAACGTCCCGTTGGTGGTGATCGCGCCTGGGTTTACCGCCGTAAGCGTGCCATTAAACTGGTCCGCGCCGATCGATCCGGTGCCATTGAAGACGCCGGAGAACGCCGAGCCGGGCAGCGTGAGCACGGTGCTGACCGTTCCGCTGCCGAAATTCGCGCTCAGCGTCGCGGTGCCGCCGACGGCCCGCAATGTCGACGGATAGTAATTGGTCTCGAATATCTGGGCGGAGGCGACCATCTGATAGGTGGCGCTGCCGGTGGTCGGCATGTTGGCCGCGCCGGTCGGCTGGCCGTAGATGAAATAGCTCCGGGTCGTCAGGTTCGCCGCACTGTCGGTATGCGCCCATAGCCCGTAGCTGGTATAGCTCAGCGTGACCGGCGCGCTGGCCGCCGTGTCCGTCCGGGCATTGCCGTACAGCGTCAGCTCGTCGGCGGTGGTGCCCGCCGTCTTCGAATAGATATTGGTGTAGGCATAATCCGCCTTGCGATCGCCCGCGCCGAAACTGGCCGAGCCGCTGCTGTTCTGCGCCGTATAGCTGCCGCTGGACGCATCATAGCTGAACGTCAGCGCCGAACTCCGCCCGCTCACCGCCAACCCATTCAGCGTGGCCTCGCCGCCTTGCTGCCCGTCCGTATAGGTCCGCGTCAGTCCGTGGAAGCTGAGCACGCTGGTTGTGGTGTCGAACGTGGCATTCACCTTCAACGGCAGCGGCGTCGCCGGCGGTGGTGGCGGAGGCGGGGGCGTGGGCGTCGAATTGACCCCGCCACCGCCGCATCCCGCCAGCAACAGGCACGCCGCCAAAACCCCAAACCCACCGATCTTCATCCGCAACGTTTCCCCAAAAAACTCCCGCCAGCCGGCAGGAACAGTCAAACATCAGAAGGCGGTGGCTATCCCCAGCTCGCCTGCAAGTCTGCGATAATCGTATAATATGACGCGCGAAGCATTCCGCTCGTACCGCACGCGTATCAATGGCGAGATTGATCCGATACGGATTTGGCGAAAGGTGCCGCTCACCCCAACTGTAAAGTCGTCGTCCACCCGCCGCGCGGTAAACAGCGCGATTCTCTGGTCCGCTTCCAGATGGCTGTAACTCAAATTCACCGCGACCGTTGTCTGGCCCAACTCGCGGAATAGATAGGTGCCGATGCCGCCGCCGGCTGTGGCATAGCCCGGGTCCCGCGCATCCTGGCGGTTGCCGGACACTTGCAGCCCGCCCCCGAACCGCGCCGAAAAGGCCCGGTCCACGCCCACCGCCAGCGAAACCGCGTCGCCGCTCTCCAGCCGGTCGTAATGATTGGCGATATGCGCGAACGTCGCGTTGACGCGCAACTGGCCGCGCCGCCCGACGGTGTGCTGCCAGTCGCCGCTCGCCGCCGCCGATGCCGTGTACAGCCGTTGGCCGTACCAGCGCCACGCCGGCCCCGCGCCCAGGCTGATCGTGTCGCCGGCCACGCTGAATTCGGGCCCGATCTGGGGCGCCAGCACAACATCGTCATACGCCGCCGTTCGATAGAGATCGGCGCTGCCGGACAGGCGCGCGAGCAGGCTGGCATCGTCCGACAGCGAAAAGCGCGCGAAGCCCTGGCCCCGCATCGTCGCGCCCAGCCCCGAATGCGCCCGCGCGTCCCGGTTCAGCGTGAAATCGCCGATCACCGTCGCCAGCGTGCCCGAAGCGGTTGCCCGATTGACGTTGGTGTCGGGCGCGAGCGCGAACTCGATACTGCCGCCCATCGGCCGCCGTGTATCCAGCGCCTGCGCATAGAAGCGCACCGCCTGCTCGACCGTGGGTGGCAGCCCGCCGGCCTGCGCCGCCCGCAATTCGCGCGCCGCGTCGCGGATATGGCCCAGATGCGCATCGATCCGCGCCAGCTCCAGCCGCACCGGCCCGGCGCCTGGTTTCTCGTCCAAAATGTGCCGCAACTCGATCGCGGCGTCGCGATAATGGTGCTCCCGGTCGGCCAGCATCAGCGCCAGCCGAAACCGCGCCTCGCTGCGCAGATCAACATCGGGATTGGTGGCAAGCGCGCGATACGCATTCTCGGCGGTCGCATAATCCGCCCGATCCCGCGCCGCATCGGCCAGCGCAAACAACTGGGCGGTGGTCAGGCGCTTCTGGGCCGGGCGGGGCGGCGGCGGATCGCCCGCCGACGGGGCCTGGCTCAGCGCCGGGCTGGCCGATCCGGCCGCCAGCAAGGCCGCCAGATACATCCCGGACAGCCTTGTTCTAAAAGCCATTTCCCCCATCCGGCGGCGGATAGATGCTCAGGCGGACTTGGACAATGACCTCGGCACGGCGGCGCAGCCGTGATCCCGCCGCAGGACGCGATCGACCGGTTGATGGAGGTCCAAGGACCGACGAGATCACAGTCGATCTCGAAACCCAGACCGTGATCTCGCTTTTCCAGGATCGCTTCGCATTCCAGATGGATCCGTTCCGCCGCGACTGCCTGATGAGGGGCCAGGACGAGATCGGCCTCACGCTGGCGATGGCGGGCGACATCGGCCGCTATGAAGCGGGAATGGCGGCGGAGCGGCCCTAGCTTTGAGGCGATTGCTCGTCCGCGCGCGGACAAACTGACAGCTATACATCGGGCGGACGGGAGCTTTGCGCTTATCGCTGCTGGCAGATCGGCCTCTCGTTTCGTCGATCAGATTCGGTTGTATGGTCACCTAGCCCTGCCGGATATGTTTCGCCGCCCGATTTCATTGAGCCGAGCCTTGTTGCGCCAACCAAACTGGTAGAGACGTAGCTGATGGTCAAAGCTCGGAGCCCATACGTTTATTTCGCACGGCTGATTGTCACGAACGTCAAATCGTTCGGCGCCATGCAGGTGCTTAACCTTGCAGACGAGTCTGGAAGGCCAGCGCAATGGACATTGATTTTAGGAGATAATGGAGTCGGCAAGACGACCCTTTTGCAGTGTCTTGCTTTGATGCGCCCAATCGTCTCGATCAAAGAGGGGTCCGCTTCTGACGCATATGCCCCTGAGCCAGATCGTGTCGTACCAGGCATTACCGGCCGAGAAAACGCGGACATCATATCATTGGCGAGAATGGGTGCGGTAAACGTAGCCATAGAGGCAGACCTTGTCGCGGGTAGGCGCCTGGCTGGGGTAGGCGGCCGGCCGACGTCGCTTCGCATGTCAGTTGAGATGGAGATGGAAACAAAAAAGCGGGATCTGCAAAAGTTCGAGCCATCGCAAAACGTAATACCTCGTTTCACAGCTCCATTCGTAGTCGGGTACAGCGCCGCTAGGCACATGAAATATAGGCGGGGCGAGCCAGCCCTTTGGACCGACGATCCCACAGAATCTCTTTTTGATGCGTCAGTCGAACTCGTTGATGCGGAAGATATCCTGCAGCGATTAGACTACGCCGGTCTCCGAGGTGACGCAAAATCAGCGGCGCTTCTGGTTCGTTTGAAGGACGCTTTAGCGAAGCTCCTGCCAGACGTCCGATTAGGGGCGGACATCACGCTAAACGGCCCGGCCACGCCGGGGAATGATGGGAAGGCGACAGGGGTTCAAGTTAAGACACCCTACGGACAGGTGCCGATCGCGGCGCTTAGTCTCGGTTACCAGACGGTTACCGCTTGGGCCGTCGATCTCGCTTGGAAGCTGTTCGAGAGATACCCTGAATCTAAGAATCCTCTTCAAGAGCCGGCAATAGTATTGATTGATGAGATTGACCTTCACCTACATCCGGTTTGGCAGCGCTCTCTAAAAGGCACGATCGGGGAATTCTTTCCGGAAGTCCAGTTTATTGCAACGGCGCACAGTCCATTAATAGCTCAGAGTTTCCTCGACGACAATATAGTGGTGTTAAAACGGAATGAAGACCACGTCGAAATCGAGAGTGATCCGGCAGTAATTTCGAGATGGACACTCGATGAGATCATAACGAGTGATCTTTTCGGATTGAGGTCGCCATATTCACCCCCAATCGATGCGATACTGGAAGAGAGAGCGATTCTATCACAGCTTTTACGTCGTAATCCGAAGCAAAAGGCCAGGCTCGCCGAGGTCCAACAGATTATTCTTTCGCTACCCTCGGAAGAAAGGCCAGCGGATCAGGCCGCGCTTGAGAGGTTACGCGCTGCTGCCGACGCGCTCCCCAGCTAGCAAGATGATTTCGGTGATCCGCCCTCTAGTTGTTCCTCCGGCGCTCGCACCCGGTGTTGGAAAAACAATCCAAAACTGCGCCCTTAGAGACGCGTCACCGAATGAATACGAGACAGGAGCTAGAAAATTCAAGTTTTTAAAGAGCATATATGGTCCAAAATCCGTTAAATTTGTGCTGGCCGAAGCGCAATATAACAAATGCTGCTTTTGCGAAGGGGAATTCGACGCCCACGTCGCCGGCGACGTGGAGCATTATCGGCCAAAGGGATCGACTCAACTTAGCACTGGGCGCCAATATCCTGGCTATTATTGGCTGGCATACACGGCTTCAAATCTATATTTCGCGTGTCCCGACTGTAACGAGTATAGGAAGAATGATCGCTTCCCGTTAGTTGACGAGTCGGTTCGGGCCAGAAGTCATCATCAGTTTTTATGTGATGAGCAGCCTCTGTTATTGGATCCCGGGGGACCACAGAATCCCAGAGACCATATTCGTTTTGCGAGAGATTTCCCGGTGGGGCAATCCGACATGGGGCGAGAAACGATTAAGGTATTGAAGCTCGATCGTGAGCCACTCAACAAGCGCCGTCGCACTCTTATTAATCGACTTCATGGCGACCTGGAAATCATCAGCCTTTGGTCACACGATCAGCGTGCGGACGCTGTGCGACGGGTAGAGGCAGCTCGTTTGGCCTTGGCAAATGCCGTCCTACCGACAGCCGAATTTAGCGCTACTGCACAAGATTTTTTGGATAATTGGACTCCGAATTAAAAGATTAACGTCTAGTATGTTTGGCGGTATCGCCTAGTATTGGTAGAGAAATTTTGGTTTTTTCTACAAATTGATTAAATTTATAGGAGAGTATCCTATATTGCAAAATAGGAACTTATTTTATTAACGCTGCATATTAGTGACTATCCGAGCGTGGTGGCACGTTAACTTATCTTAGCTTGCGCATAATAGAGAACTTATTGATATCTCTGTGATTAGGAGGCAGCCATGCGGCATGCTATGATCCGCCTTTCAATCCGCATCGAGGATCCTGAAAATGCAGCCCCAAAACCCCGCTACCCTCCGCTCCGCCGTCGATAAATCCGCCTCTGTCGATAGTGCGACTCTAGCGCGCCTGATCGAAGAGGTACGGAATGAGCCGGCCGGCGTTGAGCGCTCGTATGATCGTGCCCACAACCGACACAACCGCTAAGTTCGGCTAAGAAATTGGCAGTTATCGACACTGTGTTGTTAAAGGTCGCCAGTAGGTGCAATTTAAATTGCACCTACTGTTACGTCTACAACATGGGTGATGATGGATGGAGGTCTCAGCCGAAGCGCATGAGCGGTTCGGTCCAGGCAGCGATTTTTGATCAGCTGGAAGATCTTGCTCGCTTGCAGGATCGCCCCTTCAGTGTCGTGCTTCATGGTGGCGAACCCTTGCTTTTGGGCGCTGAGCGACTGGATGATCTGCTCGGCTCCCTTCGTGGACGGCTCCCTTCTCAATGCAGTTTGCACCTCCAAACGAACGGGACGCTCCTCGACGACGAGATGCTGGACATTTGTGCAAATTACGACGTCGGTATCTCCATCAGTTTAGACGGCCCAGAAGCCGCAAACGACCGCTTCCGGATTGATCTGAAGGGCAAGGGATCCCAGGCGCGCGTCATGGAGGCAATCCAGCGAGTACGCGCTCATCCCAAGGCGAAGGAGCTTTTTTCCGGACTGCTCGCGGTGGTGGATCCGGGGACCGACCCTCAGGAGATTTACACATTCTTCAAGAATACCGGAACACCAAGCGTCGATTTCCTTTATCGCGATGGAAATCACGATCTGCTCCCTTTTGGAAAGGCAACGTTCGACTCGACGGAATACGGGCAGTGGATGTCGAAAATACTAGATTGCTACCTCGCGGATTCAGCACCCCCTAAAATTCGCGTCTTGGATGATATGCTGAAACTCATTCTGGGAGGTATGGCGCGCAAGGAGGGCGTCGGCCTATCAGAGTACGGCATTGTGATCATCGACACGGATGGCTCGATAAATAAGAATGATACGCTGAAAAGTGCTCAATCTTCAGCGGACCTATTCTCTTCAGATTGGTCAGTTTTGGAACACAGTCTCCATGAAATTGTAAATACGGCCGAATTTCAGGCGTACCATGTCGCCCAGAACCCGTCGTCGGCAGAATGCAGGTCCTGCCCCCACCTCGCCGTGTGTGGTGGGGGGATGCCGGCCCATCGTTGGCGGAAGGATAGTGAGTTCGACAATCCTTCCGTCTTCTGCGCGGATCAGCAGTTTCTGATCGATCGGATGCGTCAGTGGATCAACGGACAATACGCAGCGGCATAGAGGTTTCTGCGGACAACCTTAGCTACTCAAGCGAGCCTTTTCCGCACCTTGCGCTCCCAGCATTTTTATCGCCGGCTGCGGCGGATCAGGTACTGGCGTGGCTCCAGACAGACGCGCCTTGGCGCCTGCGAGTTGAGAGCTTTTATGAGCAGTACGAATTCAGCCTGATCTCCGAGGATGATTCCCCTGCCTCAGGCGAATTGGCTGGCGAGAAAATGGTCGCGGCGGTCAGAAAACTGATCTGCGAACATTTCGCGGTCAGCGGCGGCTTATCACTCGTAGATGTCTCAGCACACAAGCTAACGTCTGGGCAGACGATTCGTATTCACAATGATTGGATTGGCGGGGAGGAGACTCATAGATTCCTAATCCAGTTGAACGATGGGTGGTCAATTGGCCAAGGTGGACTCTTGATGCTGTTCGCGAGCAAGGCGCCAGATGATGTATGCTCGATTATTGAACCAACTCATGGAAGCGCGTTCGCATTTGAGATTTCTGATCATTCCTTTCATGCGGTATCGACTATAAAGTCCGGGGAGCGTTTTACGCTTGTATACACTTTCTGTGACCGCGGATGATGCTCGACTTCGCCGAAGACCTCTGGAATCTAAATCCCGCCAGCAAAATCAATCGTGCAGGCGGAGGAATTGAGTCGCTTGATCAAGCTCGAGAACCGCTGACCCGCAAACTTACGGACGAGCTAGCGGCTCGCGGTCTATATCTTAGACGAAGAGATGCCATCGCCGATCTGGCGATTCAGCGCGCTGGTATGTTGATCCGTCGTGCACCCCTTCTGGAAGGCGTCATCTTGGAGTGCGTACAAGAACTGATTCTTTTGCAGGCGCCTGACGAACAATGCGATGTCAGTCACAGCGAACCACGTTGGCCGCATTTAATCCTTGTCTCGCTGCCGCCGCAGACGCCGGTAGGCGATCTCAGATTGGCTGAAGCGATTGTGCACGAAGCGATGCACCTGAACCTGTCGTTCGTTGAAGCTCACACCCAACTGATTGGCGACGAGCATCAGCTATTCTCACCTTGGAGGCTGAAGCCTCGCCCGGCGAGCGGTGTGTTGCATGGCCTCTATGTATTTGCATCGTTGTTGCGCTTCTTCAAAGTTTTGCAGCTACAAGAGGGGCTGTCGCTAGAACAACAAGAGCATATCGCTGATCGCTGCACGACTATCCTCCACGAATGTCGACAAGTGCCACAGAACGAATTGTGGCACCGCCTGACCCCTGACGGACAGGCAATTGCTCAGCGGATTTTCGAATTGGTTGCCCGTCAAACCTTCCATAAATCCGCCTAGGGCGCCCCGCGTGGCCGCTGTTCGCCAAAATTTGACTCGGCATCGCCGGCTGGCCGCGTTGCCAATCACAGTTGCCGCGGAATAAATCTTCGTCACTCCGGGTCCATACCCGCATGACAATCCGCCCCCACCGCTTTAGGCCGCTCGCGTGTTCGCGCTCCGCCGCCATCTGAGCCTGTATCGCTGGCCCGCCGCCTGGCTGGTCGCGTTCGCGCTTGCCATGCGGCTGCTCGTGCCCGCCGGCTATATGCCGATGGCGGGGCAGGCGGGGCTGGAGATTTGCGCCGGCCAGACGGCGGATATGCCGGCCATGGCCTCCATGCAGGGCATGGAGCACGGCAAGGCGATCCCCGGCGATCACGATCATGATTGCGGCTTCGGCGCGGCCGTCGGCGGCGCGGCGGCTCTGCCCGTCCTGATCCTGCCGGCCATGCTCGCGCCGGTCGCCCTGGCGCAAGCCTTCGTCCAGCAGATGCTGGTGCGCCCCGGCCTCGGCCTTGCCGCGCCGCCGCCTCCCAAGACCGGACCGCCCATTACCCTTCGCTGACCCATTCGGCGTGCCGGCGCGCGCCTCCCGTCACCGAAGGACCATCATATGTATCGCCCAACCGGCGCGTTCGTTGGACGCGCCCTCTTGCCCATGGCCGTCGCCATGGGCGCATCGCCGGCTTATGCCGAGGATGCGCCGCCCATGATCGTCGTCACCGGCGAAAGGCCGGTCCAGACGATCGAAAACCCGCCCGGGTCGCACGCCGCGATCGATGCCGGCTGCATCGCCGCCACGATCAACGGGCCCAATATCGAGGATACGCTCAAATATCTGCCGAGCCTCGTCGTCCGCAAACGCCATATCGGCGACACCCAATCGCCGCTCGCCACGCGCACCTCGGGCGTCGGCGCCAGCGCGCGCAGCCTGATCTATGCCGACGGCGCGTTGCTCTCGTCGCTGATCGGCAACAACAACACGTCCGCATCCCCGCGCTGGTCGATGGTCACGCCGCAGGAGATTGATCGGATCGAAATCCTCTACGGGCCCTTCTCGGCGGCCTATCCGGGCAATTCGATCGGCGCGGTCGTCAACATCACCACGCGCCTGCCCGACAAACTGGAAGCGAGCGTCAGCACGGGCGTCAGCCTGCAGACCTTCGATCAATATGGCACGGATCGCGATCTGCCCGTCTATCGCGTCGGCGCGACCGTCGGCGATCGCACCGGCCCGTTCGCCTGGTTCGTCAGCGCCGATCATGTCGATAGCAAGAGCCAGCCGCTCTTCTACGTCACCGCCAATCGCCCGCCCGCGACCGCCACTACGGGCGCGCCCACCAGCGGCGGCTATGACGAAGTCAACCGCACCGGCGCTCCCATCCGCGTGCTCGGCGCGGCCGGGTTCGAGCATCAGAAGCAGGATAATCTCAAGCTCAAGCTCGCGCTCGACGTCACGCCCGATATCCGGCTGGCCTATACCGGTGCGCTGTTCCTCAACGATACCGCCTCGACCGCGCAGACCTATCTCAGCAGCGCGGCGAACGCCCCGGTCTATGCGGGCGCGCTCAACATCGGCGGCTATGCCTACAGCATCGCCCCCAGCGCCTTCTCCAACAACGTCTATCTCTATGACGAGCGCCACTGGTCGCACGCGCTCTCGGCCAGGGGCGATAGCGGCGCGTTCACCTGGGAAGCGATCGGCACGCTCTACCGCTTCAGCAAGGACGCCCAGCGCGTGCCGACTACCGCTTTGCCGGGCGCAGAGCGGGGCGGGGCGGGCAACGACACCCGGCTCGACGGCACCGGCTGGGATACGCTCGATGCCAAGGGCAGCGTCCACGCCGGCGCGCACCTCTTCAGCGTCGGCGCGCATTGGGATCGCTTCACGCTCGACAGCAACCGCTACGCCACCGCCGACTGGCGGGCAGGGGAGGACGGCGCCCTCAACCTAGCCTCGCGCGGCAAGACGCGGACCGCCGCTTTGTGGGGGCAGGATGCCTGGACGATCGCCGCCCCGCTGACGCTCACCATCGGCGGCCGCTACGAATGGTGGCGCGCCTATGACGGCTTCAACTTCTCTTTGGCCCCCGCGCTCAGCGTCAACCAGCCGACTTTGTCGTCATCGCACGTCTCGCCCAAGGCCTCGCTCGCCTGGACGCCCGCGCCCACGTGGAAGGTCACCGCCTCCTTCGGCCGCGCCTGGCGCTTTCCCACCGTTGGCGAACTCTATCAGGTGGTGACGACCGGCCAGACCCTGTCCGTGCCCGATCCCAATCTCCACCCCGAACGCGCGACCTCGGAGGAGCTGGCAATCGAGCATGCCGGCATCCGCCTGTCCATCTTCAACGAGGTGATCGACGGCGCGCTCCTCTCCCAGACCGCGCCCGTCAACGGCGGTACTGTACTGGCGAGCTTCGTCCAGAACGTCGACCGCACCCGCGCCCGCGGGATCGAGCTGGCGTTCGACCGCCGCAATGTCCTGCCCAACATGGATATCTCCGGCAGCCTGACCCTGGTCGATCCCAAGATCCTCGCCGACGCAGCATTCCCCACCGCCGTCGGCAAGCGCCCGCCCCAGGTCCCGCAACGCAAGGCCAGCCTCGTCGCCACCTGGCGCCCGATCGAACCCGTCTCGCTCACCGTCGGCGCCCGCTACAGCAGCCGCGCCTTCGGCACGATCGACAATAGCGATCCGGTCACCCACACCTATCAGGGCTTCGAGAAATACCTCGTGGCGGACGTGCGGACGGTGGTGACCCTCTCGCCCCATTGGTCCGTCGCGCTCGGCGTCGATAATGTCACCAACCGCAAATATTACCTCTTCCACCCCTTCACCCAGCGCACCTTCACCGGCGAACTGAACTGGAAGCTTTGAGCATAAGCCCTCTCCCGCTCGCGGGAGAGGGGGGGACCCTTGCATAGCAAGGGAGGGTGAGGGCACGGCGCTTTCCCTTCTCCGTCATGCCGGACTTGTTCCGGCATCCACCCATCCGCGAGCGCTTACCTTGTGGCCCCGTGGACCCCGGAACAAGTCCGGGGTGACGGGTTCAGAGCTTGGCGAACCGCGCCTCGATCGCATCCCAGATCAGCCCCGGCGTATCCGTCCCATTGAAATTATCGATCGCCACAATCCCGGTCGGCGATGTCACGTTGATCTCGGTCAGATAGCCCGCGATCACGTCGATCCCGACGAACACCAGCCCGCGCTTCGCCAGCTCCGGCCCCAGTTTCGCGCAAATCTCGATCTCGCGCGGCGTCAATTCGGTCGCCGCGCCCTTGCCGCCGACCGCCAGGTTCGACCTTATCTCGCCCGCCTTCGGCAGCCGATTGACCCCGCCGGCGGGCTTCCCGTCGACCAGCACGATGCGTTTGTCGCCCTTCGACACGTCCGGCAGGAACGCCTGCACCATGAAAGGTTCGCGCCACACCTGCCCGAACAGCTCGGTCAGCGCCGCCAGATTGGCGTCGTTTTTGCTCACATGGAACACCGCCGAACCGGCATTGCCGTAGAGCGGTTTGATCACGACCTCGCCATGTTCGGCATGGAAAGCGCGCGCTTCGTCCAGCCGGCGCGTGATCAGGGTCGGCGGCATGAACTCCGCATAATCCAGCACGAACAGCTTTTCGGGCGCATTCCGGACCGCTGCGGGGTCGTTTACGACCAGAGTCTGGCCCTGAATCCGCTCCAAAAGGTGCGTTGCGGTGATGTAAGCGAGGTCGAAAGGCGGGTCCTGGCGCATCAAAACGACGTCGATATCGTCCGAAAGGTCGATGTTTTTGGCCGTTTCCGCCTTGAAATGGTCCCCCAAAACCCGCTGCACCGTCACTTCCCGCGCCGGTGCGGTCAGCCTTCCGTCGCGATAGGTGAGGTCGCCCGCCGCATAATGGAACAGTTTATGCCCGCGTTTTTGCGCGCTCAGCATCAGCGCAAAGGTGGAATCGCCCGCGATATTGATCGTTTCGAGCGGGTCCATCTGGACCGCGACGCGCAGGCTCATTGGGTAATCTCCCTGTTCAGGCGCGGGAGTTAGGGATTGGGGTGCGCTTTGTCACCCGATCCAGGCATTCTCGATGTGCCGTAAAGCCCGCCCCGGCGCGATCAAAATGACGTCCACACGCATGTCGTCGCCCGGTTCCAGGTACCTATGTGCGAGCGATTCCGCCGCCTTCGCGACCCTTGTCAGCCGGAAATGGTCGATCGCGAAGTCCAGTTCTTCGCCGGTTTTGCGCCGTTTCACCTCGACAAACGCGACCAGATTGCCGCGTTTGGCGATCAAATCCACCTCTCCAGCCGGCGTTCGCACCCGCCTTGCAAGGATGCGCCACCCCTTCAACCGCAACCACCAGGCCGCCGCCGTCTCCCCGACGCGCCCTGCGCGCTCGGCTTTCTGGCGGTCCCTCACGCCTTCAAAGCCAGCGCACGGGCATACAGATCGCGCTTCTGCAGCCCCGTAACCTTGGCCACTTCATGCGCCGCTTTGGCCGCCGGAAGGCGGGTCAGCGCCTCCACCAGCAGGGCGTCGGCATCCGCTTCCGATGACGCTTCGGCCTCGCCGGGCGGCCCCACGATGATCACGATCTCGCCCTTGGGCGGCGCCTCCGCATAGCGCGCGGCGAGCGCCGACAGGCTATCCGTCACGCATTCCTCGAACCTTTTGCTGATCTCCCGCGCCACCGCCGCCTCGCGGTCGCCCAATCCTTCGGCCAGCGCGGACAGGGTCGCACTCAGGCGCGGCCCGGATTCATAGAGGATCAGGGTCGCCCGGATGCCCGCCACCTCGGCAATCGCATCGGCACGGGCTTTCGCCTTGGAGGGCAGAAAACCCAGGAAAAAGAAGCGGTCAGTCGGCAATCCTGCCAGCGTCAGAGCCGCAATAGCGGCGCAAGGGCCGGGGATCGTGACCACTGCATGGCCCGCCCCGCGCGCGTCGCGCACCAGCTTGAAACCCGGATCGGAGATCAGCGGCGTGCCCGCATCCGAGACCAGAGCGATCGCCTCGCCGCCCAGCCGCGCGACCAGGCCGGGGCGTACCCGATCTGCATTATGATCGTGATAGGGAACCATCGGGCGCCTTGCACCGATATGCGCAAGAAGCTTGGCGGTGACCCGGCTGTCCTCGACCGCGATGAGGTCCGCCTGGGCCAATATCCGGGCGGCGCGCGGGGACAGGTCGGACAAGTTGCCGATCGGGGTAGCAACGATGTAGAGGCCGGGCGAAAGTCGCCCGTCCTCGGGCGGAGAGGAATTCATGGGACAGAGCATGGCAGACGCGGGCACCCGGCGGCAATCGGGCTTATGGTCGCGCCTAAGCGCGATCGGCCTAGCCATGCTGCTCGCGGCCTGCTCGACCGTCGTGCCGCGCGGCCCGGCGGTCGCGCCCCCCGTTGCCAAGCCGGTCGCCAAGCCCGCGCCGCAGACCGGCCTGCCCGAAGACGTCGAACGGCATCGCATCGCCTTGCTGGTGCCGTTGAGCGGCCCCAATGCGGCGGTCGGCCAGTCGATCGCGGACGCCGCCGCGATGGCGCTCGCCGATACCGGCGGCAAGGCGCTGCGCATCACCAATTACGATACCGCGCAGGGCGCCGAAGCCGCCGCGCGCAAGGCATTGGCGGATGGCAATAAACTGTTCCTCGGTCCGCTATTGAGCGACGATGTCCGCGCCGTCGCCGGCCCGGCCGAGGCGGCGGGTGTGCCCGTTATCTCCTTCTCCAACGATTCGGCGGCGGTCGGCGACGATGTGTGGCTGCTCGGTTTCTCGCCGGCGCAGTCGATCGACCGCGTCGTCCGGTTCGCCAAATCCAGGGGCCTGACCCGCTTCGCCGGCCTGATGCCGCCGGGCACCTATGGCCGCAACGCTTCCTCGATGCTGATCCATACCGCCGAAGCGGCGGGCGGGAGTGTCGCGGCGATGCAGAGTTACCAGCGTACGCCGACCTCGATCGCGGCCGCGATCCAGACGATTTCCAAGGAAAAGTTCGACGCGGTGCTGATCGCTGACAGCGGCCGGATCGCGGTCACCTCCGCGCCTTTGATCCGCAAGGCGGGCGGGGCAGGGGTGCGTATCCTCGGCACCGAATTGTGGAATGCGGAGCCCAGCCTCAACAATAGCCCGGTGCTGGCCGGCGCATGGTTCGCCAGCGTCGACGACACGCTCTTCAAGCAATTCTCGACCCGCTACCGCACCCGCTACGGCCGCACGCCCTATCGCCTGGGCAGCCTGGGCTATGATGCGGTGCTGCTGACGGTGCGGATCGCGAAGGACTGGAAGCTGGGCAGCGCCTTCCCGGTCGACGCCTTGGCGGACGACGGCGGCTTCTCGGGCGTCGACGGTGCTTTCCGCTTCAGCCACGGCCATATCGCCGAGCGCGCCTTGGCGGTGCATCAATTGGGACCGGGCGGCGGCACGATCGTCTCGCCCGCGCCGAGCGGGTTCTAGAGCCTGATCGTTATCTGTGGAAGCGCTGCGCGCTTCCGCTGATGACGTGAATCAGGCTCCATTCAATGGTTGAGACCTTGATTCACGACCCAGGCGCAGCCTGGATCGATCAAGGTCTAGAGCGCCACTTCCGCCAAGATCGCGTCGAGCAGGAGCATTCCTGCCGGCGTGACCCGCAGCCGCTCGGGCGTTTGCTCGATCAGACCCATGCCTGCCAGCCGGGCGACCTTGGCCCGATCGACCGCGGATGCACGGTCGTTGGGCAGGCCTTCGTCCAGCCGCAGGCCCATCACCAAAGCTTCCCGCTGCTGGGTTTCGGCCGACAGGGATTCTTCCAGCTCGATACCGTGGCGATCGCGGTCGATCCGCGTCAGCCAGTTTTCGGGCTTCTTGGCGCGCGCCGTCGCCACGCCGGCCCTGCGGCCATGCGCGCCCGGCCCGACGCCGAGATAGTCGCCATAGCGCCAATAGGTCAGATTATGGCGGCTCTCCTCGCCGGGGCGGGCGTGGTTGGAGATTTCGTAGGCGGGCAATCCGGCTGCAGTCGTCATGTCGCGCGTCAGCTCGAACAGGTCGGCCGCAAAATCGGGATCGACGGGCACCAGCTCGCCGCGCGCCGCCATCGCCGCGAAGCGCGTGCCCGGCTCGATCGTTAGTTGATAGAGCGAGAGATGCCCGGTGCCGAAGCCGAGCGCGCGCGCCAGCGTCGCCTGCCACGCGTCGGCGCTCTGGCCGGGCAAAGCGTAGATCAGGTCGAAGCTGACCCGGTCGAACGCCGCCTGCGCGGTGTTGAGCGCGCCGAGGCCCTCGGCGACATCATGGGCGCGGCCGAGGAAGCGCAGCGCATCGTCGTCGAGCGCCTGCAGGCCGAGGCTGACGCGATTGACGCCCGCCGCCGCCAGCCCGGCGAAGCGCGCCGCCTCGACCGACGACGGATTGGCCTCGAGCGTGATCTCGATATCGGGTGCGAAGCCCCAATGACGCTCCGCCGTCTCGATCAAAGCGGCCACCGTCGCGGGCGGCATCAGTGACGGCGTGCCGCCGCCGAAGAAGATCGATGTCAGCGGGCGCCGCGGCCCGACCTGCGCTTCATGCGCCAGATCCACGAGCAAAGCGTCGCGCCAGCGATCCTGGTCGACGCTCTCGCGGACATGGCTGTTGAAGTCGCAATAGGGACATTTGGAGACGCAGAACGGCCAGTGGACGTAGAGCGCGAGCGGTTCGGTCACAGCACCGCGGCGACCAGCTTCCGGAACGCGTCCGCGCGGTGGCTGATCGCGTGCTTTTGCTCCGGCTCGAGCTCGGCGAAGGTCCGTGTGTCGTTGAGCGGGACGAACACCGGATCATAGCCGAACCCGACCGTGCCGCGTGGCGGCCAGGTCAGCCGGCCCTCGACCCGCCCTTCGAAACTTTCGACATGGCCGTCGGGCCAGCAGAGCGACAGCACGCACACGAAATGCGCGTCGCGCCCGGCTTCGGGGCCTTTGGCGACGAGCGCATCCTCGACTTTGCGCATCGCGAGGTTCCAGTCGCGTCCGGTCGGCGTCTCCGCCCAATTGGCGGTATAGACGCCGGGATCGCCGTTGAGCGCATCGACGCACAGCCCGCTATCGTCGGCGAGCGCGACCATGCCGGACAGATCGGCCGAGAAGCGCGCCTTCAGTTCGGCGTTGGCGGCAAAACTGGTGCCGGTTTCCTCCGGCTCGGGGATGCCGAGCGACGCGGCCGAGACCGGCTCGATCCCATAAGGCTCGAGCAGGGCGCGGATCTCGCGTAACTTGCCTTCATTGTGGCTGGCGATGACGAGCTTGCCCGGCTGCAGCTTGCGATGCGGTATCACCGGCGGTTCATCGTCGATCAGCATGATGGTCACCGTCCGGTCGCCTTCAATTGGGCCGCGAAAATGTCGGTGCAGCCGATGCGCGCAAGGCGCAGCAGGCGCAACAACGCCTCCTCGTCATAGGTCGCGCCTTCGGCGGTAGCCTGCGCCTCGGCGATATTGCCGTCGGAGAGGAGGACGAAATTGGCATCGGCATCGGCTGCACTGTCTTCGATATAATCGAGGTCGAGCACAGGCGTTCCCTCATAGATGCCGCACGAGACCGCTGCGACCTGCGACTTGATCGGATCGACCGTAAGCAGGCCCTGCTTCATCAGGCCATCGATCGCGATGCGGAGCGCAACCCACGCGCCGGAGATCGACGCGGTGCGGGTGCCGCCATCGGCCTGGATCACGTCGCAATCGAGCGTGATCTGGCGCTCGCCGAGCGCGGTCAGATCGCAGATCGCGCGCAAGGAACGGCCGATAAGGCGCTGGATTTCCTGGGTGCGGCCCGATTGCTTGCCCTTGGCCGCTTCGCGATTGCCGCGCGTATGCGTGGCGCGCGGCAGCATGCCATATTCGGCGGTGACCCAACCTTGGCCCTTGCCGCGCAGGAACGGCGGCACCTTTTCCTCAACCGACGCGGTGACGAGCACCTTGGTCTCGCCGAAGGCGATCAGGACCGAACCCTCCGCATGCTTGGTGTAACCGGGGGTGATGGTGATGGGGCGCATCTGATCAGGGGCGCGGCCGCTTGGGCGCATCGGGGGATTGTCCTTATGGTTGGGCGGCCGCATGTAACGGCAGTGGCGGCGCCTCGCCAGCCCGAAGGATGGACCATGAAAATAGCCGCACGGATCGTTGGCGTGATCGCGCTCCTGATGGGGCTGTTGTGGATCGGCCAGGGCACCGGCGTGGTCAAATGGCCCGCATCCAGCTTCATGATCGACGTGCGGCCGTGGGCGATACGGGGTGCGGTCCTGGCGGTGGTCGGTCTGGGCCTGCTTTTATGGTCGCGCCGAAAATGACCGTTCCCGTCACCGAAATGTCGGCGCGTGCCCGCGACGTGTTCCGGATGGTGGTCGATTCCTATCTGGAGAGCGGGCTGCCGGTGGGATCGCGCACGATCTCGCGCTTCGGCGGACTCAATTTGTCGCCAGCTTCGATCCGCAACGTGATGCAGGATCTGGAAGAGATGGGACTGCTCGCGGCACCCCATACCTCCGCCGGACGGATGCCGACCGAGGGTGGGCTGCGGCTGTTCGTCGATGCGATGATGCAGACTTCCGAGCCTTCCGATGTCGAGCGTGCGGCAATCGAAGCGCAGGCGCGCGGCCCGGTCGAGGAGGCGCTGGCCGCGACCAGCGCGGTCCTCTCGGGACTGTCGGCCTGCGCCGGGCTGGTGATGGTACCGCGCGGCGAGCCGGTGCTGCGCCAATTCTCCTTCCTGCCGCTTGGTCACGATCAGGCGGTGGCGGTGCTGGTCGGCGCCGACGGATCGGTCGAGAATCGGGTGGTCGATCTGCCGCAGGGCGTCGGCCCGTCCGCGCTGGCGGAAGCCGCCAATTATATCAGCGGGCGTCTATCCGGCTTGACGCTCGGCGAAGCGCAGGTGCGGCTGGCGGACGAGATCGCCAAGGGCCGGTCCGCGCTCGACACGACCGCGCAGAGCCTGGTCGCGCGCGGTCTGGCGATATGGTCCGAGGACGGGTCGCGCCGGCCGGTGATGATCGTGCGGGGTGCGGCCAATCTGATCGATCATGCGGCCGATGCCGATCTGGAGCGGGTGCGCCAATTGCTCGACGAGATCGAGGGCAAGGAGGAGATTGCCCGTCTGCTCGACAGCGCGCGAGGCGCGCGGGCGATGAAGATATTCATCGGATCGGAAAACAAGCTGTTCGCGTTATCCGGTTCGTCGGTTATCGCCGCACCCTATCATGGCGCCGACGGACGCGTGGTCGGCGTGGTGGGGGTTATCGGGCCGACGCGGTTGAACTATGCGCGGGTCGTTCCCATGGTGGATTTCACCGCACAAACACTGACGAGATTGATGGCATGAGTGACGATATGACCACCCCCGACGCCGACGACCTGCGCGAGGAAACCGCCGCGGAATCGCCCGAGGTGGCCGAACATGACGAAGCGGCCGGGCTGCAGGCGGAGATCGAGGATCTGAAGAAGCAGATCCTCTACGCGCAGGCCGAGACGCAGAATGTCCGCCGCCGCATGGAGAAGGACGCGCAGGACGCGCGTGCCTATGCCGCGACCAGCTTCGCGCGCGACATCCTGTCGGTATCCGACAATCTGGCGCGTGCGCTGGCGGCGATCCCGCCGGCGATGCGCGAAAACGAGGGTACCAAGGCGCTCGTGACGGGTCTTGAGATGACCGGCAAGGAGCTGGAGAATATCTTCCAGCGCAACGGCATTACCCGGATCGAGAGCATCGGCGCACAGCTCGACCCCAACCGGCACCAGGCGATGGTCGAACTGCCGAGCGAGCAAGCGCCCGGCACGATCGTGCAGGAAATGCAGGCCGGCTACATGATCAAGGATCGCCTGCTGCGGCCGGCTCTGGTCGGCGTCGCCAAGGCGGCGGAGCAGCATCCCAAGGTCGATCTGGAAGCCTGAAGGCGTTCGGCCCAGCCGACTAAGGGGGTGTCAGTGGGTCGTGAGGCGAAGATAAAGCGTGTCTTCTATGTGTCCGCGGGTGGCGCGGACATCATCCAGTCGCACACATTCTGGCGTCAGGGCGTCCACAATCCGAACGAGGTGTCGATCACCTTTTCGGGGCAGATCGAGGACTTCGTCCAGGAGATCGGGGCGGAGGCCTATATGGTCTCGGCGCGTGCCGAGGCCCAGATCGTGCAGGACGGAGCGTTCACGATCGAACACCGCGTCCGCACCCACGGCAAGGGCTTGGGCTACTACCTGGCCGAGCTCCGTTACTGCCTCGGGCTGGTGCGGACCGCCCGCGCGTTCGGCGCCGATCTCGCGCTGGTGGATTCGGGCGTCGTTCCCTTCTTCATGATGACCGCGTTCCGCATCGTCGGCATTCCGGTGGTGCCGATCCTGCATAATTGCCTCTGGCCGAACGGGTTCAGGCCGAAGGGCAAGCTGCAGAGCATCGTACAATGGCTGGATCGCGCTTTCTGGCGTCGGGTGCCGAAAGCAATCATCGCGGTGTCGCCCGAGGCGGAACGCCAGGTCGACGAGATTGCCGGCGCCGCGCATCCGCCGATCTGGCAGGTACGCGCGCAATTCCTGCCCGACTATTTCGCGCATATTCCGTCGCCGGATGCTGACGCGGTGCCGTTCCGGATCATGTTCATCGGCCGCGTCGTCGAACATAAGGGCGTGCTCGATATTCCGGACATGGCGCGGCGGGTCGAGGCGACGATGCCGGGGCAGGTGCGCTGGACGGTCTGCGGGCGCGGCGCCGCGCTGGAGCCGTTGCGCGACAAGATCGTCGCTCTGGGGCTGCAGGATGTCGTCACCGCGCGTGGCTGGACATCGCTGGAGGACCTCCAACAGGTCTATACGGAAAGCCATGCGTCGATCGTGCCGACGCGCAGCGGTTTTGCGGAAGGCCTCGCGATGACCGCCGCCGAGGCGATCCTCGCGGGCCGGCCGATCGTCAGCAACCCGATCGTGCCCGCGCTCGAACTGCTCGAACCGGCGGCGATGACTGCCCGGTCCAACGACGCGGATAGCCATGCCGATGCGGTCGCGGCGCTGGCCGGCGATCGGACGCTCTATCGCAAGCTGCAGGCGAATTGCGCGCCTCTCCGGGCCCAATTCTACGATCGCGATCAGGGGCTTACCGCCGTGCTGCGGCGGGCGCTTGCCGTCTAGGCGGCGGCGAAGCCCGCCTGCGTGACGATTTGTTCGAGCGGCTGATTGCGTATGCCGCTCAGCCGGCACACGAAAACATGCTCCACGATCATCGCCTGTTGCTCGATCCCATAACCGGCGAGCGGCCGCCCAGGCACGATCTCATAATCGTAGCGGCAAAAAGGATGACGGCGGAGCGGCAGGCACAATCCCCGCTGATGCTGCCAGACATGGGTGCCTTGTTTGCGTGAATGCAACGCAGCGAATTCCGCAGGTTTCAGCGGATCTGTGCGATTAGTGCTTCATGCTGCGCCCGATCGGCAGCCGTGAGCGCGAGATGACCTTCTCGCGCGAGATACGTGTTGGCTGCGATCTCAGCCTGCTGCTCCATCCCGTAAGAGGTAAACGGTTTGCCCAGCCGCAGCGTGTAGGAATAACGTGCGAAGGGAAGGCGTCGCAGCGGAAGGAAAATGCCCCGTTGGGTTTGCCAGACGTGACAAAGCTCATGGATCAAAAGACCACGCAGGGAGACGCTGGCTTCGCTGAAATCCTCGCGCCAGAGCGGACCATCGGGATGAAAATGTAGGTGACCCATCGGAGCCATGGCGACATTGCGGGACTGGAATGGCCACCACTTGTGACGACGTATCTCTACGGCGCTTAGATCAATGGCGTTCCGATAGATCGAGACCGCTAGGGCAATTTCACCGGGGGTCAGGTTCCGTTTCTGGCTCAAGCCTGCGTCCTACGCCTGAATGGCTGGTGTTGGTGGTTTGCGGACAGGCAGCTTGTAAGTTAGATGAGCGAATGTCTTCCGGCATCCTTCGCCTCGATGTGGCAATGCGGGTCTTTCTTGCTTGGGCGGTGGCGCTGGCTCTGCCTGGCCTCATATTCGGGCCACTTCTTGTCCTCCTTGCGGGGTTTTCGGCGCCTTTAATAGTCGTGGCCGCCTTATGCGCCTTGTGGTTTGGCGCATACATTGTTCGCAGACCCATCCTGTGGGCCTTGGGAGCGGCAACGGTCTCGCTGCTGTTTGGCTGCTTTTTGTTCGGGCGAGCGGGTGCTTTGTCGTTAGTGATCAGCCTGCCTGCTTCCTTCTATTTTTGGGCTTCGCTTCGCCTGGCCCCCTTGGCCACCGGACAGGGCTAACGTCCGCAATTGGGTCGCTAAAAGAACGGCCGCTTTATGGGCTATGGCCAGCGGCGGGGTGTCACCGACTAACGAAAGCGGTGTCGCGGAGTGATGCCACCGCAGTTTCGTCAATTCGTGGATGAAGAGCGCGCGTAACGGTTCGGAAGCTATCGCGAAATTGTCTCGCCAGAGGTTGCCCTGAGGGTGGAACCAGATGCCGCCGTCCGGGGCCATGGCCACGTTGCGTGGCTGGAATGGAAACCATTTGGCCCGATGCAGCCGCACCGCGTCGAGGTCGATCGCTGTGCCGAACAGGCTGGCCGCCAACGCCCGTTCGCCGGAGGTGAGCGGCCGGCCCGGATCGCGGCGGACCCAGCTCAATAGGGCGCGTCCCCGCCCGCGCTGACGCTCTTGGCTTCGGCTTCGGTGGTGGTGCCGTCGGCGAAACCGAAACGCAGCGGCACGGCGGTGCCCGGCCTCACCACCGGATCGAGCCCGATCAGCATGGCGTGGTTGCCGCCCGGCTTGAACGTGATTGTGCCGCGCGCGGGCACGTCGACATGATCGAGCGGCGCCATCGTTGTCATGCCCTGCATACCGGCCATGCTCTGATGCATCTCGGTCTTCGTCGCGAGCGCGCTTTCCATCCGCACGAGCTTTTCGGCGCTACGGCCGCCATGGATCGTGAAATAGGCCGCTGCGGGCTGACCGGCCACCGCGGGCAGGCGCACCCATGCCTCGGTCACCTTGGGTTCGGAACTGCGCGTATGGCAGGCCGAAAGCAGCAGGATCGGGGCGAGGAAAAGGATGTTGCGCGTCATGCCGTCCCTCTAGGCGCTAAATCTTGTTGCGAAAACCGTGCGCGTGCCATGTCTTGCGATGGCTTTTCGCCTCCCTATATCCGCTGAAGCAAAGCGTCGTTCGGGGATAGCGTCTGCCTGTTGAGGGGGCGTGCCGGGCGGCAGGACAGGGTACTGACAAGAGGATTACAATGGCCAAAGTTATCGGGATCGACCTGGGTACGACGAACAGCTGCGTCGCCGTCATGGAAGGCGGCAAGCCCAAGGTGATCGAAAATGCCGAAGGCGCGCGTACCACGCCTTCGATCGTCGCCTTCGCCAAGGATGGGGAGCGACTGATCGGTCAGCCGGCCAAGCGCCAGGCGGTGACCAACCCCGACAACACCATCTATGCGGTGAAGCGCCTGATCGGCCGTCGCTTCGACGATCCGATCACCAAGAAGGACACCGAGCTGGTCCCCTATCACATCGTGAAGGGTGCGAACGGCGACGCGTGGGTCCAGGCGGGCGGCGAGGATTATTCGCCCAGCCAGATTTCGGCCTTCATCCTGCAGAAGATGAAGGAAACCGCCGAGTCCTATCTCGGCGAAACGGTAACCCAGGCGGTCATCACGGTTCCGGCTTACTTCAACGACGCGCAGCGCCAGGCGACCAAGGACGCCGGCAAGATCGCGGGTCTTGAGGTGCTGCGCATCATCAACGAGCCGACCGCGGCCGCACTCGCCTACGGGCTCGAGAAAGACACCAACAAGACGATCGCGGTCTATGACTTGGGCGGCGGCACGTTCGACGTGTCGATCCTCGAGATCGGCGACGGCGTGTTCGAGGTGAAGTCGACCAACGGCGACACCTTCCTTGGCGGTGAGGATTTCGACGCCAAGGTCGTCCAGTATCTCGCTGACGACTTCAAGAAGGCGGAAGGCATCGATCTGACCAAGGATCGGCTCGCCCTCCAGCGCCTCAAGGAAGCCGCCGAAAAGGCCAAGATCGAGCTGTCGTCGACCCAGACGACCGAGGTCAATCTGCCCTTCATTACCGCCGACGCCACCGGTCCGAAGCATCTGGTCAAGACGATCACGCGCACCGATCTGGAGCGTCTGGTCGAGGATCTGATCAAGCGCACGATCGAGCCCATGAAGAAGGCGCTCGCCGATGCCGGCGTGAAGGCCGACGCGATCGACGAGGTCGTCCTTGTCGGCGGCATGACCCGCATGCCCAAGGTGCGCGATGCGGTGAAGGCCTTCTTCGGCAAGGAGCCGCACACCGGCGTCAATCCGGACGAAGTCGTCGCCATCGGTGCGGCGGTCCAGGCCGGCGTGCTCCAGGGTGATGTCAAGGACGTGCTGCTGCTTGACGTGACCCCGCTGTCGCTCGGCATCGAGACTTTGGGCGGCATCATGACCAAGATGATCGACCGCAACACGACCATCCCGACCAAGAAGTCGCAGACCTATTCGACGGCCGACGACAATCAGAACGCCGTCACGATCCGCGTCTTCCAGGGCGAGCGTGAAATGGCGGGCGACAACAAGATGCTCGGCCAGTTCGATCTGGTCGGTATCCCGCCCGCGCCGCGCGGCGTGCCGCAGATCGAAGTCACGTTCGACATCGACGCCAACGGCATCGTCAACGTCAGTGCCAAGGACAAGGGCACCGGCAAGGAACAGCAGATCAAGATCCAGGCCTCGGGCGGTCTCTCGGACAATGACATCGATCAGATGGTCAAGGATGCCGAGCAGTTCGCTGAGGAGGACAAGAAGCGTCGTGCCGCAGCGGAAGCCAAGAACAACGCCGAAAGCCTGATCCATTCGACCGAAGGCCAGCTTGCCGAGCATGGCGCGAAGATCGATGCCGAGCTCAAGGCCGAGATCGAAGCGGCTGTCGCTGCCACCAAGACCGCGGTCGAAGGCGGCAATGCCGACGAAATGGCCGAAAAGACCCAGGCGCTCGCGCAGTCCGCGATGAAGATGGGACAGAAGATCTACGAGGCCGAGCAGGCCGCGGGTAGCGCGGCGGGTTCGGGCGAGGCCGAAGCCAAGTCCGACGAGGACGTGGTCGACGCCGAATTCTCGGAAGTCGACGACACGAAGTAAGCGATAGGGATCAGCCCCTCCTCCATCGGGAGGAGGGGCTTTCGCATCTGGGAAGTCGATGGCCGAAGTAGATTTTTACGAGCTGCTCGAAATCGAGCGCACCGCGGACGATAAGACGATCAAGACGTCCTATCGCCGCCTCGCAATGGAATGCCATCCGGATCGCAATCCGGGCTGCGAGAAGTCCGAAGCCAAGTTCAAGGCCATCAGCCAGGCCTATGACGTGCTCAAGGACCCGCAGAAGCGCGCGGCCTATGACCGCTTCGGCCATGCCGCCTTCCAGAATGGGGCGGGCGGCGGTGGCGGCCAGCAGGGCTTCGAGGGCTTTGCCGACATTTTCGAGAATATCTTCGGCGAGTTCATGGGACAGGGCCGGTCCGGCGGCGGGCGCTCGTCCGTCCAGCGCGGCGCCGACCTGCGCTACGATCTCGAGATTAGCCTGGAAGAGGCCTATCACGGCACGAGCGACGAAATCCGCGTCGATGTCGCCGCGCGCTGCGACACGTGCGAGGGCACCGGCGCCAAGCCCGGCACCGGCGCAAAGGGCTGCGCGACGTGCAACGGCCACGGCAAGGTGCGCGCGCAGCAGGGCTTCTTCGTGGTCGAGCGGGTCTGCCCGTCCTGCCATGGCCGTGGCGAAGTGATCAGCGAGCCGTGCCGCGATTGCCGCGGCGAAGGCCGAGTCGAGAAATCGAAGACGCTGGAGGTGAAGATTCCGCCCGGCGTCGACGAAGGCACGCGCATCCGCATGTCGGGCGAGGGCGAGGCCGGTGCGCGCGGCGGCCCGTCGGGCGATCTCTATATCTTCCTGCACATCACGCGGCACGGCCTGTTCCAGCGCGAGGGCACGACTTTGTTCGCGCGCGCGCCGATCAGCTTCAGCACCGCCTCGCTCGGCGGTTCGATCACAGTGCCGGGTCTCGACGGCCAGGCGCATGAATTGCGCATTCCGGCGGGCATCCAGTCGGGCAAGCAGTTGCGCCAGCGCGGTGCGGGCATGCCGGTGCTGAACGGGCGCGGGCATGGCGACATGGTCGTCCAGATCGAAGTCGAGACCCCGACCAAGCTGACCCAGCGCCAGAAAGAACTGCTGGAGGAGTTTCGCGCGACCGAGACGGGCGAGGAATGCCCCGAAACGAGCGGCTTCTTCGCGCGCCTCAAGGGTATGCTCGGCGCGGATTAGGCGTCGGCGGGCATGCCCAGTTTATAAGACTGATAGGCCTGCTTGAATTCGGGCAAGGCATCGCACGCCTTCGAATGTTTCCTGAGCGCCTTGTAGCCGTCCAGGTCGAACGCGCCGGGCAGCGCCTCGCGCAGGAAACAGAACATGGTGCCGATCATGATGTCGGCATGGCTCAGCCTTTCGCCGAACAGCCACGGCGTCTTGCGTAGGACCCGTTCGCGATCGAGCATCGCCAGCGTGTCGGCAACCTGCCTGTGCAGCCGTTCGTGCCAGACCGGCAGAGCCTGGGTGTGGAAGGCGCCTTCGTACAGCAATGCAACGCCCTTGTCGGCGACGCCGGCGGCGAAGCCGGCGAGACGCAGCACGTCGCCTTGCTGGGGCCAATTGCGGCTGAGAAATGCGCCGAAGCCGGCGAGATGGTCGAGCAACTGGATGATCGTGCCGCTGTCGGTGATCGCCTCGCCATCGCTGGTGATCAGGGTCGGCACGCGCATCAGCGGATTGATCTCTGCGATCTTGTCGGCATCGCCGATCGCCGACCAGGGGCGATGCTCGTAGTTCAGCTTGTACAGCCGCAGCGTGACCGCCACCCGCCGTACGAAGGGCGAATCATATTGCCCGATCAGGATCATGCCTGCCCCCGTTTCCCCTCGCCGGGGATTGTAAACCATATCGCGACCCCGCGACCAGACCGCATCTGTGGCGTGCGCGCGAGATGCCACCTATGTGGCGCTAATGCCCCGACCCCCCGTACCCGGCCTGCCGAGTCGCCAACAGATCCTGGATTTCATCGCGTCCAGCGCCACGCCCGCCGGCAAACGCGAAATCGCGCGCGCTTTCGGCCTGCAGGGCAATGAGAAGATCCAGCTCAAGGCCTTGCTCAAGGACATGGCCGACGAGGGGCTGATCGACAGCGCCCCCGGCCGCTCCTTTCACAAGATGGGCGGCGTCCCCAAGGTGACCGTGCTGCG
>Ga0193716_1000126_pt1 | contig 44058 bp, 39 predicted proteins | sample U2c1metaG_FD_145901 | JGI IMG/M metagenome (GOLD analysis project Ga0193716, IMG submission 145901) | Soil microbial communities from a riparian zone of the East river system, Colorado, United States - U2c1 | ecosystem: Environmental > Terrestrial > Soil > Riparian zone | place: USA: East River...
CTCCTTTCAGGTAATGATCAAAATACAATACCTGCATCTCATCGCCGCCCGTCAGTCGCGTATGATCATGATTCGGCCCCCAGACAAGGTTCCGGTTCGACGTCACCGCATCCAGCGTCGCCATAACAGCTGGCGGCCAGAAATATTTATCATTGGAACTCGCCTCTATAAAATAAGGACAGCGGATACTTCCGGCCCTCCTCCCCGCATCAAAATACTTCAGCCAATTCTCCCGCAAAGCTGCCGGCATCGCAGCCAGCGAGTCCTTCCAGTAGGACCCCTTCTCGTAAAAACCACACCCAAACACGGAGTATGCAGCCTTTACCCGGTTCCCAAGCAGACCCGCCATCATGGTGGTAGTGTATCCTCCCCACGAAAATCCGGTAATGCCCATCTTCCCCTTATCCACATTCTCCAGGCTACCCAGTAGATTATAACCCTCCAGAGCAGCAGCTATAACGTCGACAACCGTACTGCTATCTATACCCCGATCAATATCAAATCGTGCATCCCTGCTGCGCGGCCTCAGCTTCCATGGACCACCGGACAGAGGCGCCTTCGCCGGATCACAGATCCCCGGGAGATCAATAGCCATCGCCACATATCCCAATCCCGCATACCGGCGCACAAAACCCTCCACATCCCCCGCACAGCTGCTTCCTCCATGAAATACCAACAGCGCAGGATACCGACCCGCGGCCGCAGGCGACGCAACAACCCCATAGATCGTATTTCGTCCGTGCCGTGACGGGAAGGTCATCTTTTCAACGATCACCCCGTTCAGCGTCGCACTGCTCAGCCGCGAGACCGTTGCCGGCACACTGCTGAGATAAGGGGAAAACGGATCATCTTTCAATGGCCGCCGCGCATGCTGCAAATGCGACTGAGCCCCCGCGCAAAAGCCCAGGCTCATGAGCAGGACCACAACTATATTCCTCATCTAAAAATTTTTTGACTAAGATACCTCTTATCCGATGTAAAAACAGCTACATAGAAGCCGGCGCCAACTCTATCAGCAGCAAATGATCCGGCACCTGTACCTGTATCGTATCCTTATTGGCATACGTATAGACCGGTGCCCCCGATACCAGCGGTTGATACACCTTCACCTCCGGCGAAACAAAGGGTAGTACGATCTTCACACTCTGGCTGTCTGCCGGCAGGTCTGCGTAATTAGGGGCATCATAACAGATCCCTTTGGTGATCCCCTGCCATAAAGCAAGGTAATAGTGCCCGTTCGATTTCAGATACAGAGCGTTCTTTATCCCTGTAATGTCCCCGCTCAGCGTAAAGGTCAGCGGCGACAGCGTGAAAGATGTACTGTCGTCATTGAGGATGCTGAGCGTATTCTTGATAGCCGTGAACGCAGGCTTTATCGTGCCATCGGTATGGACGAGCCCAAAGTTCATTTCATTATTGGTCTGATTGGAAGTTTTCTGATCCACAAACTCATAGCCATATACTTTTTTAGCGCCCCGACTGAACATTTCCATGAACAGCACAGAGTAGTACTTGCCTGCTGCCAGCTCCGACAGATAGTGATAGGAGCTCGGATTATAACCCGGCGAATCCGGCAGATTCCAGTACCGCGCGTTCTCATATCCCATCTCGGTGACCACCCAGGGCTTGCCGTGCCGGATCGTATCCATGAATGGTTTGGTAGCATCATAATAGTAGCCCGGGAAAAGTTTGGTGCTTACGCTGCCGCCATCATAGGTATGAAAATTGGCAAAGTCAAAATAGTTGCTGATATGCGGTGTCATAGCCGCTACCTTATTGGGCCTGGAAGGAATGCTCCAGTACGATACAAGACTCGTGCTGACGATCTTTACACCAGACAGCTCCGGCATGCTATGCGCCTTGTTCCACATCCCTTTCTGGATCGCATAGGTCAGGGCATCCCAGTTGGCCGGACTCCATCCAAAGATGGTAAGATCGGGTTCGTTGAAACCTTCCAGGTATTGAATGGACTGCCGCAGCCTGGGATAGGTCCGGAAAACAGAGAGGTAGTTCGCAGAATCCTTTAAAGATACGCTGTTGATCACCTTCCGACTTGCCATGCAATAGCAGAATTTTATACCCAGGCTATCGTATAATTTGAGATACCGGTTCCTGACCTTCAACGTATCCCGGGGATTCAGAAACCCATTATAGGGTATCCCATCCCGGACATGTCTGATACCCAGATCTCTGAGCCTGGGATACACGACGCTTTCAAAGCCGGTATCATATACAGTACCCGTAAATGGGATATGCACACATACACCGATGCCATCCACATAGTCATAGGCCCTGGCAGGTGTGACCGTCAAGGTCTCACCAGATGACGTATGCAAGACGGCGACGCTCACGTCACTCGTATTCACCTGTCTGATCTGCTCCGTCTTTCCGGATGTCCTCAATCCAGAGGTCTTCACCTCATGCGCATCCTCCAGCCACACCGCCGGTCTCGCATCCGGCTGCGAAAGATTGAACTGCACATTATCCAGTGTCAGGTTCTTTACATGTCTGACATATAATCCATAAGCCGGCAAGCTCCAGCCAAACATCCTGTTCTCGGGGTAACCATTCTCACTCTCGGGTACCTTTCGCTGCGCATCCGCAACCGTCCCGCCGCCCTTACCATTGATAATAATATCCCGGAGTATGACATTCTCTATATACGCTCCCGGCACAGCGGCGATGGTACTGGTCATCCGGCTGGCCGACGTCGCTACGATATTGCTGATAATTACATTTTTCAATGAGCCCATTCCATTGCTCCTGCTGCCCAGCCGGATAAAGATCGGCGTCTGTACCCCCGTCATAGTGATATTCGATATGCTCACCTGGTCCAGTATCCCGCCATCTACCACCTCCAGCGCAATACCGCTGATCCCCGAGATGCTGTCCGAAATAAAGTGATCCGGGCTGGCGTTCCAATGATGCAGCGGAGACTCCGAAGCACGCCGCAATACACAGTTGCTGACGGATATATTCCGGAATCCGCCAAAAGAGCCCGTGCCCATCTTGATCAGGTTGCAGTTCGAAGAAGCGATACAATTGCTGATGGTTATGTTCTCACAGACACGCGATGCGTCGTCGCTCTTCAGACAGATAGCGTCATCTCCGCTGTCGATGATACAACCCGAGATCACCACATCCTTGCTGTCGATATCAATACCGTCATTATTAAAATTGGCATGAGAATAAATGGAGACACCTCTCACCATGACGTGCTCACAGGCGTAAAGACGAAGCGTCCAGGAAGCAGGCTGTTTCAGCGTGACGTTCTCGATCACAACGTCCCTGCTGTTCCTGGCAAAGATAATAAAAGGCCTGCCCCGCGCAGCTTCCTTTATCACAAACTTCTTCCCGTTGCCGAACAACATTCCCTCACCTGTTATCGATACATGCTCCACGCTGTCTATCAGAACAAGACTGACGTAATCCGTCCGGCTTGGATCCGCCTGCAGCACAGCCCCCGCGTCCAGGTGAAGATTGACATTGCTTCTCAGCACGATCATCCCCGTCACAAAAGTCCCCGACGGTACCAGCACGATGCCGCCGCCATGCGCAGCACAGTCGTCCACTGCCTGCTGAATAGCGAGTGTATTCACTGTTCTGGCATCCGCTTTCGCCTTATAGTCCAGTATATTGTAAGTAGTTGCCGCTGCCGGAGAAAAATACAGCCAGCTGGCTAAAACAAGGATAAGTCTATGTTTCATCAGATATTAATTAGAAACCCGGATTCTGCACCAAATTACTATTCGTCGAGATCTCCCTGCTCGGCAGCGGATACCAGATTTTATTGTCAGCAAAATTGGATTGTATGGTCTTCACATCCTCCCGGGGAAACATGGCAGAATTGTCCATCGCGGCCAGCACCGACTTCAGCTTCCCGGTCCTTATCAGGTCAAACCTTCTCCAACCCTCTCCCAGCAATTCACGCGACCGCTCATCCAGCAATTCCTGCATAAAATCTGTTTTACGATAAGCAGTCGTGATCGTGTTTAATTTCGTCAGATCGCCAGCAACAGCCCTTGTCCGTAATTCGCTGAACAATGCCCTTGCACCGGTCTCGTCGCCCGTCTTATACTTTGCCTCTGCAAACATCAGCAATACGTCGCCGTATCTTAACACACCCCAATCGATATCTCCTGCCCAATTCGGAACTCCCCTGTTAATACGGTCTACGGGATTGTCGAGTCGCCATTTGCAGATACTCATGTTGGAGAGATTAGTGACAATGGCGGATGGTATGAAATATTTGTACCCACCGATGGTCTCAAAAGGCGTAGTAGTCGCACTCGTCGGCATCGCTCCACTGAAACTCAGGCTCCTTCTGCCGTCAATGCTGTTAAACCGGTTGTATCCTTCTCTCACCGGCCTTACCCAGCCATATGTTCCGCCCGTTGTATTATAGGCTCCCGCCGGTCCCGCCAGGTAAGAATATACGATATTCTCCTGGTTCCCTCCGGGGCCTGTCTGTACGATCATCATATGCTCGCTACGGGCCGTCGCCTTTGTCGCTGCCAGGAACAGATAGTTAAACGGTTTAAGCAGGGTATAGCCGCTATTCGTGTAGATATCCTTGCAATATTGCAATGCCTGCTGATAAGCAGAAGGTGCATCTACCCAGTCAAAACTGTTAAGCGGAAAGCTGAGCGACTGACCTACATTGTTCTCCTTACAGCTGGCGATGTATAGGTTCAATTTTGCCAAAAATCCTTCGGCGGTATATTTATTTACTCTTCCATCAAACTTGTTGCGTGCCGGCAGCCGGTTGTAGGCATAGGAAAAGTCAGCCATCGCATGTTGCATGATCTGCTGCATAGAGGCCCTGGGAGCGGTGGGGTTAACCACTGAAGAATCCGCCAACGGTACCCCACCCCAAAGCCAGCCCAGATAGGAATAATAGAGTCCCCGGAAAAACCTTGCTTCCGCCACGATCTGTCCGCGCCGGGTGGTATCCATATCAATGGACGGTACCCGTTCGATTACAAAGTTCGCCCGGTTGATGCCTGCATACAGCGCGGCATAAGTATACCACAACAAGGTGTTTTCAGAAGTATAAGTATAGTTGCAGAGGGATAGAAAATTAGGTTGTCCGGCGAGGAATGTTACATCCCCGATCTGCTCGTCACATCCCATGGTGGTAAGGTACTGCATCGTAGCCCCCCACATAGGCTGATTGCCATTACCCTGAACATCTACCGCATTTAAGATCTCATAGACACCGGTGATGGCCAGTTCCGCATCCGATGATGTTTTATAGAACTGATCGGTCGTCAGAAAGGAAGATGGCTTTTCTGTCAGCAGTTTTTTACAGCCGGCCAGACCCGCAGCCAGCAATATAACGGACAGGCATATATATTTTATTGAACTCGGTTTCATGATTCTTAAAATTTAACGTTTAAACCCAAGGTATAGGTCCTTGCTCTCGGATAGGAAATATTGTCGATGCCGGGAAGCAAGGGAGAGTAGGAAGCGATCTCCGGATCGAATCCTGAATACTTAGTCCAGGTGTACAGATTCTCCCCGGTGACATAGAACCGGCATCCTGCTATGCCCGCTCTTTTCAAAAAAGAAGGATTCAGCGTATACGATAGCGTGACATTCTTCAGTCGCAGATAAGAGCCGTCTTCTACATAATAAGACGAGATATCCGTTTTCCCCTGACCCATTACTGCCGCGTATTTATTGGTAGGGTTGCCAGGTGTCCAGGCGTTGTTCCAGTAGTCTTCAGTCAGGTTGGCAAAATAACCACCCCCCGCTTCATACCGGTACCTGCCGATGTTGAGGATATCATTTCCGTATGACCACTGAAGCAGCACGTTCAGCTCAAAGTTCTTGTACTGGAAGTTATTGGTAAACCCGCCGTAATGCAGGGGATTGCTGTTGCTGATGATCTTGTAATCGTGTGTATTGTCCACGACCCCGTCGCCATTCAGATCCTTGTATTTGAAATCCCCGGGTTTTGCCGTACGTCCGAGTATGGATGTCACGCCTTTCTTAAGCACATAGCTCCCGCCGACCAGGTCAAAATCGCTCAGCTGATAGATCCCGTCGAATACATAACCATATGCGGTTCCGATAGGCTGTCCTTTAATCACGCGTCCTACTGCAGAAATAGTGCTCCCGGTAATATTGACGGGAATATATCCCACGCTGCCCAGGGACCGGACCTTATTCCGGTTGAAGCTGATATTGAAGTTGCTGCTCCAGGTAAAATTCCGGAGCCGCAGGTTTATCGTATTCAACGCCAGTTCCAGCCCCTTGTTATCCACTTGTCCCAGGTTCTGCCATTGCTTCAGATAACCGGTCTGACCGGAAACATCGGCCTGGATCAGCAGATCCTTTGTCTGTTTCAAATAAAGGTCAGCAGTAAAATTGACCCGGTCTTTCAGTAGCGTTACATCCACACCTCCATCATACTGGTAAGTCGTCTCCCATTTGAGACCGGGATTGGCAAAGGAATTGGGTGATATACCCAGGGTAGCGCTACCGCTGCTGCCGGAATAAAACGTATTAGCGGTAGTAGCCAGCGACTGATACGGCGGTATCCGGTCATTGCCGGTCACGCCAAAACTGCCGCGGAGCTTTATATCCGAAAAGACGTTTTGTCTCAGCATGAACGATTCATTCGAAAGACGCCATGCCAGCGCTGCCGAAGGGAACCAGGCATATTTATGATCCTGCCCGAACTTGGAAGAGCCATCCCGCCGGAGAGTGGCGGTGAGCAGGTAACGGTCTTTCCAGGAATAGTTGACCCGTCCGAACTGAGATACACGGTTATAATTATACTTATTCGTCGTGGGTATTTGGGAAAGTATCTTGGCGGTAGCGATGTTATCCACTGCGTTGATCGACTGGATATCGAATCCCTGCCCTTGCATGCTGAATGTTTCACCCGTATACCCGTTGAGCTCGAATCCTCCAAGAAGGGTAAAAGCGTGATCTTTTATTCTCCTCGTAAAGGTTAAGGTACTCGTCTGATACCAGTTGCTCGTATTGCTGGTGTTCAGAATAGCAACGCCATTGCCGGCAAATCCCCAGGAAGTATTGGATGGATAGAACTCCTTATTCTTTGATGTGGTAAGGATCCCGCCTCCCCTTACATTCAGGTTCAGCCCGTTGATGATCCGGTAGTCAGCTGTCAGGTCGGCGATCAACCGGAAGAAAGGTGACTGCTTATACGAAAAATTTAAAAAATCGATGGGACTGCCGAAAGATGCGCCATCAGGGTCCTGGCTCAGATCACCCGCGTCCGGCACCAGCACCGGTTTGCTTAACAGGAAATACTGGACCAGGCCATTGTAATTAGGTACGCTGTTACCTCCATTGGACGCCGGTCCATGCCCTATCGCCTGCGAAGCATTGATGGAAGTCCCGATCTTCAGTCGATTGGTCGCAGTATGGTTGATCTTCAGACTTAAATTATACCGTTCATAACTATTGTTTTTGATCAGCCCCTGCTGGTTCATGTATCCCGCAGAAGTAGCAAACGTCGTTCGCGCATTCCCGCCTGAATAGTTCACATTATAGTTTTGGGAAAGGGCATCTCTCATCCCTTCTTTCTGCCAGTCATGGGACGGCAGACCGGTCATATCCCTGACCTTATCCGGCTTCCCATCTCCGTTGGTATCTACGGCGAAAGAAGCGTCCAGCGGATTGGTGAAATAGCGGTAGTCCGCATAATCCTGCCCGCCCAGCATATGGAATTTCTTGTTGGCCCGGCCGATACCAACAAAGCTGTTGACTTCCAGCGAAGAAATATTGGCGCTGCCGCTTTTTGTCGTGACGATGACCACCCCATTGGCGCCGCGCGAGCCAAAGATGGCCGTAGCGGAAGCATCCTTCAGGACCTCGATGGAAGCAATATCCGCCGGATTGATGCTGGCCAGCGGGTTTGACAAAGAGGTACTTCCAAAACCAGAACTGGCCACCTCTCCATTGTTGACGTCCATTTGCACCCCGTCGATGACATACAGGGGCTGTGTGCCGGAGTTAAAGGAATTGGCGCCCCTGATATTGATGCTTACAGCCGCGCCCGGCTCGCCGGAAGTAGAAGTGACCTGCACACCTGCGGCCCTTCCCTGCATGCCTTCCATAAAGGAAATGGCCTTGGATTGCTGCAGATCTGCCCCCTTAATCGATGACACCGAACCCGTCAGATCCCCTTTTTTCTGCGTTCCATACCCCACCACTACAATGTCATTTAAAGAGGTAGCCCTCTCGCTCAAAAGTACATTGACGACCCTCGAGCTGGTCACGGGCTGCTCTACAGCGCCGTACCCTATGGCCGAAAAGACCAGCGTGCTTCTCATGGAGGGAACCTTTATTGTGTAGTTTCCGCCGGTGTCGGTCGATGTGGTAATGGGCGAGCCCTTAGCCTGGACCGAGACACCACGCACAGGTCCTTTGGAGTCCTTTACCGTTCCCCGTACAATGACTTCGGGGGTTACCGGGGACTGCGCTCTGGCAGTTGGCGACCATAAATAGAATAGTAAGATGAAAGAAAAAAAAGATAGTCTTGGCATGCGAATCGTTTTTACGGAGATAATGGGAACAAAGTAAGCGGCGGAGGCTTAAAAAAAGGATTAAAAAAGGATAAATGCGCCTGGTTTATACAAAATAAACCCCTTTTTTATCCCGCGGCGACAACTGCGGCCTGAAACTGGCGCGCGCTCATTTGGCGGTGATCGCGATGAAAGAGTCCTTGAACTCCTCGCCGTAGATGTCCTTGTATTTGGAGGAGAACTTCTCGAAGACGTTTTTGGCTATCGCGTGGCGGCCCAAAAATACCAGGCTTTTGCACTTCAGAGCCAGGGCCGGCTCATTTAGTTCATCAAAAAAGAAGATGGTATTGGCAATATTGATCAACAGTTCGGCATGGTCTGCGACGGACAGGGTCGCTGAGAATTTTTGCAACACCTCCAAGATCGTATTGGAAATATCCGATTTAATATCATCCAGCCATTCATAATTTTCCTGGGATAGAAAGGCGCCTCTTTGGACCAACTGCAGCAGCTGATCCATTTGGGCAGGGGCTCGCTCTTCACGGGGGGTCGCTGCAAGATCCTGTTTTTTCGACTGGATACTAACGAATTGTGCGAAATCCACGGCTACTTCCTGCGCACTGAACACAAAGACCCATCGCCCTGTTTCCTTTTTAAGGGTGCAGCCCCCCAACTTTTCCAGGATGCTTTTCAGCTTACCTATATTTACTGCGCGGTTGTTTTTGGCGTTTTTTTCGTCCATATTGCTCCACAGGGTCTCGTTTAGCTTTTCGAGCGTCACTCCCTTTTCATATTTAATGGTATAGACCAGGATGAGCAGGAAGAGTTCCTTCAGCAACGGCGTGAACAGGTTGGTGATATCCTCGCCGTCCTTGTCGGTAACGGTGAAGGTGCCGAATAGGAAGATGCCCGGTTTGGGCGACGGCGCCTTATTCGGGGTGTCCGGCACTTGCGGGGCGGGCGGCTGGTCCCGCGCGAGCGGCTGGTCTGCAACAGGTTGGTGCATGACAAGTGATTTGTTTATGGTGCGCCTGCGCCTTAAAACCACGCCTCCTCCCACCAACAGCGCCAAACCCAGTCCCCCTGCCCAATACCAATACCCCCTTCGTGCAGCAGCAGCCGAAACCGCCGGCGCATCAGGCGGCACCGCTATCGTGTATATATTCAGCCTGACGGTCTGATCCTCCAGATGCCTCAGCGTAACAGCCATCAACAGCTGGCTTCCGGAACAATAAAACAGGTCGGAAAAGGATTTCGCGTCATTGAACCAGTAGGGGATCTCGTCTCCCAGTAACTGGTAGGACGGCGCGGTCAACGATCCCTTCATAAGCCGCAGCTTGGTATCAAAACGGTCTTTGGGATAGATCAGCGCATAATAACTCCGGTCAGCATTGTTAATAACCAACGAATTGGCAAGAACGAAATGATCGTCCGGTTCCCGCAGGGTGAACAGCTCCTTCATTCGTGTGTTCCGCACATCAAAAACAAACAGATCATAATAATATCCCGGAGACAACATCTGATCCCCTGACTGACTTCCATATCCCCCAAGCAGATATGCCGTGTCGCCGGCCACATTTTGACCCAGTGCAGAGAGATACCGGGGCTCGAAATAATCCCCCGTCACCTTCACCGTGTCCCACCCCCTCGCCTTCACCGTGTCCCAGTCATGCTGATAAAGATGAACCCGCTGTATGGTGTTTTTATACTTATTGTATCCATACCCGCCGAAAATATAAAGACAGCCGTCATAACCCGAAATGAACTTGTTGACATGCCAGTACGCCGTCAGCGACCGGTCCGCGGACAGCCCCGGTTCCCACTGCGCCGTTGCGGAATCATATACCGAGATATGTTTGCGATCGATATAAAAATTATACAGCTTTCGCTGCGCCGGGTCATAAATGGACTGATTGCCTTCCGGGAGTTTGTTCTCCGGTTTACTCAGGGCGACAGCTGTCAATTGTTTTGTCCGGGTATCGTACGTATAAAGTGAATCGTTATTGACGACGAATAAATGTTCGGTCACGGGATCGAAAGCGATACTTGGATTGCCTTTGACGGTAAAGCTTTCGGCTGCTTCCCACCGTTCGTGCTGGCTTCGCACCCACAGGGGATTCACCACAGTCGCTTTCTTATTGCTGATGCTGTCTGTGGCGACTTCCCCCTCCAGTTCATTCAGTGGCCAGAAATACTTTGTGGCCGTTCCTCCTCTGATCTCCAGGTTCCTGATCTCCATGGAGGGCAGATCGGTATTCCGGAATCCATGATAATAATTCGCGCCAAAGAATATACGCAGACAAAGGTCCTTGTACAAGTCCGGGCTACGGGCCACGAATTTGCCGTTCAGCCAGAAAGATATGCCCGCGTGGCTGTCATAGCGCAGGCTGAATTTGTTCCAGTTGAACACCGACGCCGGGAAAACGATAGCTGTAAACTTTTCTTTGTAAACGACCTTGAACAATCTATCCCGTCCATCGAACAGCAGATCGATATTCTCATTATTTTCATCGATCATTCTGAAGATATAACCGGAATATCTTTCTTTGCCCGGAACAAAACTGATATCAAAATTTATTTGAAAACTGTCGGACAGACAAACAGGGCCGTCGGGTGTAAGATCTAAAACAGTCCTTTTCTCCGGCGCGGTCTCGCGGCTCGCGAAGATCAGTCCATTAAATTGTTGTGCCTTTACATGCTGAACGGAAGCTAAAAGCAGGCAGATTATTTTTATGTAAGTATTTAGCTTTGGCATGCAGTAGAATAGGGTACCCCCCTCTCAGAGCTGAGATCCTGCCTGCAAGTTATATAAATAAAATTTATGGCGATAGTTCTTACAGGGAATGAATAAAGGCAATACTGATCCCGACAAAACAATCATCCTGGCAACCATCAATGATATACCCGCAGTCAGAGATCATCCCATTATTCTTAGTTTCGAAGTACGCCTTGGCCTTCGACCTTTTGGGCAGCCATTCGGTCCTGGCTTTTTCGTAGACCTCGTCCAGCGTTAAAGGGGCCGCAGCCCCGGAGTTGGGATGCGTATCTATTTCGCTCTCATTCTCCGTCCATTCCAGTTTATCGGCGGGAATACTGGTCTGATATGTAGGGGGGACCACCATTTTAAAATGCCGCTGGGTCACTTTGCCGGCTTTGACAGTAAGGATCGTCTCCCAGCCGACCCCTACCCAGGAGCCCTGCACCACCTCATAGGCATAGGAATTGCCATTTTTTTGCTTGAAACTCAACCATGTGTTAAAACTTTTTCCAAAATCATCGTGGAAATTCAGATTGCTCTTATGGCAGGCTCCCAATAAGGTGCAGATCAACAACAGGCGGGTCAGTGTTCCGGGGTGTTTCATGGTCTAAGTTTTGGTATAGGTTAGTTTGCACTCTGACAATGAATGTTGGGAAAACGTTGCACGGAAAGCTGCCTACCTTAGCGGTAGCTCAACATCCGGTGGCGCTGGGCAAGGATCCTGATATATTTGTTTTTTGCGTCCTCGCTCAGGAAGCTCCGGGGGACGAGTTCAATGGCTTGGGGGATCTTCCGAATAACCTCGTCGACCACCCGTCCGGCCAGCACACGGGAAATACCGGCCTTCTCTGCAAACACCAAAAAGGACGTACCAGTATACATACCTACATCAAAATAAGTCTTTTCGTTGTGGTCGCCATCGTAGAGGCCACCGTTCAGGGCCAGATGGCTGTCATCGAGATGCAGCGCAGTACAGAGCAGGTCGTAGGCAGGTGAGAGAACGAAGTCCCCCTGTGACGTCTCCATCAGCGAGAAATTCTTTAGATGCGCATCCCCGTTAGCGATGACACAATTGACTACCAGGAGGCGGAAGAAGTCCACCAGCACGACCGGCGCCGCGGCCGCATAAAGCCGGATAAGGTTCGCGATATCGAGGTAGGATGCGTTGTACTTGAAATTGTCCCCTTCCCGCTCCGGGGTTTTGCCCATGAGCGTCGCGAAGTCCTCCAACTGGTACTTGCCTGAGCCGTCGGGCTTGTAGTCGAAACGCCGGGTGAGATAGGCAGGGGATCCATCGTCAAAGAAGATCATAGCGCAGTCGGCGGTCCGGACCCCGAACACCTGCCTGGCGATCTGCATGCTCAGGTGTTCGTTAGCTGGCAGGTCGGTGACGCCGTCGAGCCGTTCGCCGGGGACGGGCTTTAGGATATGAGTACCGCTGGTGTCTGTAAGGGTGAGTATATTCTTTTCCTGGCGTAAACTATATTTCTCCTGGACCCCGCTGATGCTGATCCGTTTCCGCTTCTCGTTATACTCCCGGGTCAATTCAGTGTTCTTGCCCGGTGGACCGAACGGCAGGATATGCGAAACCTTTCGGGAGCGGCTGCCGAACAGGGCCGCTTGTGCCGCGGGGCTGTAAGAGGTAAAGCCGGGCCGTAGTGTCGAGGGGCAAATGTTAATTTCCGGCAGAGGCATGGTCATCTTTTGCAGAGGCATCGTCTTCTTTTATGGTCAGTGGGCCGATCCGGTCGCCTCCGGCGGTGGCGAGTAAGAGCCCGAAATAATCATTCTCATCGATCTTCAGCAGCTGGGACTGCATGGCCTTATTTGAACCTTCACTCAATAGATTGACAAAGGCTGGAAAAAGGTCAGTGCTCTCATACGGAGCCTCCCGCATCGGCAGCGTGAGGCTGATGGGTCGGTTGCCAGTCGCAGCCATGTAGGCTTTGTCGTAGGTAAAGCGGTAGAGGCCTCCCGATTTCGTCAGCAGGCCGGCCAACCTGCCGTTGTAGAAGATCTGCGCTTTTCTCATTGCTCACCCGTTTTTGACGGTTCTTTCAATATGAGGTCGAGGCGCAGGCCCAGGGGGTCAGCGAGCTGGAGCAGGGTGTCCAGTGACGGGTTGCCTTTTCCCTGTTCTACCAACTGAATCGTGCGGGTGCTCACGTCCGACAGCGCCGCCAGCTGGGATTGAAGCAGGCCCAGCAATTCCCGGCGTTGCCGGAGCTTTTCTCCCAAATCGTGCATTGCTGTGCGCATTATCCTTCGCTTTTGGGTGAAAGTTACGATATAATCTGGACATAACAGTAGAAAGCAAACTATGCTTCGCTTTTAGCTGATTTTGGGCGACATTGTACTTTCAAAAGGAAAATACGAAGTTTACTTTGCTTTTGACTTGCCAACCCGCTCATTCCAGTTCTGGACATTCACGCCTTTGATCAATAACCATAAACATGTAAGCGAAATTCCCAGATACTTTCCCGATCTCGCAAACAAAAATTCCTGTTACCGTAAGGGTATACCCCGCCGACAGAGGAACTTGCGGCCTATACTCAACCAGCACGGCTTTAGTAGAAATATTGAACTATGTTACGAATCACCCCCTTTGTCATTTTAGCAGCATTTTTTAGCATCCCCTTCAAATCGCAGGCACAACCCGGCGGCAAGTCCAGGAACCCGGAAAATTCAGGAACTGTAACCGGCCGCATCACTTTTTTGGATAGCATGCCCATCGAGCTGGTCTCGGTATCGCTGGTAGGATTGAACAAACAAACCCTTACCAATAGCGATGGCGTTTACCTGATCGAAGGCGTCGCGCCGGGACGCTACACCCTGCGTATACAGATGTTCGATACGAAACAGATCGATCTTCCCGTCGAAGTCAGCGCCGGCCAAAACAGCGTTCAGGATTACCGGCTGACGAAAGAGAATATCTCCGCCCTCCAGGAAGCAAGGGTGGTAAGGAGCGTCAACAGGTTCTCCAAGAAAGAAAGTATTTATATCGCCCGTCTTCCTTTGAAGAATATGGAGAACCCTCAGGTCTATAATACCGTCTCGAAGGAACTGATAACGGAGCAAATGGCACTGGACCTGGGAAGCGTAACCCAGAGTGTACCCGGCGCCGGTGTCCCCATCATCGCCAACCAGGGTCGCGTGACCTTCTTTTCCCGTGGCTTCGAAACAGAACCCAATGCCCGCAACGGGGTAGCCGGCGCGGCTTTTTCTTCTATCGACATCGCCAACCTGGAAAGGATAGAAGTCATCAAAGGGCCTTCCGCAACGCTGTTCGGAACCAATATCTCCAGCAGCTATGGCGGCCTACTGAACCGCGTTACTAAAAAGCCTTATAATGCCACGGGTGCGGAAGTAGCCTATTTCGGCGGCAGCTGGAACTACAACCGAATCACATTCGACGTGAATACTCCCATCAATTCCGATAAGACGGCATTGTTCCGCATGAACGGCGCCACCACCTTCCAGAAAAGTTTCCAGGATATAGGCTTTACCAATAATGTCAGCCTCGCCCCAAGTTTCTCCTACCAGATCAACGACCGTATGACGCTGCTGCTCGATGTGGAGTTCGGCAACGAGAAAGGGACTTCCGTGGTGAGATTCAATCCCTCCACCAAGAGCGGCAAGGTCCAGTCCATCGCCAACATGCAATTCCCTTACAAAAAGACCTTCCTCAGCAACGATCTCACCTATTCGACGCAGATGCTGAACATCTTCGCTCAGCTGAACTATAAGATCTCCGATCAGTGGACATCCCAGACCATCGTGTCGAGAGCGAGGTCTACCATCAACGGTTATATCTCTGCCCTTACGGGAGCTACCGACAGCACCATCAGGCCACAAGAGATAGTTGGCAACACCGACTTCATCGCAACGGATATCCAGCAGAACTTCATCGGCGATTTCAGGATCGGCGGGTTCCGCAACCGCCTGGTTGTCGGTTTTGATTATTATAACAATTTCAACGATTTTGACCGGGTGACGGTTAACCTACCCGCCGTCAATTTCATCCATACGCCGTCCACCTATCTCGTCAGCAAGTTCAAAGTGGATTCGCTGACAACGTCGGGCACACTGCGCAAAGAGAACAACAGCGACAACAGCTATGCCGCCTATGCTTCCGATGTGTTCAATATCACCGACAACCTGATGGCCATGGCCAGCCTTCGTGTCGACCGTTATCAGTACAATGGTGTATACAATGTCACTACCGGCGTTACGGCAGGGGGACTGGGTGCCGGCGGTATACAGGCCGGCCCTTACGAACAGACATCGCTGTCTCCGAAATTAGGACTTGTTTATGAAGTGATAAAGGACAGGGTCACTCTATTCGGCAACTACCTGAACGGATTCTTCAACCAGAGCGGACAGTCAAAGGATGGAACGCCCTTCAAGCCCGAGCACGGCAACCAGCTGGAGTATGGCGTAAAAGGTGATGTATTCGATCACAGGCTCGTCGGTACCGTTAGCTATTATGATATAAAGGTGGCCAATGTCCTGCGTACGGATCCCAATGATGCGAACTATTCCATCCAGGACGGGACGCAGCTCAGCAAAGGCCTGGAAGTCGAACTGACTGCCAACCCGTTCAAGGGTCTGAATATCGTAGCCGGCTATGCGTACAACGACAGCAAGTACACGAAATCCGACTCTACTGTCAAGGGTCTTCGTCCGGCCGGGTCGGGTCCGGATAAGATGGTTAATTTCTGGGTCAGCTACCGTATCCCGGAAGGGAAGGCAAAAGGACTTGGCGCTGGCTTTGGCGGAAATGCCGGTTCGATGTCTTATCAGACCAACGTACACTGTGCTGAATGCCACTGTTTTCTATGATCTGCCAAAAGTCAGATTTGGGGTGAAGGTGGATAACCTGACAAGTGAAAAGACCTGGTCGACCAGGCTGACACCTCAGCCGCCGGCGAGATTTACGGGCAGCGTAGCGTTGAAGTTCTAGGATTTGTCTAATTTTGCGGCCCGGTTTAAGGCACTAATATGAGCATGAAAAAGAAAATACTCTTTGTTCACAGATGGCTGGGCATCATCAGCGGGTTGCTGGTGGTCTTCATCGCGGTGACCGGCTCGATGCTGGCTTTCGAGGACGAGGGGCGGGACTACCTGGAGCACGACAATTATCATATTGCGCATCCTGGCACCGCCACCACTCCGGCCAGCGCCGAAGCATTTGCTGCGAGACTTTCCCTGGACCAGATGGTTGATACGTTCAGGCTATACAACCCGAAAATAAAGATCAACAGCATTCGTTTCAAAGAGACAGCGGATGCTGCTGTCGTATTTTTCACAAAGGACAAGTATGTCTTTATAAACCCGTATACATCCCGGATCACGGCTACTGTGCCGGTGAAAAGCGATTTCTTTTATGTCGTCAAAATGCTTCACACTTCGCTGATGCTGGGAGATGTGGGTAAGACGATCGTTCATATCAATGTACTGTTGTTCTTTACTATCTGTGTTAGCGGGCTGGTGATGTGGTGGCCGAGGAAATGGAGCCTTTTTCGTTCGGCTGCGTCCATCAAAACTTCCGGCAGCCGGAAGCGTGTGAATTATGACCTGCATCGCGCATTGGGTTTTTATGCGTTGCCGGTTCTCCTTATCATTTCGTTTACCGGCCTGTTTATGGCCTCCGATGTTACGAAGAAGTTGGTTTCTTTTGTCACTGCGTCCCCGATGCCGAAGAAGGACGAAGATGCGGTCACGGTTGCAAAACCGGTGGGGGCGGCGGGTACGGCTGGAGCGCGCAAACACCATTATTCCCTGGACTCTGCCTATACCTATGCCTCGGCGCACTATCCCGGGGCCCGCGAGACTTTTGTCGTGCCCGCTACAAAAGAGACGCCGATCCGCATCGCCATGCGATATCCCTATACTATTGTGCGCAATCAAAACACCTTATACTTCAATCCCTGGGATGGTTCGCTCGTGAAGGCGGAGCTCTACGCCGACTACAACGCCTACGACAAGATGGCCCGCAGCAATTACAATCTGCATACCGGGAAGATAGGCCCGCTGGGAATTTTTAGCAAGATCCTTTGGTGCATGATGGCCCTGATCGCTGCCTCGCTGCCGATCACAGGTTTTTGTATCTGGATGGGAAAGAAGAAGAAGAGCAGGGCTATCGAAAAAATCCGCTGGCAGGATCAGCAAGATCACCGGCGCCACAACGATCAAAATCACTCAGAAATCTTAGGAGTACCTCATTGAAAGCCTCGGGCTGCTCCATATTTGAAATATGTCCGCTATCCGGAATTACCGCCAGCGTCGATCCTTTGATCCGCTGATGCATATACTCCGATGAAGCTAGCGGAGTAAATTCATCCTGATCCCCTACGACGATCAATGCCGGGAAGTCTATCTTTCCGAGCAAAGGAGTGTAGTCTCTTCGTTCTGCCCGTCCCCTTTGAACGGCCGATGAACCGGCTGCAGGGGTCGCCTTCATCATCTTTTCTACCCTGCTTACGACCTCCGGTTTACTTATAAAAGTGTTGGCGCACATAAAATGTCTGATCCTTCCCTCAGTAAATTTTTCCATGCCGTCGGTTAATATCCTTTTCGAAAGATCAATCCGGTTTTGATAGCCAGCCTCATCTTCGGCCCGTGCCTCCGTGTCTGCCAATACAATTGCTTTGAACAAACCCGGTGCCCAGGTATACATTTCCAAAGCTATTTGGCCACCCATTGAAAGGGATATTATCACAGCTTTTTTAATCTTGAGGTGATCAAGAAGATGCAAGAGGTCCAGGGCAAGCTCGTCGAGTAGAATCATGCCTTCGCTAGACCCTGTTTCCCCATATCCCCGCAAGTCGGGAATGATGAGGCGGTAATTTTTGGCGAGCATTTCTTTCTGGTCATCCCACATACTCCTGTTAAAAGGCTGTCCATGTATCAGCAAGATGGCCTCACCTTTGCCGAGGTCATCAAAAACCATATTTATTCCGCGTATAATCGTTTCTTTTCTCATAAGTTAATTTTCTAAAAATCAATGTGTGCAGAAATAATATGGTTGCCGGGGCAAATGCAGGGAACCAGACAAATGGGAATATCGTCATTTCCCGTTGACTATGCCCACCGGTAAGGATGTCATGCTTTACGTCAAGTGCCGCGATAGCAAGCAGTGTAAGTATGTCCAGTATGCCCAAAATATTCCAGGCATATACCGCCGGGATGCTCCATGACTTTCCCTTTAAAACCATCCTGGCTACAGGAAAAGCCAAAAGAGCCGTGATAATATCCCCTATTCCGGCTGAAAAAGCAAATTCGGTCGGGAGCAGGCGATAGCTGTAAAGAATAATGAAGAATCCACCGACAAGCCTGAACATATGGATGGTGACCAGGGATTCCAATGTAATTGACCGCAATAATTTTTTGAATAGTTGGGTGTTACTGATGATTCCAAATAATATAATCATCAATGGTATTGCACAGAAACCCATTACTGAAGGTGGTATGGAGTTGTTGTCAAATACACCTTTTAGTGAAAGTATGGAAACATAAGCGAGATAGGCGATATAAAAACCAAAAACACCATACTGAATATTTCTGGCTTTACCCGCGGTCATCCCTGTATTGACGGCGGCTTGCTTTACGCGGTTTGCGATGAAACCAAGAGAACAGAAAAAACTAAGGATGAAGAAACCGATCGCCCATACAGGCATACTTGAAGTGTGATTTTCCATTTTATTTATTGATTAAATTAAGACCGCCATTTACCGTTTTACTTTCGCCTTTCCCCTCATCACAAATTCACCCTATCTCCATGCGATTTTGGCTCCGATATTACCAGAAAATGTAAATCGACATCGCCATTGTTCATAATGCGGTGTTTGGTGCCTGGTTTGATGTGAATAGATTGTCCCTCATTTACAGTTTTAACAACCCCGCCAACCTCGAAAGTTGCCGCTCCTGAAAGGATATAAAACAATTGTTGGGCATGTTCGTGGTAATGTTCCTGTTCGGCGGTGCTGGGGGGCATGCGTTCCTGTATCACACTAAGCGTATCAGATTTTAGCAGGTGCCATCCGTCGCAATTGTCACCCCAGTTATAGTGTTCGGCGTTGTTTACAGAGCGTATCATTTTAGTAATTTTAATGAGTCCCATCAACCTCCCGGATTAGGTTTTCAAATAGGACGTCCAGTAAATCAGTAGTCCGGTTAACCTGGTCGTTTTGGAATTGAGCAAGTATCGAAGAAGGTAAATCGTATTCTGCGAAAGCTTGCTGGTTGACGTCTTCATAAACAAGTACACGAATAGGTGTATAAAGAGCTACTCTTATATCATTACTGGTCATTTTTAAGACCAACAACGGGTTACCAACTTCGTAGGTCGTTGCCTTCGAATCAATTCCTATTAATTTTAACAAAGAACCATGGGGGCGGCTGCCAAGTATAGTTAAATTCGCTTCACCGGCGATACTTTCCAAATGTGTTTTCGTCCTTTCAGGATCATTTGTCAGATCTTTAAAGTCCTCCGGGTTAAGCTTGGGCAGCGTGGATTCGAGATTTTCGATAAACCTGTCGTAAGTACTGTGAAGTTTTGTCGTGATTCGTTTTGTCTGAAATTTTGTTTCCATACGGACAAAATAACATCAAATATCTTGTCTGACACTTAGCAAATGGCAAGAAATGAGGATTGCTATTTTTTGAAAGACTTTTTCGAAAACTCGTTTCTTATCCGGCTCAGAGACGTATCGGTGATACCCAGGTAGGAGGCAATATGTTTCAATTGGGCGTACTGAAATATCTCCCTGTTATTGTCCAGTAATTCGCTGTAGCGCTCTTCAGCGCTTTTGTTGATCAAGGCCAATGTGCGCTGTTTAAAAGCCACAAATTCCCTTACCAGCATCATCCGCGCGAATTCCCTGAACTCCGGCACTGTATGAAAAAGCCGGTTGATTGAATCAAACGACGCAAGGTAACCCTTGCAAGGGGTAATCGCCTGGATATATTCAGTGGAAGGGGTGTGCAAAAAGAAGGAGGCGATCTCGAACACCGCACGATCCTTCGGATAGAAGTAAGTTGTGACCTCAACACCATGAGGATCATAAGTGAAGGCTCTCATAAATCCGTCAGCCAGATAAAAATAACCGCTGTTCATGCCGCCCTTAAGCAGGAAATCATTTTTTGCAAATGTTCGTTCTTCGAAATGTTCAGCAATCTTTTCCAATGCCTCATTACTCACCATTATGTTCGGCGTGTTTGCTTTTATAAACTCAGTCAGAATTTGCTTGTCCATTTTCTAAACCCCTTCTTAGTGTTGAAATTGTATTTTTGTGTTTCATTCCGTCTTCAGGCTCTCCGCCGGGTTAGCTCTGGCAGCCCGGATAGTCTGGAAGCTTAACGTAAGCAGGCAGACCGCTATCATACCCAGGCCACTGAGCCCAAACGCCCACCAGCTTATCGTCGTCCTGAACGCAAACTGATCCAGCCATTCATGAAGCGCCCACCAGGCTATCGGGGTGGCGATGACAAAGGCGAGTGCCACCAGCTTGATAAAATCCTTCGATAATAGGCCTACGATCCGCGCCGCCGATGCCCCCAGCACTTTGCGGATCCCAATTTCTTTCACCCGGTGATTGGTGGTATAGATGACGAGGCCCAGCAGGCCAAGGCAACTGATCAGGACCGTCAGGCCCGTAGCCCATCTTAAAAGATGGGAGATATTTTTTTCGCCCTTATAAAAGTTGGCAATGCTTTTGTCCAGGAAATCGTATTTAAACTCCTCACCAGGATATACCGCTTTATACGCTTTGTCAATGCTGGCTATGGCTGCTTTCCAACCGTCGCCATCGCTGTTCCGCGGTTCAAGAGCAACGATGACTGTCTTGCAATCTTTACCGGAAAACGAATAAGCCATCGGCTTGATATCCATGTTCAGGGGATGCGCGTGAAAATCCTTCATCACGCCCACAATAGGTTTATAATAATCCAGGTGGATCGATTTCCCAATGGCCTCCTCCGGGTGCCGGAAGCCCAGCAGGTGCAAGTAATTTTCGTTGATGATCAATTCTTTCACGGTATCACAGGGCAGTATATTCCTGCCCGCCAGCAAAGGGATATGGAAGAGCCTCAGATAGTTGGTGTCCCCGAATTTCAACTCTACACTATGGCTTATCTCCTGTTTACCATCCGGGCGGTACTGCATGCGGCTTGTCTGCGTGCCGCCGGAAGCAGGCACATCACTGCTCAGGCTTGTCAGGGCGATCCCGGGGATCTTCCGGATCTCTTGCATCAGGAAAAGTTCTTTCGTATAAGAAGTATCGGAAGAAGGGGTACTAAAGCTAAGGATGGCCTCTTTCTTAAATCCCAGGTCCTTGTCCAGCAGAAAACGGATCTGCCTGGTCACAAATACAGTGCCCATGATAAATAGCTGCGCAATGATGAACTGAGAGACCGTAAGCGTTTGTCGGATCCATATGCTCCGCGTTTTACCGCTACCCGCATAGGCCTGGTTTTTCAGCACCTGTAAAGGTTTCCATGAAGACAGGACCAGGGCCGGGTAGAATCCCGCCGCAAAGCTGACCACCAGCACCAGTATCACGAGAAAAGCCAAAACATCAGGACGGCTCACGGAGAATTGCAGTCCTTCCGGAATAAAGTCGGCAAAGGCTTTCATCAGATAGGGCGCCGCAATGACGGATAGTATCGTCGCCAGGAGGGTGGTCAGCAATGTTTCGCCCAGGAACTGGAGGACCAGTTGTCTCCGTGAACTGCCGAGCGTCTTGCGAATGCCTATTTCCTTTGCTCTCCGCGAAGCCTGTGCTGTGCTGAGATTGATAAAATTGAAACAGCCCAGCATCAACAGGAAAACGGCCACCAGGATCAGGCCATACATGGCCGGGCGACTCGCCATCTCGATGTCGAAACCTCCGTAATGGCCATTGAAGTGCATCTCGCTCAGCGGTTGCAAAAGATAGTCCCATGTATAATGGCTTCTGCTCATGTCGGCTCCCAGGTATTTATCGGAGAGTCGCTTCAGACCGGATTCCACGGAGGAGGCTTTTGTTCCCTTATCCAGCCGTACATAGAGTTGCTGATCGCTGGTTGTACTGCCCCAGTTGTCCCAATAAAAACTTTCCCGCAATGCGCTGTTATCAAGTACGGTCGCGAGCGAAATGAATTCTGAAAAATTGAAGCCCGTGTGGCCCTGCCGTTCAAGATCCTGCACGATGCCCGTAACTGTCGTGGGAATGGAATCGTATAGTATTTTACGCCCGATCATGGCTGAATAAGACAACCTGGGGAAATAAAGCTTTGCCTTTGTCTCGTTCAGCACGACCGAGCTCTGATTTTTCAATGCCGATCGTGGGGAGCCCGCCAGCCATTTATAGGGCAGGAGGTTAAAATAATGGTCATCGGCAAAGATGATCCCCGATTGTTTTTTGAAGACCTGCGGCTTCGATGGATGGAGGCCAGGCACCGCGACTGCCTCAGCATTATAATATCGGAAGCATACCACTTCTTCAATGCCGCTGAGTTCCTTTTTTACAGCTTCTGCGAGCGGCCCCTGCACGCCACGGGTTTTCCCCGGGTTACCCTGCATGTTATAATCGCTCACCACCCGATAGATCCGGTCTCCGTTGTTTTCAAAGCGGTCGAAGCTAAGGTCGTAATGTACGACAAGGAAGATGACCAGGGAGGCGCTGATCCCGATGGACAGGCCTATGATGTTGATCAGCGTAAATATTTTGTTCACCCTGAAATTCCGAAGGGCGATGAGCAGGTAATTTTTTAGCATGGCATGACTTTTACGAATCGAACATCATAGCCCTAAAAAAAATGCCATTTTTCTAAATTATTGATAATCAAACCAATTTACTTGATCAAATCCGCTTCCCTGTACGGTTCCGATGCAGGAAATGTCCGTTTACGACTCGTTAAATCGTATCACATCTTCCGACTTCTGTATAACTATCGGGCAAGACCCAGACTCTAATTTTGTGCCTTATTAATCAAAAAATAAAATAATGAGCAACACAAATTTGATCTCAGGGTCACACACTCACGAAACCGTTCCCACTGAGTTTATTAACGTTAAAGGCACAAAGTTCGCCTATCGCGCATTTGGAAAAAGTGAAGGCATCCCTATTGTATTTTTACAGCATTTTACAGGCACGTTGGATAATTGGGATCCTGCGGTTACAAATGAACTGGCAAAAAAACACCCCATCATTTTGTTTGACAATAAAGGGGTAGGCAGCAGCGAAGGTAAGACACCTGAATCGGTTGCTGAAATGGCAAATGATGCAATTGATTTCATCAACGCTTTGGGATTGGAAAAGGTGGATCTGTTAGGTTTTTCCCTGGGTGGTTTCATAGCTCAAAATTTGGCAGAAAGGTACCCCCAACAGATAAGAAAAGTGATCCTGGCAGGTACCGGCCCAAAAGGCGGCGAAGGTATCACCGAGCTTTTAACGGTGATAAATAATGGCATGGTAGATGGCCCCGAAAAAATTTTACGAAACATATTTTTTACAAAGACAACAGCGGGCCGTGCGGCTGGCGAACAATTCCTGCAACGCCTGCAGTTGAGAAAAGCAAACCGGGATACTCCCTCGAGCGAAGCAACAGTAAATGCACAGGCGAAGGCCATTATCACCTACGGGTATGAAACGGATGCAGCCTATCATCAACTGCTCAACATCAAACAGCCTGTTCTGATCGTGAATGGAACTGAAGACCTGATAGTGCCTTCCGTAAACTCCTTTACTTTATCAAGGCACCTGATCAATTCCAAACTAATTTTATGGAGCGATTCCGGGCATGGCGGGCTTTTTCAATACCACCAGGATTTTGTGAATGAAGTGGAAGTTTTTTTATCGTAGAATTCTCGTTATTTTTGCATCAATAATGAAACATTTCAAATCCATAAGTGAATTGCACAAAACCAACGGATATGCCGCGCCAGCATATCCGTTGCTTAGTTTGTTAACCTGCCAGGATTTAAAAACATGCACCATAGGCAACAGCAAATTCACGAGTGACTTTTATATGATCGCATTTAAAAGGATCAAGTCGGGCACTTTTCTGTATGGAAAAACGAAGTACGATCACGACAATGGTTCTATGTCATTCGTGAAGCCCCGGCAAGTTGTCGAGATCAGTAATATTGAGTTAACCGAAAAGGCGTTTATACTCTTTATTCACGAGGACTTTTTGCTGAGACACAACCTGCATTCTGAAATAAAAAAATATGGCTATTTCGATTATGAAGTTAATGAGGCTTTGCATTTATCGCCAAAGGAAGAAGAATTAATCTGGGATCTGTTTGACAAAATACAATCAGAATATCACAACAACCAGGACGAATACAGCAAAGACATCATTGTAGCTCATATTGATTCCATTCTGAAATATTCTCAACGTTTTTACAAACGGCAGTTCCTGAACCGGACTGTATTTTCAGGGACGATCATTTCCAGGTTTTCCGAGGTCTTAAAATTATACTTTGAAAGCGGGAACCTGCAAAGCAAGGGCTTGCCAACCGTAAAATATATGGCATCGGAATTGACGGTTTCCCCAAGATATCTGAGCGACCTGCTAAAACAGGAAACAGGGAAGACTGCGTTGGAACACATACATATTTTCCTGATTGACGAAGCCAAAAACATGTTGATGAGTACCGACAACACCATCGCAGAAACAGCCTATCAATTAGGCTTCGAGAACCCTCCCTATTTTTCCAGGCTGTTTAAAAAAGAAGTCGGGATAACCCCAATTGAATACAAAGAAAATAGACGATAACGGCGTCTTAATTGTTTACTACCACTTTCAAAACCGCATACAATTCTTTCTGCGCCTTGTCCGAAACCGCTGCAGCCGGTGAACCCAGCGAGGCAAGCGCCTCCACAGCATACGCCGTCTCCGGGCCCGAAAGCGCATAATAACGGTGCCGCCCCTGGCTTTCCACCACCGGAGAAATGGTCGGTGGGGGCATTGCCCATGTTCGTAAATATTGAGATCAGCGTCATTGCTCTGATCGTTCCCTGAAAAAAGTTGTCAAAATACGGTTATTCAATTTCGCCCGTAGTAAATATCTTCGGCGGATGAAAAGACTATTTCTGCTCTGCCTGGCGCTGGTCGTCCTTTCGGCAGGATATTCCCAGCCTTCCACGAAGAAATTCCCCCTGGTCATCACCAACGTTAATATAATAGATGTCTCTACGGGCAAAATTGCCAGGAACCGGTTGCTGGCCATCTCCGGGGATAGCATTAAGGCCGTGGACGATACAAAGATGGTCGCGAAATACAAGGCCGACCGGTATGTGGATGGCATGGGCAAATATGCCATGCCCGGTCTGTGGGACATGCACGTCCATTTCCGGGGCGGCGATAGCCTTATCGGAGCCAACAAAGCTCTTTTACCCTTGTTCCTTGCCAATGGTATTACCACGGTCCGGGAATGCGGCGGGGATATGACACCATCCGTGATGACATGGCGAAAAGCTACGGCGCTGGGCGAATTAGCCGGACCCCGGATCTTTACTTCGGGACCTAAACTCGATGGCCCGGGTGCCGTATGGGCTGGTTCGATACCGGTGACGACGCCTGAGGAAGTCTCAAAGGCGCTGGATTCTTTGCAAAAGATCGGAGTGGACTTCGTAAAAATATACGATAGCAAGATCTCTCACGATGCCTACCTCGAAATTATCACGCAGGCCAAAAAAAGGGGCATGAAAGTCACCGGGCATATGCCCTTTACTGTCGAACTAAAGGAAGCTGCCGGACTGGGCATGGACGGCTCGGAACATTTATATTATGTCTTTAAAGCCTGCTCTTCCAAAGAGGACAGCATAACCGATCTGATCCGGCAATCGGAACATACCGCCCGCCCTATCGGTCTCTTTGCTGCGCTTCCCCCTTTGTATAATACCTATGACAGTGAAAAGGCAAAGAGCTTGTTCAAGTTCCTGGCCGAAAAGAATTTCACCATAACGCCCACACTCTTTATCACGAAAACCCTCGCTGAGATAAAGGAAACCGACCATACCAAAGATAGTATGCTGGCCTATATTGATCCCGGGATCCAGGCGACTTACCAGGGAAGGGTCAGGGGCGCCATGAGACAAACGGCGGAGGGAACGCAGTTCAAGAAAAAATATGATGAGCTCTGTACTTCATTGGTACCCCAAATGTATGCCGCAGGTGTCAATATTGTCGCGGGTTCCGATTGCGGTGCTTCCAACTCTTATGTTTATCCCGGGACATCTTTACACGGGGAGATAAAATTGCTGGTAGCAGCTGGTCTCACTCCGGCACAGGCGTTGAAAACGGCTACCGTAAATGGTGCAAAATTTTTGAAAATCGCAAATTTCTATGGAAGCCTGCAGGCCGGAAAATGCTCGGACCTGATCCTGCTGGACAGCAACCCCCTGGAGAATATCAATGCCATCGATCAGATCAATGTAGTGATGGCAAACGGGAAACTATATACCAGCGCGGATCTGAATGCACTGTTGGCCTCCGTTAAAAATAAACTATGATTGCATAAAACCTTGCTTAATCACTACCATCAAAATCGATCACAATCGATGTGCCTTTTGATTTTTCTATCGTTACTACCCCCGAAATTTCGGAAGTAAGGCCACGGATAAGACGAAGGCCAAAGGAATTAGGATTATTTTCATCGACGGAAGGCGGAATTCCAATTCCGTCGTCTGCGATCCTCAATAATTTTGTTTGGCCACCAAGGCATTGCAGTTCAACAGTAACCGTGCCTTCCCGGCCGTCAGGGAATCCATGCTTCAGCGAGTTGGAAATCGCTTCGTTTAAAATAAGCGCAATTGGTACGGCAACACTCAAATTCAAAGCCACTGGATCAATAGACAACTTAAAAATAATACGGGTAATGCCCCGCATTTTTGAGAATGATGCTCAAGTTTTCCGCTTCAAGGAATTGATCCTCTACAATTAATATGTTCAACTTCATAGATTTCATTTCCTTAAGATTGCTAAATCCAGGGTTTTAAGCCGAAGAATGCTCCTTTGCAATCGCAGACGCCTGTTCCATTGCTAAATTTCTATCATGTTCCAGGGACGATTGTCTCAAAACATTAGCTAAAAGAGTTACACTATGAACCGTATTTACTCCTATTAACTCCAACCACCAATTCATGTAAGAATCCTGAAAGTCAAGACCAAATGACTTTGGCATCTCCGGGCCGTAAACGGCGGAACTATAGACTACACAGGCTTTTTTATCTTTCAATAGCGGGAAGTAGCCATCCGGTCCGAAACCAAATGTCAAACCAGGTTGTGTGATTGTGTCAATGTACTGCTTCAATGCCCATGGACCTCCTCCATTCCACATCGGAACGGAAAACAGGTAATCGTCAGCCGACTTAAAGCGGTTAGTTACTTCTATAACCTCATCCCACGCTGTTTTTAATTTACCCTCCAACACCCCATAGCCAAAAAAGTCATTTTCGCAGCGGCTTTGTTCCCGTCAAACGCAGGGATCTTCTCCTTCCACAAATTGAGCTCGTCAACCACGGCACCGGGGTTTGTTTCCTTATACTGCTTTACAAAAGCATTTGCAATTTTGGTCGATTCTGATGCGGATTCTCTTGGTGATCCAACGACATAAAGTAACTTTTTCATGTTCTTCTGATTTAATTATTATTCTGTTGATTCTTTAAAATACCTGTTTGCTATTATTTAAAATCCGCCCCGACGGTTACGGGTTTCCATTGCTCCAGTTCCTCCGACATTTCGGTTAGCTTTTTTGAAGCGCGGTTATAGGCATCCTTCCCGAGAAACATGTGCAACGGCGGTTCAGGACTTTCGGCTAGTTCCATAAATATTTCCGCCACACGGTCCGGGTTGCCCGCCTGCTTTCCGTCCGAGGACAGGTAACGGTCCTGTGTGTTTTTTACTGCTTCATAACCCTCGATCTTAGTGGGGATCAGCGCCAATGAGTTTTTGGTCAAAAAGCCTGTTCGGAAACCCGATGGTTCAGCTACTGTAACCTTAATTCCAAATTCTTTCACATCAAGCGCGATAACTTCGGAAAAAGCGGCCACCGCGGCTTTGGTTGCCGAATAAACAGACCAGCCCGGAGCGCCCACAAAACCGGCCACCGAACCGATATTGATGATGTAGCCCGATCTTTGACTGCGCATTACCGGCAGGACACTCTTTACCACATCTATAGTTGCAAGCAGGTTAACATTAAAAATGTTCCGGATCTCCTGCTCCGCTATGTCTTCAATCGTTCCGGCCATTCCGTAACCCGCATTGTTGACCACTACATCGATCCGCCCGAATGTTGCCAGCGTCTGCTGTATGGATTCATCGATGCAATCCAGGTTGCTCAGATCGACGGCCAGCGGGAGAAAGCGGTCCCTGTCTATCACGCCGACCGCCTGGCTCAACGAATGTGCATCGCGGGAACTTGCAGCAACCCTGTAGCCATTTTCAAGCAGTTTTTTTACGAGGGTAAGTCCCAGCCCCTGAGACGCCCCTGTTACATACCATACTTTCGAAGTATTCATGAGATTACGTTTTTTTAGCGAGGTAGCTGCTGTCGCAACTACCTCGTTAAGATTATTGGTAAGTAACACTTAAAGTAATAGGCACGCTCAGCGCTTTGGATACAATACAATTGGCCTTAGCGCCTTCTGCGATCTGCTGAAAAGCTTCCGCGGATACACCTTCTATCAATGATGCCTTCAGATCCAGGTGAATGCCGGTGACATTAAGGTTAACCAGATCCACGTCGAGAATGGCTTCGGTGTTCAGGTCCTTAGCTACAAATCCTGCACGCTCAAGCGTCGCACCTACAGACATGGTAAAACATCCTGCGTGTGCCGCAGCTATTAATTCTTCGGGATTGGTACCGATACCAGACTCGAATCTTGTTTTAAACGAATAGGGTGTTTGGTTAAGGACGGTGCTTTGAGAAGATATTTCTCCTTTACCTTCTTTAAGGGTACCACTCCAATGAGCATTTGCTGTGCGTTTCATGTTGATTCTTTGTATTTGGTTAAGTATTTAATATTTAATTCAGGTTGTGCCCGGCTCCCAAACCACCATCCACATTAATAATTGCACCGTTAATAAAGTTGCTCTTGGCAACCGAGAAAACCATTTCTGCGATATCTTCGACTTCTCCCACACGGTTAAGCAAATGCAGGCCCGCGCTCTGATCGGCATTGCCAGCATGCATCGGGGTGCGGATCGTGCCAGGCGCGATCGTATTCACCCTGATGTTATCCTTGCCGAATTCGCCGGCCAACTGTATGGTAAGGGCATGTATCGCCCCCTTTGATGCCATTTGTGCGCTAATGGGTACTCCTGCAAGGGCGTGGTTGACCAGGGGTGTGCCGATATTGATCACTACGCCATCATGCTGCTTTTGCATTTGAGGTATAATGGCCTGGGTAGTGAAAAAAGTGCCTTTCAGGTTTGTATTCAGAAAGCGGTCGAGGTATGCTTCGTCCACCTCGAGGAAAGGCTTGGTTTCAAAGATGCCGGCGTTGTTCACCAGTACGTCCGCCGAGCCAAATTCTGCCAGGGCGGTTGCCAAAAGTCTCTCACCGGTACTTTTATCCTTCACATTACCGGCTACCATGGCCAGGTTTTTGCCTCCGCCCAGTTCATTATAAACCTGCTCGAGTTTTTTAGCGTTTGAGGAATTGATCACTACATTGTCGCCGTTTGCCAAAAAGTGGCGGGCTACTTCCTTACCAATGCCAGATGAGGCGCCGGTAACTATTATTGTTTGCTTTTTCATTTTGTTCTTTTTATTCTTTTATTCTTCTTTTTACTTTTTTCTTTCAGCGGTTATTCCTTTTTCTCTCAGCACGGATACCTGTTCTCCGGCATGGCCCCAGTCGTCAAGATCATATTCCTGGATCACGACAAAGGTTAATTGAGGGTCTTTGTTTAATACATCGCTCATCAGGTCGGTTACCCCTTTGATCAGGGCTTGTTTTTGTTCTCTTGTGACCCCTTCGCGGGTTACTTCTATTTTAATGTATGGCATCGCTTTACTTTTATGCGTACCGCTCTTTATGCAGCCTTAGCAGTTATAATTACATTTAGTTCAAAATCATTATAGATCAGCGTGTCGCCCAGATCTTTAAAGAAATTACCCGAACGGAATTTCATTTCATATTTGGTACGGTCGATCACCAGCTTGCCGGTTGCAGTCAGCTGATCACCGTCAACTTTGACAATTACATCAAAACCAACAGGATGGGTAATCCCTTTGATAGTCAGATTGCCTTCAACATGGTTGCCCGAAACTGAGAAGATCACCAACTGTGCTTCGGGATATTTATCGGTAGAGAAGAAATCATCAGAAGACAGGTGACCGAAGAACTGTGCATTGGTTGCAGGATCGGTTATATCCAGGATTTTGATGGAAGTGGTATCGATGATGAATTTTCCGCCGGTAAGCTTACCGTCATTCAAAACAATTTCACCTTCTTTAACCGCAATGGTACCATTGTGTGTGCCGGTTACTTTTTTGCCTACCCAATCAATATTGCTTTGGGTGTTTACGATCGTAAATTTTTGAGTATTCATTTTTTTTGTGTTTTAATTTTATGTTTTTAATGTTTCAATTACAACACAAAGGTGGGAAGGAAATGCGAGGTAGTTATGTGACCTAAATCACATTTGAACGACAGCGCAATTTATGTGACATGGATCACATTTCTCAGGGAAAATAATCCATCATTTTGGGAAGTTCATCCATTATCTGGATTAGACCGGTGGCCACCGGCGTTGGGGCAACGGGCATGACACTGATACTTTCTCCAGACCAGGTGGGCTGAGGCCTCAGGTTCGTGACAGGGCGGCATTTTTTAATGAATTCCTATAGGATTGAGGAGAAACTCCTGTCTTATTTTTGAAATAACGGCTGAAATGATATTTATCTTCAAAACCCAGATAAAATGCTATTTCTTTTACAGTTTTAGAGGTAAGGTTCAGCCCTCTTTTGGCTTCCATTACGATCCTGCGCAAGGCCGGCAAGTCTCATTTCAGCCGTTATCTGTTCGATTATGTTGTAAATTGAAGGACTTTCAGTTTCGGGTATCTTAAAAAAGGGGGGATTAATGGGATTGTTAAAAAGTATACCCTCGGACGCTATCTCATTCTGGTGCCTGAAAATGCAAAAAAAATCGGGATGAAAATTGATCATCACTCCTTTTAGCATTTTGGGTTCCAGAGCATCATAGATGATTCTGGTGTCATAATAGGTATTAATTACGACACGAAAATGAGCAAAAAATGCCAGGTAGTCATGTGACCTGGATCACATTTCACGCCTGGTATAACCGACTAAGTGTTTCTCTGGAAACACCCAGGTAGGCTGCTATCAGGTTTTTAGGTACCATATTATAGAGTTCCGGGTGTAGCTTTAGAAATTCTTCGTAACGGCATATTACATTATTATTCATAAAAGATAGCAAACGTTTGTTTGCCGCCACGTATCCTTTATTGGTCCTCCAGCGGAAAAAATGCCCGACAGGATGAAGTTCGTGACACAGTCGTTCCCTGTCGGCACTGGTAAGACAAAGCACTTTTGCATCAGTGATGCAGTCAATGCTGATCGTTGCTTTGGTCTGATTATACAAGGCATTGTAATCAGATGCCCACCAGGTCGGCATGGCAAACTGCAGGATGAACATTTTCAGGTCGTCATTAATAAAGAAAGATTTTAAGCAGCCGTCAATCACGAAATATTCGCAATTGACGGCATAGCCCTCGCTGATTATCGCCTGCCCTTTTTTAAAATTCTGTTTTTTAAAAAACGAAAAGAAGTAATCAAACTGCTCATCGGTCAAGGTAGCTATTTTAGCTACATGAGCTTTTAAGATTTCTTTGGCTTCCATTGTAAATATTAAGTTAAGGGCAAAACGAGGAATTAGTTACCTGCAAATTCTATTAGCTGTTGATTGAATTTGTCACGTTCTTCAACAAACAATGCATGGCCGCTTTTTTCAAAAGGCACCAATTTTGAATTGGGAATGGCCATATGGAGCTGTTCGGCCAGTTGATAACTCACGATGTAGTCAGCACGGCCCTGCAGAATTAAGGTGCTTACTTTTATCGCTTTTAGGCTTTCCCGTTCGTCGGCATCACGAAGGGTAATGAGCATTTGCTGAACAGCATAGCCCGAAGCCTGCAAATTAATATTACCCAGCCATGCACCGATGCCGGCAGAAATGGAAGTGCTTGTCGCCGTAAACTTTTTTCCAAACTCCATATAGAGAGCCGGCCGGTCAACGCCATTCAGTGCAATAAGACCGTCGATGTCCTGTTTGGTAAAAAAGCCGTATGGAAAGTCAGGTTGTTTCGTCCAGCAAGGCGCCGCGGCAGCAAACAATGCTAATTTTCCCACGTGAGCTCCCTGATATTGGTTCATGTAATGGATCACTATGGCGCCCCCCATCGAAAACCCTCCGAGCACGACGTTCTCTAATTGGAGCTGATCGAGTACCGCCTTGATGTCGGCCGCATAAGTATCGTAGTTATACCCTGTCCCTGGTTTGTCTGAATGACCGAAACCCCTCATGGTGATCCCGATAGCTCTGAAGCCGGCTTTGGCAAGAGCTTCGTATTGGTACTCAAACATTTCGTCACTTAATGGGAAACCGTGAATAAGGACTACCGGGCGGCCGCTGCCGATATCCGTCACATGGAGTCGAACATTTTTTTCTACTTCGACATATTCAGGATGACTCGTCTGCTGAGCCTGCATCGAAGTCTGGATCAGTAAAAAGGCGACAACTGTTAATAAGCAACGTGACATAAACTTTGGCATTTTGATGAGCAGGTACATAACCTACTTTCATGCCAATCCGCTACCTATTGGCAATCATAGATTTAAGCCAGTATTTGTGTCCGTAAAATTTATGCTATATCGTAATGTCGTAAAATTATCCGACATGTCGTGGCAGGCGCCGGGGATGAATCAGAACTTGATCTCCAGTTTCTGAGAAACAAGTTTGTTGTCCTTATAGTATTCGAAAAGCCATTCCCCATCCTTCTTAAAAACAACGGCATTGGACGGTCCGGCATCGACGATAAAGAAATCCTGCATGGAAGTTTTAAGCAGTGCCAATATTTTTTTCGGAGTGGTATCGATCAACTGATATCCATTTGGTGTGACCTGAGCATATAAGGTGCCCGTGATCTCAACAGTTGCAGAACTTGCGGGTACCGGCGCGGGAGACGAAACGGCAGGTGTCGCAGTAGCCTGCTGCGGCTGTGCAGCTATCGTACTATCATATTTGTAAGGAACATCATTCAGCGATAAGAACGCATTCTTTAATGCCTCGTCGTACGCTACCTGGTATTCTTTTTCCCTGCTTTTCCCTTCTTTGCTTTTGAAGATGATATTTCCCTGGCAGTCCTTCAATATCAGGGTAAGGTTTGTAACAAAGATCCCTTTTTTCTGGACTACTTCCGCTTTGAGCGCATTACATTTGTTGGCAGCCAGTGTTGGTGGCAGCGCTTCATTATCCACAAAAGCAACAAATCCCTTTTGTCCGAGCAACAGTTTGGTCGTAGTATTCAATCCATACTGATTGATATCCTTTGAGAAATCGAACCGCTCCGGCACCAGTACATACTTATAACTGTTGATGGTGTTCTGCGAATAGCCGGCTACAGTAAATAATACAAAAAGGAATAATGCGGATGCTTTCATATAAATAGCTTCTTATAGCAACGAATATATACAAAAAAAGACAGTTCTACCTTTGCTCCGCAAATGGAAAGACATAAAAAAACCCTGGCCGCGGCAAACGCTTCCAGGGGTTGATTTTTTAAGCGGCTTAACAAATCAAAAGAACACTATTTTAGAGCCCACCAAGGCATCGTGATCCCCCTTTTTTACCAGCACGAAGATCTTATCCCCGGGGGCAGGTTTTTTATCTGAAAGTTTGTATTCCACTACCGGCGTATTCGGGGGTACAGTTATCGTTCTTGAATGTCCCTGATACTGGAGGGTCAGTGATGTCGTGTCTGCTTGTTCTACGCTTCCGTTTGACATCCGGGAAGCACCGCTGTTGGCTACGTCGGAAGCCGATCCATTGGTCATGCGGCCCTCACTTTCGGCATTTTTTTCGCCAGGCAGCATGAAGCTTCCCTCGTTCAACCCACGCAATTCTTCCGGCAATATCAACACCTGGACAGCCTGATCCGGTTGGTCGGCCTGTTTTTTACTGACGACGCCGATATATTCAGAACTCTTTATATTAGCGAGGCTACTGGGTGATGGAGCAAAGATGTGAAGTGAGTCCGTCAATTTGATGATCAATGGTTTGTCATTTGTGGTGATATCGACTTCATTTGGGGAGAATTTAACCACATTGCCAATTGCTCCACTAAAGCCATCGGGGTTCGTTGGCGGAACAATTTCATCAGCTGACTTTGATTTGCTACTATCCGCAGATGCGACAGCCTTTGAATTTGAGTCGTTTGAATTACAGCCGTTTATCAGGATAAAGGCCAGGACTATAGTTAACAGGGAGATTCGTGTTTGCAATTTTGTCTTGAATTGAGTTTTCATGCTGCTTTTTTTACTGTTGTTTTTTTTACTGTTGTTTTTTGATTTATGATCTCAGAGGTTAGCACAAAGGCAGGCGATTCAACATCGGGGTGGCGCGATCACAAGGTTATTTCGCCTTGGCTGCGAGCAGCTCGACCTGCTCGATCACGGGAGGCTGAGACAACAACTCGGAGGCCTTTGCCACCAATCCAGCAGCGATAGGGCCATTCAAATGCGCCTGCCTTCCTTCTTCCTTCTCGAAGGTGTCGAAAATACCATAAGTGGAGGGACCGATACGGAGGGCAAACCAGTGGATGGTGCCCGCTTCATTCTGCGCCATCGGGAGTGCGCTGGCAAGAAAATCTCCCAGTTCTTTTCTTTACCTGGCTTGGCTTCCAGCCTGACCAGCAATGCTAACTTTACCATAAAATTGAGTTTATTTATTAAATGCTAACCCAAAATTACAGATTGCATGAAGTAAGGTGGAGTGACCTAGATCACTATTTCCAGGGGCGCTGAAAAATAAAGGTTGAGCGCAGAAAATATGGAAGAGTAAAATGATACTTCTTAATCTCACTCCGTACGAAGATTCCGGATCGGATTCGCAAGAGCCGCCTTTACAGCCTGAAAACTGACCGTAGCCAATGCAATGAAAAGCGAAAGCAAACCAGTCAGCGCAAAAACCCACCACTCGATGGCAATCTTGTACTGATAGCCCGCCAGCCAGCTGTGCATGACCAACCAGGCAATTGGTGAAGCAATGACAAAGGAAATAGCTACTAACCGCAGGAATTCTTTTGACAGTAGTCCCGTGATGTCGGTAACGCTGGCCCCGAGCACTTTCCGGATGCCGATCTCTTTTATCCGGCTTTCGGCCATATATGCCGCGAGCCCAAACAGTCCCAGGCAGGAAATAAAGATCGTCAGCGCCGCAAACAAGCCCACCAGCGTACCCACCCGTTGCTCGTCGGCAAATTTGACGGAATATTCTTTATCATAGAACCGTACGTTGAAAGGGTACTGCGGATTATATTGTAAAAAAACTTTTTCCGCCTTTTGAAGATTCTCCCCATAAGACGGATGCTCGTTTATCCTGAAATTAATAACACCATATCCAAATGCAGGGCCCGCGATGATCATCGGACTTATTGGCTCATACGGGCTTTCCAATATAAAATTTTTGACTACGCCGATCACATGCAGCTGGAGTGGCCCATAAATAGACCGGATCGTCTCTCCCACCGGATGTTTCAGACGCATCTCCGCTACGGCAGCCTCATTCAGCAGAACCGCCGTCGAGTCGGTCTTGTAGCTATCGTAATCGATGTTGCGCCCCTGCAGGATCTTCAGGTTCATCGTAGCGGAGAAATCTTTGTCCGCGCCGAATATATTAAAATTCGTCTTGTTGTCACCGCTATTGCTTTCCTTCCAGGCAAATCCGTTTCCATTGCTCCAGTTCTCCGTCATAGGGGCGCTGGTTTGTGCGACAGCTGTCGCCGCCCCCGTGGATAACAAATCTTTTCTGATCAGTTCATAATTCTTTCCCAATTGTCCGAACATGATGACAAAGGCGAGATTATCTCTCCGGTAACCCGCTTCCCTGTTCTCCGCAAACCGGATCTGGCCCTCAACGATGATCGTACAGATGATCAGTGCAATGGCAAAGGTGAACTGCAGCACCACCAATACTTTTCTGGGTGTCAGCAAAGTTTTCACCGGTCTAAAAGAGCCTTTCAGCACCTTCACCGGCTGGAAAGATGAAAGATAAAACGCCGGGTAGATGCCTGCCATCACCCCTGTCAGCACAATAAACAGCAATGCCGACAGCCAATACCAGGGATTGCTATAGTCGATGGATAGCCGCGCGCCCACCACGCTACTAAAGGCGGGCAGAACCAGCTGAACCATGCCTACTGCGAGTATACCCGCGACCAGCGACAGCAGGATACTTTCGCTGATGAACTGCACGATCAGGGAAGACCGCAAGGCTCCGGACACTTTTCGAATGCCCACTTCCTTTGCCCGTTTTTCGCTTCTCGCCGTGCTGAGATTGGTGAAATTGATACAGGCGATCAGCAGGATAAAAACGGCGATCAGGCTGAACATTTTTACCATTTCGATCCGTCCTCCCACATACTGACCATTCTCCACCTTCGAATACAACCACGCATCTTTATAAGGCTGCGCAAAAACTTTATTTGTAGCCTCTCCGGGTTTGGAATGTGAAATTATGATATTAGCCACCTTCCGGTCAAATTCTGCGACGGGGACATTCGGCTTCAGAGTGACAAAGGTTTGCGAATTGCTATTTCCCCAATTGTTCTCAAAAGGATTGACCTTGATGTAATAAGACCAGGGTAACAGATATTCGAAATGAAAATCGGTATTGCCCGGCAGGTCCTTCAATACACCGGTCACCGTCAGATAATCCGCGCTGTCCACCCTTACCGTCTTGCCCATCGGGTCCTCGTTGCCAAACAGCTTTTCAGCAAGCGGTTTGGTCAATATGATATTCTTGATACTGTTAAGAGCGGTAGCCGGATTGCCTTTCAGCAGCGGGAAATTGAACATGCTGAAAAATCCCGTATCCGCAAAGGCTCCCTGAATGCTAAAATGCTTTTCGCCGTGGGAGATCAGGAAGTTGGCGTTCGAAATATTGACCCTGACCACCCGCTCCACCTCGGGATAATCCTTTTGAATGGCCGGACCCAATGGCCTGCACGTGAAATTCCATACATTGACGCCACCGTTGTTCTTATCCCGGTTATTCATCAGGTACAGCCGGTCCATATTCGGATGAAACCGGTCATGGCTGACCTCGTTCTGTATCCACAAACAAATGAGGATGGCAGTCGCTACCCCGACGGCCAGTCCTGAAACATTTATAAAGGAATAAAGCTTGTTCTTCCGCAGACTGCGCAGGGAGAGGTGAAAGTTGACCTTGAACATTGGCTTACAGGTTTTAGCAATATGCACCAAAACCCTGGCCAAACCATAATGAATTTAAAATCAGAATATTACAAGCGTTACGCCGGCGTCGCCTGTCCGCTTTTGACACAGTAGCTGTTCATTCCTGACATCATCGCCGGATCGTATCAGCCTTGAAAAGCCCGATCATTTCCTTCTTCGGATACTCCTTATCGGTGTTGTACGAAAATACATAGTCCGCTTTCGCTCCGCCCTCAACAGGATGTATTATTTTTGTTTAGTGGAATAAGGCCGCCAGCACCCGGTTGCTATAAAAATAATAAACATTAATGGTTACCCGCGTTAAAAAGGCACTTGACAAACTATTTTTTTGTTTGCACATCAGCGGCAATGCCAATACTTTTTTTACTTTATTGCGCGAAACAAAAAAGCTGCGCTGGTCCGCCGGCAACACGGCACCGCAGGAAGAACTGCATACTTACCGCTTAAATATAGCAGGCACATACACCAATATTTTTTTGCGCACATATGCCGGTGACATAACCATGCTGTATGAAATTTTTCTATACAGGTCCTACCAGTTTAAGGGCATGGAAACGTTTACGCCAAATACAATTATTGACCTGGGGGCGCATATAGGGATGTCTTCATTGTACTTTGGCACATGCTTTACCGAAGCTGAAATTTATTGTATTGAACCAGACGAAGATAATTTTACACTTCTGCAAAAAAATACTGTAAGCAACCGGAATATTACAGCTATACGATCGGCTATAAGCGATACGGACGGCAGGGCTGCTATTGAAAAAAGCAGGTTTAGTTATAACTCATTTATACAGGCTGGTGAAGGCAATAACAGCATTCGTACCGTTACCATGCCAACCCTTTTGAAAGAACTGAATATCACTACCATTGATCTGCTGAAGGTTGACATCGAAGGGTATGAGAAAAAAATATTTGCAGGCAACATAAGCTGGCTGGCAAATGTAAACCACATAGTTATTGAAGTACACTCACCGGAAGATGAAGCTGTCACCATGGCTGCCTTAAAGCAGTATAATTTTATTGTTGGGAAGCTGGTTAATGCTACTATGTCAGACAGCATTTATTATGCGGTTAGGGATGGTGTTTCAGTAGCCACAATCGCTTAGAATCCTTCATACGGGAACGAATGGGGATCCAAAGGCTTTCTTGGCAAAAGTTCCTGTCTGATACTGGCCTGGTATACCAAGGACGCTACAATGATCGCAGCCTGCTTGAGGTCGTTCATTTCCAGATGGTCATAGGTATCCAGGTTAGTGTGGTGCGTACGTGTTTCATAATCAAGCGGGTCCTGTATGAACTGGAAGCCGGGGATCCCGGCCCAGTCAAAAGCGAGGTGATCCGTCGACCCGGTATTCTTCGTTGTTACCGTGGCGGCTCCCAGGTCATAGAAAGGTTTAAACCATTGCTCAAAGATTGGCTGGATTGCCGTATTGTTCTGGGTGTAGATACCCCGGATCTTGCCTGATCCGTTATCCAGGTTGAAGTATACCGAAACACGCGCCTGCTCCGGCTTAATCTGAAGCGTTGTCCCGTCCCTGAAATGTTTTTTAGCGTAACCATAGGATCCAAATAAACCTTGTTCTTCCCCTCCCCACAGGGCGATGCGTATGGTGCGTCCTGGTCTCAGGTGTAAAGAATCCAGCAACCGCATTGCTTCCATCATCACGACGCAACCAGCGGCATTGTCTGTCGCGCCCGTAGCGGCCTCCCAGGAATCCAGGTGCGCGCCCAGCATGACAACCTGCGATCTCAGTTCGGGATCGGTTCCGGGAATCTCGGCAATGACATTATATCCCTTGGTATCCGCGGTCGAGAAATGTCCCTTAACATTGATCTCCACAGAGATCCCGATCCCGGATTCAATAAGCCGCCTCATTTTTTGTGCATCCTCGATGCCAATACTGATCTGCGGTGGTGCATTATGAGCTGTCAGCTTAAAACCATCACTGGATTGGGCGAGGATATGCCCGTTGGCGCTGTATCTGGTGGTATAGATCGCCCCCAGCACACCAATCTCCCTTTTTACCTGGTCGATCCTTGCGATCCTTGCAAAGAGGGCAGGATATGATCTGAGCAGCGAATCAGGCACCATAAATGTATCGCCCATATTCGCAAGTTCGGAATCCGAAAGGCGGCTTGTCACCGGGCCGGAAATATCTTCGGCACTTAAAGGGGTTCCAGGGTTCAAAAGGAACTTTCCTTTAAGCTGTGCCGCGTGCGATCTGAGGTAAACCGTATCTCTTGACTGTTCCCGTGTCAGCAGGATCACATCACCTTTTAGCGGCCCGTCAGTATTGGCGCCCCAGGGTTCGGGATAGCCGGCGATCAGTTCGTTGTAGGGCGCCGTCATCCTCATACTGAATTCCCCGATCTCCCATTGTTTGCCAAATTCGCCCCATGATTCGAGTCCGGCATTCGCCAGTCCCCAGCCTTTCATCGTAGCGACCGCCCAATTACACGCCCGTTGGTAGCCGGGCGAAGCGGTAAGCCTTGGGCCGGAAACGTCTGTTAAGTAATACGCTATCTGTGGAATTTGCGAACTGGAAAGTTCGGCTTTTCTGATCCTGTTGAATACAGCGGTATCGACAGGTCCCTGTTGGGCGTTGGTGTTCAGGCAGGAAAGGACGATCAGAGCAACGGTCAGTTTGAAAAATGGTAATTTCATTTGCAAGTCTTATTAAATCAACTGCAAATTAAAAGGTTCATACGCATTGAAAATTGTATCAGATTAGCCTATGATCGGACGATCAGATCTTGCGGTATTGTTTGGGAATCATCCCGGTAAGCAGGGTAAAAGTCCTGATAAAATGGGCTTGATCCGAAAACCCGCACAGGTAAGCGATCTCGGTTAAAGAATGGCGGTTTGACCTGATCAGTGTTAACGCCTTATCGATTTTTATCCGGCGGATATAGTCACCCAAAGTACATTTAAAATATTTCGAAAAGTATTTGGAAAGCGTAACCGGGTGGATATCCAGCATCCCGGAGAATTCATTCAGTGACCAGGAATGATTCCACTTATCATTTAAGATCTCAATGATCTTTCGCGTCCAGTCCGGATAGTCATTGTGGGCGAGTGGACTTGCCGAGATCAGGTTAATACAAAGCTGTTCCACCGCAATTGTGCTGTGCCGGTCCTGCCAGTAATGCTCTCTAAGTATTTTTATCAAACCTGTTGAATTCACCTTTAATCTGTCGGAGAACATGTGCTCTTCAGCCGGCACATCCAGCCCGTGCTCTTTGAAGAAGCCAGCATCCACTTCGATGTTAAAAATCCGCGTACCCGGCCGGTACTGGACGTTCTGATGGGGGATGCCTGGATAATAATAAAGGCCATCGCCAGGCTGCTGCCATCGGGAAACACCTCTTCGGATCTCTTTGCTTCCACCGCTCAGGATATGCGAATAGTGCGGGTTCTGGTGATAATGCCAATCGGATGCAAAACCATCCTGAAAAACTGTTTCAGTGGTCAGGATGCAGCCAAAAGATTGCTCTCTTATCTTTGAACCCACATAACAACCCTTTTCGAATTCAACCGGCTCTTTCATTTCTGCAAATACATTAAGAAATACATACTACAAAATTAACGCATATTTCCTGATTTGCAGTTCTGGCAATATCGGCCAATTTTCAATATATTACGCCCAAAATACCAAAATGAAACTCCCATACCTACTTGCCATTGCCATCCTGCTCTCTTCCATCGACGGCCACGCCCAGATCACCCCCCAGCCCAGTTCCAATCAAACGATTACCCAGGGATTCGGCTTAGGAACGATCACACTAAATTATGCAAGGCCCAACACAAAAGGCCGCAAGATCTTCGGATACGTTGAGCCTTATGATAAAGTATGGCGTACCGGCGCCAACTCTGCCACCGTTATAAAGTTCAGCGACGACGTCACGCTGGAAGGGAATAAAGTACCTGCCGGAGAGTATGGCCTGTTCAGCATACCCGGAGAAAATCAATGGACCATTATCCTGAGCAAAAAGGCCAAACAATGGGGCGCCTATACCTACAATCAGGGGGACGACTACCTGCGTTTCACCGTCAAGCCTGTAAAATTGTCTCAACCTGTGGAAACCTTTACCCTGCAGTTTGAAAACATGTACCCCACAAGCGGGGAGCTGCATCTGCTATGGGAGAGCACGGCCCTCGCCATACACCTTACCTGTGATATCGACCCGAAAGTAATGGCGAAGATCGACTCGGCCATGAAGACCGATAAAAAACCCTATTACGATGCCGTCATATATTACTGGAATAACAATAAGGACATGAATCAGGCATTGGAATGGGCCAACCAGCTGGAAAAAATCCCTGGCATGCCGCCGATGGTCGCCAAACTATGGAAAGCCCGCGTCCTTTTGAAAAAGGGAGATAAAAGCGCTGCCACCACGACAGCACAGGAAGGCGTGAAAGCCGCCACCGAAGCGAAAAGCGATGAATATATCCGGCTGAACACGGAAGTGATCGCCGAAGCCGGAAAGTGATCGCCGAACTTTGGCGCGGCGATTCTATTTGAGGCTCGCTACTCCAACTTCTTTGCGTCAGCCAACAATATACTGTTGATGCCCTCCGTCATCTGCCGTTTTGCCTGGCTAAAGCATTCTTCTGCTTCCTTTTTCGGAGTGCCTATTATGGCTTGCCTGATGGCTGTTTCGATACCAGGCAGCGCCGCCCGGACCGGGGAGCTTATGCTGGAATAGCTTTGACCCAGGACCTGGAGAATATGTTTATAGTTCTCGTAGGAAGACATCAATTTTCGGGCACCACTCTGCGAATATTGCAGCGGCAGATTTTCACGTATCGCCGTGAGTTGAATTTTGACTTCACTGGGGTTCATTTATTGCCCATTTTTTTTCAAATATATATCAAAAATGCACGCTACCGGCTTAATTTGACACGGCTATCCGCTATATCGGCACGGTGGTGAAATCAGCCTCAGTTCGGTCCTCAAGCCTTGATCTTCGGGAGCTAATAACCTATATTTGAATTGATGCGCACGAATGAACTAAACCTAAAGAATCGCCTGGTCAGCATGTTGTTGGACCATGCGATCATGACCATCTTCATTTTTCTTTTGGAGGTACCAATGATGGTAATCAGGATAATGTCTTTGGCCCATTCGAAGGTGCCCTTACCCGGTGCCTTTTTACGGCTGAGCCTTTATGACATTATTGTTTTCTCCCTGTTCTTCAACAAGGATCTTTTCCAGGGGCAAAGTATTGGCAAGCGTATCCTGGGATTTCAGGTTTTCAACAATAAGACCGGAGAACCGGCCGCCCCGCTTCGATGCCTGGTCAGGAATTTTACCATTCTGCTGTGGCCTGTTGAGGTCGTCGCAACGTTTGTTAATAAAGAAAGGAGGATCGGGGATTATATCGCTGGAACCAGGCTGGGATATCATGATTCCGGGGTAGAGGCCCGGCCGAAGCGGATAGCGATGATTGCCTGTTTTCCAGTCGCGGTGTGTTTTACATATGTGGTTTGGTTTGGTTTAAATCACTCCTCCCTCATTACATCCACCGGATTCACGCTGGCGACCCGGAAAGCCTGGAACCCTACCGTCGCCACGGCTATCATCAACGCCGCACCTCCCGCCTCCACCAACACCCAGCCATCCATCGCCGCGCGATAGCCAAAATCCCGAAGCCAGGTGGTGGCCAGGAACCATGCCAACGGCGAGGCAATCAGTATCGCCGTCACCACCAGCAGCAGGAACTCGCGGCTTAGCAGTAACGACACACCTGCCACCGTAGCCCCCAGGACCTTGCGGATCCCTATCTCCTTTGCCCGCCGGCTCGCGGAGAACAACGCCAGTCCAAACAACCCCATGCATGAAATAAGGATCATGATCACTGTTGCCGATTGCATAAGGAGGGCGGACCGGCTTTCCTCGATGTACAGCCGGTCGATGGTATCCTTCAGCGAACTGGATGTAAACGGGGCCTGAGGAAAAAGCCTCTTCCACTCCGACTCCATTGCCGCCATCACCTTCTTTGCCGAGTCCCCGTGTACCCCCAGCCGGACCGCTACGCTTCTGGCATCAGACAGCCACGTAATGACGATCAGCGGCCGGATAGTTTCATGAAAAGAGCTCTGGTGATAATCCTTGATTACCCCGGAAACCGTATACCACAGATGATTTGCCCGGTAGTAGAGTTGCTGTCCACACGCGTCCTTCGGGTCATTAAAGCCCAGTGCGCGGGCATACGTTTGATTGATCACCACCGATACCCCATTCTCTATCTCACTGACATTACCCCCTGTGTCCAGCCGCATCCGATAAAAGGGA
>Ga0193716_1000127_pt1 | contig 43599 bp, 43 predicted proteins | sample U2c1metaG_FD_145901 | JGI IMG/M metagenome (GOLD analysis project Ga0193716, IMG submission 145901) | Soil microbial communities from a riparian zone of the East river system, Colorado, United States - U2c1 | ecosystem: Environmental > Terrestrial > Soil > Riparian zone | place: USA: East River...
GCGCATCAGGACAAAGGCGTATGGGCGCATGTTCTTGGACTCGATGCCGCCGAGTCCGATCGTGACCGACAGCGCCGCGGCCGCCGAATTCTTGAGCGATCGATTGGCGCGCCAGGCAGTGATCCCAGCCAACGCCGAGTCCATCCGATAGTGCGCGTTCTGGCGCTGGATGCGGCCACCGAGGCGAGTTCGGTTGCATTGCTGGCAAACGGCGAATTGATGGTGCGCATCGTCGAGTCGGGCAAAAGCAGCGCGCAGCAAATCTTGAGCCTGGTTGAAGCGGTGCTGGCTGAAGGACAAGTGTCGCTGCCCATGCTCGACGGCATTGCCGCGAGCATCGGGCCGGGCGCCTTTACGGGTGTCAGGATCAGCGTGGCCGTGGCGCAGGGCCTGGCATTCGGCGCCGGTCTTCGCGTTGCGCCGGTCACGACGTTGGAGGCATTGGCGCTGCAAGTCTTGCAGCAGCCGGGTGCGGCCCTGGCGTGCCTGGATGCGCGCATGGGCGAGGTGTATTGGGGCTGCTTCACGGCTGATGCCGCGTGCGGGGTGATCGAGAGCGGGGCGCTCAAAGTGGGACCGCCCGCGAGCGTAGCCTTTGGGCTCAAGGGTCGGCATATCGGCATTGGGCGCGGTTTTTCCGCTTATCCTGAGCTTGCCCGGATTCCGGGCGTCGAGATTCATTCGGGAAACGAGTTGGCTTTGCCGAATGCCCGCGAATTCGCGCAGCTGGGCGCCCTGCGGCTCGCGGCCGGCGGCGGACTCGACCCCGCCGATCTCAAGCCGCTTTATTTAAGAGATAAAGTGGCGCTGACAGAAGCGGAACGCGCCGCCCAGCCGCAGGGGCCCGCCTCGAGACAGCTCCCTTAGTCATGGAACTGTCACAATCGAAGTCTGTAATACTCGGCTTTGGAATCAAGGGACTACCTTAATGTCAGCCAGGCGCATCCTCGTGGTCGAAGACGAAAAAGCCATTCGCGACATGATTGCATTCGGATTGCGGCGCGCGGGCTATGAAGTCCGTGAGGCCGAGGACTGCCGCGAGGCCCGCGCTCGCATCGTGGACGTTCGGCCCGATCTCATGTTGGTCGACTGGATGTTGCCCGACATGAGCGGCCTGGAGCTGACCCGCTCGCTGAAGCGCGCCAAGGACACCGAGGAAATTCCGGTCATCATGCTCACCGCCAGGGCGGAGGAGCAGGACAAGGTCAACGGTCTGGAGGGCGGCGCCGACGACTACATTACGAAGCCTTTTTCGCCGCGCGAATTGCTGGCCCGGATCCAGGCGGTGTTGCGGCGTGCGGCGCCCGCAGGCGCCGATGACATCGTGGAAGTCGAGGGCCTGAAACTCGACGACTCGAGCCATCGGGTCAGCGCCGGCGAGCGGGAAATCGCCCTGGGGCCCACCGAATACCGCCTATTGCATTTCTTCATGACCCACCCGGAACGGGTATTTACGCGCGGTCAGTTGCTCGACCGCGTCTGGGGGGGTAATACTTACGTCGAGGAGCGTACCGTGGATGTGCACATTCGCAGACTGCGCAAGGCGCTCGAGCCATTTTCTTTGGAAAAGTTGGTGCAAACAGTGCGTGGCGCGGGTTATAGATTTTCGACGCGAGACGCCTAAGCGAGCAGGCTCCTAGCCCATGGCAGCGATGTGGACCTTCGCGCTCGCGCGGCTCGCGGGCATTTTGCTGTTGGGCCTGTGTGTAGGTCTGCTGATTGGGCCTATTTGGGTTTGGATCCTGGGCGCTGCCTGGCTGTACTTGGGCTGGCAGCTGTTGAATCTCTACCGCGTGGACCGCTGGCTGCGCCTGCGCTCGCAGATCGACCCCCCCAACATCGGCGGAATTTGGGGCGACATCATCGCCCAGGTCATTCGCCTGCATCGCCGCAAGCAGTATCACAAGCAGCGCCTGGTTCAGCTCTACCGCGAATTGCGCCGCTCGACTGCCGCGCTGCCCGATGGGGTCATCATCTTGAGTCCGCAGCGCGAGATCGTCTGGTTCAATCGCCAGGCCGCGCGATTGTTGGGTTTGAGGCGGCCGGTGGACGTGGGCTTGCGCATCGACAATCTGATTCGCGCTCCCGAGTTCGCGCACTACTTGCACAGCGATGATTTCTCGATGCCGCTGGTCATCCGCCCGCCGGTGCAGATCGACATGTTTTTGGCCCTGCAAATGGTGCCGTACGGCGGCGGCCAATCGCTGCTGCTGGCGCGGGATGTGACGCGCCAGATGCGTCTCGAAGCCATGCGAAAGGACTTTGTCGCCAACGCATCGCACGAGCTGCGTACGCCGCTGACGGTGATTTCCGGCTACCTGGACACCTTGGCCGATGACCCCTCGGTCGATCCAGCCTGGGACGGTCCGATCAAGGACATGCGCGCCCAGGCGCAGCGCATGAACGCCATCATCGCCGACCTGCTGGAGTTGTCGCGCCTGGAGTCCGCGGACGGCGAGGCCGCGCGCGAGCCCGTCGACGTGCCGCACATGCTGGAACGGCTGCATCGCGACGCGCTGGCCAGTGCGGATCGGCCGCGCCAAGTGTTGTTGGATTTGGAGTCCAGCGATGGCCTGTACGGATCGGCGCACGAGATCGAATCCGCGTTCACGAATTTGCTGGTGAATGCGCTGAAATACACCATGCCGGAAGGGGCAGTGCGGATGCGTTGGTGGACCGACGATCTGGGAGCCTATTTCTCCGTGATCGACAGCGGCATCGGCATCCCCGCAGAGCACATTCCCCGGCTTACCGAGCGTTTTTACCGAGTCGATGCGGGGCGTTCGCGCGGGCAGGGCGGCTCGGGGTTGGGTCTGGCCATCGTCAAGCATGCGCTGCAGCGCCACGGCGGCTGGCTGGACGTGCAGAGCACGGAGGGCAAGGGCAGTACCTTTACCTGTCACTTCCCCCAGCAGCGAATCTGGAAACTGCAGCTGCGGAACGCGGCGAGTGCATGAACGTCACAAATATTACGTACACGGTTGACGTGGCCTACAATCAGATGTAAACGAACGCCAGTATTTCGTCCGCACGCACTTTGGTAGTGCAGTAAGGTTGAATCTATGGAAACCGCCGATCTTACCCATCATATTTCCCGCCGCTTCAACGAAGACTTGGAGAAGGTGCGCAATCAGGTGCTGCAGATGGGCGGGTTCGTCGAACAGCAGCTGCACAAGGCGATTACCGCCCTGGTCGAAGGCGACAGCCGCCTGGGCGAATCGGTGGCGACCGACGATTACAAGGTCAACGGCATGGAATTATCGATCGACGAGGAGTGCAGCCGCATCCTGGCGATTCGAGCGCCGGCGGCGGGCGACCTGCGCGTCATCGTTGCCATCATCAAAACCATCACCGACCTCGAGCGCATCGGCGATGAAGGTGAAAAGATCGGCTATATCGCATCGCGTCTGGCCACGATGGAGCGTCCGGCGGACAAGTACCGGGAGGTCAAACACCTGGGCAGGCAGGTGGCGCAGATGGTGCACGATGCGCTGGATGCGTTCGCCCGCATGGACTCTCAGGCAGCACTCAAAACCGCCCAAGAGGACAAGATGGTGGATGAGGAGTACGACTCGATCCAGCGTCAGTGCATCACCTTCATGATGGAAGACCCGCGCACCATCCGGCGCGCGCTCGAAATCATGTGGATCGTGCGTGCGTTGGAGCGCATCGGCGATCATGCAAAAAATATCTGCGAATATGTGATCTACATGGTGCATGGCAAGGACATTCGGCATTCCTCGCTCGAGGACGTGGCCAAACAGATCGACGCGGCGCACGCCCTCATGCGCCGCTGATGACGGCGCGACGCGGCAACCTTCTCGGCTTTCTGGCCTGCGCATGCTTGCTGGGGTACGCCTATTACGCGCAGTTCGTCATGCATTTGGAACCCTGTCCGCTGTGCATTTTTCAGAGGGTCGGGGTGTTCGTGTTGGGGGTGCTGTTCCTGATCGCGGCGCTTCACGATCCCGCAGCCTTCGGCAGACGGCTGTATGCGGTGCTCTTGTCGCTGGCCGCGCTGGCCACCATCGGCATTGCGTTGCGCCATCTCTATATTCAAAGTCTGCCGCCCGGCAGCGTGCCGGCGTGCGGCGCGTCCCTGGACTTCATGCTCAAGGTTTTTTCCTTGAGCGAGGTGCTCGTCAAGGTGCTGACCGGATCCGGTGAGTGCGCGAAGGTGACCTGGGAGTTCCTGGGGTTGGCGATGCCGGCGTGGGTGTTGATCAGTGCCGTGGTCTTGGGCGGATTCGGATTGTGGGTCAATCTGCGGCACCAGCGGCCCGTCCTGCGCTTCTGATGTCGAGCACCCTGCAATTGACGCAAGCGCTGATTGCGCGCCAGTCGGTGAGCCCCATCGATGGCGGATGTCAAACGCTCATGATCGAGCGGCTCGCGGCGGCAGGTTTCGCGGTCGAAACCCTGCGCTTCGGTGCGGTCGATAATTTTTGGGCCAAGCGCGGCAGCGGCAGTCCGGTGTTTTGCTTTGCCGGACATACCGATGTCGTGCCCTCGGGACCCCTGGATGAGTGGCGCACCGATCCGTTTGAGCCCGTGATCAAAGACGGACTGTTGTACGGGCGCGGCGCCGCAGACATGAAAAGCGGACTCGCGGCCATGTTGACGGCCAGCGAGGAATTCATCAGCCAGTACCCGAAGCACCGCGGCACCATCGCCTTCTTGATCACCAGCGATGAGGAAGGTCCCTCGGTCGACGGTACGCGCCGAGTCGTTGAGGTGCTGCGCGAGCGTCAGGAGAGCATTGATTGGTGCCTGGTGGGCGAGCCCTCGAGCGAGAGTACGCTGGGCGATACCATCAAGATCGGACGCCGCGGCAGCTTGAGCGGTCGGCTGACGGTGCACGGAGTTCAGGGGCACATCGCGTATCCGCAACTCGCCGACAATCCGGTGCACGCGCTGGCGCCTGCGCTGGCGGAGCTCACGGCCCGTGTCTGGGATCACGGCAATGAGCATTTTCAACCCACCACTTTCCAGGTATCGAATATCTCCGCGGGAACCGGTGCGCCGAACGTCATCCCCGGCGAACTGCGCGCACGATTCAATCTGCGCTTCTCGACCGAGCAAACGATCGACGGCTTGAAGCACCTCGTCGAAGAAATTTTAGGCCGGCACAAAGTCAAGTACACGTTGGAATGGTTCATCTCAGGACTGCCCTTTCTCACCGTTCCCGGGACCTTGTCGCAGGCCGCGACCCGCGCCGTGCAAGAACAATTACAGATCAGCCCGAAGTTGACCACCGGCGGGGGAACCTCGGACGGGCGGTTCATCGCGCCCATGGGCGCTCAGGTCATCGAACTCGGTGTCATCAATGAATCCATCCACAAGGTGAACGAATGCGTGCGGGTCGAGGACATCGATCGTCTCCACGCAATTTATCGGCGCACCCTGGAACTCTTGCTTGCGTGACGCTGTCTCACGCCTGACACTAGGGATAACCATGACAAAATCCACACGACTTTATGCACTGACGCTTACCTGGCTCCTGGCGGCCGCGCTTTCCGGCTGCGTTGGATTCGGCAAGTGCGATCCGGCGAGTTGCACCGGCGATAAGAAAATTACTGCCGATGTATACGCGATGTTGGCCGAGCACCGCGAATTGGGCGCGCCGGCGGCGCTGCGCGTTCAGACGATCAACGGCGTCGTGTACCTGAATGGCACCGTGGAAACGGATTTCGAGCGCCGCAACGCCGAGACCCTCGTCATGCAGGTCGCGAATGTCAAGGATGTCGTGAATTCGCTCAACGCTCGTAATGCGGGCAGATAGCGCGATTCGCACCTCGCGATCGTACCTATAGAGGCTCCGGCGCGATACGCAATGTCAATCGCAGTGTGGTGCCTTGATTCGGCGCGCTTTTGATCTCGATTTCGGCGCCGATGAGCTGCGCCTGCTCGCGAAGGCCGATCAAGCCAAAATGACCCGTCCGAGAAGCGTGCGGATCGAAGCCCACCCCATCATCTTCCACTTGTAACTCGAGTTGCGCGGCATCGAGCATGCGCAGCGCGACGCGGACGTTGGACGCTGCCGCATGACGCTCGATATTACGCAGCGCTTCCTCGGTCATGCGAAAAATGACTTCCGCGCGCTCATCGCCGAAGCGAGCCGCGTCGCCATCCACAGCGAATTCAACATGAAGACCGGTGCGGTCTTTGAAGCGTTCGACGGCTTTTGACAGCGCCGGCCCGAGGCCGGTGTCGCGCACCGAGTTGACGCGCATTTGTGCAATGGCCGAGCGCGCTTCATTCATCCCGGCCTGAGCCACTTCCTCGGCGCGCGCCAGTTCATCCGGCAGGGAATCAGGATCATGGGCCTGCAGTTTGCGCAGCAAACGCACTTCGCTCAGCATGGCCATCATCGAATGGGCCAGGGTGTCATGCAGGTCGCGGGCGATCTGCAATCGTTCGCGCACGATGGCGGCATAGCGGGATTCTTCGGCGAGGCGTTCCACTTCTCGCGTCCTGACGGCGACCCGACGTTCCAGCTCGCCACTGAGCTTCAAGAGCTCGCTGCGCTCCTGATGCAAGTCATCCAGTATCTTGGCGAACACCGCGGCGAGTTGGGCAACTTCGTCGCGCCCGCTCGGCACTTCGATGCGCGCGATTTCACCGCGTCCTACGGCGGCCGCCGAGCGCGTCAAGCCCTTCAGCCGATTGGTGAGATGGCGCGCCCCCAACGCGCCTAGCACGGCGGTCGCGATGCCGAGGCAAATGGAAATCCATACGATGCGAACCGCCAGTGCGTTGGCGCGCTGATAGACCATTTCCTTGGGCTCGCTGAGTTGCACCCGCCATGCCGCTACCTCTTCACCCGCGATGCTGACCGGCGCCCGAGCGACCAGGACGGTTTGGCCGGTCGGCAGCCGTTCAAAGCGCGGCGCGCCTGCTCGGTCCAGCGGCGGTTCGAGGGGCGGTGCCTCATCGACCAGCAAGCCGTTCCACGCAGCATTGCGCAATGACTCCGGACCGACCACAACCACCCCGGCCCGATTCAAGACCAGAGTTTGTGCGGACCCGTGCGTGTCCAAGGTGCTGCTCAGGCGCTGTACGTCGGTCGACGCCCAATGCCAGGTCAAGCGCGCCGCAATCACACCGATGACGTGACCCGACTCGTCTCTCACGGGTGCCGCCAGGTCGCCGAGCAGAGGCACCGCGCTGGCGCTTGTGGATTTCCCGATGTCGCCAATCCACGGCCGCTTCAGTCCCTCGGAAAACCACAGCGTGGTCGAGACGTTGTCGCCGGAGTTTTGGTCGATGGAGTTCTCGCTCGCGGCGGTCGCCATCACCACACCCGCGGCATCCGCCACCGCGATCCATGCCAAATCGGGGTAAGCGCTGCGCAAGCGTTCAAACACCTCGAGCGGCGGCAGGCCGCCCAGAGCACGGATCGCCTCGAGCCGCATGCTGACCGCCTGGCCCAAATCAGATCCCAGTTGATCCGTTTCGAGCACGAGCCTGCGCACGTGCTGTTGCACGACGATTTCCCGCGCGACCCCGCCCGCCCAGATGGATGCCGCAATGGCGAAGCTGGCCGCGAGCGCCACCATGAGCCAGGTGATGCCGGCAACCAAGCTATGCCGCGGATTCAGGTTTCGAAGCATCGTTTATGATAGTCCATGATTCGCATTCTCATTGCGGAAGACCACGCGCTCGTCAGGCGCGGCACGGCAGTGCTGCTCGCGACGGAACCGGACATGGAAGTCGTGGGTCAGGCATGCGACGGCATCGAGGCGGTAACGATGGCCGAACAGCTGCGTCCCGACGTCGTGCTCATGGACTTGCACATGCCGCGGCAGAGCGGCGTCGCGGCAACGCGTGAAATCACGCGCATGCTGGCAGGCACTCAAGTCCTGGTGTTGACCACCTTGGACGATGACGAAACGGTCTTCGAGGCGGTGCGCGCGGGAGCTCACGGTTATCTGCTGAAGGACGTCACTGAACCAGAACTGCTCGATACCATTCGCGCCCTACGACGCGGCGAGTCCCGCCTGACACCGCAGATCGCGCGCAAGGTGATGGATCAGTTTCGCCTGCTGAGCGGCACAGCCACAACCACCTCGCCGCCGTCGTTAAAACCCGAGCCAAACATCGAAGCACTGACCGACAAGGAAGAAAAAATACTACAGCTCATCACCGATGGCATGAGCAACCGGCAAATCGCGGCGAGGATGTTTCTGGCCGAGGGCACGGTGAAGAATTACGTCAGCCGCATCATGGAGAAGTTGCACGCCAACACGCGCACAGCCTTGGCGGTGATGTCCGCGAAGAAGCGTCGCACCGATTAGAACGTCTGCCGGCAGGGTGGGACCGGCTCATGATTTGACTATATGCCAGGGTTGCGTAACAGAATTGTACCGCGATCTGTTGCAAAAATGTCACACGTAGAAGTTGATGTTTGTCACGTATGTGATATATGTAGCGGCAAGTCCGAGAGCCCAGTACGATTACGGACTAAAGCAACCGTCACATTGATGTAACAATACGTCGATTAAATCCAACAATCGAAACCGCGGGAGTTAACGCAATGCATAAGTTTAATCTGCGCAAGTCAATTCTGACCGCGCTCGGGGCCAGCGTCGCGCTAGGCGCCGCGCCGATTGTCCTTGCCGACAACGCAACGGATATCCAGGCGCTCAAAGATCAGGTACGGGCGATGCAGCATAAGATCGACCAGCTGAGCGGACCGCAAACCGTCTCTAGCTCGAGCGCGGGTGCGACTGCGGCTCCTGCGAAAAAGAGTGACTCGTCCGCGCTGACCTTTGCCGGCGTCACGCTATACGGCACCGTGGACGTGGGCCTCGCGTACATGACGCACGGCGCTCCGCTCAGCCAGACATGGTCTCCCGGCTTGCCCTATTTCGTCCAGAACTTCAGCAACCATTCCATCCTCTCGGCAGGCCCCAACGGCCTGAGTCAATCGAAGGTCGGACTGTCGGGCGTCGAGCCGCTCTGGGGTGATTTTACCGGCGTGTTCCGCTTGGAAACCGGGTTCAACCCGACATCAGGAAGGCTGACGGATGGTCCGGCCTCATTGGTTGCCGACAACGGCAGATCGGCCGCCACCAAGATTGCTGCCGGCGATTCCAGCCGCGCGGGTCAACCGTTCCAGGGCGCGGCCTACGCCGGCATCAGTTCGAAGACCTTCGGCACGCTGACCGTTGGCCGCCAGGGCACGCTGATGTCCGAAGCCCTGTCCAAGTACGATCCACAGCTGCAATCCAACGCGTTCTCGCCGATCTCTCTGCAGGGAACCGCGGGCGGCTTTGGCGATACGCAGAATAGAATTTTCGACTCGAGCGCAAAGTATGTGATCAATGTGGGGCCGGCCCATTTCGCGGCCATCCACCAGTTCGGCAGCGACGGGTACGTGCCCGAAAACTCCAACCAAGTGTCAATTGGCGCGGACATCGCCGGCCTGTCGGTCGATGCCATTTGGGGCGTGGTCCATGGCGCGGTCGCCGCGGCCTCGCTATCCGCCGCCCAGGTACCGACGGTGGCGCCCGGCACTCTGGCCGCCACGATTTCGGACAACACCGGCTATGCGGCCCTCGCCAGCTACAACTTGAAGGAAATCTTCCCCATCAAGTTCTTTGCCGGATGGGAGCGCATCAAGTTCAACAATCCCGAGCACGCGCTTCCTGCCGGAACGCAGGACATCGGCGGCTATGTCCTGAGCATCACCAATAACACGGCCTTCAACATCCAAAAGATATTGCAGATCTCCTGGGCGGGTGCGCGCTATAACCCGATCCCGCAGCTCGATATCTCGGCCGCGTACTATCAGTACAACCAGAAGAGCTTCAGCGCCAACGGCTGCAGCAACATCAGCTCTTCGTCCTGTGCCGGCGAATTGCATGATGCTTCCTTGGTGGCCGACTATCATTGGACCAAGCGCTTCGACACCTACGCAGGCGTCAACTACTCGATCGTTCAAAACGGCCTCGCGAACGGCTATCTGTTCACGTCCGATTGGACGCCGATGGTCGGCGTGCGGTTCAACTTCTAAGATTCCTCTTTAAATCTGAGACCACCACATGCGGTTCATGGCCTTTGGCCATGAACCGCATTTTCGTTTGGGGGCCATGGATCCCATTCTCGACATGCGCCCACCGACACGCGTAGGATCTGCGTCACAAGGACAATCTGGGGGATCTCGCGATGGATAACACCAAAAAGAAGCGCGGCGGGTGGAGCTGGTGGTACCTGCTCTTCGTTGTCCAGTTTGCAGTCGCTCTTTGGCCGCCCTTTTACAATAAGGCGGAGCCTTACCTATTCGGGATTCCGTTCTTCTATTGGTTCCAGCTGCTGTGGGTGATCGTCAGTGCCGTGTTCACGGCAATCGTCTATTTCGCCGTCGAAGAATAATAAAAAGCAGACAAGGGGACACTCGTGAAGGAAGTGAACTGGATTGCGCTGACTATTTTCGTATTGCTGTTTGGATTCATCACCTGGCTGGGATTCGCGGCGGCGCGCTGGCGTAAAGGCGACCTCGACCTGCTGCATGAGTGGGGTTTGGGAGGCAGGCGCTTCGGCACCATCGTTACCTGGTTCCTGGTCGGCGGCGATGTCTACACCGCCTACACTTTCATCGCGATTCCGGCGCTCGCGTTCGGCGCCGGCGCGGTGGCGTTCTTCGCGGTGCCTTACACCATCATTATTTATCCGTTGATGTTTCTAATTTTTCGGCGCCTGTGGAACGTCTGCAGCAAGCACGGCTACATCACGGCGGGCGACTTCGTGAAGGGCCGCTTCGACAATCGCTGGCTGGCGCTGGCGGTCACGATTACCGGCATCGTTGCGACCATGCCCTATATCGCCCTACAGCTCGTGGGCTTGCAGGTGGTCATCGGTGCGCTGGGTATTTCCGGCACCGGACTGATGGCGGATCTGCCGCTGTTCATCGCCTTTGTGATCCTGGCCGCATTCACTTATTCCAGCGGCCTGCGCGCGCCGGCGTCCATCGCCATCGTCAAGGACATTTTGATTTACGTCACCGCGATCGCCGCGGTCATTATCATCCCGTACGAGCTGGGGGGATTCGCCAAGATATTCTCAGCGGTGCCTGCGCAGAAATTGCTGCTGGCAGTACCCGGCCCCAATACCACCGGTTCGTACAGCGGCTATGCCACTCTGGCCCTGGGATCGGCGCTGGCACTGTTCCTGTATCCGCATTCGCTGACCGGCATCTTGAGCGCCAGCAGCGGCAAGGTCATCCGCCGCAACGCCGCGATGTTGCCGGGCTACACGTTCATGCTCGGATTGCTCGCGCTGTTCGGCTTCTTCGTGATCGCCAGCGGCGTGGATAAGCTTCCGGAGTATGCGGCTGGGTTCAAGCAATTCGGCAATAACTTTGCCGTGCCGGCGCTGCTTTTGCACAGCTTTCCGGCTTGGTTTGCGGGCGTCGCCTTCGCCGCGATCGGCATCGGCGCACTGGTGCCGGCAGCCATCATGTCGATCGCAGCGGCCAACTTGTATACGCGCAACATTCATCGGGAGTTCATCAACAAGAACCCCACCGACAAGCAGGAATCGCATGTCGCGAAATTGACATCGCTGATCGTCAAGTTAGGCGCGCTGATATTTATTTTGTTCGTGCCCACGCAATACGCCGTTCAACTGCAGTTGTTGGGCGGCATCTGGATCATTCAGACGCTACCTCCGGTCATGCTTGGCGCCTATACGCGCTGGTTCAACGCATGGGCGCTGCTGGCCGGCTGGGCGGTCGGGACGTTTGCCGGAACCTGGATGGCCATCGCAGTCAAGCTGACGAACACCTATCCGCTTCATGTCGGAGACTATACCTTCCCCGGATACAGCGCCGTATACAGCGTGATCCTCAATCTCCTGGTGGTGGTTGTGCTGACGCCGGTATTCAACGCCATGTCCACCAACAAAACTCGAGTCGATCAGACCGTGGCGGCGGACTATCAGGCCTGAAACGCACGCGGCAGATTGAAATTCAATGCGGCGCTTAAATTGCGCCGAGTCTTCACGGCGCGGAGCTTGTCACGTGGTAGGACATTCACGTCCAACTGAGCAGTTCCCAACGGTAACTGTCTTCATTGAATGGTTCAGCGACGTCCTGGTAAAAGGTTCCTGAACTCTCTCGCACCACCCAACGTCCTACTTCGGGTGCAAACCAAATCCGCTCCTTGCGCTGACCGGCGACCCGCCCAGAGGCATTTGTGTGTCGGAAGTTAATGAGGTTGGTGTAAAGAAGCGCCGTGAAATGCCCGGCGGAGGTGGCAATTGATTCCCATCGGTGCGCGTGCATAGCCAACTGCCATGGCATCCTTTGCTCACTGCCAGGGACCATATAGCGAGTACCAACCGTCGTCGACCAACCCGGCCGAAGCTGAGCGGGCACCAGCGGAATCGGCTTCTCGTACACTTGCAACTGGGCCCAATGCGAATCCACCAGTACCATGCCCCAGGGGTCTTGCACTTCAGTTGGCGCCGGCGCCGCGGATCTGCTGCGATCCCGATGTTTTTCCAACCAAAGCAGACCCCAAGAAGGATAGTCGACGGAGTTGTTTTCGTTTGTCTTGGAATGCGACTCGATTTCAACGCTCTGGCCAACGGCCGATATCTGATCCACCTCTATATCGATCATTGCTCGCGTCACTAGATCACGTTTTGAGTACGTCCAGGATTGGCCGACGTTGGGCTGACGGACTTTAGCTTCGACGCCAAACGCTGTTGCCAAACCGGATCCGTACTCGCCGCTACCAAGCGATAGTGCTGCGGCCGATAGCAGCAGGTCACGCCGCGTTAAGATCAACTTAAACGCGCCTTGCTGCAATTCTTGAATGGGCGCTCTCATCAAGTTGGCACGGTGATAAATTCCTCAGACGATTGCTATGGAAAGCGCGCACTCATCGATCTTATCGGCCCATCGCTCGGCAAGAGCGCTGAGTTGCTACCGGCAATATATGGCCCAAGCGCACCGGGCTCACTTCCGAATCGATGCTCAGGAGGACCGACGAGATAACTAGGTCCCCAGTCTCGCGCATTGTCGAACGGCGCGTAAACATGCAGGTAATAGATTCTAGCGCCGCCGCCCGTGAGTCCGACGGCACTTGCACACCCGCCGCAAGAGAGAATCACGAACGACACCCCGCTGACGTAGATAAGCCCTAAGAAGGAAGTCACAATGCGCAGACGCCGTGACCGATAACAGTCCCGCAAAAAATGCCGAACTTGCGCAACGCCGGATCGAACTGTTGCTGATCCCGGCGTAAATCGGAGTGCGATTGGGCTCGGCAACCTTTTCTCTTGCATGAGGTACTCCTCCCGACCGGAGTTCGCACAGTCCTTCTATGAGGTACTTTGCTCACCCAAGATTTGAAGCCCATCAATAAAGAATTAAGCTATGGCGCGACGAAGGCTACCTTCGTTGGATGTTGTTTGGGCGGCATGACGATGCTCACGATCGAAGCGTAGCGGACGAACATTAAAGGACGAGAAGTTTTGGATTAAAACCGTCATCTGACGGCTTTCGTCGCGTCCCGTTGGCCGAGAGCAATGAACGATTCGGGTGGAACAAAGCAGCGGTCAAGCGAGTCTACATAGGAAGGATATTGCTCAAAACAGTTCACATAACGAGGAGATTTCATCATGGAAACCGCGTTGCTCGTGCCGGCACGAGTTCGTTGGTCTGCCTCGCTAATTGAACGGTCCATTGCGAATGACGGCTCCCGTCTTGATGCCGACGATTCGGCACTCCACGCATTGACCGACTTTCAACACGAATATCCCATTAGCGTGGATACCGACACTTCAATCGACGAAGCGCTCGCCGACATGAATCGGCTGAGTGTGCACGCATTGCTTGTAACTCAAGTTGGGTTCGAAGGGGTGGACCCGCAGGTGGCCGGCCTCATCACTGCCTACGACATTGCACGAGAGCGCCCGCATAGTTCCCCGCGGACAGGTGAGATGAAGGCGCGCAAGCATGTTATGGTGGGGGACATTATGACTCCCCGGAGTGAGCTATCGCTGGTCAATTACGAGTCGCTGCAAACACTCACCGCGCTCGATATTTATCAGATGTTTCAAGGTACTGGTCTGACACACCTTTTAGTCATTGAAACGCAGGGTGTCGATTCGGCGGTCGCACGCGGATTGCTGTCGCGCGCGACACTCGCGAAGCGTCTACGGCGCTCTGCCCAGACCGCTTAGCGTTGGCTTTCCGATCGGAGTTGTTGCCAGTCACTTCGCAATATCGCCCAGCAAACTATATCCTCCACCAAGCCCCCCTTATGGACGCGCTTGCGCACGAGACCTTCCCGCTGCATACCGATAGTGGACAGAACGCGAGCTGCGAGCGGATGCCGCTCGAGTTGCAACGCGTAGACCCGGTTCAAGTCGAGGCCGCGCAACGCAAATTCCACGACCGCCTCAGACCATTCGGTGGCATTTTCGTGGCGCTTTACGCCACAACCCACCCAAAATCGCAATTCCGCCTGTCTTCTTTGAAGATCAATGTTGTGCAAACCTGCATAGCCTACGATACGGTCCTCACCGATTCTTAGTGCCGCCCAATGCAGCGCCCGGCGAGCCTCCCACGCTTCCGAGTGCGAGGATATCCACGTTCGCGCAAATTCCGCCGTGTAGGGATGCGGGACGCCGATGGTCGTGTCCGCGATGCGGTGCTCGCCCGCGATCGCGGTAAAGGGCGCAATGTCCTTTGGTGAGAAAGGACGAAAGCGAAATCGCCGGGTGCTCAGCCTGGGATAGGAATCGGATGAAGGGCCTGTCGAGGCCGGATCGCTAGGTGAGCGATGCGACGATGTCCGGTGCGCTGATTGACTTGACTCGGCAGTTGGCATTACTACTCCGTGCTTTAGTTTCGCCTCTCTGGGCGCGATCCACTAAGAGAGGCTATCGTGCGGGGGGGGGGATTGGACTTTGGTGGACCAAGTGTCGTCTCGGGCGGCCCGCCTGGTATTTGCCAAGCACCTTTAGGCAGAGGCTGGCGCTTAGCGGGTTCGCGCGATAACTTGCGGTTCACCTGTTGGCCACCTTGGGAGGTTCGGCCGTGACGCTGCCCGTGTTTAGGATGACGGGTAAGCCATTTTTACCCGAACCGACGATGATCACTTTCGAGTTGGGTGATTCCGCCAGCTTCTCTGTAGCCTCGATACCCTTCCACTCGATTACTTTATCATTCAGCCCCTTGCTGATGATTTCCTGATAGTCGGCTATACCCAGAGCCTCGATATGTTTACGCACGGCTTCTTGTTTCGTTCGCTCGAGCACGAACTGCATTTGAAGCGCCTTTTGCTCCTCCTCGAGCTTTGTCTGAATCGCGGCCTGTACCGCCGACGGGAGATGCACTTCGCGTATGAGAACGGCGTTGACTTGAACATGCTTCCCGTTCAGCTTAAGTGAGACCTCCTCGCGAATTTCTCGCTCAATTTGCTCTCGCTTGGAGGAATAAATCTCCTCTGGTGAGTATCGGCCAACGACCTTTCGCGCGCTGGAACGGACGTATGGGGAAACCAGAGTCGAATAGTAGTCCGCGCCAGTCTGCGTTATGAGTTGGTAGACACCCGATTGGACCGGTTGAAAGAGAATCGAACTCGTCAGTTTGATATCGAGTCCGTTGTTTGCAAGAACGTCTAAGGAATCTTCGCGTTCCTGCTCGCGTAGATCAACTTGGTAAACTCGTGCGAAAGGAGATATAGCATGCATGCCCTCTGTTAGAGTTTTCTGACTGGTTCCCGTCATGGGAGACCACTCTACGCCGACACGTCCGGTCGGAACTGTAGCGCAGCCAACCAGTGACGCGGCAATGACAGCCAAAGGAAGAGGGTCACGCAATTTCATGTTCAGCCTCCTGATTACGTAATAACTGATCCGGGCGCGGCGCGAGCCAGCGCGGAGTAGGTCAACAGCCGCTACTTCGCAGTACGTACCAATCGCATCGGGCGAGAGTGTGCACCGGCAAGATTAAAGCAGTGCTAGCGCGCCATTAGAAATGTCGCCTTTTCCGATGAGCATTCGAAATGAGACTTGCGTCGCGGTGACCGGAGAAACTTTGGATGGCCACATTTGTCTTTGTAGTCAGAGCCCTTGCGTAAATGTGGGACAACTTCTTGCTTAATCGTTTGCTCAATGATCTTGCGTGGAAGGAGGCACATATGAAAAACGACATACAACTTCAGCGCGATGTGCGCGTGCAACTTGAACGCGAATGTCACTTTAGTGACGACGCGATTGGCGTCGAAGTGCATCACGGTGCCGTTAAACTCGCAGGCAGCGTACATGATTACGCGACCATGCAAAGACTGGAATCCGCGGCGCTGTGCGTTGAGGGCGTTGCGACGGTCGTGATGGATATCGACGTCATCATCAGCGCACCCCCGGTTCGTCGTTCGGGTCGTGATAATGCGCGCGTGACAGCGATTGCGTATCAAAGAGGCAAGATCAAGGCAGCTCGCGACACGATGGATGGGCGCTGATTCCAAGCCGCCCTTATGCAGCCTGCCTCAGACACCGTGCATGCATGACGATGATTAAAATGGCGCGTGACTGAGATTAATTTCCGCACACATTTTGGTTTACCAGCTACCGCGTGCGATGCTGTGCATCTCCAGAGTTCGTTTTCTGGAACTGCCAGACTCCGCAGTAGTCTAATTTGAGGCGACACAAACTACTTTAGCTGGAGCGAGCGTTGGGATCGTCGGCTAGCGTCGCTAAAGGACGGGTGACTAAATGAACAATCGACCAATTGAACGAATTACGGCCATGGTGCTAGCGACTGCCCTGGCCGCTTTCGCATGGAGCGGTGCCGCGCTGGCTCATGGTGGTGGCGGTGGTCATGGCGGCGGGGGCGGGGGCGGTGGCCATTTTGGTGGCGGCGGCCATTTTGGTGGCGGCGGCCATTTTGGCGGCGGCGGTTACCGAGGAGGATACGGCGGGCACTTTGGTGGAGGTGGGTATCGAGGTGCTTATGGTCGTGGTGGCTACGCCGGTTACCGCGGCTATGGCTGGCGCGGACGCTACGGCGGTTGGGGATGGGGCGGTCTAGGGATCGGACTGTATTTCGCAACTCTCCCGTACTACTACTCGACGTTTTGGGACGCCGGCGTACCTTACTATTACGCGGACGATAATTACTACCAATGGGACAGCAACGTGGGTCAGTATGAGACTGTGAATCCGCCCGTCGATGTACAACGCCAGGCGGAGCAAGCTTCAAACTTGATCGCCTACCCCAAGAATGGTCAAACGCAGGCACAGCAGGACGCAGACAAGTCGGATTGCAGCAAATGGGCAGCCTCTCAGAGCGGCTTTGATCCGACTCAGACGGCGACAACCGAATCGACAAACAAGCATTCAGATTATATTCGAGCCGAAGCGGCGTGTTTGGAGGGTCGAGGCTATAGCGTGCAATAAACTAGCAAGCGTCGCGTGCACTTCCACCAACGCACGAACAGCATGCTATAGGTTTCACGGCTTCATGAGCGCTGATTTTATCTTAGAGATTCCCATTCCGGTAATTGGTGCGGGAGTCGATATGCCTTCGTGTATGGAATAGTGACCATCGACGGTCCAAGCAGGCGATGGAACTCATACCGACGCTTCAGCGAAACAAGGCAGAAATCCCAGCGACGCTGCGTAGCACCGGAGTTGTAGGTTTTTGGATCGCCGTCATACTAACCGGAGCCGGGGCGGGTGTAGGCGCCGCGGCACTGACCGTGCTTCTCCAGAACGTCCAGCAACTGATGTGGCCCGGTACCAATCTCCTCGATGCAGTCGCCCACGCGGATGCGTGGCGACATGTTTGGGTATTGCTCGTGGCGGGCACGCTGACGGGTGCGGGCCAGATTGTTCTGCGGCGGCTCACCAGTGGCAATGGCATTGACATTACGGAAGCGATCTCCGAGTTCGGGGGACGACTGCCGATACTGCGAACACTCGGCAGCGCAGTATTGTCGGTCCTGGTTGTCGGCATGGGCGCATCAATGGGTCGCGAGGGTGCCCCTAAACAAGTCGGCGCGGTTCTCGCGAACGAATTATCGGATCGAGCACGACTGTCCGATGAGCAGCGACGCCTACTGGTTGCCTGCGGTGCTGGGGCGGGTATGGCCGCAGCCTACGGAGTGCCGCTGGGAGGCGCACTGTTCGCGCTGGAGGTACTCCGTGGCGTGCTCGCGTTACGGCTTATGTTACCAGCGCTATTGGCCTCAGCGATTGCGGCGGGAGTCTCGTGGCTGGTGCTACCGAATGCCGCGACCTATGTGATACCGGCATATCCTACGTCCCCGTCTGTGGTCTGTTGGGCATTGTTCGCCGGACCTGTCGCGGGATTGGCATCGATCGCTTATGTGCACCTGGTGGCTTTGGCAGATCGCAACAAAGCCGAGGGGTGGCGTCGCCTCGTCGCACCTGTGGGGGCACTGGGGCTACTCGGCGCGGCCTCAATTCAATTTCCGCAACTGCTCGGCAATGGGAAGGATATTGCGCAGCTTGCCTTTAACAATGAAGTAACACCATTGCTTCTCGTGACTCTGCTGGTGCTCAGGCCCTTGTCCACGATTCTGTGTCTTGGCAGCGGCGTTCCGGGAGGGTTGTTTACTCCTTCGCTCGCTTTAGGGGCATTGCTCGGTGGAGTTCTTGGACTCGCATGGTCGTGGATTTGGCCTGGTGTTCCACCAGGTTTGTACGCCGTCTTAGGTGCTGCCGCCGTGTTGGCGGCAACCACTCACGGGCCGATCTCGGCTGTCGTGCTGGTGATGGAACTCACCGGTCGTGATCGTTCCTTCGTCTTGCCTCTGCTTCTTGTGGTCGTCACGGCTACTTTGGTGGCGCGGACGCTTGATCCGCGGTCAATCTACGATGCTCGCTTTACAAAACGCGAAATCGAGAAGTTGCAACAGGAACGCAAGCCGTCCTCCGTCTAAATGAGTAGCCTTACGCACCCGTCCTCACAGGCAGTAACGCTTCGGAACGCCAAAAAATCCAAAAAGTGACTTAAGTCACTGTGAAAAAGTGACTTTAGTCACTTCCCAAAGGCGACCCTGGCGTCGCAGTATCTTCACATGGTCCGCATGCTGCGCAAATACGTAATGCCCCTTTGCGACTTCTACAAAAACCGCATCGGCGAAAGAGTCTCTCGCACGGTGCGTTCGTGACGACACCTACAGATGTCAATAGCGCGCGCATCCGCGTGGTCGTCGCAGAGGATCAAGCGCTCGTGCGTCGAGGGACCGCACTCACGTTATCCATGGCACCAGACATGGAATGCGTTGGTCAAGCGTGTAATGGCGAGGAGGCGGTCAAGCTGGCACTGGTGCTGCGCCCGGACGTCATACTGATGGACCTTCACATGCCGATTAAGGGCGGTGTAGCGGCGACCCGCGAAATCACATCGGCCCAACCGAGCACCCAAGTGTTGGTGCTCACGACGCTGGATGACGATGAAACCGTTTTCGAAGCGGTTCGAGCAGGCGCTCAGGCGTACCTGCTGAAAGACGCCAGCGAGGAGGACTTGCTGGAAACTATTCGCGCGTTACGGCGCGGTGAATCGCGACTGACTCCGCACATTGCCAGAAAGGTTATGGATCAATTCCGAAATCTCGCTCTCGGGCACGACGCGCTCAATCGGTCGACGAATTCCATCTCCGCCGCGAGCCTTGAGGTTGACGCGACGGGCGATCGCACTGTCTCTATCACAGAGGCACTCACCGACAAGGAGGAGCGGGTCTTGGGGCTGATCACTGAAGGGTCCAGTAATCGGGAAATCGCGCACGCCATGGCTCTGGCCGAAGGCACGATCAAAAATTATGTCACGCGCATCATGGACAAGCTTCACGCGAATACTCGAACCGAGCTTGCCATCCAGATGAGCCGGCAGCGGCGCGGCACGTGACCCGTGACCACAGTGAAGAGACCAGCTATGTCGTCAAAGACAGAGAGTGCTCATGTCCATCGTTGAAGCCGCACTAAAACGCCCGTATACGGTCGTCGCTATGCTGATTCTCATCACCTTGATGGGAATTGGCGCCGCGTTGCGAATGCCCATCGACATCTTCCCCGAAATCGACATTCCAGTTGTTGCCGTAGTGTGGACGTACAACGGCATGAGTGCGCAGGATATTCAGAATCGCATTTTGACGCTTCATCAGCGGCAACTGGCATCCTTGGTTGACGATATTTCGCGGATCGAGGCGGTGAGCTATGAAGGCGTTGGCGTCGAGAAGGTATATCTTCACGAAGGGGCAGACGTCACACGTGCCGTATCGCAGCTCGCCAGCAGTGCGCTAGTCGTTCTGAAATACATGCCCCCCAACATCACACCACCTTTGGTGTTACGTTATGGGGCCACCGATGTACCCATCATCCAGTTGAGTTTGTCGAGTAAGTCGCTGCCGGATTCGAAGCTTAACGACCTTGGTCAAAATATTATTCGGCCGGCGCTTGCGGTAGTCCACGGAGCCGAAGTCCCGTACCCCTATGGCGGCAAACCCCGCGTCATTATGGCGGATTTGGATTTGGACGCGCTATCAGCACGCGGTCTCTCCCCCTCCGATGTGAGCAGCGCTTTGCAGCGCCAGAATGTCATTCTTCCAGCGGGCGACGTCAAGATCGGCGACAAAGATTATACGTTGGCGATGAATAACTCGCCTAATGTCATAGAGTCCATCAACGCGTTTCCGATCAAGCAAATTGCCGGGCGTGTGGTCTTCATGCGCGATGTGGCACATGTGCACGACGGCTTCCAGGTGCAGACGAACTCGGTATCCGTCAACGGAACACCTGGCGCTCTCATGACGATTCGTAAGACAGGCGGCGTGTCGACGCTGGCTGTAATAGACGGCGTACGGGAAGCCTTAAATGACATCAAGGCCGTGCTGCCGAAAGACGTGTCAGTCAAAGCCCTGTTCGATCAATCAATATTTGTAAGAGCCGCGCTCCAGAGTGTGCTCATGAGCGCAGGGATGGCAGCGGCTCTCACTGCGCTAGTCATTATCCTCTTTCTCGGCAATGTCCGCCTTTCAGTGATTATCCTCGCGGCCATTCCGCTCTCAATTATCACTGCTGTGCTTTTCATAAAGCTGATGGGTCAGACTCTCAATACGATGACCCTGGGCGGATTTGCTTTGGCAATCGGCATTTTGGTCGACAATGGGACCGTTGTCATCGAGAACATTGAGCGGCATGTCGCGATGCGCGAGCCCCTTCATCAGGCAATCGTCACGGGTGCCAGCGAAGTGGCGGTTCCCACGTTCTTGTCGACACTGTGTATTTGCATTGTTTTCGTTCCCGTATTCTTACTGGAGGGAACAGCTAAATACTTGTTCTCGCCGCTTTCGCTCTCGGTAATCGGTGCTTTGCTTGCCAGCCTGGCTCTCTCATTCACCATGGTCCCGGTGCTGTTCAATCACTTAATGCGTGGCGCGGTGCATGAGTTCGGCGTCGAATCCGCCCATTCGTCGAATCCGCCGCCCGCTCAAAAGAATCCTCTCGTACGTTTTCAAGCAGGATTCGAGCGAGGATTTGAGAGATTTCGCGAGAGTTACCGCAACACGTTGTCATGGACCCTCTCGCAAGCGCGAGTGACAGTAATCGCATTCCTTGTTTTGATTGTTGTCTCCGTTCTGCTTTTTCCGTTATTGGGGCGAGATTTTTTCCCACAGGTCGATGCAGGTCAGATGCGCTTACACGTGCGCGCACCAGCGGGCACCAGACTCGAGCAGACGCAACAGGATTTTGCAGCAGTCGAAGGGCAAATCCGCAAATTAGTCGGCAATGAGCAGATCGATGTAATGCTGGATAATATCGGTCTGCCGTATAGCGGCATTAACATTGCACTCAGCGATTCCGCCACCGTCGGGCCAATGGACGGCGAGATATTGATCTCGTTGAATGAAAAACATACGGCAACGGCGCAGCTCATCGCGATGCTGCGGCGCGAACTGCCAAAGCGATTCGCCGAACTGCAGTTCTTCTTTCAACCCGCGGACATTGTCGACCAAGTCCTCAATTTCGGCCAACCCGCCCCGATTGACGTCCGTATTTCCGGACCTAATCAAGAGGCGGCCTTCGCATTGGCATCCGAGATTGCACGAGCTCTGACGCGAGTGGCCGGTGTCGTGGATTCGCACGTTTTTCAGGTGCCGAATGCGCCGGCCCTTACCGTGGATATGGACCGTGCGTTGGCCACCGAAATTGGTGTGACACAGCAGGAGGCGGCCAATAATGTGCTTGTCGCAACCAACTCAAGTGCGCAATCGGCCCCGAACTTTTGGGTCGATCCGCGCAATAGCGTTAGTTACCCGCTCGTCGTCCAAGTGCCGACCTATCGTATTGGATCTTCTCAAGATCTTCAGACAATGCCGGTGACCTCCAGTGCTGGCGCCGCCTCGGGTCAATTGCTGCTTAATCTCGCCTCGTTTGGTCGCGAAGCTGTTCCCATGGTGACTTCGCAGCTGAATATTCGCCCGGTCTTCGACGTGCATGCCGACGTTCAGGGACGCGATCTTTATTCCGCCGCACATGACATCGACAAAGTTATCAAAGATCATCAACCCGACGCGTCAAAGGCGATGAAGGTGACTTTGAGTGGTCAAGTGGAAACGATGCGAGAAAGCTATACCGGCCTTTTCACGGGCATCGCACTTGCGATCGTGTTGGTGTATTTGTTTCTCGTCATGAATTTCCAGAGCTGGATTGATCCGCTGATTGTACTGATGGCGGTACCGTTTGCGTTGGCCGGCGTGCTTTGGATGCTGTATCTGTCGCAGACTCCGATGAGCGTACCAGCGCTGATGGGAACGTTGATGTGCATCGGGCTTACGACGGCCAATAGCATCCTGGTGGTCAGTTTCGCCAACCAACGGATGGAAGGCGGCGATGACCCGCTGCGCGCGGCCACAAATGCGGGATACACTCGGCTTCGGCCGGTGCTCATGACGGCCGGCGCAATGATTTTGGGAATGGTCCCAATGGCGTTAGGGATCGGTGAGGGTGGCGAACAGAATGCGCCACTCGGCAGAGCGGTCATTGGCGGGTTGCTGTTCGCCACATTTGCCACGTTGATATTCGTCCCGACCATGTATCGACTGTTGCGCCGGCAGCCGACCCGCGTCACTGATTCGCACGTTGAAGGTAGAGCCAATGTCACCACATGATCCAGAACATTTGCCGGGACCGCCACTGATGAGCAAGGATCCCGGGCGCAGCAAATATCCCGATCAAGTGTCGCGCTCGGAACATGATGCCGTCTCGATTGATTTCGTTTCCAACACCGCGCGACGCACGAAAAGAGGTGTTGTAATTGCGGCGGCTATCTTTGTGTTGGCCTTTGTGATCGTCAGCGTAGTTCGGTATGTCCACGCCCGGGGGGTTGCTAACGCGGGCGAGAACGCTTATTCGGCGCCACCCCCCGTGGATGTGGTGATCGCCCAGCCAGCGAAGGTCGGTCAAGATCTCGTGCTTCCCGGAGAAACGGCGGCATGGTATGAAACCACGATTTATGCCCGCGTTAACGGTTATGTTGCGAAGTGGCTCGTCGATATCGGGGATCGCGTCAAAAAAGGTCAGGTGCTGGCGACAATCGAGACGCCTGAACTTGATGCCGAACTGGAGGCTGCGCGGGCGCAGCTCAGAACCTCTGAAGCGCAAGTAAAGGCGCGGCAGGCGGAAGCGGAGTTCAGCAAGACGACCAACGAACGCTGGCGGGATTCGCCTAAAGGAGTTGTGTCCGAACAGGAGCGAGAGTCAAAAAAGGCGGATTACGAGAGCTCGGAAGCTCGTCTCTACGCAGCCGACGCGCAGGTTAATCTGGATAAATCTAAGGTCGATCAATACAGCGCCCTCACGGAATTCAAACAGGTCAAGGCGCCTTTTGACGGGACCATTACGGAGCGCAAGATCGATGTGGGTAATCTGGTCACGGCAGGCAGTGGCTCGACAACCACGCCCTTGTATCGCATGGCTCAGACCGATCCGTTGCGCGTGTTTGTGGATGTTCCCCAGAGTGCTGCCGGAGAATTGATGAACGCGGGCGTACCCGCCGAGATCCGCGCCACCGGCGCGGTGGGTGGTGTCTTCTCCGGTGAAATCACCCGGTCGGCGGAATCGCTTAACGCGCAAGCGCGCACCATGCGAGTGGAGGTGGATATGCCCAATGCGAAGCACGCGCTCGTACCCGGAATGTACGTGAACGTTGCTTTCAGGCTGCCTTCCAGGGGGTCGGTGGAAGTGCCCGCCGCCGCTCTCATCTTTCGATCGAGCGGTACACAGGTGGCGGAAGTGGACGACGCGGGCAAGGTCCAATTTCGCGATGTCGTGATTGCCCGTGACAACGGCAGCCTGGTCGAATTGTCCTCAGGCGTGAAGCCGGGTGATCGGCTTGTGCTGAACATCAGCAGCCAAATTGCAACGGGTCAGACCGTCGCAGTGAATCAACCGGATGGCGGCAAATTGCCGTTGGGCGCGAATCGCTGATGGTGCGGCCGTGAATGCCTTCCGAGCAATCGCGATAGCATTACTTGCGGGCCTGGCCGGATGCGCGGCAGGGCCAAACTATCACGTCCCGAAGTCGGATGCGCCGCCGAAGTTTGCAGCAGTAGTCATCAATTCCAACTCCACGGACACTGCAAAAAATGCGCCGGCTGTCGATTTGGCAACTTGGTGGCGCGCATTGAACGATGACGAACTAAATTCGCTCGTCGATCGAGCGATTAAATCCAATTTAGACCTGCAAATCGCTCTCGATCGATTGCAGCAAGCCCGCACCTATGAAGCGGTAGTACTGGGTGATGCGCTGCCGACGGTAGATGCGAGTGCCGCCGCGGGCCGCGGCACGGGCAGCGATCTCACCAAAGGCCGCGCCGATCCTCTCTTACGATCCGCTGACACCGGCGCTGGGTTACAGCAGATCAATACTGTTGCCGGTTTCTCGGCAGTCTGGGAACTTGACATTTTCGGCAAGTATCGGCGCGAGTTCGAGGCCGCACGGGACGATACTCAAGCGGTGCGCGCCGCGCGTTATGAAGTCCTCACGGCTGTGGTTGCAGACGTGGTACGCGCCTACGTTGATCTGCGCGGGTTTCAGGTGCGTGGGGGCATATTGCACAAGGCCAGTGAGGTGCTTCGCGAGTCGCTGCGCATCGTCAACATCCGCTATGTGCGCGGCATCACCAACGAGCTGGACGTCGCTCTCGCGACTCGTGAACTCGCGACACTCGAGGCGGAGATTGCGCCCGTCGAAGCCCAAATCACTGCCGCACAATACACACTCGCCGTGCTCGTCGGTGAGTATCCCGAAAGCATGGTTCAAGAGCTTACGAAACCCGATCTGGTTCCCGCGATGCCGGAGCCGACATCGCCCGGAGTGCCGCTCGATCTATTGAAGCGTCGACCTGACATTCAACAAGCCGAGCGCGAACTCGCGGCCTCAACGGCGCGCATCGGTGTCGCGACGGCGAGCCTGTTCCCGCAGATTGTGGTGGGTGGTTCAATTGGCAGTCAATCGCAAGGGTGGGGAACGCTTCCCAACGTCAGCAAGCACATTTGGTCTTTTGGACCCGGTGCGCTCTGGCCGTTGCTCGACTTCGGTGCCTTGGACGCCGAGGTCGGCATCGCGGACTTGGCAGCTCATGCGAGTCTCTTGAATTATCGAAGAACAATTCTAAACGCCGTCCGGCAGGTCGACACCTCCATTGACGGCTATCAAGCTCAGCAGGCGCGCTTGCTGAAGCTCGGCGACGCTTTGATGGCTGGCCAGCGCGCTGTGGATCTAGCTACCGCAAGGTACAATCGTGGCCTCACAGATTTCCTCAACGTTGTCGATGCCGAACGGCAGTTATACGATCTCCAAGAACAATACGCGACAGCCCAAGTGGCTCAGGGCGAGGAGTTCGTGCAGCTCTACAAAAGCCTCGGCGGCGGGTGGCAGGATTACCAGGCGGTCCCGCCCATCCGTCGCCCGCAGCCAGCCATCATTGCTGCCTTTCGACGCGCAATTAGCAACTCGCAATGATGGACGAGTTCAGATGACTGCGTGAATTGACAATAGCTCAATTCGCGTTCTGAAGTGTGGATGAGAATAATCTAATGAAGATCTAACGACGCTCTAATGCGGGTGCTATGCCCGACTGAGGAAGTCATTGTGCGAATACTAATCGTCGAAGATGATCGCAAACTCGCCGAGTTCGTCGCGCGCGGATTGCGCGCCGAACGATTTGCCGTCGACCTCGCGGGGAACGGGAGCGATGGCGAGAGTTATGTCAATTCGTATACCTACGATCTTCTCATTCTTGACCTAATGCTTCCTCTGCTCAGTGGCACGGAGGTCCTGCGCCGCGTGCGCCAATCTCATGCGTCGCTTCCGGTGCTCGTTCTCACTGCGCGCGACACGATTGAGGACAAAGTGATGCACTTTGAGACGGGCGCAGACGACTATCTGACAAAGCCCTTTGATTTCGCCGAGCTATTGGTGCGAATAAAGGCGCTTTTGCGGCGCACGCCCGTCGAGAGAGCGGATATTTTGCGCATCGCCGATCTCGAGCTCAATCGACTGACCCAGGTGGTCAGGCGCGACGGCCATCGAATCGACCTGACTGCAAAGGAATACGCGCTTTTTGAATATCTGCTTTGCTCACCGGGCCGAGTGTTCTCCAGGACTATGATCCTCAATCATGTGTGGGACCAGAGCTTCGAGGGAGTGACGAATATCGTGGATGTTTATGTTCGTTATCTTCGCAGGAAGGTTGATGAGCCCTTTCCGGTCAAGCTCATCCATACCGTACGCGGCGTTGGCTATTGTGTGCGCGATTCAGAGCCGGAGCGGCACTCAGTACTTGAATGAATCACCGCTCACTCGCATTTCGTTTGGGAGCGTGGTACACACTTCTGTTGGGTGCGATCTTTGTACTGGTGGGTACGGGCACTTTCTACGGGCTGCAACAGTACCTGCGGTCAAATTTGGCCGATTCACTGCGCCGCCGCTCAACCCAGGTTGAGCAGATACTGCTCGAGGCACCGGCGGATGCTGCCAACATTGCGATTGCCCGAGAAATTACTACCAGGGTCGCTCCGGAATTCAACAACCGCTTTGTGCGAGTGACGCGGTTGCCGGGGACTCTGATCCATCGCTCCGGGCCGCCGGGAGACCATAGCTTCGATCCAACGACAGTGCGTGCTTTTGGTCGGTCGAAGGTTGCGGCGGCTGTTACCGTGACCGCAGATGATCAGCACTTGATGATTCGCGCGACGCCCGTTAACGCAGCCTCCGGCAGCTACCTCGTCGAATTGGGAGTTTCATACGCGTCGATGGATGAAGGGTTAAACCGCCTCTTGGATCTGCTTGCGTTACTCCTACCAATACTCATCGTCTGCGCCGCGGGGGGCGGTTATTGGCTAGTGAGCCGGGCCCTGCGCCCAGTCGACGAATTGTCTCAAACGGCTGAGCAGATGAGCCTGCAGAATTTGACCTGGCGTCTTCCAGTTACGCCAAGCGGCGATGCCTTGGAGCGCCTCTCTATCTCACTCAATAATATGCTGGGCCGATTGCGAGACTCGGTGCAGGCATCTCGCCGATTTCTTGCCGATGCCTCCCATGAGCTTCGCACACCACTAACAGTGATTAAGGGCGAGTTGCAAGAGCTTACCCATGCATCCCGTTTGAGCCAAAGTGATGTACGCGAACGAGTAGGCAGTGTTCTCGAAGAAGTCGCGCGATTGGAGAATCTCGTATCTGGGCTACTGGTGCTGTCACGGCTTGACGCGGGCGAAACGCAAAGCGAGTGGGTTGAAGTCGACCTCGCGGAACTCACGCTAAATACCGCCGAGCATATGCGCCTGATGGCGGAAGATCGGGGCATTGATATCGACCTGTCTGGCCTGCAAAAGGCCGTTATCCGCGGGGATCGCGCGCGGCTCAAACAGATAGTGGTCAATCTTCTCGATAACGCCATCCGCTTCACGCCCCGCGGGGGAGGTGTGGCATTGCGAACCGCAGCGGACGCGAGCGGCAGCGTCCTTGAGGTCACCGACACCGGTATCGGTATCCCGGCCGCCTCAGTCTCCCATGTCTTTGATCGCTTTTATCGTGTCGATGAGGCGCGATCGCGTGAAGACGGCGGCGCAGGGCTCGGACTCTCGATTGTTAAATCCATCTGTACAGCGCACGGTGCAGAGATCGACGTGCAGAGTCTAATAAGCGATGGCAGCTCCTTTCGCGTGAGGTTTCCGCGGCACTCAATCTCCAAAGGCATTTCCCTTGGAAGCGATTCGGCGGGTCCTACCAGTCCCGCGAACCAGATCAATGCGGCGCTGGTAATCGACATTACGTCGAGCACGCCGACCCTGACACCTAAGGGGGGCTAGCCCGGGCTAGCCCGACTGCAGGGCGATTCATGAAATTAGTGACGCGCGCCCGCATATTCTAATCTGACGTTAGGGGCGCTTTAATCTAAATGCCTCAATCTGATCCCTAAGATGATTTACCTAGCGGCGACTTTGAAAAGAGCGGTTGCCAAACGACCGAAGTGCCGCCCTCGTTTATCGAGATCTATTTCGGATACGAGGTCCTGCGATCGGCTTCTCGTGAATCGAGCTCAACGCGGCGAACACCGTGCATTCAACGAACTCGTGGGTAAGTATCGACATAAAGTGCTGGCGCTCTCGATGCGCTACACAGGCAATCAAGCCGACGCGGAAGATGCAGTGCAAAACACCTTTCTCAAAGCTTATCGTGCTCTAGCTCACTTTCGGGGCGACTGCGCCTTCTATTCGTGGCTTCACCGAATTGCGATCAACTCCGCCAAGACCACGCGCTTGCTCCGCATGCGCGATGAAAGGATATTTTATTCGATTGTCTCAAGCGCCGACACCGCGCATGAGACGCCGGTATCGAAGGATTGCGACACACCGGAAGCTCTGCTGCTGACGGAAGAGATTTGCGACGCGGTCAATGGCGCGATCGAGTCACTTTGTGAGGAACAGCGGACTGCGATTGCGCTTCGAGAATTTAATGGATTGAGCTACGCAGATGTGGCCGCCTCCATGTCTTGTCCCGTGGGCACCGTGCGTTCAAGAGTATTTCGCGCACGTGAAGCGATAGATGATCAACTGCGCCGCGTTTTTGATGAGGGTCTGGGCCGCATCAGAGGCGGCTTGGTATTAAGGACCTAGCGCATCGTCGAAACGGAGCCTTGCGGGATGAACCACAGACCTTCGATCTCAATTCGAAGATGTGTGCCCACCGACCGCTGAGGCCTGAGACAGGGGTGGCTGCGTTCTACCGGTTCCCGCTAATACCGATCGAGTTGACGACCTTTTTTACTCCAGGGGTTTCAACTGCCGCCGACTCCGCTATTTCGCGTTCAAGAGCCGTATCGACCAGGCCGTACAGATACACGATGTGATCGTGTGTCTGCACTCTAAGTAAATTGGGGGGCTCCAATGCGGGATACCGGCTTAATCGTGTTTCGACCGCCGTAGTAATGGCCGCATCTGCCGGGCATTCGCCAAATCCGCATTTCCGTAATGCGGCACATCCCGCAAGTGCATTCAAGGCAATGATGCCAATGGTAAATTGGAAAAGTAAGGTGGTCTTGCTTTTAAGGAGCATAACCGCTGATCTCGATGGGCCAAAACGTAAGCTCCGAAGCTCGTTGAGTCAAGATAAGCCAGGCTCGGATGAGGGCGCAAGAAAATACAAGCCAAAGGTTGGCTTGGCATTGAATACTTATCAGGTCGATCAGCGCGCTAATCTATACCTCCATCACCTCAAAGCTGACCCCACCCGGCACCGCTTTAGGCTCTCCGTTTTGAGTGCATAAAGCATCGTCAATCATTATTACACCGTGACTAACGATCTTTACGTGAACGACATGCTCGAGATCCGCAGCATTGCCTCCGTACCACATTATATTCTTCGGACTGCACGTTACGCAGAGGCGCCCATCGATCCCGATTCGCGCAGCCCTGGTTTCTTGGCGGATCTCGAAAGTTTGGTTCTTGACAACTACATCCGGATTGTTGGATGTCCACCCTTCCATCAGCCGAATATTTCCAACGATTCTCACCGTTCCGCTCGCGCGGTCTTGCGTCAATGAGGCTCGGATCGATGTTCGTCGCTGTTGCTCGCCCGCTTCCGGTCGTAGCTCCGCTGCATTCGCGGGCGGCGACGGTCTGTTCAACGGTTCGAGTCGAAGGCTAAGGCTTTTCATGGACAGGCTGTCTGCGCCAGATAGGCCGATCGCATTCTTGCGATTGAAGGACTTGTAAAGGTAGTTGATGGTGATCGCGACGTGAATCGCGCAGCAAGTACCGCGGGCGCCGCCAGTGACGCGATTGCGCTCATTTTTCGGTTACAGCGATCCCATTTACGACCATGGCGATGCCAGCGGCTTTAAGCGCGACGGATTCCGCGGTGTCACGCTGCAGATCGGTGGCAACCATACCGTTAAAATAGACAATGCCACCCTTGGTCTGAACGGTAATGGGAATCGTACCCACTAACTCAGGATATCTATCCAGCTGACGGGCGACTTCAGAGTTTAATTGCTGGTCGCTTGTACACTCACCCGCGCTGCAGCCTCGGTATGTCGCGCAACCCGAAAATGCGGTCGAAAGAAAAACCGAAGGCACGAGAATAGACAGAGGTAGGGGCCTGGACATACCGTTCTCCTTGACGTTTACCCGAGTTCTTTCGGAATTAACTTGTTAGAGCAGGCTAGCACCTCAAGATTAAGGGGTCAGAAGGTACACATTAGAACCGGCAAGACTCTCTAATGATTGAGATAGGACAGCCCCCCTGTGGGGATGGTTGGTACATGACGACCGCTCGGCATATATCCACTGCTGCGACGAGTTGAACTCGCCGCAGCACGCGTGGCCAAGCAGCCCGAAATGTCGTTAGAATTAGAACGTAAAGCGCACACCGGCAGTCGGGTTAATATCGGTAGTGTGGAAGATGTATCCATTGGCGAGTCCATCGTGGACGCCGGTATACAGCGCACCCGCATATGCGTCGAATCGCTTGCTCAGGTGCCAAACGGCGTCGAAAGAATAGGCGTCGAGCGTGCCGCTGCAGGTGGCATCGACGGTTGTGGAGCAGCCCGCCACAGCTCCAACTCCGAACGCGTTCTGTTTGTAGCCGTAATATGCTGCGGTCAGTTCGACGGTCGGCGTGACCTTGTATTTCGCACCGACCCAGAAAACTTGCAAAATCTTATCGTTCGGAAAGGCAGCGTTGTTTACAAACGCAAGTTTGTAGCCACCAATGTCATCAAATCCTGCTGCGAGAGGCGTGTTCGGATTGGCAAAACTAATGTGCTCGTAACCGGCGAAGAATCTGACAATGCCGAGATTGTAGAGACCCATGATGGAAAAGCTGGTGTTATCGGAAATCGTCGCTGCCAAGGAGTTGCTGGGTGAAAATCCCAGTCCCGGCAAGAGAGCCACCTGGGCGGCACTCAGCGGAGCAACTGCGATGGCGTCGTGTACTTTCACGTAGTAAGCGTCGATCGATGCCCCAGCATACTCAGCCCCTAAAGCGATTTCGTAGGCGGAATTCGATATTCCATTGCCCTCGTTCGGCTTGTACATGGCACCGGCGTGTACTATTTCCGCGTAGGTGGCGACATATTTCAAGGATCCGTCGAGACGCCGATCCTGGGTATCGCCAGCCCCTGCCGTGGTTCCTGACAGCCCTATCAACGAGAAAGCCTGTGAAGCAAAATTCGGGTCATATTTGGCAACGCCGTCCGCGAGCAAGGTGTTCTGTCGGCCGAAGGTAAAGGTGCCGATGCTCTTGGAGCTAACGCCTGCGAAAGCCTGCTGAAAAGCTTGCCCGGCCACGCTCGAATCCAAATTCGTGGTTTGGGTGCCCGAGGCTACGCTGCGACCATTATTCTGCACCAATGACTTCAATGCGTCACTGATCTCGCCGGACTGCGGGTTAAAAAATGTCTCTAGTTTAAAGACGCCGCTCCAATCCCCGGCGATGGGTTCGACGCCCTGCAGGCCTATTTTCGACTGACTTAGGTTGTTCGGAGTAACGCCGGTGATGGAGTGATTGCTGTTCTTCTGCACGATATCGGCGCTGCCCGCCGGGAAATAGTCGTTAATCGGCGCGCCGTGCGTTTGATCTTGCCGGCCCAGGTCAACGGTGCCGTACAGTGTGATGCCCTTATAAGTCAGAGCGTCGCCGGCCGCTGGTGCGCTGGACGCTGGTGCGCTGGGCGCTGGGGTGCTGGCGGTCTGCGCATTCGCCAGCGCCGCGGCCAGCAGAGAACCCCATACGAAGGCATGCAGCAGTCTGCTGCGTCGCCGATCTTGAAGGCCTCTCTGCAAGGTCCGTCCGCAGCTCGTGTTCGCGTCATTCATGGTTTCGCATCTCGCCGGTTTCAAATGTTGAATTTAATCGACGTGGTGCGGCAATTCCCTTTCGTCCCTGCCACACGTCGGCCTCCAGAATCACGCCGCAACTGACCCACAAAGCCTCCACGCTCCCGCGACTTTCGGTAAGGGCGAGTGGCATGGAAATCATTTGCAAGGAAATTAGCTCACGAAGATTAAAAATCGACGCGCAGAACATTAAAAAATGTGCTGCTTTTTAATATAATTTGATGATTTGTGGCTTCCAGGCCTCTGGCGAGAGTATGGTTAAGAAAAGCAGAGGTGGTGCATGGCATTGAAAGACTTGCTTGTTTATGTTGATCAATCTGAACACGCACTCGAGCGCTTGCGGTTGGCGGCGGCTCTTGCGCATCGTCATAAGAGCCGATTGACTGCCCTTTTTGTGCGGGAACTGAATCCGGCCCAGCGCCATCAACAGTGTATTGCGGAACTAGGGCAAGGCTCGGCTGATGCGATAACCCGTACGCACCGACACATCCGACAATCTATCGATGAAGCAACAGACCGATTGCGATCCGCGGTCGAAGAAGCAAAGCGCAAGCACCAGCTCGAAATCGAGTGGCGGTGTATCGATGGCGTCGCATCGATCGTGGTTCCTCAGCACGCTCGCTTTGCCGATCTGTGTATCCTGAGCCAGGATGTGTCGGCCGCAGCGACTGCTACCGGATACACGTTTTCCGAAGAGCTGCTGTTTGTCACCGGACGACCGGTAATCTTTATTCCTGCCCGCGGTTCCTTTGAGACGCTCGGGCGCCACATTCTGATTGCGTGGAATTCAAGTCGTGCTTCGGCTCGAGCCGTCAACGATACGCTACCCCTTATCGAACGCGCCGAGCAAGTCACTGTCCTCGCGGTCAATCCGTTGGAATTTGCTGAGCGGTATGGTGCGCTACCGCCCGAAAGGATGGTTGATCATCTCAGACGACATGGCGCAGCTGTGCAAGGAGTCTGGCTCAACAACGTTACGCCGGAATCCATCGCCGACGTGGTGCAATCCGAAGCGAACAAGCTGGGTGCCGATCTGATTGTGGCGGGCGCATTCGGCCACCCCCGACTGTGGGAAAAGCTCATGGGCGGGGTAACTCGGGATCTGCTTGCGCGCATGAATTTGCCTATTCTAATGTCATATTGATCTCGTGTTTTACCCACGGCCGTGCTTCACGGGGAGTTCGAGAAATGGCGATTTCAACGAGACGCGATTTTGTATTGTGTGCCGCTGCTGTCTCGGTAGGCTGCGCTGCGCGCGGAACGAAAACCCAGGCACCGATCGGCGCCGCGCTTACCGTGCGACCACCTGCAGTGGGCCAGTCGTGGCGTTATGCCAAGCATGATTACTTTACAAACAAGGTGGTCGACACCCAGATCGATCGTGTCTCTAAAATCGGCAAATCGGTCGAGATAGAGACGCATTCTGAGACGGCTGCGGATAAGCCAATCACCTATCCTTCCTGGGGTGATCGTTGGTGGCATGAATACATGAATACCGAAGCGCCGACGACAGGAGTACCTATAGAAGTGCAAGAACCGTGGGGAATGATCGTCATCGATCCGCATTGGAGTGAGTTGCAGGCCTTTGAGAAGGCAATCCCGCTATGGCCGCAGCAACTGCGTCCGGGTTGGTCAACCACTGTGGGGACGTACTATAAAATCCCAAATAGTGAAGAAACGATGCCATCGCAACTAAGCATGAGTGCGCAGCGTTGGGAATCGATCTCGGTACCTGCCGGTCACTTCACCGCACTTCGCTATTACAACATTATCGATTTTCGCTACAAAAATAGCGATGAACGAACTGCGGCTCTACGACAGGAGAACATCTGGTTTGCGCCCGAAATAGGCCGTTGGGTGATGCGCGAGAGTCGCGGGACCTTTCGCGAAGATGTCGGATACGATGTCAAAGAAAGCAGCTATCGTTGGGAGTTGCTGAGCTGGACCTAATGCCTTTACCGACCAGAAACTGCGGTTTCCCGGAACCGACGGATGTGAGCAAAGTCGCGGCTACAGGAGTGTTGTTATGAAAGTTCGATCGACGATTGGGTTGTCTTCGGCGATTGCGCCAGCAAGCCTCGTAGTCTTAGCCTGGAGCGCTGGGGTCGCACACAATGCCGCCGTTGCGCAAGAACGCGTGCTCACAGCCACAGCGATACCAGCAACCCAAGAGCGCGTAAGCGCCGAGGATCAGCAACTGCAGGATAAAGTAGAAATGGCGCTGCGCTCCGATCCTTACTTTTATGGCGCGCATGTGAACGTTGCGGTCAAGAACGGCAGTGTTGTGCTCCAGGGCTTTGTCTTCAGCGATTGGGACTTGCGAGATGCGATCCGGATCGCCACCAAGGCGGCTGGTGGCGCGCATGTGATTGAGAATCTGACAATTGAGGTAGGGGGGCGTAAGTAGCCAGCGGCGCCATGGTGAGCCCGGGCCGAACGCTCCAGAGACTGGCAGGATGTATGCGTGCAACCGTCCGGTAGATCTCGTGCAGCGAAATTTCATGGCACTCTAGGGCCGGAGAGTTTCGAAGTGAATTCAGCGAACCTCAACAAAGTTCCGCTAAGTCCCTGTTTTCATTGGACTGTCACAAAACCGTCACAATCCGTCCCGATAATCCCCGCCAAGCCTCAAGGCCCAAAAAACGCCGGGCGGATGATTCAACTGGAGCGGCCATCAATGAAAATATATAAACGCCTCTTGATACTTTGCGTCGCAGCGTCTTTGAGCATTGCGGCTTCCGCCGCAGATATCTCGGGCGCCGGTGCGACATTTCCCTATCCGATTTACGCCAAGTGGGCGGATGCCTACAAAAAACAGACCGGTGTCGGTCTCAACTATCAGTCCATTGGGTCCGGCGGCGGCATTAAGCAGATCAAGGCAAAGACTGTGACGTTCGGCGCGTCGGATATGCCGTTGAAGCCTGACGATCTGAAATCCTCGGGCCTGATTCAGTTCCCGATGATCATCGGTGGCGTCGTGCCGGTTGTGAACATCAAGGGCGTGTCGCCGGGTCAATTGCATTTGGACGGCGCGACGGTAGCCAGCATCTACCTGGGCGATATCAAGGAGTGGAACGATCCGGCGATCAAGAAGCTCAATCCGAAGTTGACGCTGCCGAGCACGGCTATTGCGCCGGTGTATCGCTCGGACGGATCCGGAACGAATTTTCTGTTCTCAGACTATTTGTCCAAGTCGAGCCCTAAGTTTCAGTCCACCATCGGCGCCAACACCTCGGTGCAGTGGCCCGTTGGCATCGGCGCCAAGGGCAACGAGGGGGTGGCGAACATGACCACCCAGACCGACGGCGCCATCGGCTATGTCGAGTATGCGTATGCCAAGCAGAACAAGATGTCGTACACCATGCTCACCAACAAAGCCGGTAATGCAGTAGCCCCGAGTGCGGAGTCGTTCCAGGCCGCCGCGGCCACGGCCGATTGGGCGGGGGCGGATAGTTACTTTCTCATTCTGACGGACCAAGCCGGTGCGAAGAGCTGGCCGATCACCGGCGCGAGCTTCATTCTCGTGTACAAACAGCCCGATGACGCAGCATCGGTCAACGAAGCATTGAAGTTCTTCGCGTGGGCCTACAAGGATGGCGCTAGTATGGCGGCTGAGCTTGACTACGTACCGCTGCCCGCAGCCTTGATCGCCCAGGTGAAGAAGACCTGGACCTCGCAAGTCACTTCGGGTGGCCGCCCGGTATGGAGCGGCCAGTAACGCGTCTTTGCGGATTAGCTAGCCAAGATTTAGGTCGTTAAGATACGGTCGAGCCCGATAGCAATGCTACCGGGCTCGACCTATTAGCTTATGCCAGGAGCGGAACTGACATCGTGGCGATCATAGATCCGAGGCACGCCGCAAAGCAGCTGATTTTCGAGAGAATTTTCCGCTCGGCGACGTTCATCGCCGCGGTCTTGGTGCTGTTGATCCTGGGCGGCGTAGCCGTCTCGCTGCTGCGCGGCGCCGCGCCGGCGTTGTCGCATTTTGGATTCTCGTTCGTCTCCCGCGAAATTTGGAACCCGGTCACCGACCAGTTCGGCGCGTTGGCGCCGATTTACGGTACGGTGGTGACCTCGCTCATCGCCATGCTGATTGCCGTGCCGACGGGATTCGGCATCGCCTTGTTCCTGACCGAGCTTTGTCCGCCCCTGTTGAAACGGCCGATCGGCGTGGCCGTTGAGCTGCTGGCGGCGGTGCCCAGCATCATATTTGGGATCTGGGGCCTATTCGTTCTCGCACCGGTGTTGCAGCGGTATGTGCAACCGTGGCTGATCCGCAATCTCGGCGACATTCCCGCGGTCGGTCATTTATTCAAGGGACCGCCTTACGGTATCGGCATTCTCTCTGCGGGTGTCGTGCTCGCCATCATGGTGCTCCCCTTTATTGCCGCCACCATGCGCGATGTCTTCGATACGGTGCCGGCGATGCTGAAGGAATCCGGCTACGGACTCGGCGCAACGACTTGGGAAGTCATTTGGAACGTGGTCGTGCCGCATTCGCGGGTGGGCATCGTCGGCGGGATCATGTTGGGTCTGGGGCGCGCGCTCGGCGAAACCATGGCGGTGACATTCGTGATCGGCAATGCGCATCGCATCAGCTCTTCCTTGTTGGCGCCGGGCACGACCATATCTTCGGCGATTGCCAATGAGTTCACCGAAGCGGTGGGGGATCTGTACACCTCTTCGCTCATTGCGCTCGGGCTGCTGCTATTTCTCATCACGTTCACCGTGATCGCGTTGGCGCAAGCCATGCTGCGCAGGCTCGAGCGCCGCTCAGGCACCGTCGTATGAATCGGCGCCTGCTGCGCAAGATCAAAAACAGCACATTCCTGTCGTTGTCTCTGATCGCGACCCTGACCGGTCTTGCCTGTTTGGCCGCGATTCTCTGGACTCTGATATCACACGGCGTGGCGGGTTTATCCGGGCGGATATTTACCCAGATGACCCCGCCTCCCGGCAATCAAGGGGGACTGCTCAACGCGATCTACGGCAGCGGCGTGATGACGCTGCTGGGAATCTTGATCGGCTCTCCGATCGGCGTGCTCGCGGGGACTTACCTCGCGGAATATGGTCGAAATTCTCGCTTGAGTGTGGTCATCCGTTTCATCAACGATGTCCTGTTGAGCGCACCTTCGATCATCATCGGCTTGTTTATTTATGAGATTGTGGTGGTCCGCATGGGCCATTTCTCCGCCCTCGCCGGTGCGCTGGCGCTCGCCGTGCTGGCGATCCCCGTTACCTTGAGAACCACCGAAGACATGCTGAACTTGGTGCCCATCGGCATGAAGGACTCTTCGGCGGCGCTCGGCGCCTATCCTTGGCGTACGATACTGAGCGTGCTGTATCCCGCGGCGCGCAGCGGCATCGTCACCGGGCTGCTGCTCGCCATCGCGCGCATCAGCGGAGAAACGGCGCCGCTGCTGTTCACCGCGCTCAACAATCAATTTTGGAGCACCAACTTAAATGCCCCAATGGCGAATTTACCGGTGGTGATTTTTCAGTTTGCGTTGAGCCCCTACAAGGACTGGCAAGACCTGGCGTGGGCAGGCGCACTGATCATCACGGTGACCATCTTGGTGCTGAGCATTTCGGCGCGCGTATTGCTGGCATTGCTGCAGGCCGAACGAGGATCGGGTCGATGATTCCCTCGACCAAGCCGCCGAAGCATCTGAAAATGCGTTTGCCCACGGCGGTAGCAGCGCCGCCCGCGCCGGATTTAGGGCCGCCGAAAATCGAGGTTCGCTCGCTGAATTTCTACTACGGCGCGGCCCAATCTCTGCACAACATCAACATGGCGCTGGCGGACCGCTCGATATCCGCTTTCATCGGTCCCTCAGGCTGCGGCAAATCGACGCTGCTGCGGGTGATGAACCGGATGTATGCGCTGTACCCCAAGCAGCGGGCGGAAGGCGAAGTGCTGATCGGCGGAAGCGACATCCTAAAACCTTCGGTTGATGTCGCCGAGCTTCGTTATCGGGTCGGCATGGTGTTTCAGAAGCCCACACCATTCCCCATGTCGGTGTTCGAGAACGTGGCCTTTGGCTTGCGTCTGGCCGGAGGAATTCGCGGCGCCGAACTCAAAGTGCGTGTCGAGTCTGCCTTGCGCGATGCCGCCATTTGGGATGAGGTCAAAGACAAGCTGAACGCGGATGGCCGGAGCCTTTCGGGAGGGCAGCAGCAGCGGCTGTGCATCGCGCGCGCCATCGCGGTGCAGCCCGAGGTTTTGCTTCTCGATGAACCCACGGCTGCGCTCGATCCGATTTCGACTTTGCGCGTCGAGGAGACCTTGCAGGCGCTGCGAGAGAAGTACTGCATCGTGGTGGTCACGCACAATTTGCAGCAGGCCGCGCGGGTGTCCAACGTCACCGGATTCATGTTCATGGGCGAACTGGTCGAAATTGGCCCGTCGAGCGAGATATTCACCTCGCCGAAGAACCGCAAGACCGACGACTACATTACCGGGCGCTTCGGTTAACCGGCATGAACGACAGTAACGTCGGCAATAGACTTGCAGGATCGGCGGCGATGAGTCCCGCGGAAGTACGCGATAAATTGTTCGACCCGGTCATGACCTCGCGCAACGTCTGCGTCACTTACGGCGACAAGAGCGCCGTTAAAAACGTCAACCTGGATATCGGGCGCAATCAAGTGCTGGCCCTGATCGGGCCGTCGGGTTGCGGAAAGTCCACGTTCCTGCGCTGCCTCAATCGCATGAACGACACCATCCCCAGCGCGCGCGTCGATGGCACGATCACGCTGGACGGACAAAACATCTACGATAAAAAGCAGGACGTGGCGCAGTTGCGCGCGCGAGTGGGCATCGTATTTCAGAAGCCCACGCCTTTTCCGCATTCGATTTATGCCAATGTCGCCTACGGACCGCGTATCCACGGTTTGACGAGAAGCCGCGCCGACATGGATGAATTGGTTCATAGCAGTCTGGCGCGCGCCGGGCTGTGGGAGGAAGTGAAGGACCGTTTGTCGACTCCCGGCACCAGCCTATCGGGCGGCCAGCAGCAGCGCCTGTGCATCGCGCGCACCATCGCCGTCAATCCGGAAGTCATTCTCATGGATGAACCGACTTCGGCCTTGGATCCGATCGCCAGCGCCAGAATCGAAGATCTGATCGATGAGTTGCGCGAGAACTACGCGATCGTCATCGTGACCCACAACATGCAACAGGCCGCGCGCGTGTCGCAGCGCACGGCCTATTTTCACCTGGGCGATTTGGTCGAAGTCGGCCCGACGGACCGGGTATTCACCAACCCCCAACAGAAGCTCACCGAAGACTATATTACGGGCCGCTTCGGTTAAGGCCGCATCTCCTTCTCCTATCGTTGCGAGGGTATGAATTCCTCGAGCACGGCGCTGCGCATCAGATCCGGCGGCAGCAGGCCCTGGCCCAATATGAAGTCGTGAAACTTCTTCTGGTCGAATTTCCTGCCCAAAGCAGCCTCGGTCTCCTGACGCAAGGACAGCAGCCGCGTATAGCCGTAAAAGTAGCTGTTCGCCTGCCCGGGACTGCGGAAAGTGAAGCGCTCGACCTCTTCCTTGGCGAAGGCGTGGCTCAGCATGACATCCTTCTCCAGCACCGAGTACGCCTGGGCTTGGGTCACCGCGCCGCTTTGCAATTCCGGATCCAAGAACGCTCGGGCGGCACGCAGCAAGCGCAGTTGCAGCGTCATCAACTGGCCTTCCACCGGTTCGAACGGCTGCATGATGTACTCAGCGTACAACCCCCAGCCTTCAGCATTGGTCGAGTTGAAGGCGTAGAGCGCCCGCGCGAGGCTGACGCCGTGCTCGACCATGGAATCAAACTGCAATTCGTGGCCCGGCCGTGCCTCATGCGCGGTCAGCGTCCACGCCACCGCATCGAAGGTAAAGTCGTCGTACTTGTCTTCCGCGCCACCCGTTGCGGACGGAATATTCAGCGGCAGCACGAATTGGCCGCGCTGCCCGGTGTTGTGCAGGAACGGCGGCGGCACCATGTGCGGCGCCGGCTGCTGTGCGGTCTCGGCCGGGGTCGCGAGGCGAATAATGGCCGGGCGGCCGGGCAGCGTCACCAGATTTTTCGCAACGATGATTTTCTCGATCTCGTGCAACCGATTTTCGTAGAACGGCAGAATCTCCTCGCCGGTAATCTGCTTTTTCTTGAGTTCCGCAATGACGGCGCGATAGTCGTTCGATGAATAGCCATTGGCCTTCGCCACGCGCGCCGCCAGCGGCGCCATCTCGGCTTGGTACTGCGCAAAGGCGGCATGCGCCATCTTCGCGATCTGCGCCGGGGGAATATCAATGCCGTATCCTTCGAAGGCCAGCACATATTTCTCGGGCGGCAGGCGAAAGTCGGTGCGCGCCTTGGGCAGGATGTTGGCCTTGACCCAGGTGTCGTAGTCGGCCAACTGAAGCTTCAATTTCTCATACGCAGGTTCCCAGCCGGTCAGCTTGTACTTCTTGAACAAGGCCGCCATGCCCTCGATATAGTTCGAGTTGCGGCCCAGGTCGGTCTCGACCTCCTCTTTGGATGGGAAAATCGCGCCGGGCTTGGCGATCTGCTCGTTTTCGCGTTCTTTCAATCGCTCGGTGAATGGCTTGTAACCTGGTTCGACGCCGGCGTACTTGCGCAGTCTCACCAGCGCAGCGGTGCGCCGTTGCTGGGGCACCTGATCATCGAGCAGCCCACGCAAACCCTGAAATATCTGCGCACTCGCATTGTGGAAGGGCACCTCATGCGCAAGCTCGAAGTCCTCGATACGAAATTGCAGGTTGAAATTCTTTTGCAGGATATCGATGTCCTCTTGGACATTTTTGTCTGTGACGGTTGCACGTGCGGCCTTGATCTTGGTCAGCGCGGCTTCGAGCTCGCGCCGCTCAACCAGTTCGTCCGCGCGCGAAGGATCGGAGATGCGGTCGTCGAATTTCGCCACGCCTTGCGCAGAGCCCTGTTCAGGCGCGTGCTCGAGCTGCACGCTGAGCAGCATGTTGGTGTAGTCATTGCTCTGCTTGATCCACGCCTTTTCAGCCTGATCGTTGCCGGCAGCCTGCTGGCCTGCCGCCGTGAAGGACAAGGCGCTCAAAAAAATCGCGGTGCTGAAACGATGCATATAGTTTCCCGAAAATGCGGCCAGCCTGCGGCCCGCAATGTTGTTAAAGTAAGATCAACGGCTGATGAACGGATTGATCGCTCGAACCAATTGTCAGGCGGCGACTTCCTCGTACGTAAAATGTGGCGCACCAGCCCGCTTTGACGCGTGCTCCACCGTGATTGAGCAGATGTTCCCTTGTGCGTCGACGTCGAGAACCGTGTTTTCGTCGAGATCGCGAGTTTCCGCAACCGGAGCATCGCGAAACTCGATCAGCAGAGTGTCAGTGTCGGCAAAGTATCGTACTTTCATGGGACAAACCCGCGGTCAAAAAAGGCGTTGTGGACGGTCTCCCCGTCCTCCAACAGGATAACCCGAAGATACCGGTTTTCCATCTCCTGAACCTGAATCCAGCGCCGAATTCGGCCATCAGCCTGGCGAATTTCGCGCAGAGGCGCCCGAATGGCCCGGTCAATCCATGCGTCTTGGATGATGCTTCGATCAGGGCGCCGGCGGATGGCGTCAAAATAGGCGGTTGTTTTCATAGAGGCGACAGTGCCGCGGCTAGTGCGCATCCAGCGAGGCGCGGACGCGCCCTACCTCGCGGGCCGAGACGCTCGATGCTTGATTTCCCCAGCTGTTGCGGATGAAGGTCAAGAGCTGCGCTACCTCGTCGTTGGTGAGCCGCCAGCCGAAGCCCGGCATGCCGAGAGGCGAGGGCGCGGCTGTGGTGCCCGGCAGCGAACTGCCGCCCAACACCACGCTGATCAGCGAATTGGGGTCATCAGACAGCACCGTGGAATTCCCCGCCATTTTCGGCAGCACCTTCGGGCTTCCCTGCCCATCGGTGCGGTGGCAGGCGGCGCAGTTATCGACATACAGTTCAGCCCCACGATTGGCTTCGTGGCCGGCGGCGAGCGCGGCCGCCGTGGCTGGATTCGGTGCGAACTTGGAGCGATCGCCGGGAGCAGGCGGCAGCGTTTTCAAGTACGCGGCGATCGCCTCAAGGTCCGCATCATTCAAGTACTGGGTGCTGTGCACGATGACGTCATTCATCGGGGCGCCGATCACCGCTTGCTGCGAATTGCGGGCGGTGCGCAGCGTGGCGACGATATCTTCCTTCGACCAATCGCCAAGCCCGTCGGCGGAATTGCCCCGCAGATTGACCGCGGTCCATCCGCCGACCCGCTGGCCTCCGGAAAGAAAGACACTCGAGGAGTCATCCAGCGCCTTCTCCTGGAGGGTCAGAGCGCGGGGTGTGTGGCAGGTGCCGCAGTGTCCCGGCCCTTCAACCAAGTACGCACCGCGCGCAACGACTGGATCGGTGTAATGCGACGCGCTGAACGGTGGTGCGTCGGGAGGCGGTGCGTATAGCTTGCGCCAGATCGCCAGCGGCCAGCGGATGGACAAGGGCCAGGGAATGCCATTGGCAGGCGCAGTGCTCGGCACCGGCGCCACGCCGTGCATGAAGTAGTCGTAGAGCGCGTCGACATCCTCATCGCTCATGCGGGCGTACGAGGGGTAGGGCATGGCCGGGTACAGCGTCTCGCCTTCATCGTCGATCCCATGGCGCACCGCGCGGTCGAAATCATCCAACGTGAACTTGCCGATCCCGGAATCCTTGTCCGGCGTGATATTGGTGCTATAGATCGCGCCCAGCGGCGAATCGAGGGCGAGTCCACCGGCAAACGGCTTGCCGCCCGGTGCGGTGTGGCAGGCCGTGCAATCGGCCGCAACCGCGAGATAGCGGCCGCGCTCGATCGAGGCCGCGTCGGAGTGAGGCGGCTGGCCCGAGGCAATCGGCCGGGTGTGAGTCGGTATGAGCGCATAGCCCAAGGCGCCGAAGAAGGCGATCAACACGATGGCCAAAAGAGTCAGTAGGAGCCGCGCCGATTTTTTCATCGTTGCCTGGAGCCTGTCTGAGTATTCCGCGTGAGCCGCGTTGGCTCTGCAAGGGAGCGGATGCAAGGCGCACGGCGCAGGCCGTGGTTAATTCCACGGGCAAGCCGCGCAACACCGCAGAGGCCCCTTGCAGAGCCAACCCTTCGGGAGCGGACGGATTTGCCTTCATTCATCGTTGTCGCCTCCTCATTGGGAGCATACCCAACTTCGTCGGCTCCGCCTCGACTGA
>Ga0193716_1000128_pt1 | contig 43557 bp, 33 predicted proteins | sample U2c1metaG_FD_145901 | JGI IMG/M metagenome (GOLD analysis project Ga0193716, IMG submission 145901) | Soil microbial communities from a riparian zone of the East river system, Colorado, United States - U2c1 | ecosystem: Environmental > Terrestrial > Soil > Riparian zone | place: USA: East River...
CCCCTTCGCATAACCCGGCTCCAGCCGCATCTCGATCCGCGAAAACACCGGGCTCGTGATCTCATACCTCGTATCCCCCGGACACACCGGATGCAGCCCGCTCGCCGCCAGCACATACCAGGCAGACATCTGCCCCACATCTTCATTGCCAACTAATCCTTCCACCGTATTATGATAGGCCCGCGCACAAATCCTCCGACTCCATTCCTGTGTCAGCCACGGCGCACCAAGACGGTTGAAAAGAAAAGGCACATGATGCACCGGTTCATTCGCATGATTATAGTAGTCATTCCAAAGCATGTTCTCCGGCGTGCTGCGAAAAAACCGCAGCAGATCGGCAATCACCGAATCCTTTCCGCCCATCAGCTCCACCATGCCCGGTATGTCGTGCGGCACAAACCAACCCTGCTGATAAGGATTGCTTTCCACCGTGCCATAAAACTGTTTGAGCCTTCCCTCCGCCGGCCAGGCCTCCCAGGAACCATCCTCCTTACGCGGACGAAACCAATGCACCGAAGGATCAAATATATTCCGATAGCTTTTACTTCGCTGCGCATATTTCAACTCGTCTTCGGCATGCCCAAGCCGACCCGCCAGCTGCGACAGACACCATTCCGAATAGGCGTTCTCCAGCGTATTCGAGATAACAAACGGCGAATTCCCATAAGAGTTCCTGCGATGGTCCTCCGGTTCGCAGATATAAGAATAGCCAAGCGCCCCATTGCCATAACGCTCACACGAATTACGTGCATACTCATAGGCCTTCGAAACATCATACCCGCGAATCCCCTTTGCATACGCATCCGCCAACACGACAACAGCCGGATTGCCGATCATACACCCGGTATAAGCATTGATCAATTCCCAACGCTCAAAATAATGCCGGCCGGTTTCCCCCGCAAGATCGGTTAGCGAACGCACCATTTCATTTACCATCCCCGGATTAATAATGGTTTGCAAAGGCATCTGGCTCCTGAATACATCCCATCCGCTAAACACCGTCCGCCTCGTATACCCATTATAAACTTTTCCGTCTCCCCCCCTAAAGCGTCCATCCACATCAGTAAGGGTTCTGGGGTCAATCATCGTATGATAAAGCGCAGTATAGAATATAGTCTTCTCCGCCTCCGTCCCACCCTCCACATGAACCTTATCCAACGCAGCATTCCACTGCGCCCTCGTCTTTGCCCTCACCCCATCAAAATCCCAACCCGCAATCTCCGATTCAAGATTCTTCTTCGCCCCCTCCATATCCGTAAAAGAGATTCCCGCCTTCATCAACACAACCTCATTCAACCCCGTCTCAAATTCCGTAAAAAACCCAAGATGTTTCCCCTCCTTTTCCTTCGGAGACATAGTCACCGGAGCCTCCGAAACCAGCCGCTGATAACGCTCACTCCCGACATCTTCTCTCTTCCTCGACCAGTCGTCAGGGATCGCCGCACTCCACACGCCATATTTCTTCAACGGCTTACTAAACTTCGCATAGAAGTATACCGTATAATCCGAATGCCCCTCTCCATCACCCCATCCCCCACCCTCCGGACTACACTTCATCCAACCCGTGATCGTATGATCATCGACGACCCGAACATACTGGGATGTCGAAGTCCCCCCAACCCTGCGCGCCAGATCTATCTGTATCCGCGAATCCACGCCGGCCGGAAAAGTAAAACGCAACATCCCGCTATGCGGCGCAGCCGTCATTTCGGCCCTGACCTTATACCGCGACAAAGTCACATCATAATAACCCGGACTGGCATGCTCCGACTTTTTCTCAAACGCCGACCGATACCCTTCACCCTCCTGCCCGCGAGCCTCGGCGCCACCCGCCGATCGGCGCAAATGCCCTGCAATCGTCTTCAACGGCCCCGTCGCCGGCATCACCAAAAAATTCCCCAGATCCCCATACCACCCAATACCACTCAGCTGCGTAAACGCAAATCCTTCTATCGATCCATGCTCATAACTATACCCCGATCCATTATCCCCACCCGTGATCGTATTCGGACTCACCTGCACCATGCCATAAGGAGTCGTGGCCCCGGGAAAAGTCTTACCCAGCCCATGAACGGCTCCAGCCTTGTCCACACTCGTACTCGCCCCGATAAAAGGATTTACATAGTCGGCAGGCCGCCTCGGCTGCTGACCGACACCTCGCAACTCAGCAAACATCAGGGGACAGATAAAAAACATGAAAAGTCTTCTTTTTGTAGTCATCATATATAAATGAGATCGCTACAGCCCAAGCTGCAAGCCAAAATTGATTACACGCTGCGCCAGATAAGCATCCCCCGCCGTATTCGAAGCCACCTCAGGGTCCTGCTGATATTTTTTGCTGACATTACTCCAGGTAAACAGATTATACGCGCTGAGATAGAGCCGCCCATTATTTATCTTCAACGGCAGCCATTTCCGCGGCAGGATATAACTCAGCTCCACCGTTTTCATCCGGATATAATACGCATTGATCACCCAGAAGTCCGAGTTATAGTTGGTCGGACTGTTGATAGTCGTAGGATTACTGGTCAGGCGAGGGAATTCAGCGCTGCCGGCCGTCTCAGGCGTCCACCGCTTTTCGTGGATCGGCTGGAACTGCCCCTGGAACGGTTCGATCGCCGTGCCCTTCAATCCCAGACTGTATCCAAACGCCCCCTGGAACATTACACTCGCATCAAAGCCCTTATAGCCGATCTTTATCGGCAGCCCGATCGTCGTATTCGGCAGATTGGGCTTGCCGATCGTCGTGATATCATTCTGGTCGATGAATCCATCCCCATTGAGATCCTTATACTTCAGATCACCCGGCTGTATCGCAACGGAACCTACCGGCTTGGCAACCTTCGGATCGTTCACATCCGCCTGGCTATAGAACCCAATGAACTTATACCCGAAAGGCTGATTGATCGCGTGCCCCGTCACAGCCAGCCAGGGATAACGCGGCGCAGCCTCCGCCTCATAGATGATCTTGTTCTTCGCAAACGACCATACCAGCCCGACACTGTACTGCACCTGTCCTACCTTGTCATGATAAGTAACCGTTTCCTCAAATCCCCTGTTCACCGTGATGCCCACATTGCTCGGAGACACACCGATCCCGAGGATCAGCGGCGTATTGCCGGGCGTCACCAGCTGGTCATAACGATATTCATGAAAATAATCCGCAGATACCGAGACCTTGTCATTAAAAAGATTCATATCCAGCCCCGCATCGAATTTCTTTGATTTTTCCCAGGTGACATTATTGTTGCCAAGCGCACCTTCAGAGATCACGTTGGCAGGTTGCGCCGACTGCCCAAAGCTATAGGGCACTAATCCCTGATTATATACCTGGTTGTAGAGATATTGATTCCCTAACGCCACATCAGACCCCACTACCCCATAGGTAGCCCTCAGCTTGAACAGATTGGCAAAAGGCAACGCCTTGGCAAAAAAATCTTCCTTTGCCAGATTCCAGCCCACACCCACCGCAGGGAAGATACCATTTCTCTTGTTGGCCTGGAACCGGTCCGAACCATTAAGAGCAGCATTGAAGTCGATCAGATATTTTTGCTTGTAGTCATACCCCAGCTTCAGCGAATATCCCCGGTATTTCTGAGGCACCTGTCCGGATACCTCAAAGGCGCCAGTGGCATCCTCGTCGACCCGGTAGCTTTCCTGGTTCCACAACAACAGCGACGTTACGTGATGATTCGTGTTGAATACCCGTTCGTAGTTGAGATAGATCTGGACATTCGTCCGCTGGTTGTCAAGGTCGGTATTGCCCAGCGTACGATAGGTACCATAGGTATACCCGCCAGTGCTGACCCCTGTATTCAAATGATAGCTTTCGTCCCTCGGATCATAATGATAAGTAGGCGGAAAGCCCCTGAACAGCGTCAGCGTATTCTGCTCGACACTCGCATAGGCGACCCGGCCGATCAGCGATAGCCCGCGCGTGATATCATCCAGCTTCTCGGTAATCCCCAGCAATACGTTGAAATCCGTCCGGCGATTGCGGCTATACCCCTGCGTGGCCAGCTGCGCATTGATCGTCGGCAACTGGTTCTGCGTGTCAAAGGCATAGGCATAACTGCCATTGGGGTTTATAAATGGTGCCGAATACGGATGGATCTTCGAGAAGTCATAGATATTGCCGATGACATTCTGCGCATAAGGTTGGTTGATATCCCCAAAGCGGGTTGTCGCGTCCAGCCTCAGGCTGAGATTTTTCGTTGCCTGTATATCCAGGTTGGACCGGATATTATATCGCTTGTAAAAATAGTTGCTGTTGACCCCATCGGTATTCGTCGAGAAGTTCTTTATAGATCCGGTCTGCGTAAAGGCACCCCCGGAGATAAAGTATTTGACATTCGAAGTTCCGCCCGAAATATCCAGGTTGGAGTTGGCCTGCAGCGAATAAGGCCGGTTAATCGCCTTATACCAGTTGACATTGGGATGCCCGTAAGGATCCGATCCGCTCTTGAAAGCGTCCAGATCAGACTGGCTGAATAAAGGCGGGATGCCATCGTTTTTATAGGCTTCATTCACCAGCTGGGCGGTACGATACGAATCCAGGAATTTTGGCGTACGTACCGGCGCCTGTCCTCCACCTTCCAGTCGCACTTCGAACTTTGGCTTCCCGGCCGCTCCCCGTCGGGTAGTAACGACCAATACCCCGTTCGCTCCCTTGATGCCATAAATAGCCGTGGTGCTCGCATCCTTCAGGATCGATATGCTTTCAATTTCATTGACATTGATCTGGGCCAGCTGATCATAAGTGTATTCGATGTCATCCACCACGATCAACGGCTGGTTACCATCAGGGTTCAGCGAGCTGACACCCCGGATATAATAGTCGGAAGCATCATGCCCCGGCTGACCGCTGCGCTGCTGGGTGAAAAATCCCGGCAGCTTCCCCGCCAGCGCATTCTGTACGCTGGAAGTGGGCACATCCCGGATCTCATCGGCATTGATCGAGCTGACGGCTCCCGTATTGGTGATCCGCTTCTTTTTCCCAAATCCGACGACGACCGATTCTTCCATGCCCTGCGTCGATTGCTGCATGATAACCTGCACGTCCCCTTCCCTCTTGACATTCACCTCCTGCCGCTGGAAGTTCAGATAGGTGACGACAAGGGTATTGGTCCCTCCTCGCAGCACGATGCGGAATTTGCCATGTTCATCCGCCGCGACGGCATTACGGGGTTGCCCCTTTTCGGTGATGGTCGCTCCCGCCAACGCTCCGTTGGCATCTTTTACCGTACCAGTCACTGTCCTGGCCTGTGAAAAGGCGAGACCCGGTAACAGCGCCAGAGTCGTTAAAAGGAATATGATGAGCTTGTTCATATGGAAAAATTAATTGTGTTAGTATCAGTTTACCAAAGAGGGTTTTGTTTCATCTGGTTATTCTTGATCACTTCGCTGTAAGGAATGGGATACAGGTACATCTGCGGATCGCGAAAGATAGTCGTCAGCACCGGAACAAGATTGTAAAAGATCTGCCCGCCGCTGGATAGCTGTATATCCAAGCCCTGAAGTGGAGCGCTGTTATAAACCTGCGCGGCGATCTTCCAGCGACGGATATCCCAGAACCGCTGTTCTTCAAAAGCCATTTCAACCCTTCTTTCATTTCTTATCACCACCCGCATTTCGTCCTGCGTCATCCCCTGCTTCAAGCCATAGGTATTGTCCGGACCCGTAAGGATCCCCGCTCTTTTACGCAGCGCATATAATACGTTGTATACGTCCGCCGATGGACCCGAGAATTCATTGGTGGCTTCCGCATAGTTTAGCAATATGCCGGCATAACGGTAATAAATAAAATCGTGGCACGTGTTGGAATAAGAAGGAGGATTGCTGTTCACGCTCTCGAAAGCACCCATAAATTTTCGCATATAGTAGGACGTCTTTGTCTGCTGTACGCTGCCTCCCGGTTTGTCTAACCCACCGTCATAAGTCTGCACGCTCCTGTTAAGCCACAGACTGCCGTTGCAAAACACCGTCAGGCTAAGACGCGGATCACGATTGGAATAGGGATTATTGCCATTGTAATGCGCATTGGGATCGGTGATGGCATAACCGGAGTCTGTCGAATAGGCGTCCACAAGATTCTGCGTCGGGCTGGTGATCCCATTGCCACCGGCCGACGTATAGCCCACAGGAGCATTGTTCGTTTCCACACCATGGCCGTCGTTCCCGGTCTGCATCCAACAGATACTTTCCGTATTCGTGCCTACCGGTGCCGCCTGCATGACAAAGACATCGTTAAAGGATGGCATCAGGCTATAGGCGCCAAGGTCCATCACCGCCTTTGCAGCATCTGCCGCCAGCTTCCAGCGATTCCCGTCAAAGCTCGTATAACCCGTCAGCGGATTCGAGCCGTCGATATTCCCGCCATTGAAAAGAGGACTCGCCGCATACAGCAACACCTGCGACTTCAAGGCCATGGCTGCCCCCTGCGTGATACGGCCATACGTACTGGAATTGACCATCGCAGCCGTACGAAGACTGTCCTTGATATTGTCACATTCGCTGACGATATAATTTACGCAATCCGAAAAGCTGTTTCGCGGTAGCTGAATATTGTCCGTGATCTGGCGGATCGAGTCTCCAAGCAACGGGATGCCGCCATACCGTTTGAGCAGATCGAAATAAAGCCAGGCTCTGAGAAATCGGGCCTCCGAACGATAAGCCGCTCGCGCGGACTGCCCATTGGGAAGCAGTTCATTCATCGGCACGCGATTGATATATACGCTAAAGACCGTGGCATTACGGATCGCAGCATAGTCCCGTGCCCATTGATCGTCTGCATTGGGCGAAGCGGCTGAATAGGCGCCGGTTGCTATCGCCTGTACCGCGGGGATACCGGACGCGGAAGAGATGGCATCATCCGAAGCCGCATCCATATAATTTCCACTCACCCGGTTATGACCACTGTAAAAAGACTGTGCATACGTGGTCAGCAGGTAAGACATAGCCTGCTTGCCCAGCGAATCCCGGGAATCAAAGGCCAGATCCAGCGTTGTCTGCTGTCCCAGTGGAACACTTTCATAGGTCTTCTGACAGCCCGACAAGACCAGCCCCCCAAGAGAAGTTACAAGTAGCAATATGTAAAAAAACTTTTTCATCTTGAATGATTTAAAAAGACAACTAGAGTTTTACGGTGATACCGGTATTGATGACTTTCTGCATGGGGTAGTTGGGAAGCGATACTTCCGGGTCCACCCCCTTATATGCAGCATGCGTAAACAAATTCTGCGCATTGGCAAAAAGACGAATACCCCGCAGCTTTAGCCTCTTCATCCAGCTATAAGGCAGGTTATATCCGACATCCACATTCTTGATCCGCAAATAGCTGCCGTTCCGAAGAAAATAGGAACTCGACGTATACAGCGGGTTGTAGTCATATCCATTGCCTCCGGCCGTCAGCCTCGGATAAGTGGCCGTGGTTGCCGCTTCCGGGATCCACCTGCTCAGCGCCTGCGCATAGGCCTGGGAATACCCGTTGTTCTGACCCTGGAATCCCGCATCCGTATAGCTATTGGCAATATATTCCTCGCGGTTCGCCACGCCCTGCAACAACACACTCACCTCGATACCTTTATAGCTGGCGCCAACCGTAAGACCATAATAGATGATCGGCTTCTGGGCGCCGACAGGCGCCACATCGAACTGGTCTATGATCCCATCATGATTGAGGTCCTTATACCGGATGTCTCCGGCATGCGGTGTATACCCCGAGATCGTTGGGGCTGCGCTGGCTTCGGCTCCCGTTTGAAAAAGACCGTCCGCCAGAAGACCAAAACGCTGTCCCACCGGATGACCCGTATGTTTGTTCCAGGAATATTTCTGATACTGCTCGTCCATAAAGATCACCTTCGACTGCTGCATCGCAGCATTGGCCGTAACGAAATAATTCAGATCGCCGGCATGATCCTGGTAGGTCAGCGTCAGCTCCCCACCCTCATAAAGATCGATGCCGATATTTTCGGAAGGATACTGGATACCGATAAGGGCGACATTCTGCCCCGGCGTCTGCATCACGTCAAAATAACGTTCGTGATAATAGTCGGCTGTCAGCTGCAGATGATTGTGAAAGACCGAGAGGTCCAGACCGGCATCCAGTTTATCGGCCTTTTCCCAGGTGGCATCGATATTCGCCAGTATCTGCTGATTAGCCGGCGTCTGGCTGGTCGGATCACCCTGCTCGGCAAGACCGCCGCTGTTAGGATAGTTGCTTCCGATGGGATAGGTGCCCGCCACACCGGTAAAATGTTGACGCCAGACAAAGTAGCCATAGTTGTCGACATTGGCATTACCCGTCCGGCCATAAGTAACCCTTAGTTTCAGTTGGTCCAGCCATTTGGATTCGCGATGCAACCAGTCCTCTTTCGCAAGATCCCAGCCCAATCCGCCGGCATAAAAAAGACCATACTGATGCCCGGGGGCATAACGGTCATATCCGCTGTAGTTGGCCGCCCCTTCCGCAAAATATTTTTCTTCGTAATTATACGAGACCTTACCGGCAAAATTGGTCAGCGCCGAAGGTATGTCGTAGTTAAGCAGCACCTTCTTCTGATCGAATAACAGTTCCCCGCTCACCGAATGACCACCAAACTGCCGGTCATAACCCGTAGACAGCTGTACAAAACGATATCTTGCCCATGACGTGTTCGTAAATGTATTCGATTGATTGACCGTGCTGCCATACCGGTGATAGCTCGTATCCCCCGCTGTACCTATCGCCTGGGAGAATACAGGAGCCTGTTTGCTTCGATTGAGATTGCTGGCCTCCTGTACCGAAACATTTCCTTTTGCTTTTGCCCACCAGCCTTTCACCCACTTGTCGAACTTATAATTAAGATCGAGATTGGCCATGACATCATGCAAATGGTCCGCCTGGTATCCCGAACTGATCGTCTGCGCAAGCAGGTTCTGCGTATAATTGGCAGTGCCGCCAAAAGAACCATCGGGGTTACGTACAGGATAAGCATTGTTAGGCGTCGTCAGCAGTCCCTGTAATATCGTGGCCGTCATGGCTCCCGGTTGGTTGCCATCCTGTAGCCGGCCAAAGATCTGGAGGCCGGCATTAAAGTCCTTATTGACGTCCACATCGATCTTCGAATTGATGACATATCGTTTGAGATCGGCATTCGTATTATAGGAGTTGGCATCCGAAGTGGCAAACAATCCCTGCTGATCCATATAATTCATGTTCACTACATAACGGGCCGTATTGCCACCGCCGGTAACATTCAGGCTGTATCGGTTAAGCCTCGAATTGTCTTTCAATATAGTCTTATACCAGTTTACATCGGGATGCCCGGTCGGGTCGGTATGATTCCGCCAGGCATTAAAATCATCAGCCGTATAGGCCGGTGTTTTCCCGTCATTCAGCAAGGCCTCATTCAGCAGGTAGGCATACTGGTAAGCAGGCAAAGGTGTTGGGAGCTTGATCGCGCTCTGCACTCCCGTCTCTGCCGTGAAAGACACACGCGGAGGACCCGCAACTGGTTGCTTCGTCGTGACGATCAGCGCGCCACGGGAGCTGTTCTGCCCCAGCATGATCGTCGACAAGGCATCCTTTAATACCGAGACGGACTCGATGCTTTCCGGATCAAGACTATAGAACTCCCGCTGCACTCCGTCGATCACGACGATGGGCGACTGCCCCATGCTGGCATTATGCCCACGAAGCTGGATATTGAATTCGGTATTATCCGTAGGCCCGGCCCCGCTGGTATTATTGGGGATATTGCCGACAAAGTAATCCCTGCTGGTAAGACTTCCCGTCAGCGGGGAATAAAAACCGCTGATCTGCTGCACATTCAAACCGGCCAGCCTTCCCGGCAAGGCATAAGTATAAGAGGACGCAGGTGTGGTGCTTATTTGAGAAGCCCCGATGGTGGACACCGACCCGAGAAAGGATCGCTGTTTTGCCCGGCCATACAACACGTCGATCATTGGCTCGCTCCCCGCCTTCAGGAACCGGTCCGGAAGTCGCACCAGCATCGGCGCGCCGGTTCTCGCCTTTATCTCAGAAACATCAAAGCCGGGATGCTCAATAATAAGAACCGTTCCGGCTACAGCATCGATCTCAAAACTTCCGTCCTTCCCCGTAACGACGCCGGACCTTTCGCCCTTGACATGCACCACGACCCCCTGTAATGGATACCCGTAGGAGTCAAGCACCGTCCCCTTGATAGGCGCCCCCATAACGGGAATGGCAGCCACCACCAGAGTCAGGAAACTGATAAAGCTTTTATATAAACAGTTATAAGACATAGCAATAGTTTATTGGCATTTGAATGTATAAGTAAAGGGCGCGGCCCCACCACCATAACCCACCTTGTTATTACCTGCCGCATCGGTAAAGTAATATCTCAGACTACTGAGATGCTGGTTATCGGCCAGGTTAAACAACTTCCGCGGCCAGAAATCCTTCTGCCATTTGTTAAGCCCAAGCGAACTCATCTTCGTAATATCGGTCTGCGAGCAGACAGATACGCTGTCCCCCGTAGTCAGAACCCCCGTCATACACATATAGACCTGCGACGCATTGTCCAGCGGCGTGGAAGTAACACCGCCGTCGAAAGTCACCGTTACGATATCATTTTCCAGCGAGGTCCGGGGATCGATCGACGAAAGCTGCGGGTTGCAAAAATCGATAAGGTCACCAGTCCCATTGACCCGGAAACAACCGGGAAAATAGGAACCAAACCTGTCGGGACTGCTCAGGCCGTCCGTACTGTTGGCGACACAATAACCCAGCTTAAAGGAAAGATTATCCGGACTTGTCTTGATATTGATGCTCACCGTGGCATGTACGGTGACATTCCCGCCAATGGTATAGCTCGAGTTGGAATAGAACGCCACCCACTCATAGTCCGCGATGAGATTGCCGCCATTGCCGATCTTATTGAGCAGCAAGGTCGGCCAGTCAGCACCACCGCCCTGGGGCGCAGCCGTGCCCACGGGTATCACCGTCATCGGCTGAGAACCGGAGCTGATATCGCTGGTAAAGGTGACGGTGGCATTCTGCCTTGCCTTCCAGACTTTCGGCACCAGGACAGCCACCATAAAATTCGAGGTCTGGCCCTGGTTGGTAACAATGGTTACATTGAGGGTCACCGGCAGGTTGTCACCGCCGTTGACGCTGGCTGGCTGAACGATACTGTCGATCGATATGCTGCAGCCGACTATCAGCAGCAGCAACAGACCGCATATGATTTGCCACCTAAGATTTTTATGTTTCATTTTTAATTCGCTTTTTGAAGGGTGTACTGGTAGGAGTTGAGATCACAGCCGGGGCTGAACGTAATGATGACATTTCGTTTCCCATTGGTGACAGGAAATAACAATGGAGAAGACTTTTGAGCGCTGTCGGCCGCCCTGAAGTTGATATTGAACGGATACTGCGGATCGTCAAAAGACCATTTCCCATTCCGGTTGACGATAAAAGGCACGAGGCTGTCAATGGTATAGCTGCTATCGGAAAAGTTGATGCGAAAATGAGAGAAGTCAAACCGCGTCGTGATATCCGTTCCGTTGCGGGAAGCCTTGATGATGGCCCAGCTTCCCGAAAGATCTTTGACGGGCTCCGAAGGAGTCACCAGCCGCTCCGGCTTGCAGGCGAAAAGCCCGAGGGCGCACACGGCGGCCAGAAGGAAAATTAATTTTTTCATAAACAAACAGTTTTATTATTAACAACCATCCATTTGCGTTAGTACAAAGGATTCTGCAACAACTCCGGTGATTTCGCGATCTCCCTAAGTGGCAGCGGCCATAAATACATGGCTTTGGTGAAATTGTGTTTCCGTACATTGAAAGGTTTATAAACCGCACCCGGCCCACGATCCACTTCCATTCCATGCATCTCCAGGTTATCCGTCTGCTCCGCGATCATCCATCGGCGCGTGTCAAAAAAGCGGAACCCTTCAAAAGCCAGCTCGATCCTTCTTTCCTTCTGGATGACAGCACGCATCTGCGTCTGATCAAGACCCGTGGGAAGCTGATAAGGGCGTAATCCCGCCCTCTGCCGGATAGCTTCTATCGATTGATAGACTTCCGGTGTAGGCCCGGATGCTTCATTGGTCGCCTCCGCAAAGTTCAACGCGACCTCGGCATAACGGATCAGGGGCAGGACACGGTTTGTATTTCCGACACCGTTTTGAATGATATTGGGGTCCACCATTTTAAAAATATAAAGACCGGTGGTAGTCCCTTTGTAGACGGCATCACCGCTGGCCGCCACGGGTGGCGTGACGCTGGTGTTGATATAAAGCAGGACGGGCGAAGGCTGGTTGGTCCCAAAAGTCGCCCGCAGCGAGGAGTCATGGAGGATAGTATACCCGAGCCGGGGATCCCGGTTTAGATATGGGTTGGCAGGATCATAACCGGAAGACGGATCGGTAATATCCTTTCCATTGCTCATCGGGAAGACGTCCACGATCTCCTGGTAGGGGTAAGGGCCACCGCTTCCACCACGGGAAGGCACATCCCACAGGCCTTCCAGGTATTTATTGTCCGCCATCATATGAGCAAGAATATATTCGGAGTTGTACCGTTGCACAAACATTTCCTGGAACCCATAACCCGGCTGACCGGGTTTGGAAGTGGAATCCACATACAGCTGAAAGGCCCCGAGAGCAATGACGGCCCGCGCCGCATTGGCAGCCAGCTGCCAGCGATTGGGATCGCTATCCGGATACGCCACGATGGAGTCCAGACCGGCGACACCATGCGCCTGTCCGCCATTGTTGAACAGGGGACTCGCGGCAAACAAAAGAACCCTCGCTTTCAAAGCCAGACAAGCACCCTTGCTGGCCCTGCCGTACTGCGCACCCACCCAGGTAGGGGGTAAAGCCGCCGCAGCCGAGTCACATTCCGACAGGATATAGTTTACACATTGCCGGTAGGAATTGCGTTTGGCCGAAATATGATCAGCCGACGCATATACAGTGTCACCGATAAGGGGCACACCACCATAATGCTGCAGCATCACAGCATAATACCAGGCACGAAGAAAACGCGTTTCAGCCGCCACCTGCGTCTTCAATGAAGCATTAAAGGGGATGATCGGCAGATGTTTCAGGAACTGATTCACCGCCCTGATATTGCTATAAGGGGTGCCCCAGGCATCGGTAGGGACAACAGTAGGATTGACCGAACCGCTGACGAACTGGATAAAACCATTTGAACTGGCGGCGCCCGGACCTTCCGCTTCATCACAGGCGGACTCGAGACCCGCAAACCAGGTAGTCGCCGGGTCTGCATGGAACCGCTTCGGATCGGTGGCAAACCCGATATTGCTGTAGATATTGTTCAGGAAGGCCATCGCGTTCGAACTGTCCGAAAACGTCGAGGTCTCATCCAGACTGGTGGTCACCGTCTGATCGAGAAAGCCATTCTTCTTGCAAGCCGGCGCCATTGCCGCCAGCACAAGGATCAGCAGAAAAAGAGCGGTTCTGTTCATTTTTTGACGGGTTTAAGGATGGGATATGGTAAAATTGTGCAAGAAATAGAGGCCAATAACTCAGAAAAAAATCGGGAAAAAGAAGAAACCGAAGGCCTCAACGACGGGAAAAAGGAGACAGACCCCGTAAAAAAAGCTGGTACCGGAAAACCCCTATCGTCATCGGAACCATTTTGAAAAATAAGTAAGGAGAAGTGATCCGGGCCGGAGTCCCTATAAGCCAGGGAACGCTGTTTTGTTCTCATATACAAGCAATTAGATTGATGAAAAAAAGCATTCCACCGGGGTTGAATTTGATAAGGTATTTGGGTACCCGGGGAATCGTTATTGAAATAAAAGTATAGAGAAAAAACGTTTTAGGAAATTTTTTATATATTTTTTTACCTTTAAAGTGAACTACTATGTCAAAATAGTACCATATCTACAGCCATATGAACCGGTATTCATCATGTATCGGAGCGGCGGTCTCTGGCCTTGCCCTCTCCTTCGCCGTTCTGTACACTGTTTTCCCCCTTGCCTGGGTCGCCCTGGTCCCGCTCTTTTTTGCTCTGGATAAGACGTCTCCGCGCCAGGCATCACGGACCGGCTTCTGTACAGGTCTTACACTCTCCGTTTTTGCATTTGGCTGGATGATCCCCGGCGCCGGCGCTTTTACAGGAGGTCCGATGATTTATGGTATCGCCATCTTCCTGCTATGCTCCATCATGTTTTCCCTCGGCTGGGCGATGCTCTGCCGGATCTTCGTGTGGCTACGACGCCGGCACCGATCCTCCCTCAAACAAACTTTTCTGGTCGCCGCACTCTGGACCCTCACCGAAGCGGCCCTCCAATGGACGGCCCAGTCAATGCCCTGGTTCCTCTTCCATATCGGCAACGCCCTCTCAGAAAACCTCTACGCAATCCAACCCATATCATACATCGGAGTAGGCGGCGCCTGCTTTATCCTCATATTCGTCAACTATGGCTTCGCCCAGGCGCTTATCCATCGCAGTTGGAAGCGATCGCTATTGCCATTCCTCACCATCGCCGCCTATATGTTGCTCGGCTGGAGCCTACTGTCCTCGTTCGAGACACCCGCCCGCGCCGCCGAAACCATACCCCGCCCCCCGTCCCGCGCCGCAGCCACCCACCGGGGCCCCGGTACCTTCACTATATCCCTTATCGCACCAAACACCCCTCCCGAGATCCGCTGGGACGAGTCCAACGGCAACCGCCTCGTATCACAACTGCTGGACCTCGAACGTCAAGCCGTGTCAACCCACCCCGACATCATCGGCTGGTCCGAATCCGCCATCCCATGGACCTATCGACCCGATGACGACCTGATCCGGGAAGTGACCCATATCTCCGACTCGGCGGAGTATCACATCCTGGTGATCAACACGGAGTCCGCAGCCAACGAAATATATAATTCCGCATATTGCCTGCTGCCCGGCGGAGTCGTAGCGGGCCGTTATGATAAAAATGTTCCACTCCTCCTGATCGAACGATCCTGGAATGGCTGGTCGATCCCCTTTTTCTCCTCCAATGGATACACGGTCCGGCCGGGAGGTTCAGGGCCGGGATCGCAGCTTCGATCGGACCTTCCTCTAAATACCCCTTACGGGAAAGCCGGCATCCTCATCTGTAACGAGTCGGCGCTTCCGGCCGAAGCAGCAGACCGGGTCCGCCACGGCGCCCAATTCCTTTTCAACATGAGCAATGATGGTTGGTTCCGCGACACATATCTTGTCCCACAACATTTTTACAACGCCCGCCTCCGCGCAGTAGAGACCCGCAAGGACCTTGTCGTCAATAGCAACCTCGGCTGGTCGGGTCTGGTCACCGCCTCCGGACGGATCATCGAAGTCCGGCACAGCGATGTTCCTTTTATCTCTACACTCTCCATCCACCCCAACGACCTTCAGCCACTGGCCGTATCCTATCCCTGCCTTCCGGTTGCGTGCAGCCTGCTGATCGTCCTTCTCTTTGTCCTCTCATCCATCACCCGCCCGCAAAACCTCTTTCGTCACCACTTTCCAAATCATAAACCAATTAAATGAGATCTTATGAGATTAAAGACTATCCTGCTTTTCATCCTCCTGTCCGCAACGGGCAGCCAGGCCTTCGCCAACTTCAGCCAGGCGCACTGGCGCTGGCGCAAAGACGACGGAACACAAACCCATGCCACATGGACCGCTCCCCAGGACTTCCCTTCCACGCTACCATTTACAGTAGGTACCCCTGTCCGTCTGCGCATCGAATTGTACAACAGCACCGGCAACAATGAGACCGGTACTTTCAGACTCCAGTATCAGCGCGGTTCCTCCGGCCCCTGGACATCCATTTCCAACACCAGCAGCGGTTTTGATTTTGTCATGGCCGGCTCCGGCCCTTATCTCACCGACCGACAGGCCGTTACGTCCTCTCTTATCAGGGACGACGGAGCTGGCACCTTCTCAGGAGGCAAAGTCCTCGTCAGCACTTTCAATTTTGCCGATACGCTCAATGCGGGCACAAAAAAAGAATATGAATGGTGTGTCCGGCCCACGGCGACCCTCTCGCTGGATTCGGTCTATCAATTTCGTATGACCTTTACCGGTACTTCTGACACTATGAATTATGTATCTCCTTTGCCCGACATGATGTTCCGTCCCAACATCTCCATCCCCGGCAATGCAGGGATTTACAAGGATTCGCTCGTAACGGGTTTCTTCAACAGGAGCAGTGGGTGGATCGCCAGTGACGCAGGGTTCTCCATCCCCTTGTCGGATGGCAGGGATCTCTGGGCGATGAACGACAGTTATATCAACAATTATGATACGCTTTCCGGTACTACAGGCTGTCTCTTCCAGGTAAGAAATTCCGCGCTGGTACAACCCCTGGGCAACTGGAACTGGACCTCCACGTCCACCCGCATCGGCAGCGGTCCGGGCATACCCAGCCTCTTCAAAAATAATCCCGACGACAATCACCTGCTCTGGCCCATGTCCGGTTATCAATATGGAGACACCGTGTACGTCTATTGCAGCAATATCATGAATTCCAGCGGCGGTCTCGGTTTTACAAGCGGCGGCAACGATTACCTCGGCAAAATGGCCTTCCCCTCGTTAACCGTGACCGGCTTCGATTCCCTCCAAAGCTTCAACGGTATCACCTTCGGTCTGGGATTCGATACCGCCGAACCCGGCAATTACATCTATACCTGGGGGGTCAAGGGAGGTTTTATCACCAGCAACATCGTCGTGGCGCGATTCCCAAAGAATAACCCTCTCGCGCATTGGTCCTTCTGGAACGGCTCAGCCTGGGATACCGCCGTCAGCCACATCGCCACCATCGCCAACGGCGCATCCAACGGAGCATTTGTGACTAAGGTGAGAAATAAGTATGTCCTTGTCAGCACGGAATTCAGCATAGCATGTGATGCCGGGACCCATATTTATACAGCCACCAGCAACAGCATTACCGGCCCTTTCTCGCCGCAAAAGACCCTTTATACTATACCGGATAATGTGCTGGGTCATTCGCCATTCTTTTATGCCCCTTCCCTGCATCCTGAATATATCAATTCCAGCAACGAGATCCTTCTCACCTATGATATCAATGGCTATAACAATTGCGTGCCCGCCTGTATCAACAATGGGTACAATCCCGATTATTACCGGCCAAGAGGACTCCGGGTACCACTCTCATTGATCGATTCTGGCATCAGCAACACCTCAATGACCCCTTCCCACACGCCGGAGCACGGCAACAATTGGAAGATCTCCGTTTTCCCAAATCCTTCCCATTCCGTGTGCACGGTGACAATGGAAGGTTGTTCGGAGCGCGAGGTCAACCTGGTCCTGCTCAATGCAGATGGCAAACCCGTCTATCATTATCGCATGCCGGTCAACAGCACCTTCTGTACAAAGGCGATCCAACTGCCCGAAGGCCTGCCCAAAGGGTTCTATGTCCTTCAGGCACAGGGCCGCCAATCCACCCGTTTCGCAAAGCTGCTGTTACAATAGCCCAAAAGCGCCGGCCCCTCCGGGGTCGGCGCTTTTTAACATATCATTTCGCCAATATTTCCCTGGAAATACCGTTCTACCATGTGATCAAATCTTCCCACCTCTTTACAGCTCTTCTCCTCGCCTTCGCCACCAATTCGATGGCCCAATCCGCCTGGAATCTCAAAAAGGAACAGAATGGCATCCTTATCTACTCCCGCCTCATCAAAGATTCAAAATTCAACGAGTTAAGAGCGGTTTTCGATCTCACCGGAACCTTCGACCAGCTTAGCTCCATCCTGAACGATGTCGGCAACTATAAAACCTGGGTCTATGGCACCGCATCCAGTAACCTCATCGAGCGCAAAAGTTCAACCGAGATCGTCTATTATTCTCAGATCTCAGTGCCCTGGCCCGCGTCCAACCGGGACTTTTACAGCGACACCCGTATCTGGGTCGATTCAGCGACGCATCAAATGCACCTGTCTTCCCGCAATATCGATAGCTTCCCTCACTCGAAAGCCCATTTTGTCCGAATCCCTTTTCTGAGATCCGAATGGCTCATCACCGCCTCCTCAACGACCACCCTACACATTGACTATACATTGTCATGGGATCCGGGCGGTAACATCCCCGCGTTTATAGCAAATACTTTTTCCACCTCGGGCCCCTTGCAATCTTTTACCCAGCTCAAACGGAAAATGGCCCTGATGAACCAGCCCGTCGCCGCCAACTGATAAACTCGCGCAAGGCATTGCAAACACGCGATCTATAAGCTCAATCCACCCTCTTGGAAAAGAAATTTCCATCTGCCGTCTTAAAGCTGATACCGATCACTTTTCCTTTATCGTCTTTTGTAAATTCCGCCATCCCATTGCCGCCGGCAAAATAAAAATTGTCATGGGTTGCAGCGCTCAACCTGATCTTTTTGACACCCATATCTAAATAAAGGGAATTCCCCGTGCGGATAAAATTCAGACCTTGCTCGTAATGACCGGCATATTTATCCAGTATTACAGAGTCTACCATAACATCCTGCTTGCCAAAAACAAACTCCAAACCCCTGCCAATAGCATAAAACCCTGCACTGACATGACCCATTTTGTCGATTACCAGGCTTTCTGTTTTCAACCCCTCATATTTGCTTTCCTTTAGCTGATCATTGAATTTGTTGAATAAAGGAAAAGGGTCAATCTCTTCTTCATAGCCACCGGTGCTAAGAAACAGCTTCGCATTGAGCACACGGCTTTTCTTTGAGAACACCTGCTCGGATCTGAATATCACCCCATCATCATAATTCAGGGATGGACTGTTGGCAACATAACTATTAAAAAGAGTCGGGTCATTAAATAGGGCATATAATACAAAAAGGCCCCCTGACGACCCCCCAAGCAAACCATTGTTTACCCTGTCGGTCCGATACCCGGAGTCTATCTTTTTCATTATTTCATTCCGTATGACCTCTATGAATTTTGGCGCTCCCCCAGAAGCCGAATCCATACTGGTCCGGGTGGGAGTAAAATCCCTATTCCTGTTGGCAAAATAGTTCTCCGGAAATGCAATTCCGACAAAGATCGCTTCACAAATAAGATTGTCATATAGTAACCCTCCCCTGATCTCCATAACCGGTACGAAACTCCATTGCGCGTCCAGCACATACATTACAGGATACCTCTTTTTGCTGCTGTCGCTATAGGATGGAGGTAGCTTAATATATAAAGTATAATCCTGACTATTGATGCGGGATTTAAACTTTACTATTTTACTCCCGCCTATTTCTCCTTGTGGAAGTTGTGGGAAGGCTGCACTAAAAACAAATGGCAGACAACAATAAATGACCCATCTAAAATTTTGCATTTGAATAGTTTTATTGTTCGATAATCTGTAAGCTACACTTTCTAATATACATTCAAAGCAAATGTTATATGTTTGCATTATGCTAATGTTATTTATGTGTAACCGGGTGTAAACCGGAAGCACACTAAATATCTTCGCGCTGCTAACTTATTTTGTATCACGCTAACCTAAAACACCATGTCAGAACCAAAATTTGCGACACGGATAGCCTATTGGCTATTCCTGATCCCGCTGCTAACACTTCTCTCATTCCAGTCCATCAACAGAGTCTCAGGAAAGATCACTCAGCCTGACGGCTCACCCCTCGCAGGCGCCACCATCGCCGTCAAAGGCAGCCAGCAGTCAGCCACCACCGACAAGAACGGCAATTACACCATCTCCATCCCCGATGCAAACGCAACGTTGACCATCACATTTATAGGATTCTCCACCCGCGAAGTCCAGGTAAGCGGCCAAACACAGATCAATATCACCCTGCAATCGACCTCTACAGAACTTGCGAATGTCGTGGTAATGGGTTACGGCACCCAAACAAAAAGAGATGTCACCGGCGCCGTAAAATCACTAAAAACCGAGGATTTTAACCGCGGAGTGGTTACCTCCCCTGAACAGCTGATCCAGGGCAAAGCCGCCGGTGTAAATGTCACATCGTCCAGCGGAGAGCCCGGTTCACCCATAGCCATCTCCATAAGAGGTCCGGGCGGCATCCGAACAGGCAATACCCCTCTTTTTGTGGTGGATGGCCTGCCTTTGGATAACTCCACCACCGGTGGGGGTACCACGGGCGCAGGTGATCCGCTGAGCTTCATCAATGCAGCGGACATCCTGTCCATGGACATATTAAAGGATGCATCCGCCACCGCCATCTATGGTTCCCGCGGTGCAAACGGTGTCATCATCATTACGACAAAAAAAGGAAGGACCGGCTCTTCCCTGCTTTCACTCTCCGCCAGCCTGGGAGTGTCAAAACTGGCCAGGGCCCTTCCTGTCTTTAGTGCCACCGGGTTCCGGAAGATCGTTCCCGAGATCGGCGGCGTACTGGACGATAAAGGCGGTAGTACCGATTGGCAAAAGTTGATAACCAGGACAGCCCTTACGCAGAATTACAACATGGGCCTCAGCGGCGGCACCGATAAGCTGATCTATTACGCCTCCTTCAGCGCACAAAAACAGGAAGGGATCATCAAAAACAATTCATTGGACAGGTATACAGGAAGGTTCAACGCCACCCAGAAATTCCTGGATGACAGGCTCATCATCGATGCCGTCCTGAATTATTCGGCAACAAGGACCGTCCGCCCGCCCTTCGGCATCGGCGAAGCCCTGACCAATAACCCGACTTACCCTGCCTATGATTCTACCGGCAAGCCCGCCGTATACAATAACATCAGCAATCCCCTGATCTATTTCAACCTGGACCGGGACGTCTCTACCGTCAATCGCTTTATAGGCAATATATCCCCCTCTTTTAAGATCATAAAAGGACTTGTCTACAAACTCAACTTCGGCATCGATAATTCCACAGGAACAAGAAATGACCAAAAGCTCGCCAGCGCGACACCCTCCCGCCCCGGTAGCCTCGAGACCTTTTACGCCACAAACAGGAATACGCTGATCGAAAACTATCTCACGTATTCAATGACAAAGTCGGTGCATAACCTGTCTGTCCTCGGTGGTTACTCTTACCAAAAGTTCTTTATCCAAACAAGGGACTACCTGACAACGAACTATCCGGTGGGAAATATTCAACCCATCTACGATCCAAGTACCGGACAGCCCGCCGCTTCGACAAACAACACCGCAGCTGGTACTGCCATCGTCAACGAACAGCAATCCTTCTTCGGACGCGTGACCTATCAGTATGATAATAAATATCTCGCAACAGCGAATTTCAGGGCCGACGGTTCCACCAAATTCGGTAGCAACAATAAATACGGCTATTTCCCCTCTTTCTCCCTCGGCTGGATCATCACGGAAGAAGACTTTATGAAAAATTCCAACCTGTTCAGCAACCTGAAACTAAGAGCAGGATGGGGCCGCACAGGTAACCAGGAAATACCATCAAAGAAGACCCAGCCTTTGTTCGTCTCTTCCGGCGGCAGCTACCCGCTTTACCCTTCCGGGAATTATCCGGCCAGTTATACGTATGTAAGACCAGCCAACCCCAATCTTCAATGGGAGCTTTCCAATCAGACAGACCTGGGCCTGGAATTTGGCTTATTGCAGGGTACCCTGACAGGAACCGTGGATTATTTCAGAAAGAGTTCCAGTCATATCCTGCTTAAAGGATATCCCGCCGACCCCGTACAACCAGCACAGGAATACTGGTCGAATATAAAAGACATGACCATTGACAACAACGGCCTCGAAGTGGAGCTGAACTATTCGAAAAAGATCACCAAGGACATGAGCTTTTCGATAGGAGGTAATATAACCAGCATCCACAACGAAGTAAAGCATTCCCCTTACACCGTCATCACGACGGGATCGGCACAGGGGTCTGGTCTGACCTCCGCCACGATCAACGGCTATGTCAACGGCCATCCCATCGGTTCGTTCTACTTGCTCAAATACATCGGCATCGGCGATAACGGCCTGAGCAAGTATGAGGACGTGGACAAAGACAATATCATCTCCGATAAAGACCGGCAGGTTTTAGGGACCGCCTTGCCCAATCTGTTATATGGCTTCTACGGTAGCTTCGGCTTTAAAGGATTTAGTCTCCAGGCGAACTTCAACGGCGTGTCTGGAAACAAACTCTACGACAACACCGCCAACACGAATTTCTACAAAGCACGACTGGCCAAGAGCGTCAACACCACACCCGCAGCAGCAGCAGATCCAAAGGAAAGCATCAACAATGCAGCATCCGTAAGCAGCAGATACCTGAAAAGTGGCAGCTACCTGCGCATGAATAACCTTTCCCTGGCCTATGACATCAATACAAAGGGACTAAGCATCGACAAATGGGCAAAAGCCATCCGGTTTTCGGTGACAGGACAGAATTTGTTCGTCATTACCAAATATGATGGTTTTGATCCCGAGGTCAACACAGACAGAAGCGATGACGGTGTCTCTTCCTTTGGCATCGATTATAATAGCTATCCCAAGGCAAGGACCATCCTTTTCGGTATTAATGTAACATTCTAAAAAAGAACAGAAAATGACAAATAAATCAATAAAATCCTTGATCTGTTTTGTATGCCTTACCGTCTTCGGTTGCACAAAACTAAATGAACAGGTTTTGGATGAGTCTTCCGTTTCCGGACTTACGGACAGGCAGCTGGCAGAAGGCATCATCGCACCTGTATATAATGTATTGCCCGATATCTTTCAGCATACCCGGTATTTTGCGCTCCAGGAGATCTCCACCGACGAAGCGATCCTTCCATATCGCGGCGGTACGGATTGGGGTGACAACGGTATCTATCTTTCCATGCACAGACATGAGACAGTCAGCACCGATCCAAATGTACAAGGTACCTGGACCTCTATCGTGACGGGACTGTCCCGGTCCGTCACTGCCATCACTTCGCTGAAGACGAATAAGGATGCCAGCGCCAATCTATTTTTGGCGGAGGCAAGAGGCATGAGGGCATATTATTCTTTGATGACCCTCGATCTTTTCGGGGTAGTATTCATCAAGGAAGATCCGAATGCAACGTCTAAAGTGGTAAGGGGCGACGAAGCGGTCAAATACATCGAATCGGAACTGCTGGCCATCGAACCAATTGTAGATGACGCCAGTGGCCCGGGGCGTATCACAAAATCGGCTGTCTGGGGTTTATTAGCCCGGCTGTATCTCAATGCGGCAGTCTACAGGGATCGCTATGCGGCTTCCTTTACATTCAAGGGCGATGAAATGGCTAAGGTAACCGACTATTGCAATAAGATCATCTCCTCCGGCCACTATAGCCTGGCGGCTGAATATTTCTCGATTTTTGGCAACGACAATCATACGAATAAGGAGCTGATCCTGGCAGTGGATCAACGCCCCGACCTAAGCAACAGTCATAACAGGATGGCCTATTTCTCCCTGTCAGGCGACCAGTTCGCTTTGCCAGCCTTCCCGAGCGCCAACGGCACAGATGGCCCGGCCATTACCCCGGATTTTTATGATACCTGGGCGAATGCCACTGCACCCGCCGACCCTGCTGCCGCCGATCCAAGGTTCTTTAAGGCGAATCTTCCCCAGGCCGACGGTTGCGTGGACGCCGCCGCCTTCAACATCAATCGGGGTATCCTGAGAGGTCAGCAATATGGTCTGACCAAGGATGCCGGCGGCGCATTCGTAAAATGCCCCGATGGAAAACTACAGGTCAGCAAACTGTATAATGCGACAAGAAGCAAACCCACGCTGGCCGTCGACTTTACAAAACAAGTAGACTTCACCACTGCCGGCAGCAATTACAGTACCGGCTACCGGGTGGAAAAATACGAGTTCAGCAAAAGCTCCAACACCGGCCGGAACAAAGGCGAAGCCGACATCATCATCCTCCGTCTCGCCGACGTTTATTTGATGAGGGCCGAAGCAAAGCTGAGGGGAACAAGCGACGCAGCCGGCGCCCTGGCAGACGTAAATATCGTCAGAGCAGCCCGCACGGCAACTACACCCGCTGCGCCATTAACCTCCCTGACCCTGGACCTCCTGTTCAGGGAAAGAGGCTTCGAATTCTATTGGGAAATGGTAAGACGTACCGACATGATCCGCTTCGGCAAATACGAAGGCGCCTGGACAGAGAAGACCAGTACCGATAAGATGAAAAGGATCTTCCCCATTCCACAAACTGCAATTGACGCGGCATCCAATCTGCCGGATTACCTCAAACAAAACGACGGCTACTAAGAATAAGTAGGTCCCAAAAATTTAGCAACTGCCCTGGTTTACTCATCTGTAAGCCAGGGCATCTGCAAATCCGCAGAATTTTCATATTTTACGGGACCAAAAATTGCAATGGACTCACCTCATCCGCCAAAACAACGCATCCAATCCATCGATATATTAAGGGGCCTGATCATGATCATCATGACCCTCGACCATTGCCGGGACTTCCTGCACTTTCAGGGAAAAGCTGATCCTGACCGACGCACTTGTCATCAGCCTCATCTTCACACTGAACCCCAACTACAACGTGATCGTTCTGGAAGTCTTATGGGCAACAGGTTGCAGTTTGATCCTGCTGGCCCTGCTGGTGCACACACCGCTTTGGGTCACGGCCTTCGTCGGCTGCCTCATCTTCTTCGGTCATAACCTTCTCGACTATTTGCATTTTCCCGAAACAAAAGGCGCAAGTACCGCGCTCACCTTTCTCTTGACCGCGGTGGGGTCGGCTATCCCCGTCGGCAGCCAACACACGATTGTCGTACTCTATGCCGCACTTCCCTGGGCAGGTCTTGCGTTACTGGGTTATGTCTTTGGCTCCCTCTACCGGCCAGACGCCGATCCGCGAAGACGCAAACGGATTCTGCTATCCGCAGGCATCACACTCACCTGCTTGTTTATTGCTTTGCGTTGGCTGAATGGCTATGGCAATCCCGTGCCCTGGTCGGTACAACGGAATGCATCGCACACCCTCCTCTCCTTTTTGAATGCCACGAAACAGCCGCCTTCCCTGACCTACCTGGGCATGACCCTCGGACCGGCCCTGATCCTGCTGTCCCTTCTGGATGGCATTAACACGGGGGTGAGCAACGCCAAATCGTGGGTGAGCAGCGCCAAAACGCGACTGGCCGCGATCTGCAAGATCTACGGAAACGTCCCCTACTTTTATTTTATAGTGCATCTTTGCCTGATCCGCGCGATCAATATTGTGCTCATCCTTCTTTTTCACATTGAAATGCGATCGAACGGTGCACCCATTGTATGGCAGGCCCCGAAATTCGGCATCCCCCTATGGGCGGTCTACCTGACATGGGTGCTGGTCGTCACCACGCTTTACCGGCCTTCCAGGTGGTTCGGCGACTATAAACGCGCAAACCGGCAATGGTGGCTCTCGTATTTATGAGTTGCGAAGCACAACAACCGCCGCCCTTATAACGTAAAAAATAAGACGTTCCCTGTCTTCCCATTCCCCTTGCATATATATAGGCGTGTCCCTTCGGGCCGGGCTATCCGTTACAAGTCCTCGCAGAACTTCGTCGGGTCTGCTTCGCCACGACCCTCCTCGTTCGCAGGGACTTCGGCAAAGCTTCGTTCCTCGCTTTCCCTCGTTCATTCCCTTCGTTTCACTCGGGAACGCTATCGCTCGGTTACACACAATAAAGCCCAGCTATTTATCTTTTTCCAACCAAAACATTACTGTGCGGTAGAATATAGCTCCTGCCACGCGCGTAAGGCGCCTTTTGAGTATAGGGCCAGTCCCCCGGTGTCGCGGCGTGTGTTTTATTTTCCGGCTCCCTGCTTTGGTAAAGGCGTAACAACTGACGATCGCAGAAGACAGCATCAGTCAAGGAAACGAAATCATAGTCGTAAAGCTAATGGAATAAAGAGCCGCGACTATGCCGTTTATCTTATAACCACTGGGCCACCCCTTATTTTGTAATTGGCATAATTAATTCCCATCTCCTTGCTCTAACTTTGCATCCAACAAATAAATCAAAGCAATGCAAACACGAATCAAAATCGACAAGGTAGAACCCGAAGGGTACAAAGCCATTCTTGGACTGGAAAAATTCATCGAAAGCACACCACTCACAAAAAAGCATAAAGACCTGATCAAGATCAGATCCTCGCAAATAAACGGATGCGCCTTTTGCATCGACATGCATACAAAAGAAGCCCGTAAAACCGGCGAAACAGAACAACGCATCTATGCCCTCAACGCCTGGCGCGACACCCCCTTCTTTTCAGAAGACGAAAAAGCCATATTGGCCCTGACCGAAGAAGTCACTTTAATTAGCGGTCATGTAAAAGATGAAACATACGCACAGGCAGCAAAAGTGCTGGACGAAACATACCTCGCACAAGTCATCCTGGCCATTATTACCATTAATGCATGGAACAGGATCGGGATCACTACCAGGCTGCAGCCAGCTTAATTTCAACCCAGGAAAAAAAACAAAAAACCCTCTAACCGAGGGTTTTGCTTTTCCCAATCTTCATCAATACAACCGCAAACAGGATAAGAACAACACCCAGCCATTGAAGAAAACTTACCGGCTCTTTCAGCAGCACATGTGCCATCAATACAGAAACCGGTATTTCCACAGATGCAATAATGGCCCCCAGCCCCATGCCCGTCAAAGGCATTCCCCTCGTAAACAGTAATGGCGGAAGGATCGTGCCAAACAAAGAAAGGATGAGTCCCCAGCGCAAAAATATTCCACCCGAAAACTCCCGGTTCAGCGATGAATGGAAAACAACGCAAATAATGATCAATCCTCCCAGGATCATATAAAGGCTCCTTTTCAGGGGAGGAAGCCGTAGCTCAATATTGTTCGATGTGTACATTGTTGCTGTGTAGGCCACTGCCGCCGTCATCCCCCAGCCAAATCCTGTCCAGTTGATGTCCACAGACTGCTTCAACAAATTGGTGGCTAGTATCGTCCCTGCAAGGATGATAACAACCGCTGCTATCTTACGTATCCCCGGTGCCCTCCTATGCTGGATCATCTCCAAAATGACTCCCATCCACACAGTTTGCATCAACAACACGATCCCGACACTAACAGAAACGTACTGCACCGATTTATAATAAAAAATACTGGTCAACCCCATCGATGTTCCAGCCACTATCAACTTAAATATGCTTTTAACGCCCGACCCATCGGGGGTCAGTCCCCGTTTCCGGAACAGGCTTAAGAAAAAAAGCCCGGCAAATCCAAGACTGAACTGCGAAAGCGTCACTTCCGCCGTACTAAACCCTTCCCGGTACGCCATTTTTACAAAGGTTGTCAGCATTCCATAGCTCGACGCTCCCAGCGCAAGGAAAATGCTTCCCTTAAGTAGATTGTTTTTCATTATTCCGCCTCAACTAGATCTCTTATAATTTGGTGAGCTGCGTCTATAGCCTTTTTAATTTCCTCTGAACCTGACGATGTCCCGTTAATGGCAACCACATGAATATTGGTGATCCCCATGATCTTGAATATCGCCTTTAAATAGGTGCTCTGGAAGTTCAAATGTTCATGAAATTCTCCTTTTTCATATCCCGCGGTACCCCTTGAAAGCAACAGAAATAATGTTTTGTTTTCAAGTAACCCTATATATGGATTCCGCATATCATCTGGATTAAATTTCCAGGTTACATTGATCCTGAGGATCTGATCGATATAGGCCTTGAGATAGCTGGGAATTGACCAGTTGTACATTGGAGCACCAAGAACAATAACATCCGCTTCCTGTAGTTCAGAAACATATGCATCGCTTGTTTTTAATACTTCCTTGTCTTCTGCAGACCTGGTTGCTTCAGGTTGAAAAGCTGCAGCAATCCACCTTTCGTTAATATGGGGAACATCCGCATTTCCCAATTCACGATAACGAATGATAGAATTGGTATGAATACTCTTCCAGTGAGCGATAAATACTTCGGTAAGCTTTCTACTATGAGATTCCATCGCTCTCGCGCTTGAATTAATAACCAACACCTTTTTCATTTTCTCCAATTTTTATACAAAGCTATACCGCAATTGGGCTATATTTGTATCCCAGATCTCACAAAAACTACAGCCCAGATGCTACCATACAAGTCATTGATCCAGGTTGATCGGAATGCCTCTGTATCACTACATATCCAGGTGTGCAATAGCTTTATATCCCTGATCACGAATGGCACGTTGCGTCCATCCGATCTATTGCCAAGCTCCCGAATATTGGCAGAATTGATCGGCATTAACAGAAACACGGTAAAACTGGCTTATGAAGAGTTAGTTAGCCAGGGTTGGGCTGAATCCATTGAGCGTAAAGGAATATTTGTACTTTCCAAACTTCCTGCCCGTTCCAGAACTATACCACCCGAAACTAAAAAGAACAATACCCCTAAAGAATCCTTCATCTGGACAAATAATTTTGAAAATGCGCCGCCAAGCCAAAACCTTCAGATACCCATGCTCGCTATTGATGATGGCTTCCCTGATGTTCGACTCGCGCCCGTAGACCTGCTTATGCGCGAATACCGAAGCATCTCGAGAAAAGTTCATGGAAAAAAATTCCTGAAATATGGTAGCTCCCAGGGATCCGAACGCCTTCGCGCCTCTATATCCAAGTACCTTTCCAATACCAGGGGGTTGAGCGTTCCGGCAGAAAACATCCAAATTACAAAAGGCAGCCAGATGGGGATCTATCTAGCAGCACAGCTGCTTCTCAATCCTTCTGATAATATAGCTGTCGGAGTTTCCAACTACCGCTCCGCCGATGAAACCTTCCGACATGCCGGCGCAAACCTTCTGCGGATCCCCATCGATCAAAATGGAATGGATATTGATTATCTCGAAAAGGCCTTACAACGCAGGAAAATAAAGGCGGTTTACATAATCCCGCATCATCACTGCCCAACAACCGTAACCACCAGCATGGAGCGCAGACTAAAGCTGTTAAACCTCGCCAAAGAATACCGCTTTGCGATCATCGAAGACGATTATGATTTTGATTTTCATTATAACAATAAGCCATACCTGCCATTGGCAAGCATTGACCACAATCAAAATGTAATTTATATCGGTTCGATCTCTAAAACTTTTGCCCCCGCCTTGCGGATCGGCTTTATGACAGGACCCCCTGCATTTATCAAAGCCGCATCTTCCTTAAGAGAGCTGATAGACAGACAGGGAGACACACTACTGGAAGAGGCCTTTGCCGTCATGTTTGACAATGGTGAGATGGAAAGACATTTCCGGAAGTCATTAAAAATTTACAAACAGCGCAGGAACCTTTTTTGCGAGATCCTCATATCCGGCTTTAATGATCAGATTGAATTTAAGATCCCCGAGGGAGGACTTGGAGTCTGGGCAAATTTTGATAAAAAGGTCAATTTGATCAAAATGTCCGAAAACGCACTAAAACAGGGCCTCTATATCGACAATGGAAATTTTTACAAGAACGAATCCTTTTCTACCAATGCCCTGAGAATGGGCTTTGCCTCTCTTAAGGAAAATGAAATGACGGAAGCGCTCACGATCCTGAAAAAAATAGTACATTAGATTCCTCTTGGCTCGTAACCGGCCACTTCAACAAAACCTAAAAAAGCCTCATATGAAAAAAGAAGACATCAAACAGGAAGTATTCGATCTTTACGACGACTACGCCCACAACAGGCTAAACAGACGTGACTTCATGGAGAAACTCTCCGTATACGCAGTAGGCAGCTTGACAGTACCCGCACTGCTGAGTTTCCTGATGCCCAACTACAAAAATCATATACAGGTAAAGCACGATGATCCCCGTCTGAAATCTGAATATGTCAATTACAACTCTCCAAAAGGTGGAGGAACGATAAAAGCCCTACTCTCCCAGCCTGTCGAGAAGTCAAAAAAACTGGGGGGCATCGTCGTCGTCCATGAAAATCGCGGACTGAATCCCTACATCGAAGACGTCGCCAGACGTGCAGCATTAGCCGGATTCATATCTATTGCCCCCGATGCATTGACCCCTCTCGGCGGCTATCCCGGTGATGATGACAAAGGCCGCGAACTCCAAAGCAAAAGAGACAAAAACGAAATGTTGGAAAATTTCATGGACGGCTTTGAATACCTGAAAAAACACCCTGATTGCAACGGGAAAATAGGAGTGGTAGGCTTCTGCTTTGGCGGCGGCATCGCCAATATGATGGCAGTCCGCCTCCCCGACTTGTCCGCCGCCGTTCCATTCTATGGAGCCCAGCCCGCAAAAGAGCTCGTTCCCCAGATAAAAGCACCGCTTCTCCTGCATTATGCAGGCCTGGATACCCACGTCAATGAAGGATGGCCGGCATACGAGGCCGCCTTAAAAGAAAACAACAAGGAGTATACCGCCTACATATATCCCGGCGTAAACCACGGCTTTCACAACGACACAACTCCCCGTTACGACAAAGCCGCCGCAGAGCTGGCCTGGAAACGAACCGTTGATTTCTTTACCGCTAAACTGTCATAGTCCGGACAAAAAACGCATTAGTCAAAAAAATCAAAGATTCATACCACCCGACACTTCGATCCGCTGCCCATTGATCCAGCCGGCATCATCGGTGCATAAGAACGCTACCGCGCCGCCAATATCCGTTGGCAATCCGGCACGACCCAACGCCGTAACTGACTTGATAGCGCCCGGAGCTACACAATTGGCCCTGATGCCCCTTGCACCCAATTCCTTCGCCTGGTATCGTGTCAGGACTTCAATACCCCCTTTCATCGCGGCATAGGCGGAATAACCGGGTGCACTGAACCGCGCGAACTGCTCTTCCGTGGTCTCGGTAAACAGTGCATGAACACCGACGCCTGCATTATTGATGATAATGTCGAACTTTTCGGCGCCATAATGATCTTTCAGCAAGCCCTTCACCTGACCAAAAAACGTGTCAAAACTCCGGACATTCCCGGCATCGAGCTGCAGCGCAGCCACTTTTCGCCCCAGCTTTTCTATCGCTGACACGATCTAGCCAAAGAAATTATGGAAAATGGCCGGATCAGGCATCTAATTATCGGATTCCAGATAAAACCATACCGTAGATGAGAACAATAGTCTTTCTTACCCTGCTCAACTTAATTGCACTCAGCACATTCTGTCAAAACAGCGTTTCATCCGTAGCCCGACAGAATGAGGAATTTACCCCCTATTATGAAATGGCAGCCGCAGGCAGCAAGGTCCTGTACCTTCCGATGGATTATGGCCTTACAAAAGGTATCACCGGCTGTATTTCTCGATAAAAGCATTGAATTCAGGAAGATCAGACAAACAATTGCAACATCAAAGGAAGTTGCTTCCGGTTTGCAACACGGCTTCTTTATTTATTTCCGGCCACTGCCGACAAAGATTTCCGGAAAAAAGGAAGCGGAAAAATTGACCTCCTTGCTGGCAACGGCCCCGAAAGGATCATCGACCGACACGAACAGCGTTGCATGGTGCACACAAACCATCATAAGCGTAGACACCATCAGCATTCCTTTGCCAGAGCTGCCCGAAGACTATACCAGGACAATTACAAGGATCACCGTAAAAGATGCTATATCACGGGGGCTGATATCAAAGGATCAGGAAAAGGAATACAGAGCATGGGGCGATTCCGTTATTTGCGTTGAAGACAAGCGGGATGGCGGATGCAAAACGGGTGATTACTTAATCTATGACGTGACAGACACCACTGTTACACAGGTCTTCAAAAGACATAACTGGGGTCATTCATTCATAATAGCTGACGTTACGGGTAGTATGTATCCTTATACGGCACAACTGTTGAAATGGTTGAAACTAAACCTCACGGACAAAGAAAACAAATATTTTATTTTTTTCAACGATGGAGACAACAAAGACGACGACAAAAAAATAATCGGCAAAACAGGAGGTATCTACTCAATCGTTACAAACGAGTATGACCAGGTTGAAAAAACAATTACAAAAGCAATGACCAACGGGAGCGGCGGAGATGCTCCCGAGAATAATATTGAAGCATTGTTGGAAAGTGACAAAATTTGTAAAAGCTGTGATTCAATAGTTATGATTGCCGACAATTGGGCCCCGGTAAAGGACCTTTCTCTTCTTGCAAGCTATCATAAGCCGGTGAAAGTTGTTGTATGTGGAGTTTTGGGCAGGATCAATAAAGACTACTTGAAATTGGCAAGAGATACAAAAGGATCAATTCACTTAATCGAAGAAGATATCTATACCCTTTCCGAATTAAAGGAAGGAGAAACAATTAAGATTCATGGGTTGACATACAAACTGCTTGAAGGCAACTTTATTGATGTCACACCCAAATCAATTTAATAAAGTAGCTTTGGTACAACAAACAGCAACAACTATGGCCAGAAACCTTTTTTCCAAATGCCTGCTACCCGCTGTTTTAATAGTGACCACGACTACCATTAACGCCCAGCAGAACCCCAAAACCGATCAGTACTTAACTGCACAGCGGCAGGAGGCCTTTAATATTGTTCATAACACTATAGGTCATACCACGGTTCCTCCACAACAGTACCAAAGGAAAACCAGGATCGCGAAGATCGAAATTTACCCCGACTATCTCGCGCAATACAAAGCGGCCCTGGCCGAGCATGCAAAAACTGCCGTGCAGGTAGAGCCAGGAGTCCTGTCACTTCAGGCAGTATACAATAAAAATCATCCAACCATAATTACAGTTTTTGAAGTATATGCGAGCGAAGATGCTTACCAGACCCACCTCAAAACACCGCATTTTCTAAAATACAAGAACGGGACACTAAAAATGGTCAAGTCCCTTGAACTTGTAGAGGTAGCGCCCATCGCGATGGAGATCAAACCGGAACTTATAAGAAACAAGGAAACCGGCCAATAAACAAATTGATCAACCTATTTCAGTAATGATCTGGGAGTCACCCCAAACCGTTTCTTGAACGCCCGCTGAAAATGCTGGGGATGTGCATAACCTAATTCATACGCGATCATGGATATGTTTTTCTGCCCCTCGTATATCAAACGCCTGGCAGCCTTAAGTCTCTCCTCCTGCAAAAAAGCAAAGACACTGCTACCAAACGCCTCTTTGAAATATTTTTTAAGCTTGAACTCATTTAAACCACACAACAGCGAAAGCTCCGGCAGCGACAGCGGATCATTCAGTCTGCCAAATATCAGGTCGCGCGCATAATAGACTTTTTCAAGGTCGGCTTTGGGGATTTGGCTTTCTTTTGCTTTATGCCCGACCAGCACCTCGCATTGCCGGCACAATAGATCCAACACCTTGCCGTCAAAATACAGTTTACGCAGACCGGGTGACAACGGAACCTGCCAAAAGCTATCAAAAAAATATCTGTGCTGGTTATCCAAACTATTACCCGGGCCATGTAAAACGAAAGGCTTGTTGTTGGCGATCTTGTCTGCCAGAAGTGCAAATTCGGGGAGATAGCCGGCAAAAAGCCTCATCATATATTCAGGCCGCATATGAACCGAAAAGATCCGGTGAGCGCCGCTGTGCAGCAACTGGTTACTCTCCAGTGCATAGGGATTAAACAAAATGTTATGATACCCCTTTTTATAGTGATGCTGTTTTAAAAGCCCCTCGTTGGTCTGACAAATGCTGCCTTCTAGCATAAAATTCATTTCTACCAAAGGAACATCGTTGTAGTGCGACAAAGGCAGTGTCGCTTTTTCAGTTATCATAGTACCATCCACCACACCCATTGTGTCAGTAATAACAAGTTTCAAGCGACCCTTACGGTCTGGTATTGGCGTGGCATATTCTCTTACCTCACCCAATGGGATTGACAGGATCTCTTCCATCCTAAACCGCGTAAGGGTCTTATCGTCAGAATTTTTCTTCATTGCTACAATTACAAAAATGGTACATATTAATCCGGAATGTGCACTCTTCCCGGGTAAGGAAGAAGCAAATTTGTTTCAAAATATATGAAATAAATGGAAATTACCAAACAAGTTCCGGTATTGATCATAGGTGGGGGTATCTCGGGTTTGTCTGCCGCGCTTTTCCTTCTGGGACAGGGCATAACCCCTCTGCTGATCGAAAAACATGATGGCGTCTCCATACACCCACGGTCACGGGGCTTTGACGTACGGACGATGGAACTGTATCGTGAACTCGGGTTGAGCGAAGCGATCCGTGAAGCAGGAAAAGTGCTGGCTCCGGCCTGGGGCATTCATACCAGCACGTCATTACGTGCTTACCTGGAAAAAACCAGGCCAAAAGAAAAACCAACATCCCCGATACAGTTCAAAGGATTGGAAAGCCTGATGGCCCAAACGCCGGAAGCAGGGGCACGCTGTACACAAGATCTTGCAGAGCCGATCTTGCTGGAAGCCGCCCGGCGACGCGGGGCCGAGATAATCTTCAACACCGAACTGATTTCTTTTAGCCAGAACGGACCCTCTGTCGCAGCACTGATCCTTAATCGGAAAACAGGAACGGAACATACCATTCAGGCGGATTATATCATCGCCGCTGATGGTGCAAAAAGCAATATCAGGGAAACCTTGCAGGTACCTACGGTGGGAAAAGGCGCTTTGGGCAACCTCCTGAATGTTTATTTTGAGGCCGATCTGGCGCAATATGTCAGAGGAAAAGAGTTTAGCCTGCTCCGTATTGACGAGCCTGACATCAAGGGCTTACTCGCTTCTATCAATAATAGCAACCGGTGGGTATTTCATCTTAGTTATGACCCAACAACTGCGCTGCCTGCAAATGAACAAGTAACAACTATCTTGCAGAAGGTCATTGGTTTACCGGAAATAAAGATCAATATCATCAGCATGTTGCCCTGGCAGCCAACGGTCAGGGTAGTCACTGAAATGCAGCATGGCCGTATTTTTCTGGTCGGAGATGCCGCCCATGTCATGACCCCATACGGCGGAAAGGGCGCCAACTCAGGTGTGCAGGACGTTCACAATCTTTGCTGGAAATTAGGCTATGTACTTAAGGGAAAAGCTGTGCCAGCGTTGCTGAAAACTTATAGCAAGGAGCGACAGCCGGTAGGCCTGCGTTATGCGATAGCCTCGGGAGAAATGGCGAATGAATATGGCCTGATCAAAAAGGTGATCCTGAAATTTTACTGGGCATTTCTATCTGTAATGGCAGTCAGCTTTTTAAGACTGCAACGACTTTTTCCTAATATAGCCATGCTGCAGTTAGGAGAGCTTTTAGGATTGCCGGCATACCGGTATTACTCCGCTGCAGTCATCCAGGATGACCAGCGTACCGGTTACGTCAGATCGGGGCCGCTTAAGGCGCAGCCGGGAACACGGTTCCCACATTTCTGGATCAGTCAGGACGGCTGCCAGATGTCGACGCTCGACCTGCTGGGAAAGGATTTCGTTCTGTTTACCACTTCAGATAGCTCACCGTGGATAGCGGCAGCGGCATCTATACAATTAACTGCCTACAGTTTACCTGGCAAGGAAGCTGCTTTAGCATCTGGGAAAACCAGCGCCATACTGGTCAGGCCGGACGGATTTGTTGCCTGGCGCTGCGACGACTTGCCCTCATCTCCAATAACCGTTCTGCAGGATGTGATGGCCAGCATTCTAAATTTGTAAATTAACCTCACCCCAACAAAACACCATCACGTTTAACCATCCGCCCGTATGGACAAAGCATGATAAAATATGTTCAGCGGGTCCCATTTGCTTTTCACATTCTGCAACCGTGGATAATTCCCCTTGTAGTACAACGTATGCCATGGGACACCAGACTTGTTCCATTCCGGGTCGGCAAGATCCGTATCCGGATGATTGATCATGGAACCGTCCGTCTGTTCATTGGGCACAGGCACACCGCCGGAGCCGGCAAACAGATCCCGATAAAAACCCCGGACCCAGGCCAGGGTAGGCGCTTCACCTTTCGGATCGCCCCAGCCAGCGTTGCAGGCAACATCGAGAATGCAATCCCGTTGAGCCGATGCCGTGGCTTCCGGCAACACCGTATTAACTTTACCTCCGTAAGTCGCCATTCCTAATCCCCCTCCTATATTTTCACCCGCAGTAAGATATTTATATGCCGTCGCGATCTGGCTGTCGGTCAGGGGCCGGCGGAAAAAAGCGTCCTTAATTTTTGCCTGTGCATTGTCAAACCCCGGTTGGAATAATTCGGGAAAAGGATTGAGGGCAAAACTCAACCAGGGCCTTTCCTCGATTTGCCGGGTAAAAGGCAGGCCGATAGGTCCTGCAATGGCAGCCAGATGTTCGTCTATTAGCTGCGTGGCCCTTGCCCCGGCCGTGGAAAGGCCCTTCATCTCTAGTTTGCCCAGGTTGCGGTGGTTGAGAAAAAGCAGGCTGAACAGCTGCATGTAAGGGGAATCCGGACCACTGTTCTGCCGGCACCACTCCCCGAAATTTCGCGCAAGATGGGAAAACGAGGTCTCGTCAAAGCTCTTCCAGTCCCATCCCGCCCGGAAGATGGTAATTGATGCCGGTGCTTTTGGCAGCGCCGAAGCCGGATCTGATCCGGTAGCCTCCGGAGACCGGAGCCAGTAGCGCGTTACGATGCCGAAATTGCCCCCACCACCGCCGGTATGAGCCCACCATAGCTCACGGTTAGGGTCATTTGCCTCCCGGGTGGCTATAATACTGTAGGCCTTCCCGGACCCATCGACCGCCACCAGTTCTATTCCATAAAGATGATCTGCCGCCAATCCATATTCCCGGCAAAGGAAGCCAAAAGCGCCACCCAGTACATGCCCGCCCATACCGATGCCCGGGTGCTCACCTGCTGGAAGGACCACTCCCCAACTAAGGAACAGTCTGCGATACATCTCACCCACCGTAGCACCGGCCGCCACTGAAAAAGCCGATCTTTCGGTATCATAATAAATGTCCGTCATAAGAGAGATATCGATCAGCACCTGCACGGCAGGATCCGCCACAAAACCCTCCAGACAATGACCGCCACTACGGACCACCAGCCGCCGTTTACTGTCTACCGCCTCCTGTACAGCCTCCACCACCTCCTTCGTGGAGGTCGGTATGCGAATATACTCGGGCTTTCCTGTAAAGCGCTTGTTGAACCTTTTTCCTGCAAGATCCGAATAGCGTGTGTCGTCGGGCGTGATCTTTATCATAGGCTAGTTTAATAATTCCCGGCAAAAACCTTGCCTCGAATCCATCGATCCTCAATTCATCCTCCTATATTCATTAGGAGTATACCCCACACGTTGCTTAAACAATCGGGTAAAATGCTGGGGATACTTAAACCCCAGCTCATATGCTATTTGACTCACCGATTTATCCGGCTCAAATATCTTTTCCTTCGCTTTCGCGATCAATTTCAATTGGATATAATCCTGTGCAGACTTGCCGGTCTCCTTCTTGACCAGGTCCCCAAAATAGTTCGTGGATAAATGCAGCTCAGCAGCACAATAGGTAACCGATGGCAGTCCTAAGATCTGCGGTTTGTCGGATTCAAAATAGTCGTTCAACAAATTCTCAAACTTCTCCACTGTACCCTTGTGCACATTGTCGCGGGTGATAAACTGTCTGTCATAGAACCGGGTGCAATAATTCAGGAATAATTCAATATTTGATGCAATTAAGGTCTTGCTGTGCTTATCTATTGACTGCTGTAACTCATACCCGATCTTTGTAAAACAATCCAGTGTTATCTGACGCTCTCTTTCTGAAAGATGCAACGCCTCATTGACCTCATAGGAAAAAAAGGAATAATCCTGGATGTGTTTGCCCAGCGAAGTACCCTGGATGAAATCCGGATGAAACAGCAACGCCCAGCCCTTAGGCTCAAAAGTTTTCACACCAGGCTCAACACCTAACACCTGGCCCGGCGCAATAAATACCAATGTACCTTCCTGGTAGTCGTAATGGCTGCGTCCATATTTCAAATCTCCACATTTAACCTCTTTCAGATACACAGCATACAACCCAAAGTTGAATCTCGCCGCCGGCAATGGCCTGGTCTTCGATAAGTCTATAACAGTGATCAGTGGGTGCAAAGTTTCCACTCCTCTGATAGTATTATACTGAGCCACGCTCTCCAACTTTATTATTTCGTCCATAATCGAATGTTTCTGATACAAAATTACCGCTTCAGCAATGACATAACGCACAGATCCGGCCAAATCAGTGATATTGGTAGATAATTCAGTAACTGGTATACCGGTCAACCCGACAATCACCCCGAGCTTTGCATCAGCATTTGAATCAAAAAAAATAAAACCATGAAATACAGGAATTTAGGCACTGGCGGACTCGAAGTATCCGCACTTGGTCTGGGCTGCATGGGTCTTAGCTTTGCCTACGGCCCCGAAACCAATAAAGAGGACGGCATTAAACTGATTCGCAAAGCTTTTGAACTGGGGGTCACATTTTTCGACACCGCCGAGGTCTACGGCCCGTTTAAAAACGAAGAATTGCTGGGAGAAGCCCTTGCCACCATCCGTGACTCGGTAGTGATAGCCACCAAATTCGGTTTTGAGCAGGCGAAAGGAGATTTGGGCTTGAACAGTCAGCCCCAAAATATCCGCAAGGTTGCAGAAGCCTGCCTCAAACGCTTGAAAACAGATCGCATTGACCTCTTCTATCAGCACCGGGTGGATCCAAACGTGCCCATCGAAGACGTCGCAGGTACAGTAAAAGATCTGATCAGCGAAGGTAAGGTCAAATACTTCGGCATGTCGGAAGCAGGCGTACAAACCATCAGGCGTGCCCATGCGGTGCAACCCGTTGCGGCACTTCAAAGCGAATACTCCTTGTGGTGGCGTGAACCGGAAAAGGAAATCTTCCCGACGCTGGAACAACTGGGGATCGGATTTGTCCCGTTCAGTCCCCTCGGAAGAGGTTTTCTGACTGGCGCCATAAATGAGAATACGAAGTTCGACAAAACAGATTTCCGGAATACCTCCCCCCGGTTTGGCGAGGAGAACAGAAAAGCAAACCAGGTAGTGGTGGATCGACTTATAGAGTTTGCCCGGAAGAAAAATGCAACACCCGCACAGATCGCGCTGGCCTGGGTATTGGCGCAAAAGCCGTGGATCGTTCCTATTCCCGGTACCACAAAAATTCATCGTCTGGAAGAAAACCTGAAAGCTGAATCACTGATACTGACACCCGAAGATCTTCGTGAGATCGAAGCAGCTTTCTCAACGATAGAAGTTCAGGGCGCCAGGTATCCCGAACATATGCAGAAACTGGTTGGAAAGTAATTCCTCTATCTCCTTATAAATAAAAATGCCTCGCTCTCTTCTGGAGCGAGGCATAAATTCATATTAATATAACGGCTTTGCAAGCTTGATAAAATAAATACTGTTTCTATCAACCGCATTCGTAGCCGGCAATATTTTTTGTTGATACACGCCATTGCTTCCGGTAATGCCAAAATCATCGTCATTGCTGACAACAATTAATTTTGAATTGATGATGGTCAGTCCCTCGGCCTTATCATGCGGATACACCGGGTTGATGTCTATCATCAGATCCGATACCAGCGATTTGCTTACTGGCGTGATCCCATTGGCACCAAGCGTCGCCGCATCCTTTAGCTCTTCTACCGTTTTGCCTCCAAACAATTCAGATGTTTTGGATTCATATATGATTTTCCTGTAAAGGACGCCGGGTAATGTTAACTGCTCGTTAACAAATCATAATTAATAAATTGATAATCCCAACGGTGCCGCCCCGGACTAATAAATTTCTTTTTCAAAAAGCTTGAAAAATTCGAACGATTTCACGTACTTTGTAATTCAAAGCCCTTTTTAATTATCCGACAATCTGAGCCCATGTCTCTATGAAGACACTCCAGGTTGCAGGAACACGAGTCTCACCAACTCATTTTTTTTAGCCATTAACTTTGTGATTCAAAGCACTTTTTAAATAAACAACCATGACCATCGACATCATCATCGCATACGTTAAGAGATATGAGTTCGGACATGAAAAAGACTTCGTCCCTCCCATAACCGGCATCCACCTCGCCGCCATAACGCCATTGATGAGTCCCTTACTCATTTCGATGCTATCGTGACTGGCGAGGCCGAGACGGCCTGGATCGACCTGCTCCGCGATCAGGATCTCGGACAACTGAAAAAGATCTACACCGGCCGGCCATGCGATATGAAAGACCTGCCAACACCCCGGTATGACCTGCTGTCTAACAAGTTCTTTATCCGAAAAGTGATCCAGGCGACAAGGGGATGTCCTTTTACCTGTTCGTTCTGTACAGTGCCGACGCTGAATCCCGGCTTCCGGCTAAGGCCCGTGAAAGACGTCGTCAGGGACGCGTCCTATGACGCCTTCCCCCACTGGTGGCAACGAAAGGTTGTCTGGTTTTGGGACGATAATCTCACGATCGACCGGAAGTATATCCATGCCCTTCTGACGGAGCTGAAACCGTTGAAAAAATGGTGGCTTACCCAGGCCAGCCTGGATATCGCCAAAGATGACCGGCTTCTGGATATGATGAGGGATTCGGGTTGTATCGGTGTATTCCTGGGCATTGAGTCCTTCGACAAAGAAAGCCTCGCCGACGCACACAAACGCCAAAATAAGATCGAAAACTACAAAACCGCAGTCGCGGCGATCCATAAAAGGGGCATTGCCGTAATGGCGGGATTCATCGCGGGGTTCGATCACGACACCCGGGAAAGCATTGAGGAAATGGCGGACAGGATCATGGAAATAGGTATCGATGTACCCTTTCTCAGTGTGATGACGCCTTTTCGGGGAACACCTATCTACCATGATCTGGTAAAGGACGATCGGATGCTGGAAAAGGGCTGGCAGTTCTATAATGGATACAATGTCGCCTTCAAACCCAAAAGAATGAGTCCGGAGGACCTGTTGCAGTCTCACAGGAATTTATGGAAAAAAGCATTTTCGATGATCTATTCTTTGAAGCGCATCCTGAGAGGGCTGCTGACCTTGCGGCCGGGAGCAATGTGTCTATCCTTGTTCATGAATAGCTTTTATATGTACAAACGGATCAGAAAGAACTATCCCGTGGACATGAATAAACACCCTGTCGCACATTGGGAACAATATGTCCCGGAGACAAAAAAGACTCCGCAACGTGAGCACACAAACGTCCCTGCCCGGTACCGGCCCTTACCTGCAAACACAAATAATCCACCGACTACAACAAAACTTGGCATAACTTTTCCCCAGTAAAAGTACAAACAATGCCAACAATAGAGCAAACATCTATTTTCCCCAAGGGAGACCCATTGTCTCCCGACTATTTTACCGGCCATGCCTTTTTATACCCTATATTGCCCAAAGACAAAAACAACGAATTCGCGCTCGGTAGCGTAACCTTTGAGGCAGGTGCCAGGACCGTCTGGCATACACATCCCAAAGGGCAGGTTTTAATTGTCACCGAAGGTGAAGGATTTTACCAGGAAAAAGGTAAACCAGCACAGCTCCTGAAAAAAGGCGACGTAGTCAACATATCCGAAAATGTAGAACACTGGCACGGCGCAGCTGCCCATAGCAAATTTGTCCACATCGCAATTACCAACTATAAAGATGATCAAAATGTAGTTTGGCTGCAGCCAGTGTCTGATCAGGAATATCTGGAAGTAAATCAACAATATCTCCGTTGATGAAACGCATCCTCATCATCGATCCCCAAAAAGACTTCATTCACCGGGACGGCAATTGGGCGAGTTGGAGATCTTAACCTGTTAAAAAATGATTACAGAAGAATTATTTACACAAATGGCACTTTCCTTTCCCGGTACCGAACAAGTGCCGCATTTTGAAAGAGTTGGCTTTAAGGTAACCGGGAAACGCATGTTTGCCACCTACCTTCAGAAAGACAACACAGCCAATATTTTTCTGACACCAGAGGAGCAGACCGTCTTTTGCCAAATGGAGAAAGATATTTATCCAGTTCCCAACAAGTGGGGCGAAAAAGGAGCGACCACCTTTGAACTTAACACCATTCCCCAACACATAATCCTGGAAGCACTTCTTTCTGCCTATAACGAAGTGATAAAACCGAAAACCGCAAAATCCAAACGTCGATAAAAAAGTTGCGCTCACGCTTTCAACGGAACGTGACCACTCTTTCTATTGATCCGGGGTCGCAAGTTTTGCCATCTCCCACGCGATCATCGTTTGTTTACGAACTTTCCCATGATGGAATTCACCCACAGAGCCATCTTTGCAAATGATGCGGTGACAGGGAATCAGATAAAGGATCGGATTTCTCCCGGCAGCTGTAGCCACTGCTCGTATGTTTCTGCATCCCAGATTCATGCCCACCTCACCGTAGCTTTTTACTGTACCAAAAGGTATATTCACCAGTGCCTCCCAAACTTTCAGCTGAAAGGGTGTGCCTTGCAGCAGAACGTCCAGCTTTTCGGCACGACCGGGTTGGAATATTCTTTGTATAAAGGTCCGGGTATATTCCGGCTGGTGAACGAGCATCGCACAATTCCATTTTTTGGAAAAGTTGCTGAACTCGTCGCGGTTGTCGTCGTCACTAACGAAATGCAGATCGCATATTCCTTTTTCAGCCACGGCAATAAACGCCATCCCAAACGGCGTAGGATGGTAGCCATAATGGATCGTAAGACCCCGGCCACCGGATTTATATTGCTGAGGGCTAACTCCTTCGATATTGACAAAGAGATCATATACCCGGGATTGGCTGGAAAAGCCTGCCAAATCAGCCGCCTCAATAACATTGCGGGTTTCCCCGATCCTCCCCCGCAGGTATTGTACCGAGAGGAACTGCAGAAATTTTTTCGGAGTTATTCCCACCCAATCCAGGAAAATACGGTGAAAGTGAAAAGGACTCAGGTTGACCTCTTCTGCAATCCGTTCAAGCGAGGGCTGCGATCTGAAATTTGCAGTCAGAAACGCAATTGCTTTTTCAACCCTATAATAGTTAATTATAAATTCTTTATTCATGTCGAATCGAAATACAAAAGTAAGCGATCAGGAGACGCCTTTCCAACCTGATTCTTGCGGAGATGCTGTTTAACCGGCGCTGTCCAATAGCGCAGGATTCAGCAAGATTCAGGTTGCTTCCCGCAGGCAGCAACCGTAGGTTTGCTTTAAATACATTTGAAATGAAAGCACTGGTTATTATTGATGTACAAAATGAATTTTCTCCAACGGGAAAACGGCCCGTACCTCAATTTACCAAATATTTAGGCAATATCCACTCCAGGGTATCGGTAGCACGTCAGAAAGAAATTCCGATAGCCTGGGTTAAGCATTATAATCTTCCTCATGAGTCTGCGGCCTTCATTCCCGGTGAATGGGGATCCGAATTCGCCGGGGAAATGGGTCCCCTGGCAGGTTCTGAAAAGGAGGTGCTATTTGAAAAAAACGTCTACGGAGCCTTCACCGGATCAGCCATCGGCTCATGGCTGCAATCGATCGGAGCAGACAGCATACTGATTATGGGATTTTATACGCATGGCTGCGTATCAACAACTGCGCGGGAGGCAATCATGGCCGGTCTCAACGTATACCTTGATCCGGAGACTACCGGCACCTGCGCTATCCACAACGATTTGCTGGGTGAAATATCCGCCGACGACTCAAAGCGTGCTGCATTGCTTCAGCTTTATAATATGGGCGCTAAAATTCTGACCACCGATCTATAGCATTGGGCACTTAAGGTTGTGCCGGCAGCGCCAGATCAGGCAACCATATTACTCAACCCTTATCACACCCTTCATCACAGGATGGATCGAACAATAATA